>Ga0209234_1000880_pt1 | contig 10959 bp, 11 predicted proteins | sample GraSoi013_1_20cm_2_FD_185816 | JGI IMG/M metagenome (GOLD analysis project Ga0209234, IMG submission 185816) | Grasslands soil microbial communities from the Angelo Coastal Reserve, California, USA - Sample 08_20_2013_1_20cm (SPAdes) (version 2) | ecosystem: Environmental > Terrestrial > Soil >... | reverse complement strand
TATGACCCGCCGCATCCGTTTCGCCCTATCGCTGGTCCTCGTGTCGTTCGCCCTCGCCGCGTCGGCCTGTGCCAGTGCGACGGGCCCCGCTACCGAGACATGCGATCAGAGCAATCCGGTTACCTGCCACCACTAGTCGACCGTCCCGAGCGCCGCCAGGGAGGCCGAAACCTCCCTGAGCGCCTCGGTGACTCCGGCGGGCTCGGATGAGCCACTCTCGATTCCCTCGTGGGTGCCGCATTCGCTGAGATTCTCCGAGAGCCGCTCGATCTTGAAGACGAATTCGGGCAGGCCGTGGGCCGTCGCAATGTCTAGCGCACGACCAAGCTCCTGCTTTGCGCGAGAGAAGTTTCCGAAACGCGCGAATCCAATTCCAACCTTGAGATGGTAATCGGCGCGGATGTTCGGTGGTGCCACATCGCTATGACTGAATGCGCGCTCACGCCAGCGCTCGAAACTCACCCGGTCTCGTCTGAATGACGCACAGTTCATGAGCTCGATCTTTGCGTTCGCTAGGTTGTCCGCGATGTGTTCACGCCGTACGACTTCCGTGAGCGCTTGTTCCGCGCCGCCCACGTCGCCGATCGAGAGCAGCAACAGGCCCAGGTCATTCAACGCCCTGAGCCGAGCGGATTCGTCGTCATACAGCTCATAGGCCCGCCACAGGTGAGGAGCTCCCTCCTGTGGCTGCCCCCGACGCTGCAGAATGTTTCCAAGGCCGTGTTCGGCTTGCGCCTGGATGGGGCGACACTCCCCGGGAGTCGCGTCGGCCAAGATTGCTCGCCAAGAACGTTCCGCTTCCGCGAGATTGCCGCGAAAATGGTGCACGTTGCAGAGGCCGATACGACTGAGCAGTACAGAATGTCGGTCGCCATGAGCTGCCGCGATACGACCGGCTTCTTTATATGCGACGTCCGCGGTCTGAAAGTCCGTCTGCAAGCGGCGCACACGACCCAGTCTGAGCCACGCCGAGACTGCATCCGTCGACGATAGTCGACCGTCACCGACGACAATCATGGTCTCCAGCGCGTCTTCCGCTTCTTCGAAATGCGAGGCCTGCTCGAGGAACAACGCATACGCGAACAGTGCCGGCGCGATGAGATGGAACTCGCCCGTCTGATGCGCCTCGCCGGTCGCGCGCACGATGCAGCTTAAATGCGATGCCTCCGTGCCTTCTCCCGCGAGCTCGGCGCAATAGCGCTCAGTGGCGGCCCATTGGTAGCGGAAGACGTCCGGTGTCGGAGGCTCGCGGTCTGGCGCGAGTAAATCGACGAAGCGCAGCGCGAGAAAGGCGCCTTGACCGAGGCGTACCTCGGGCGAGGTTGCCGGTTCGTCGGCCACCCGCTGCAAAAAGACCGCGTGGGGAAGGCCGCCGCGGCGCGATTCGGTTTCAGTGCTCATCGCTGAACCGCATTTGCACCGGGCATGCCGTAAGCCAAGGCCATCACGCGCATCAACATAGCGTTCGCGCAGCGCGGGCGTTAGACCGCAAATGACGCGTTTTCTGGCTTTTCACTGGGCTTTTTGGATGGTGACGCGGCTTACGACGCCCCGTATAAACGGCGCATGCACAAAGGCTTCACGTTGCTCGAGCTGTTGGTCGTGATCGCTGTCGCCGCCGTGCTCGTCGCGTTTTGGACGCCCCGCGCCGCGCGACTGCTCGACTGGATCGAAACCGAGCGGGCGGTTCGCGACGTGACGACGGCCCTAGCAGTGGGCCGCAATGGCGCGGTGCTCCAGGCGATTCGCGCGCGCGTGACGTTTGCCACGGACAGCATCCGCATCGACCGATTTGCCATTGCGGGCTGGGAGCCATGGTGGCGTGTTGCCGGCCCCGCGAGTCATGGCGTGCAGTTGGAGGTCTCGAATCCCGTCGTGGTCTTCGGTCCCACCGGAATGGGCTGGGGCGCGTCCAACACCAAAATCGTTTTGCGACGAGGGTCTCAAGCCGAAACGATCACGGTATCGCGGGTAGGCAGAGTGAAGCACTGGTAGATGCAACCGTTCAGCGGGTCGGTGCATCTAATCGTATGAAACTTGGATGCGCAGGAGACGTAATCGAAGGGTCGCGGCCGAAGTGTGACGGCCACTTCGCCCGACCGCCAACCCCGGGGAGTTTTCTCGCCCCGGGGTTTGGTCTTCTAGACGGTCGGCCCCGCGTCCTCATCGAGGAAGACCAGGGTCTGCCGTCTGCCGACGATCCGCACCAGCGCCTCGTAGACTTTGGGATCGAGCACCGTGCCCGACAAATCGGCCATGCGCTCGACTGCCTGCTCCGGTGTCATTTTTTCCTGATAGGGGCGCGACGTCGTCAGCGCATCGTAGACTTCCGCGGCCGCGATAACTCTTCCGCCGAGCGGCACTTCCTCACCGCGCAGACCATCGGGATAACCGGTGCCGTCGAAGCGCTCGTGATGACTCTTCACCATCTGAACGATGTCGCCCAAGTGCACGAGCGGCGCGAGAATCTGAGCTCCAATGATGACGTGCTGTTTGACGTGTTCGAACTCGTCGGCCGTCAACGGCCCTTCCTTATTAACCACCGCGTCGCGCGTTCCAATCTTGCCGAGATCGTGAAGTCGCCCCGCCATACGAACGCGGTCCACGTCCTCTTCAGAGAGGCTCATCTCGGTGGCGAGGTTCGCGGAGAGGTCGGCGACGCGTGCCGAGTGACCGCGCAGATATGGATCCTTGGCCTCGAGCGCGTTGACGAGCGCCTCGAGCGTCGCGGTCGAGACTCGTTCCAGGCGGTTCCGCTCCCGCTGCAGCTCGGCGGTCCGCGTGGTGACCTCTTCCTTGAGCCATTGATTGAGCTGGCGATTCTCGAGCAGCATCTCGCGGCGCTTCAGGGCGCGATGCACGGCGCGGCCCAGATCGGCGAGCTCGATCGGCTTGGTGAGATAGTCCATCGCACCGCGTTGCATGCAGAGCGCGGCGCTGGTGGCGTCGTTGACGGCGGTCAGCATGAGGATCGCCAACTCGGGCTCGATTTCGATCGCCTGAGGAACGAGATCGACGCCGCTCGTCCCGGGCATGCGAATGTCGGACAGCATGAGCGCCACTTTGTGCAGACGTAGCTGCTGCAGCGCCTCATCAGCGGACCCGGCCGTATACACCTCGAACTGCTGCTGCTTCAGAAACTTCCGCAGCGCATTCCGGATCGGCTCTTCGTCATCGACGACCAGGACGGTGACGACACCCGGATGAGCAGTCAACGAAGCTCCTTGGAGAAACCAGTCGCCAAACTAGGAATCGGCTGCGACGAACGCCAGGTCCACGTCCATGGCGAGCAGGCCTGCCGCGCGCGCACGCTTGAGGAGCTCGGCAACCGCGCGCCGGCCCTTGGCTCCGTAGTCCACCGTGTAGGCGTTCACGTACATGCCCACGAATTCATCGGTCCGGGCGGCGTCGAGTCCACGGCTGAATTCCTGAGCGTGTCGCAATGCCTCCGCACGATGGGCCAGCCCGTACTCGATGCTCGCTTTGAGATCCCGCGCAATGGCGCGCATCAACTCCTCTCCGAGATCACGGCGGACCACGTTACCGCCAAGCGGCAATGGCAGGTGTGTTTGCTGATACCACCACTCACCGAGGTCCGCCCAGAGATGCAGTCCACGGTCGCCATACGTCAATTGGCCTTCGTGGATCAGCAGGCCGAGGTCGGCCTTTCCCGCCGCTACGAAGTCTTCGATCTGATCAAAGGGAACGACGATATGCCGGACGGCCGGCTGATACAGTCGCAGCGTCAGAAACGCGGTCGTCAATTCGCCGGGCACGGCCACGAGCCGTCCCGCGAGCGCACGTTGTGGATCGTGATCCGGCGCGGCTGCGCGCGCGACGAGGCGCGGGCCATAGCGGTCGCCGATACTCGCGCCATGCGCGAGCAGGGCGTAGCGGTCGGCGAGATACGCGTATGCGTGCAACGAGACCGCGGTGACCTCGAGCTCGCCGGACAGCGCGCGCCGATTCAACGTCTCGATGTCGGCGAGCTCGTGCACGTAACGACGGCCACCGGTGTCAATCTTCCCGCTCGCCATTGCCCAGAACATGAACGCATCGTCGGCGTCGGGACTGTGGGCGACGCGAATAATACCGGGATACCGGAGGCGGGAAACGGGATGCGTGGTCACGTGCGTGAACGAGCTCCCGAAACGCGAGACGCTTCTGCTTTGAAGCTCGTGAGCGCGTCGGAGTGGTCGGCGTATTCGGCACGCTTCTTTGCCATCTCTGCGGGTTCGTTGCGCAGGAAGTCGGCGTACGCGCGTCGCTCCTGTGCAGTGTTGCCCAGCGCGGAATACGCGTGGGCACGCAGTACATAAATGAAGAGGTGATTCGGAACTTCACGCTGGATCGTGTCCGCTTGTGCGAGAGCCGCGGCAGCGTCTCCGCCCGCCAGTTCCAGCAGCCCGACGTGGTAACGGGCATCGGCATCGAGCGTCGGCAGCTGACTGTAGGCTCCCAATGCCATGGGAAGAAAGAAGCGGACGCTGTCTTCCCTGCCAGCCTCCGCCAGGATCATGACGCGATTGAAAAGACGGTTGGCGCGCTCTTCGGGGGACATCTGTGAGATGTCGGGGGGCCGGGGGCCCGCAGCAGATGAAACGGCTCCCTGCTCCCGGCTCCCCGCTCCTCGCATCGCGACCACGGTTACCAATGCGCCGAGAGCCGCCCCCGCGATCGCCCACGGAAGACCGGCCCGCCACCCCTTGGCTCCAGTAGTGGCGACAGCCGCGCCGCACTTGTGGCAGAACCGCGCTCCCTGAGAAAGCTGGGCGCCACACGCATGGCAGGTCATAGGCTGGAGAATGTAACCCGGGCTGGCGGGCTGGCGGGCGGCACGAAAGCCGGTAGAGTAGGGCCCATGCCGGCGACCGAGTATGGCAAACACATGGGTGAGTTGAAACGCGGCGAGCAGCGCTGGGACGTCTATCTCGAGGGCCAGCCCGATACCTCACTGGGTGCGGTGCGCGGGCGGATTCACTTTGTGAGCGGTCAGTTGCACAAGGTGACGGGATGGATATTCCTGGAATGGCAGGAGAAGGAGATCCAGGAGCGCTTCACGGAGTTCTCAGCGATTGAGCTTTTGCACTTCGTGGAGGCTCTTTAGCGTACGTTTTGCACATTTTTTGTGTAAAACTGGGTCGGCGGCCTCTTTGTCTTGCATTTCCTGCGAATTTTGATTGACACTCTGCAGAACGCCGTCTACTTTCCCATATGGCCCGCTGCTTGCAAAGCGTCTCACCGTCTCGGGAAGGAGACCCTAAACAATGACCGCTACGCTGGAACCCACCGTCGCCGCCGTGGGGGGAGCCAAACCGACCACCGGCCCCTCGCCCGCGGACGTGATTCGCCGCGCTAAAGAGGCTGGCGTCCAGGTGGTCGATGTCCGCTTCACGGATCTGCCGGGCACATGGCAGCATTTCTCGATTCCGTTGAAGGAGCTCGAGGAAGACACGTTTAAAGACGGCCTGGGTTTCGACGGTTCGTCGATTCGCGGTTTTCAGGCGATCAACGAGAGCGACATGTTGCTCCTCCCGGATCCGGCGAGCCTGTTCGTCGATCCCTGTCTTGAAGTCCCCACGCTCTCACTCACCTGTGATATCGTCGATCCGATCACGCGTGAGCCCTATTCGCGCGATCCCCGGTATGTCGCTCGGAAGGCCGAGCAGTATCTGAAGAAAAGCGGCGTCGCCACGACAGCGTACTTCGGGCCCGAGGCGGAGTTCTACATCTTCAACTCGGTGCGTTTCGATCAGAACGCACACGAGGGCTATTACCACATCGATTCGGAAGAAGGCATCTGGAACAGCGGCTCGAATGGCACGGCCAACCTCGGCCATCGTCCACGGCACAAGGAAGGTTATTTCCCCTGCCCGCCGACGGACCGGCTGCAGGATCTGCGGTCCAAGATCATGCTGGCGATGATCGCCGCGGGCATCGAAGTCGAAGTCCATCACCACGAAGTCGGTACGGCGGGCCAGACCGAGATCGACATGCGCTATAACACGCTGACGCGCATGGCTGATCAGGTCATGATGTACAAGTACATCGTCAAGAACGTCTGCGCGAAGAACGGCTACACCGCCACGTTCATGCCCAAGCCGATGTTCGGTGATAACGGCTCAGGGATGCACGTGCATATGAGTCTGTGGAATGGGGACAAGAATCTGTTCTTCGACAAGGACGGTTACGCGCTGATTTCCGAATCGGCGCGGTGGTACATCGGCGGGCTGATCAAGCACGCGGCGGCGTTGCTCGCCTTCGCGGCGCCGACGACAAACAGTTACCGCCGGTTGGTCCCGGGCTACGAAGCCCCGATCAATCTCATCTACTCACAGCGCAACCGCTCGGCGATTTGTCGGATTCCGATGTACTCCACGTCGCCGAAAGCGAAACGTCTCGAGTTCCGGGCTCCGGACCCCTCGGCCAACCCCTATCTCACGTTCGCAGCGCTGCTCATGGCGGGCCTGGACGGGGTGAGAAACAAGATCGAGCCGCCGAAGCCGATGGATGTGGATCTCTACGAGCTCGAGCCTGCGGAGCGGAAGCACGTGAAGAACACGCCGGGAAGCTTGCAGGAATCACTGGCGGCGCTGGAGGCCGACCACGCGTTTCTGCTCGAAGGCGGAGTTTTCACACAGGATCTCATCGACATCTGGCTCGCGATGAAGCGCGCCAAGGACGTTGACGCGGTGGCACTGCGGCCGCATCCGTACGAATTCTTCCTGTATTACGACGCGTAACTAACAACGTCGGCGGAGGGCGGCGGAGGACGGCGAAGGTTTGCGCCGTCCTTCGCCGTCTTTCGCCGTCATTCGCCGACCTCCATGACAACCAAACGCGAAATCCTCGACGCTGCCAAAAAGCAGGACGTCAGCTCGCTCCGTCTCCAGTTCACCGACATCCTCGGCGTCAACAAGAACGTCGAGGTGCCCGAGAGTCAATTCGCAAAGGCGCTCGAGGGCGACATCATGTTCGACGGCTCCTCCATCGAAGGCTTTGTGCGGATCGAAGAGTCCGACATGGTGCTGCGACCCGACCTCGACACGTTCCGCGTCCTTCCGAACGGCGACGCCGCCGGCAAAGTCGCCCGCGTGATCTGCGACATCTACAACCCGGATGGGTCCTCATTTGCCGGTTGCACGCGTCAGGCGCTAAAGCGACAAATTGCCAAGGCCAAAGATCTCGGCTACGAAATGATGGCCGGCGTGGAAGCCGAGTTTTTTATTTTTCAATTGGATCAGAGCGGCGATCCGACGACGGAGACCCATGATCGCGGCGGTTATTTCGATCAAACGCCGGTCGATCGGGCGGAAGAGATTCGGCGGCTCATCGTCAAGGACCTCGTCGCGATGGGATTCGAGGTCGAGGCCGGACATCATGAAGTGGCGCCCGGACAGCACGAAATCGACTTCCGGTACGCGGAGGCGCTTGCGACCGCTGACAATCTGGCGACGTTCCGGTTCGTGGTGCGCAATGTCGCCTACCGGCATGGATTTCTGGCGACGTTCATGCCGAAGCCGATCTTCGGTCAGAACGGCTCCGGCATGCACACCCATCAGTCGCTGTTCCGCAAAGGCGAGAATGCCTTTTACGACTCCAAGGGACAGTGGGAGTTGTCGCCGATCGCGCTGGCGTACATCGCCGGCCTCCTGAATCATGCGCGCGGCTTCTGCGCGGTCACGAACCCGCTCGTCAACAGTTACAAACGGTTGGTGCCGGGGTATGAGGCGCCCGTCAACGTGGCGTGGTCGATGCGCAATCGCTCGCCGCTGGTGCGGATTCCGGACCGCCGCGGCGCCGGCACACGCTGCGAGCTGCGGATGCCCGATCCATCGGCGAATCCCTATCTCGCGCTGGCGGTACAACTCGCGGCTGGCATCGACGGCGTCGCACAGAAGCTCACGCCTCCGGATCCGGTGAACAAGAACATCTTCGAGATGAGCTTCCGGGAGCGTCGCAAGTACCGCATCGACGAGCTGCCGCGCGACCTGCATGAAGCGCTCGATATGCTCGACAAGGACGAGGTTATCAAAGCCGCTCTCGGCAGCCATATCTATGAGCGCTTCGTCGAAGCCAAGCGCGGCGAATGGCAGGAGTACATTGGAAAGGTGAGCGAGTGGGAGCTCGAGCGGTATTTGAGTGTGTACTGATCCTGAGTGGGCTGACTGCTTGCGACATCCTGCCACGGCCGGGCGACACGCAGGGACTGCAGCGCGCGGGAGAATGGGATCAACACGGCCGCGTCTTGGTCGACACCGATCCGCGGTACACGCTTGTTCATGTGCGGGTCGATACCACCGATGTCGTCGAGCGGCGCGACGTGCTGCTGGCGCGGTTTGATTTCGATCCCAGCGACGCCGTCGGTGACGAATACTCATTGTTGATCGCGCTCGACCTCGGAGATGTCCGGCGCCGCTCCGCCAATCATCCCTACGCACTTGGTGATTCGATTCCTGCATACGCAACCGTGACCTGTCTCTGCCGGCCGCTGCGACCCGATTCGGTGCGCGGCACCTATACGATTCAAACGCGAGGCCAGCGGCAGCTGGCCGGTCGCATCGATGCGACACTGTACTTCACGACGTGGGACAGTTCCCGAACCCATTCGACCTACAGACTGCGCCAGCGAATTCATGGGGTGAGACCCTGAAGGCGGTTTGGCGGTTCGGCGGTTTGGCGGTTGGGGTGGCGGGCCTGCTAACCGCCCAACCGCTCAACCGCCTAACCGCTCAAAGCGATGCCGCTTCGCCGACGATCGACTCCATCATCATCGAAAACAAGAACGTGTTCGACCGCACCGGCGATGCTCCGGACTGGGTGGCCCATGTAGCGAACGCGCTGCATATCCGCACGCGACAATGGGTCATTCGCCGGCGTCTCTTGGTGAACCGCGGCGATCCTTTCGATCGCGCGCGGATGGAGGAGAGCGAGCGCGCATTGCGGACACTGGGCGTATTTCGGTCCGTACGCGTCGATACGGTGCGTTCCCCCGTCGACGGCAGGCTGGTCATCCGCGCGGTCACCGCCGACGGTTGGAGCACGCAGCCGCAGGCGAGCTTCACCAGTGTGGGCGGCGACAAGACGTGGGAGGTGGGATTCATCGAGCGCAACTTTCTGGGAACCGCCACGGAGGTTGCGCTCAAATACGGTCGCAATCCGGACCGGCGGCGGCTCGATTTCCAATTCGTCAACCCCAACTTCGTGGGACGCCGCACGCTGCTGTCGGCGCGGTACAGCGACCTCTCCGACGGCAATCGCGGCGACTGGGAATTCGGGCTGCCGTTTCACGAGACTGCCGCTCCCCATTCGCTCGAGAGCTACGGCCAGATCGCGGATGAGCGAGTCCTTCGGTTTCGCGACGACGCGCTCGTGGATAGCAGCCGCCATCATCTATTTCAGTTCGGCCTGATGGGTGGCGTCGCGCTGCACGCCAACACGCATACGTATACGCGTGTATGGGGCGCGTGGGAGTGGCGGCGTGAGGATTTCGCGCCCAGTGAGATGTCGCCATTCCCGTATTCGGTTTTCACGACGGTACGGGCTGGAATAGAGCTCGGCTCGGTCCGGTTTCGCGTCCTCGAGCACTTCAATTCCTATGCACGCCGCGAGGACGTCGATCTGTCGCCTAGGCTGCGGCTGGGCGCGATCTTCCAGGCGGGCGTCGGCTATGAGGTGAGCGGGCAGACCTCCGCTGTCTGGACACGCGGATTCGCTCTGCTGAAGCTGAAGGCCAACGGTTTGGACTCGACGCGCACGCGCGGTGAGGTGACGATCGTGAGCCAAAACGTGCGGCGGAACACGCTGATCTTCCATGCGGAAGGCGGCCTCCTGAGTCACCCGAGTCCAGGCGCCGAATTCGACCCGTGGCTCGACCAACGCGGACCGCGGCTGTTTGGGATCCACGATTTCACAGGCACGCGCACGACGTGGCTCGTGTTCGAGGACCGGATCCTGGTCGTGGACGACATTCTCGGCCTCATGGCCTTCGGGCTGGCGCCGTTCCTCGACTATGGGGGCGCGTGGTACGCGGACGAGCCGGCGCGGCAGGGCGGTGATGTCGGTCTGTCGCTGCGATTCGGTCCCACGCGTGCCGTGCGTGGCGAAGCGGCGGAATTCGCGTTTGGTTATCGATTCGGGCAAGGAGTCCACGGGCGGCGCTGGGCGATTTCGCTTCGGAAGGGCTTTTCATTCTGATTGGAGGAGACGATGGAAGGGGCGCAGGAGATCTTCGATGTGGTGCGCGCGGGCGACATCAGCCGCTTGCAGGCGCTGCTCGCCACGAATCCGGGATTGGCTAACGTCCGCAACGATCGCGGCCATTCGGCGGTGCTCATCGCGCAGTATCATCACCGGCCGGATGCCGTCGCCGCGCTGCTCGCTGCGGGTCCCGATCTCGACATCTTCGACGCAGCGTCAGTCGGTCGCACCGAGCGTGTTGCCGAGCTCCTGGATCGCGATCCGAGTCTCGTGAACGCCTATTCGAGCGATGGTTTTTATCCGCTGGGACTGGCGGCGTTTTTCGCGCATCCGGACACGGTTCGGCTGCTGCTGTCGCGCGGCGCGGATGTCGCTCAGATCGCGCACAATGCAATGAAGGTGCAGCCGCTGCACGCGGCCGCGGCGGGACGTTCGTTCGAGGTCCTGAAATTGCTCGTCGACGCGGGCGCGCCCGTGAACGGAAAGCAGGAAAAGGGGTGGGCGCCGTTGCATGAAGCGGTGCGGCAGGGAAACGCGGACATGACAACGTATCTGCTCGCTCATGGCGCCGATCCCAAGCTGCAAAACGACGAAGGGACGAGTGCGATCGGGCTTGCCGCGAAGGAAGGACGGCACGACATGCTGAAGTTGCTGAAGGGGCAGGGATGAGTCACGACCTGGTTGGCTGGCTCGCGACGGTGGTGTTCATGGTTTCCTACGTGGTGAAAGGTCCGGTGCGGCTGCGGCGGGTGCAAGGCG
>Ga0209234_1000879_pt1 | contig 10959 bp, 11 predicted proteins | sample GraSoi013_1_20cm_2_FD_185816 | JGI IMG/M metagenome (GOLD analysis project Ga0209234, IMG submission 185816) | Grasslands soil microbial communities from the Angelo Coastal Reserve, California, USA - Sample 08_20_2013_1_20cm (SPAdes) (version 2) | ecosystem: Environmental > Terrestrial > Soil >... | reverse complement strand
ACACTCGCGGCCACAGTGCTGTGCACCGTTTGGGTAGCGATCCTGGCGCTGCCGATGCTCGCGGGGAAGTGGCTCGGCGCTCCCGGAGGGGATCAGAACCCAGCCGGCTACGCATCGCGGACCTGGGGTGCCGAGTGGTGGCACCGCCTGGGACACGTGCCCTTGTGGGAGCCGATGCTGTTCGGCGGCATGCCATACGTGGGAGCGGGCCACGGCGACATCTTCTACCCGACGTCATTCCTGCGCCTAATCCTGCCGGTCGACACCGTAATCAATCTTGGCTTCGTCCTCCACTACATCCTGGCGGGCCTGTTCACGTACTGGTTGCTGAGACGGCTGCATGTGTCGTGGACGGGATCGATCATCGGTGGAATCGCCTACCAGCTCTCGGGGTTGCTCGCGTCCTATCCATCGCCCGGACATGATGGCAAGCTGTTCGGGTCTGCCGCACTGCCGCTCGCGTTGCTCGCGCTCGTCATGGCACTGCGCGACAAGCGCTGGGAAGGCTACGCGATGCTCGCGATCGCTGTGGCCATGGGTCTGTTGGGACACTTTCAGATCGCGTACTACGTGCTCGTCGCGGCAGGTTTGTTCGCGGTGTACCTGACCTTCACGGAAGGCACGAGCGCGCCTGGCGCGCAGCGCTACGTGAGACTCGTATTCGCGCTCGGTGCCGTGTTACTCGGCTTTGGGCTCGCGGCGATCCAGCTGCTCCCTTTCATTCAATACATCCCGTTTTCACCCCGCGCGCAGGGCTATCACGGGTTCGAGGGGTCGACCTCCTTCGCAATCCCGTGGGTGCACGTGCCGGAATTCTTTCTTAAGAACTTCGTCGGATCTCGGGAGACGTACTGGGGCTCCAACGGCTCGTATCAAGGATCGATGGGACTCAAGCTGCACTCTGAGTATCTAGGACTTCCGGTGATCGCGCTCGCGACACTCGGCGCCTTCGCGAAAGATCGGCGCAGACTGGTACTCTGGCTGGGTGGCATCGGGTTGCTGTTCTTGCTGATCTCGTTGGGTGCCTCGACGCCGTTCTACCGTGTTTTTTGGGCGATCATGCCGATGATAAAGAAGACGCGGGCGCCGGGCATGGCGTTCTTTGCCGTCGCCTTCGTCGTCGCGTGTTTCGCCGGACTGGGCGCCGAACGCATCGAGCGTAAAGAGGCAGGGAAGGCGTTTATGCCATGGCTCGTTGTCGCGGGTGTGGTTGTCTTGCTCGCCGTGACGGGAATCTTCGGATCCATGGCCGAGAGCTTCGCCGGTCCGCGCGCAGCCGCGGCCAGCGCGAACGGCTCGTCCACCATGTGGGGTGCTTTCACTAGCGGTCTCGCGTTGGCGCTCGCGGCGACCGTCGCGCTGGCGGCTGTGCGCGGGCGGATCACTCCGCAGGTATGCGCTCTCGCTCTCGCCCTAGTGGTCGGCGGCGACCTCTTCCTCAACGCCCGCGGGTTCTGGATTTACTCACTGGATCCTAAGCAAGACTGGTTTCGTCCCGACCCGGTGACCAACCGGATCAAGCAGACCACGCCACCATATCGCGTGTTTGATGCAGACGTCTATGGTGGGGACGCGCTTATGGCTTTCGACATCCCCCAGGTGTTGGGCTATCACGGCAATGAAATGCGCTACTACGACGAATTGTTGGACCGGGACGAGGGCTGGGCGAACCTGCAATACGTCCGCTTCTGGGATCTCCTCGCGATCCGGTATGTCATCATGCCGGTGCGTGGACGGAACGACAGCATTCCGGGTTACAGGCGGATCCTCGACTCGGTCCCAACCGCTGCCGGAGGCCGAGCCAACCTGTTCGAGCGTGTTACGCCATACAAGTATGCGCGGGTGGTTGCGGGAGCCGTCAAAGCGCAGGACGCGACCCAGGTGGTACCGCTGCTCCGGGATACGAGACTCGACTTCAACCGATTGGCGATCTTCGCCCCCGATCAGCCGGTGACGCCCGCTCCCTTAAGCGCGATGCCGCCGCCAAGTCCCTCACAAGCGACGGTCACGGCGTGGCAACCTGGACACATGACGATCGCACTCGATCCCGCGCCAGCGGCCCCGAGCTACGTGCTCGTCGCGGAGAATTGGTATCCCGACTGGCACGCCAGCGTCGACGGATCGCCGGTGCAGCTGCTGCGCGGAGACTACGCGCTGCTCACGGTGCCCGTACCCGCAGGGGCGAAGCAGGTGGAGCTGAGCTTCCGATCGCGTGATTTCGAAATTGGCAAGATGATCTCTCTCGCATCGCTGGCGTTGCTGGTGGCAGTGGCGGTGCTGCCGGCGGCGCTGAGGCGCCGGCGGCATGTCTGAGCGGGCGCTAGTCGTCATTCCCACCTACAACGAGGCGGCGACCCTGCCGCAACTCGTGCCGCAGGTGCTGGCGCAGGACGATCGGATCGAAATCCTGATCGTGGACGACAACTCTCCTGACGGCACCGGGATCATGGCCGACGAGACGGCCCGCACCAACCCTCGCGTCCATGCGATGCATCGCGAGGGAAAGCTCGGTCTCGGGACCGCCTACATCGCCGGGTTCAAATGGGCGTTGGAGCGCGGGTACGACTACGTCTTCGAGATGGACGCCGACTTCTCCCACGATCCGCGGCACCTCACCGACTTCCTCACCGCGATCCAGGACGCCGATCTCGTCCTCGGCTCGCGCTACCTGGAGGGGAAGGTGACGGTCGTCAATTGGCCGATGGGCCGGCTGATGCTATCGTATTTGGCCAACATCTACGCCCGCTGGTTCACAGGACTCAGGATCTGGGACCTGACGGGCGGGTTCAAGTGCTTTCGCAAGCGCGTACTCGAGGCGATCGACCTGTCCCAGGTCGGATCCAATGGGTACGCCTTCCAGATCGAAATGAGCGTCCGCGCATGGCGAAAAGGGTTCAAGCTCCGGGAAATCCCGATCGTGTTCGTCGATCGGACCGAGGGCCAAAGCAAAATGAACAAGGCCATCGTGCGCGAGGCGGTCTGGAAGGTCCCACGCCTGCGACTCATGGCGTGGTTCGGCCGCATCTGATCGGACTGCCGATCTACAAGATGACGGGATCGGGGAATGATTTTGTCATGCTCGATGCGCGCACTTCAGCGCCGGATGACTGGAATGTCGCAGACATCCAGGCCGTGTGCGCGCGGGGCACCGGCATCGGCGCGGACGGGATCGTCTTCGTCGGGCCGGGCTCTCAATCGGGAGCCGCGCGCATGATCTACTACAACGCCGACGGCTCCCAGGCGGCGATGTGCGGCAACGCGGCACTCTGTAGCACAACGCTCGCGGTTCACCTTGGGCTGGGATCCCCGGACGGCATGCATCTCGAGACGGACGCGGGGACCTATCGCAGCCGCACCGCCGGACCGGATACCGGGCGGGCCGAGCTCCGGCTCGCTGCGGTCGAACCGCCCGCGACCGTCCGCGGGCTGGCGCTTGCCGATGGCGAACGGCGGGCCGTACTCGGACGCGTCGGCGTCCCGCACCTCGTCATCGTCGTGGACGACGTCGATGGCGTGCCGCTCATGGATCGCGGCCGGGCGCTCCGGTTCGATCGGGCGCTCGCCCCGGACGGCGCGAACATCAACTTCATTTCCGCCGACGGACCGACGCAGAACGGGAAGCCGGCGTGGCGAATGAGAACGTATGAACGCGGCGTCGAAGGCGAGACACTGGCATGTGGGACAGGCGCCGTTACAGCGGCCTGCGCGATTCAGGAATGGGGGCTCGGCGCGCTGCCGATCGACATCCAGAGCCGCGGCGGACGAATGCTGACGATCCGCGCCACGAAGGGTCCCGACGGTCGGTACGACGATGTCTGGCTAGCTGGGGAGGGGAGAATGGTGTTTAGGGGTGTGATCACCTAGACGGCTTGTCCACATTCACACACATCTCAACTTAACATAACTTCTATTATACGAAGTCGACTGCTACGAAACCGAGCTCTTAGTGAGCTCTCCCAGGCGCACTTTGGCCTCGGTCACTGATGATTCCTTCGGGAAATCCTTCACGAGCCGCCGGTAGGCTGCGACGGCTCTGGACGTGTCCGCGGCGCTCGTCCAGGCTCGACCGGCATCAGACAGGAACTGGGCGCGCTGGAAGTCCAAGCGGCCCGCCTCCGAGGCCTTCTCGTAGGCCTGCGCGGCGTCTCTGAAGCGTCCCAGATTCTCGTTGGCGGCGCCAAGCAGGCCGTAAGCCTGAGATCGAAAGGCCTGCCCCGCGCCCGCCGCCCAAGTCTGCAGAACGGCGACCGCCTGCTGCGGCTGGCCTTGGAGCAGGCGCACATTCGCCAGCAGGAGACGAGCCTCCTCAGCGGCGTTCGTGCCATCGTAGTTCTCGACCACCTTCGCAAGCTCGCTGGCGGCGAGCGGCATATTCTGATTCTCGAAGGCGAACCGCGCGCCCTGCAGCTCTCGGCTCGCGATCTCCTCGGTCCGGCGGCTGGTGGAGAGATGCCAAACAAACAGTCCCGCCGCGATGACGATGACCGTGCCAATCCAGGAACTGAGCTGCTTATGCCGCCTGACCCATGCGCCGAAACGATCGGAGAAGCGCTCGCCGGCAGTCTCGGGTGGAACCGCGGATGCTGCCGGAGCCGCCACCGGAGTGGTTTTACCTACTGGTTTTGCCGTCTGAATTGCCATCGCCACTCCGCGGAATGTCCAATGATCAATGTCGAATGATCATTGATCATTGGACATTTGATCATTTGTAGTCGCATGCCCCTGGGGTGACTCGAACACCCGGCCAACGGTTTAGGAAACCGCTGCTCTATCCACCTGAGCTACAGGGGCATATCCGGGGGCGTAAACGGCGAAATCTACGCGAGTTAGACGTAGTGCAGCAAGGCCTCGATGCGCCTTCCCTGCAGCCGTTGCCGGCCCTTCAAAAAATCGAGCTCGATCAAGAAACTGAACCCCACCACCGCACCACCGGTGGCACCAACAAGCTGCGCCGCCGCGTTCGCCGTCCCGCCAGTCGCCAGGACATCATCCACGATCAACACCCGATCGCCGGGCTGGACCGCATCGTGGTGCATTTCCAAGGCGTCGGTGCCGTATTCGAGCTCGTACTCCACGCGCTGCGTGGCGGCGGGCAGCTTCCCCGGCTTCCGGATCGGGACGAGCCCTGCCCCGAGGTCCAGTGCGATCGGCGCGCCGAATAGAAACCCGCGCGATTCGATCGCCACGACCCGCGTAATCCGCGCGCTCCGGTACGGATCGGCCATCTGCTTGACCGCCTGACCGAACAGCGTCGGATCGAGCAATACCGGCGTGACGTCGCGAAAGATGATCCCCGGCTTCGGGAAGTTGCGGACGTCGCGGATGGCGCGCTTCAGCTCTTCCACGTGAACGTGCCCTTCAGAATCACCTGATGTCAAACGACGTAGGAAGATTCAGCTCAACTGGAACTTGAAGCCGTTCGACGTCAGCGACGTGCGCGTGCGGCGGTCCTTCACGCAGCTTGTGCTCCAGCGTGTCGAGCGCGGACTCCGGACCCTGAGAAACGACTTCAACCGCTCCATCGGCCAGATTCCGCACGAAGCCTCCCAACTCGAGTCGCTTCGCTTCACGCATGACAAACCACCTGAACCCCACGCCCTGTACCCGGCCATGCACGATCCAGCGTCGCGCGCTCACGAGGGAATGGCGTTGCGGCTCCGGCGCCGCCTCACGTAGATCAGCACCGCGATCAGCGTGATCGGGATGAGCGCGAGTAACACCCAGGTGACGTAGCGATGGATCTCCTCGTTGCGCAGCACTCCCTCATGCTGGCCAAGAAAGTATCCGATGAAGGTGAGAATGGTGCACCATGCCGCGGCCCCAATGCCGGTATAAAGCAGGAACTTCGGAAGCGGCATGCGATGCAGCCCCGCGGGAATCGAAATGAGATGGCGAATCACCGGAAACAACCGGCCGATCAGCGTGCTGATCTCGCCGTGCTGCGCGAAGAACCGCTCCGAGCGTTGGAGATTCTTTTCGCTGAGAAGCACGTACTTGCCGTAGCGCGCTATCAGCGGCCGGCCGATCCACTGCGCCCCGAAATAATTCGCCAGCGCTCCGATGAGGCTGCCGAGCACGCCGCAGATCAACGCCACGGCAAAGCTCATCTGTCCCTTCGCAGCCAAGTATCCGGCCGGAGGCATGACCAGCTCGCTCGGAACCGGCAGGATCGACGATTCCATCGCCATCAGCGCGATGATGCCAGGATAGCCGAGCACGAGGAGGGTCTGCAGGAGCCAATCGATGAAGCGTTCAAGCATCGAAGCCGTGCTCGCCGACGAGGGGCACGAATCGGGCGTCCCCGATTGGCGTAGCGCGAATACCGACTTCCGTGCGTCGCACGAGGGTCAGTGTCTGCGCACCTTTGGCGCCCAGCGGGATAATCATGCGCCCGCCCGCCGCGAGCTGTTCGACGAGTGGCGGCGGAATCTCGGGACCGCCCGCAGCGACCAGAATCGCATGATAGGGTGCGTACGCGCTCCACCCCAAGGTCCCATCGCCGACGAGCAACGAAACGTTCGTGACACCCGCCGCCTTCAACGCTACCTGAGCGCTGGCAGCGAGACTGCGCACACGCTCGACGGTGAACACCTGAGCCGCGAGCGCCGCCAGGAGCGCCGTCTGATACCCTGAGCCTGTTCCGATCTCGAGCACGCGCTCTTCGCCTTTCAAGCCGAGCGTCTCGAGATATCGTGCCTGCGTAAACGGTTGAGAAATTGTCTGACCAGTGCCGATCGGCAACGCGGCATCCTCATAGGCGCGATGGCGCACGGCCTCGGGGACGAAGAGATGTCTCGGCGTCGCGGCGAAGGCTCGCAGGACGGCGAGGTCGCGGATGCCCTGCGCCCGAAGCTGCTCGACGAGTCGCACACGATAGCCACCATATGTGTCGCGGCTGCCGGTCACTGTTTCTTCCTTCCGAGATCCCACTTCCCGACGACTTCGAGCAGCTTGTAATTCGTCAGGTCCACGTGCAGGGGCGTCACGGAGATATACCCATCCTTCACCGCCTGGAAGTCGGAGTCGGCGCCTCCCGACCACGTGACCCGTCCGCCGCCAATCCAGTAGACCTCGCGACCCCAGGGGTCCTTCATCGTCGCGATCTCTTCGTGAAAAATCCGGCTGCCGAGGTTCGTGACCTTGACGCCTTTCACCTGATCACCGGGAATGGGCGGCAGATTGATATTGAGCAGCGTCTCGCCGGGAAAATTCTCGACGCGCACGATGCCTTGGATCAGGCGCTCGAGTCCCTCGCGATGACTCTGCAGATGCTCGAGGTCGAAGCTGCCGTATGAAATCGCGATGCTCGGAATGCCGGCGGCAAGCCCCTCCATCGCCGCGGAGACGGTGCCCGAATACAGCACATCCTCGCCCATGTTCGGCCCGTGATTGATGCCGGACACAACCCAGTTCGGACCTTCCGGCATGAGTGCCCCGAGGGCGAGGAGCACGCAGTCCGTCGGCGTGCCGTCTATCTGGAAGGCCCCGTCGGCCCGCCGGTGGGCCCGCAGCGGCCGATGGAGCGTCAGGGAGTGTGAGGTCCCGCTCTGCTCGCGATCCGGCGCCACGACGGTCACCTGCCCTACGGTGGCGCACACCTCGGCGAGCAACGCGATTCCCGGCGCCAGGACGCCGTCATCGTTGGAGACAAGAATCCGCAGTCCGACGTCGTCCGGCGGGTGTGGGACTGGCGGTGGAACGGCGTCGCCCGCAGCGCTCACGTTGCGCCTGGGCCTGCCGTGATTCGTCCGGCATGACGGACGAAGACGCGCGCCAGGCGCCAGGTGTCGGACCACGTGCGAAAATGACTGGGCGGACCATAGATGGTGGGCACTGTTACCGAAGCGACGCGATATCCGGCGCGCAACGTATCGAGCAGAAAAGCAGTCTCGTACTCATAGCGATCGCCGGACGGCCGTACTCGCTCTGCGACCTCGCGGGTAAACGCGCGGAAACCCGTCTGCGCGTCGGGCACGGGCCGGCCCCCGATGCGCGTCGTGAGCCGTGCCGACAGCCAGTTCGTGAAGCGTCGCCCGAGCGGCATCGGCTCACTGCGCGCGCGCGATCCAAGCACTAAGTCCGCTTCCCGTGCGACCAGCGGTGCAAGCAGACGCGGGATTTCCTCGGGCGCATGTTGCCCGTCGGCATCCACCGTCACAATGAGATCCGCACCGTTCGCGAGGGCTGCCTCGATGCCGGTTCTCAATGCCGCGCCCTTTCCAAGATTGCTCCGATGGCGCAGCACCGATTGGTTGGCGGCGTCAAACGTCCCGTCCGTGGAGCCATCGTCGATCACGATGACCTGCGCATTCGGGAGCGTCAGCCGCGTTCGAAAAATGACCGGGCCAATGGTTGTTGCCGCCTGGTAGGCGGGGATCACCACGGCGACCCACGGCTCAGCGTGGTCCTGAGGAAGCATTCGGTGACGCGTGCCCCTCGAGAATGCCGAGAACCGATTTCAGCTCGGCGCGGAGCTCCTTGACGGTTTCGGTGGCGAGCGCGCGCCGCGCTTCCGGCTTGAGCTCACCGGAACGACGGTAGTGCTCGATCTTCTGGCGCGCGCCCTCGATGGTGTATTTCTCCGTGTAGAGCAAATGCTTGACGAGCATGATCAGCTCGATCTCGCGGCGCTGGTAGACGCGATTGCCGGAGCGATTCTTGGCGGGATTGAGGAAGCGAAACTGACTCTCCCAGTAACGCAGCACGTGCGGCTTCAGGTCGGTCAGCTGGCAGACTTCGCCGATCGAGAAAAACTCCTGCACCGGTTGGATCGATGAGCCACCGGTGGTCATTGCCACTGCTCCGCCTTCAGCTCGCGTTCCATCAGATCGGCAACCGCCTGCCGGGGGGGCTTGTTCTGAAACAACACGTTGGCAACTTCGCGTGAGATGGGTAGCTCAACGCCATGGCGCTCGCCCAACGCGACGGCGGTGCGCGCGGTATTGACGCCTTCGACGACGGCCTGGGTACGCGCGAGGGCTTGCGCGACCGATTGCCCCTGTCCCAGCGCCACGCCCAGGCCGCGGTTACGGGACAACGCCCCCGTCGCCGTGAGAATCAGATCGCCGAGGCCCGCCAGGCCCGCAAAGGTCATCGGCTGCGCGCCGAGCGCCACGCCGAGCCGGGTGATCTCCGCCAGCCCTCTCGTGATGAGGGCGGCTCGGGTATTGAACCCCAGGCCCAATCCCTCGAGGATGCCGGCCGCAAGCGCGATCACGTTCTTCAGCGCACCGCCCAGCTCGACACCGATCACATCCGTATGCGAGTACACGCGAAAGTGCGCGGTCGAGAAAATGTGTTGCGCGCGCTCCGCGATCCCATGATCGGCGGCCGCGGCAACGACGGCGGTCGGCTGGCGTTGGTAAACCTCGAGCGCGAACGATGGACCGGACAGTACAGCCACGGGCGTACCCGCCGGCAGGACTTCGCTCAACACCGCGGACGGCCGCTCCAGTTTCTCGGGATCGAGTCCCTTCGATGCGCTTATGACGAGCGGCTTGCCGCTCAATGATCCCGCCACCTGATGCATGACGGGCCGAACCGCGTGTGATGGCGCCGCGGAGACGATCACTTGCGCATCTTTTACCACGGCGCGGATGTCTCGCGTTGCGGCGAGCGTGGCAGCGAGCGGCGCACCGGGCAGGAACATGTCGTTCACATGTCGCTGGTTCACACTGTCCACCACTTCCGGCTCGCGCGCCCATAGGGTGACTTGCTCGCCTTTGCGGGCCAGCAGATCCGCGAGCGCCGTGCCCCACGCACCGCCACCCACAACGGCTATGCGGGTCATCCGAGATCTGCCTTCTTGGTGCGGAACCGATTCTCGGTACCAGCGAATAGACGAGCGATGTTGCGGCGATGCGCGAAGATGATCAACGCCACCAAGGCAAGGCTCGCCCAGAAAACGTACGACTCGGTGGGCTGCAGTATTGCCACCCACAGCGGGACGCTCCCTACCGCGATGATCGAGCTCAACGAGACATAGCCCGTCAGCCACAGGCAGATGCCCCATAGAGTCATGGCGATCACGACTGCGATCGGCGCGAGCGCCAGAAACATCCCCGCAGCGGTCGCCACCCCCTTCCCGCCCTTGAGCGAGACGTACGGGGAGTACATGTGACCCAGCACCGCGGCGCCGCCCAGAACAACGGGGAGCCACGCCTCGTCGCTGCCCACCAATTTCGGGAACAGCAACACGGCGATCGCGCCCTTGGCGATGTCGAACAGCGCCACGGGAATCGCGTACTTCCATCCAAGAATCCGGTAGACGTTGGTGGCGCCGAGGTTCTTCGAGCCGTGTTGGCGGAGATCGATCCCCCGCCCCAGCTTGCCCGCGATAAAGCTGGTAGGCGTGGCGCCCAGCAGATAGGCCGCGACGATCGCCAGGATGATGCTCAGCGGCGGCCTCGTTTGCGGCGAAACTTGATCGTCAGCGGCGCGCCCGTGAATTCCCACGCTTCGCGAAAGCCATTGTGCAGGTAGCGCGTGTACGATTCCGGAATCGCCTCCGGCCGGTTGGCGATCACCGCAAAGCGCGGTGGCGCGGTGCCGACCTGAGTCGCATAGAAGAGACGCACCGATTCGCCGACCGGCTGCGGTGGCTGCTGGCGGGCCAGCAGCTGCTCGAGCACGCGATTCACCTCCGCCGTCGGCACGCGCTTGTTCCGCTCTTCAGCCACCGTGACAATCGCTTCGAGCAGTTTCGAGACGCGTTGACCCGTCTTCGCGGAAACGTAGAAAAATGGAATGAACTCGAGGAACGGCGCACGCGCCTTGATGTCGCGCTCGCCGTCGCGCGCCGTGTTGGTTTCCTTCTCCTCGATGAGATCCCACTTGTTCACGGCGATGATGACCGCCGCGCCTCGCTCCCACGCGTCGTTGGCGATCTTCAGGTCCTGGACGTGCATGCCGTCCTTCGCGTCTACGACCAGCAGGCAGACGTCCGCGCGTTCCATCGCC
>Ga0209234_1000877_pt1 | contig 10964 bp, 8 predicted proteins | sample GraSoi013_1_20cm_2_FD_185816 | JGI IMG/M metagenome (GOLD analysis project Ga0209234, IMG submission 185816) | Grasslands soil microbial communities from the Angelo Coastal Reserve, California, USA - Sample 08_20_2013_1_20cm (SPAdes) (version 2) | ecosystem: Environmental > Terrestrial > Soil >... | reverse complement strand
CCACTCCCAGTCCAAGTCCAACGGCTACGTCTACACCCACACCGGCGCCAACAGCCACACCGGCACCTGATCCTAATTTTAGCTGGTGTACTTCAGCATGTACCGCCAAGGGCTTCATCGTTGAATATCCCAATGGCTGGAATCAAGGTCAAACAAGTGACAACACAGGCATTGAGTTCCTGAACCCTGCCCAGCAAGACGAATATGCGGCCTTCAAAGTTCCTGTGGCACAGGCCAACAGCAACGCCAGTACTCTTGTCGATAACGATTTACAAAGCGGTTTTTCCTCGCAGCCCGGCTATATTGCGCCTACCTCAAAGTCGGTCACGACCATTGGCGGCGAGACCTGGACCTATGCCGTAGCCTACTACCAGTTGAACAATCAAAAAGAACGGGTCGAGGTTTTTGCGACTGTACACGCTGGCAAAGGCTATGTCATCGAATTACAGGCCGCCGATAGCCAGTTCGACGCTGTGAATACACAATATTTCTCTACCATGATCGGTAGATTTCAGTTCCTGCAGAGTACCTCCTGATGCACAGAAGCGGCCTGGTGAAATACTTTCTGATCGTGCTGGTTTTTGTCAGTGGCATGACCAGTCTCGCCCTCGAAATGTGCGCGTCCCGTCTCCTGGGAGCATACTTCGGAACGTCGCTTTATATCTGGGCCAGTCTCATCGGGCTCATCTTGGTCTACCTTACCGTTGGCTACTTTATCGGCGGCCGTCTTGCTGATCGCTATCCATCTGAAGAGGTGCTCTGCACTATTACGGCGATGGCGGCCCTATCTACCTCCATCCTGCCTTTTGTCAGCCAGAGTATACTCACCTGGTCGATTACAGGACTCGCACAGGTCTCGGTCAGCATCTTTCTCAGTTCGCTCCTGGGAACCATCCTCCTCTTTGCCGTCCCGGTCACCCTGCTTGGCCTGGTCTCGCCATTCGCGATTCGTCTCACGACCAAAGATATTGTTCAAAGTGGGAGAGTAAGCGGTTCTCTGTATGCCATTTCAACCTGTGGCAGTATTCTGGGCGCATTCCTGCCAGTACTCTGGCTCATCCCGACTTTCGGTGTGCGGCGCACCCTGCTCATCTTCGGGGCGTTGCTCTTCGCAACTTCACTGTGGGGACTACGTCTCCGCTGGCGACCTGCATTCGCGCTGGTACTGCTTGCGCTATTATTGCCGCTGGGGCCACTCAAAGACATTCCCTATCTGATCTATGAACAAGAATCGCTTTACAACTATATTCAAGTAACCCAACAGCCTGACGGAACACGACAGCTCATTCTCAACGAAGGGCAGGCCGTCCACTCGATCTACTATCCCAATCCTGACACCGTCTTAACAGGCTGGTACTGGGATTATTTTCTTGCCGCACCCTATTTTAACGCTGGCTTCAAGCCACAAAAATTGCACCGCGTCGGTATAATTGGTCTTGCCGGCGGCACTATTGCCCACCAATTTACCAGGGTCTATGGTCCGGTCCCTATTGATGGGGTAGAGATTGACCCGGCCATTGTCAACGTGGGTCGCAAATACTTTGGTATGAATGAAGCCAATCTTCATGTGTACGTACAGGATGGACGCACGTTTTTAGACACGACAGCGGCACGTTACGACCTAGTTGCCATCGACGCGTTTCAACAGCCGTACATTCCATTTCAACTTACGACGCGTGAATTTTTCACAACTATCCGTTCGCACCTGTCTTCAACGGGCGTGGTGGTACTTAATACGGCGCATACCACGCATGATTACAGATTAGTCCAGGCATTCATCAATACTATGAGCCTGGTTTTTCCCAGCGTCTATACGTTGAATGTCCCTGGAACGTTCAATACAGAAGTGATGGCAACGGTGCAGCCTACCTCCATCAGCACCTTTCGCGCTAACCTGGCACAATTTGCGCCCACAAGCGTTATGGGCCAGGTTGCCAGTGAGGTGAGTCCGGTAGTAAGAGAGGGGCATGCAGATGGGGGGATTGTTTTTACCGATGATCGGGCTCCCATCGAACAAATTACTGATCAATTACTATTGAGTTATATTCAACAACAGTAACTATTGAGGTAGCCGATTCATGCCGCCTGCGGTGGCGAGCGAGAAGGAGGGAAGGGAACTGGGGACACTGGGGGCGGAGCCCCACAGACCCCGGCAGGAGGACTGTGTCCCCCTGCACTCTCTGCTGAAGAGTTACTTTTAAAGTCATTTAGGGCGTATTAACTTTGGAGGGAATAGTCATGAGCGTCGAAATTGTCGTTGGTACTAACTGGGGGGATGAGGGCAAAGGCAGGATGGTAGACTATTTAGCCCAGGACGCGGATGTAGTGGTAAGGTACCAGGGAGGAAACAATGCCGGTCACACGGTAGTGAATGAGATGGGAACCTTCAAGCTGCACCTCATTCCGTCGGGTGTTTTCAATCCTGCCGCCGTGAACATTCTAGGACCAGGCATGGTGATCGATTTAGAGGCACTCGACAAAGAAATAAGCGACCTGCAAACGAGAGTGATCCATCCCATCAACATCAAAGTTTCAGATCGTGCTACCATCTGCTTTCCTTTCAACTGGAAGGAGGATGCCTGGGAGGAGGAGCGCTTAGAGAGCAGCGGCCTAAGCCCGTTCGGTTCGACCAAAAGAGGGATCGCACCAGCCTACGGAGATCGTTCCTTGAAGAAAGCTATCCAGGTCGGGGAGCTTCTTTATCCCGAGCAGTTGAAGGATAGACTGTACCAGCTCGTTGAATGGAAAAATCTTATTGCAAGAGGGGTATATGGAAAAGAGCATGGTGTCTCCTTTGAAGAAACATGGGATTGGGTGAGCACCTTCGGCGCTCGCATTAAAGACCTGGTTTGTGATACAACCGAATTGCTAGAAAAGGCCGCTCTTGAGAACAAGAAAATTCTTTTTGAAGCCCAACTGGGGAGCCTCAGGGATATCTACTTCGGGGTTTACCCCTACACCTCATCCTCATCTTCCTTAGCTGCCTTTGCACCCATCGGAGGAGGACTGTTTGGGAGGATACCTGATCGTATCATCGGTGTTATGAAAGCCTTCTCGACCTGTGTAGGCGAGGGACCGTTCGTCACGGAGATAGTCCAGGCCGAGGTAGCAAACGAACTGCGTGAGACCGCCCACGAGTATGGAGCGGCTACAGGACGTCCACGGCGCATTGGACACTTTGACGCATTGGCATCGCGCTACGGAACCTATGTCCAGGGAGCCACAGAGATCGCGCTGACCAAGCTTGACAGTCTGAGTGGTCGCAGCCCGCTGTTGATCTGCACTCACTACGAATTCAAAGGGAAGCAACTCGATAAATTTCCCATCAATGCGGTGCTGGAGCAATGCCGTCCTATCTACAAAGAGATGGATGGGTGGCGGGAAGACATTTCCGGGGTTCGCAGCTTTGAGGAGCTTCCAAAGGCGGCAAGAGAGTATGTCCTTGAGATTGAACGACTAATTTCTTGTCCTATTCGTTATATTTCGGTTGGCGCGAGGCGCGAGTGCCTGATTGATCGGAAAGCTGGGTGATTTTAGCTCCTCCATAGCAGCGCTATATGTGATATTATTAATCCTGAGAGTAACTATTTAGTATCCAACTCATGCCGCCTGCGGCGGCCAGGGAGAAAGGGATAAGTGAGCTGGGAACACCCCAGACCCCGGCAGGGGGACTGCGTCCCCCTGCACCCCCTGCTGAAAACAGGAGAGGAAAAAGTACGATGACAGTGGTTGCAGTTATTGGAGCACAGTGGGGACACGAGGGCAAGGGGAAGATCGTAGACGAGCTGTCAATGAGTGCAGACTATGTTGTACGCTACCAGGGTGGCAACAATACAGGGCATCGAGTCGTGCATGGGAAGAATGAGTTTGTATTCAGGCTTGTGCCATCGGGCATTCTCTATCCAAACACCATATGTATCATCGGTAATGGTGTTGTAGTTGATCCCAAAAGCTTGATCATAGAAATGGAAGAACTACAACGCCAGGGAATAGACACCTCTCATCTCTACATCAGTGAGCGGGCGAATGTCGTCATGCCCTACCACTTCTTGCTCGACCGGTTGGAGGAAGAGGCGCGAGGAGCAGATAAGAGCAATAGCACGCCGACAGGTATCGGTCCGGCTTATGTAGACAAACATGCACGTACAGGTATACGCATGAGTGACCTGCTCGATGTAGATACCTTTCGAAGTAAGCTCTCCACCATCCTGCAACAAAAGAACCGCATGATTACGCAGATCTATGGTCAGCGACCATTTTCACTTGAAGAAATCCATGGAGAATATTTTGGCTACGGCCAGCAATTACAGCGGCATATTACCAATACACAAGCCATGCTTCATGAAGCGTTATTCGAGCGCAAAATGATCCTCTTAGAAGGAGCGCAGGGGGCCCTCCTCGATATTGATTTTGACACCTACCCCTATGTCACCTCATCCTCAACCATTTCGACCATTGCCGCGGGCGGCGCCGGACTACCACCACGCTCCATCGACCGCGTTATCGGCATCTACAAGGCCTATATTAGTCGCGTGGGCAGCGGACCAATGCCCACCGAACTCTTTGATGCCAGTAGACTCCAACTACAGGATCGCGGTCACGAAAATGGTACAAGCGCCGCTAGAGAACGTCGCTACGGGTGGTTTGATGGCGTAGCAGGGCGTTTTGTAGCACAACTGAACGGGCTAGACGCGGCCGTCATTACAAAACTCGATGTACTAGATACCTTCCCTACCATAAAAATCTGCATCGCCTACCAGCTCCACGGTAAAATAATACACAGTTTGCCAGCTAATCTGGGTGACCTTGCGGCCTGTGAACCCGTCTACGAAGAGGTCGAGGGTTGGCAATGCAATACAACAGGCATCTGTACGTATGCAGGCCTGCCAGCGGCGGCCAAAAAATACCTGCAGCGGCTTGAGGCGTTGTTAGAGACACCTATTGCTATGATTTCTGTGAGCCCGCAGCGGGGCAAGACCATCCAGGTAAAGAACATTCTGGCAACGGAAGAATACGATGCCCGCTACCCCAGGAACGCAATGAGATAGCGGTGATCATGATTCAGCTCTAATCTTGCACAACCGAATACCCCATCACTTCGGGTTGTGTCACCGAAAGAGCAACCAGCCGCCCAATAACCTCACGAAACTGCTCTGTGGCGCGATAAGCATTGCTATCCTCTTCACGCTCCCACTCGTGCACCTCGGTAAATCTTTGTGGGTTGGATACATCACGCCAGAGGCGGCCTTGAATGTATCCTGGTTGACGGCGTACAATTGCCGATGCCCACTCCCAGAATGCAAACATTTCAGCTTCCCGGTCAGTGGGAATGGTGACGGTCACGGTGCGAATGAACATGACTGGCTTCTCCTAGCGGCTTCTTCGCTATCACTGCTCCACTGCGGGGAAATTGGGCTGGACAGGGCTTTTGCTGCTCCCATACAAGGAGGCGGCGACCATCTGTTAAACCTGGAAGTGTGACAGCAACATCGGCCTTCAGCACTGCTCCAAGCTGCCTGGCTGCCCGTTCTCCCTGGGCTAATTCTTCTGCCAGTTCCCCTTTTTTGGGGAGGATAATCTGTCCACCGGTACGACAAAACGGGGAGGCGTATTCTAAAAGGGTGGGAAGCGATGCCACCGCTCGCGCAGTGACAAGGTCAAATACGGCGCGATATTCTTGTTTATGGGCTAGTTCCTCGGCTCGTCCATGCACAGCTATGACATCTTGTAGTTGGAGAGTTTCGATCATGTGCTGCAAGAAGGTTACTTTTTTAGTGGTGGCTTCTAATAGTACGACCTGCCAGTCTGGACGCACTATTTTGAGAGGAAGACCAGGGAAGCCTGCGCCAGCCCCGATATCGAGTAAACGTGTCCCTGATCTATCGTAGACTATCAACAGCGATAACGAATCGAGGAAGTGCTTGATTAGCACTTCCCCGGGATCGGTAATTGCCGTGAGATTCATGCGAGTGTTCCAATCGAGCAGTTCTTGCCGGTAGCGTAAAAACTGCTGCAGGAATGGCCTTTCTCGCCCTACTGGATCGTTCACATCGAGGCCGAGCTGACGCAGGTCTTCCGTGAACATCCCTAAAGCATCATCAACCATTTAAGCGATGATTTTCCGTTTGCTGTTGAGATAATCAACCAGGAGGTATTCACCCAGGTTGTTCTTATCAGCGTAGAAGGTGCGGCCATGGTTGATTTGAGCCATCTGATTGACGAAAGAAATCATCCAACTATCGTCTTCGAGCATGAAGGTGTTGATGGTGATGCCTTCGCGGGTACAGCGCTGGACCTCAAGCAGGGTTTGCTGTTCAGCCAGGTGGTTGTATGGCCAGTTGAAAAGCCATTCGCCATTTTCATACCAGACGGTTGGACCACCGTCAGTAATCATGATGATCTGCTTGTTTACTCCGTGGTGCCGGCCTAAGAGCTGGCGTGAGAGCATAAGGCCATGGGCCATGTTTGTGCCCTGCTCATTATCGTAGCGACTCATCTCTATGAGGTCGCCTGGCTTGTACTCACGAGCGATACGTGAAAAACCAACGATATAGAGGTTGTCACGCGGGAACTGCGAGCGAATGAGGCTCTCTAAAGCAACCGCTACCTTTTTTGCTGCGGGTTGACAGCCATTGTAGATCATACTCAGGCTCATGTCGATCATGAGTACGGTCGATGACTGCGTGGTAAATTCGGTGCGGTAGACCTCAAAATCTTCTTTTTCCAGCCTCACAGGCGTACCGGTCCCACGCCGGTGGATGGCGTTCATCAGCGTCTTTTCCAGGTCAAGCAGGAAGGGATCACCGAATTGATAGGCCTTGCTCTCATCGGTACGCTCACCACCTATGCCCCGGAACGGGCTGACGTGGCGGCCAAAACCATCGCGTTTGAGCTTGTTGAAGATATCCTGGAGCGCCTTCTGGCCAATCTTACGAATGCCACGGGCGGTCAATTCCCAGCGGTTCCCCTTCTTCTGGATGTATCCCGCCTCCTCCAGCATCTTCATCAACTCTTTCAGCTGCTCAATCGACTGGTATTCCTCGTCACCAAGCAGTTGCTTGACCTTCTCGCTATCGATGGCCTCGAGATCATCCATGCGACGGGCTTCATTCAACTGATCTTCCAGCCCCTCCATCTGCTGCAAGCGACTCATCATACGCATTGCTTCATTGAAAGGCAGAGACTCATCACCGCGGAAGGGGAAGCGCGTGCGGGCCTGTTCCATTGGTGCCAGGGCTTCAAGATTCTGCGCCAGTTCCATCATATCCACGCGGATACGATCATCACCCATGAGCTGCTCCATGAGATCCTGCAGCTCCTGACGCTGTTCAGGAGAAAGGTTATCCATAATGCCCTGCATGGCCGCCATCTGCATCTGCATCTGCTCGATCAGATCATCCAGCGAATTTACGCCGGGGAAATACTCACCGTGCTTTTGCATAAAGGAGTCAAAATCAGGCTCCTTGCCTTCCTGGCGCTCGCGCAGCATTTTATTGAGATCACGGATCATCTCGCGCATTTTGGCGATGTCTTCGGGGGTCATGTTCTGCAACGATTGCTGCATACCCTGGAAGAACTGCTGCATCATCTGCTGTTGCAAACTCTGCAGCAATTCCTGGAACTTCTCACGCGCCTCGTCATCCATGAAGTCGTATTCAGAGAGCCCCTTGATCTGGCCAGGAACATCTTGCGGCAGCTTCTCAAGATACTCCTGCTTGCGCCTGGCGATCATCTCCAGCATCTTCTGCTTCTGCTCGGGAGTGAAATCGTCATCGCCTCCAGCGGATTGCCCCTCCTGACCTTCCTGTCCACTCTGACTTGCAGACGGCTGCTGTTGTCCCTGTTGACTTTGCTGGTTTGGCTGGCCCTGCTGTCCTTGTTGATCTTGCTGACCTGCCTGGGATTGCTGTCCGCCAGGCTGCTGTTGCTGCTGATCGGTTGATTTTTCATCCAGGCGGCGCTGAATGCCTTCGCGCTCCATGCGCTTGATCTCTTCAAGCTTCTCATGCAGATCATCCATCACGCCCGAGGCCATATTATAGCGGTTGAGTTGCTGATTGCGCTGATTGCGCATGCGCTCCATCAACTCGCGCAGCCCCATCGTCTGCCGACCATCATCGTTACGAATGCCATCCTGCATCAAGCGTTTGAGCGCCTGCTGCAGATTGCCATTCTCCAGGTAATCATCCGAAAGAGCCTTCAGAATGTCATCAGCATCAAGGCCATCAATGCGCTGCGTACCATCCCAGCGTGAATAGCCGTAGCGATTTTTAAAAAAGCGTTCGAACATGGCATTGTCCCTTTAACGCCGGTAGCGTATCTTACCGCGAACTTCATCCTTATTAAGACGCCGGTTCAGGTGTAGACCTTCGAGAATAAATTCGATACTCGACGCAATACTGGCCGGATTACCACGTCCATTCAATTTATCGATGGCTTTGCTCAAACCACCAACTTTCGAGAGCTGGTTGACATACTCCATGGATGGCATATCGTCGCCCACGTGCACGCTCAGGCCGCGCTCAAAGCCTGAGACAAGCTGCTCAAAGTCGCGTGTTTCAAAGTATTCGCCAAAGACACTCACGACAGCACCATTGATGAGTTTCTGGACCACGCGATCTTCTTTGATCTCGCCTACAGTATCAAGCTCAATCTTGCCGCATGTCGAGGCCATGATAGACGGTAAGTCGCTCATACGAGGCGCTACATAGCGCTCTTTGAGTCGTAGAGCGCGCCGACTGGCGCTGCTGAGAACATTCTCAAAGTTAGACACAGAGACACGGACACTCACACCGGAACGCTGGCTGATGTCGTTACTACGCCGTGCTAACTGGGTAATCTCGGCGATCACTTCTTTCATAAACTGCGGGAAAATGATATCTAACCCCTCAGTGATAAAGTGATTGCTTTCAGATTCCATGATTTGTATCTCATGCTCTATAGTGCGCGGATAATGGGTGCGAATTTCGGAACCAACGCGGTCCTTGAGCGGAGTAATGATACGCCCACGGTTGGTGTAGTCCTCGGGGTTAGCGCTGGCGACGACGTATACATCCAGCGGCAGGCGAATCTTGTAGCCGCGAATCTGCACGTCACGCTCTTCCATGATGTTCAACAAACCCACCTGAATGCGCTCAGCCAGGTCTGGCAGTTCGTTGATACAGAATATACCACGGTTGGTACGTGGGATCATTCCATAGTGAATAGTGAGTTCATCTGAGAGATAGCGACCCTCAGCAACACGCACAGGGTCTACCTCACCGACCAGGTCCGAGATGGTGATATCAGGCGTCGCCAGTTTCTCACCATAGCGCTTATCGCGTGGTAACCAGGCAATTTCTACATTATCACCAAGTTCATCTACTTTATCGCGGCAGGCCTTACAGATAGGCTCATATGGGCTGTCATTTATCTCACATCCAGCAATGACTGGCACGAAATCATCTAGCAGGTTAACCAGGCTACGGGCCATGCGAGTCTTGGCCTGACCGCGTTCGCCTAGAAAGATGATGTCCTGGCCAGAAAGAATAGCATTTTCGACCTGGGGAATAACGGTATCGTCATAGCCGATAATTCCCGGGAACAACTCTTCCCCTCTACGAATCTTCTGGATGAGATTTTTCCTTAACTCTTCTTTGATGGAAAGCAACCTATATCCACTTTCACGCAACTCACCAATTGTGCGTGGTTGAGTAGTAATGGTCATTCGGTTTTGTGTTACCTTTCTTGGGAGCTGGCATCGTGGAATGCACACCTGGGATAGGGGAGAATTAACCAATCCTGTTCTGCATAATCCCCGCTGTACCATAAACATGGTGGAACCAATTTGATTCTACCCCTTCGTGGAAGAAAACGCAAGGGTTTTATGCAACAGGAATATCGACGTCGGCCCAAATTACGGACTCAGAGTATTGGTTAGCGCGGGAGCCACCTGGCAAGAGTTGGTGGGCAACCTGCTCCAGGGCCTTGCGACGTTCAGTCAACGACATACCTGGCGTCGCCCTGATAGGATCTTCTACCACCCATGGCGATACTGCCAGTATATCTCCCTTCATGGTTTTGCCCGTCACGGTATGCGCAAAGCCTTCATTGCCTACAAAATTGCAGCACGTGTCCGGGTCACGATCACTTTTCTTCATGATAGTGGACTGCCCATCAAAGGTGACATCAAAAAAATTTCCTACCTGCATGGGACAAATATTATAGTGCAGGTGAGGATAATCATCTTGCACTGAACCAAGGACTGAATTGAGCCATTCCTGCGGCTGCCAGTCACAGGTTTTCGAGGGGCCGGCCCAGGGTTGGTCATTGGCATCATTCTGGATAACGATGCAGGCGCCCAGGCTATCTAATCTCTTCAGATACTGAGGGGTGAACGCATCCAGACTGATGGCTATACCAATTTTACCGATCTCAGTCTCAAATACCTGGACGCTATCCAAATTCCCTGGGGTAAGATCAAGGGTCGCTTTTTCATTATCGGTCAAAAATACTTTATCTGTTGTTCCTACAAGATTGCCATCAGGTCCCCATAAAAAACCCGTATTGTAGACACCAGGGCCATCCGGGAGAAATACTTTGCCTGAATGCCGTCGTCCAAAGTGGCTAATATCTACCGTCGACGTAGAACATTGAACATGAGGAGTGATCGTACTCGCTGAAAGATACACAGAGTGCCTGGCAGCAAGCCGGCTCAGAGTAGACGCAAAGGGACGATACATGACGTCGGACATGGACAACAGGAGCGAGCGCACCAGAGAAATACCGGCATAGAGGCGGCGATAATGGATCATGCGCCGGCCATAGCCTAAGGCCAGCATGCTTATCGCCACATTCGAGGTATGCATGAGCCGCGACAGGTAACCACGCTTTCCGGACAAGGCAAGCGGTAGACCTAAAATCTCTCCCAACACGACGAGATTGGGTCGATCCCGGGCTAGATGTGGTACAGCCATACCAACAAT
>Ga0209234_1000876_pt1 | contig 10965 bp, 11 predicted proteins | sample GraSoi013_1_20cm_2_FD_185816 | JGI IMG/M metagenome (GOLD analysis project Ga0209234, IMG submission 185816) | Grasslands soil microbial communities from the Angelo Coastal Reserve, California, USA - Sample 08_20_2013_1_20cm (SPAdes) (version 2) | ecosystem: Environmental > Terrestrial > Soil >... | reverse complement strand
CGCCACAGATCGATGTGCGCGTTCTCGAGTCCCCGGTCCGCGACGCCGTGGTAACGGTCGAACAGGGCAATGCCGACGTGGGTCTCGTGGTGCCCTACTTCGAGTCGTCACTCCTGGCCCGCGAGACAGTAATGGAACTGCCACTGCTGGCCGCGTTGCCCAAGTCCCATCCGCTTGCCTCGGCGAACAGCATATCCCTGAAGCAGCTCTCTGCAGATCCTTTCGTCTTGTTTGGCCAGCGGAGGGGATCCGGTTTCTACGAACGCATCCTAAGCATCTGCCAGGCCTGCGGGTTCAGTCCAAAGGTACTCGAAGAGATGGAGCACATTCATACACTGCTGTACTTGGTTGGCGCAGGCTACGGGGTGTCGCTCGTACCGGCGACGCTGGAGCCGGCAAAGCGGCCTGAAGTCGCACTGGTGCCCTTACGCGAGTCGGCAGCGACCGTCGAGCTCGCGATGATCTGGCGGCTGGATCAACAATCACCGGTGCTGCACAGGTTTCTGGACACGGTGCGCGCCTGGTGCAAGGAGAGGCCTTGATGCGGGCCTCGAAGCCGGCACTGCGTGCCGAGCTGCTGTTCTATCTCACGTTTCTGGTCGCGTTCGCGCTCCTCGTGGGCGTCGCGACGTCGCTGCTCGCACTGGCCATCGCGCCCGATCGCGGCGTCGCGATCATCGTCATCATGGTCGCCCTCGAAGTCGGCATCTTCGTCCTCTACGGGCACTCGCTCGTCACCCGCCTTGTTTTGCACCCCTTGGGTCGTGTCATGAACACCGCGGACGCCGTGGCCGACGGCGATTTGGACGCGCGTGCTCCCGACGCTGCCACGCGGGACTTCGCCACACTCGCCGAACGGTTGAACCGAATGACCGATCGCCTCCTCGATGCCCAGAGCCAGCTGGTGCGCTCGGAGAAGCTCGCAAGCATCGGCCGGCTCGCGGCCGGTGTGGCGCATGAGGTCGGCAACCCGCTGGGGGCGATCGCGACCTATATGGAGGTGCTGCGCCGTCGTGGCACGGAACAAGAGGTCACTACCGGCATCGCGCGCGAAGTCGAACGCGTCGATCAGATCGTTCGCAGTCTCCTCGACTACGCCCGGCCCCAGCAAGATCCACTGGCGCCCGTCGATGCCGCGCGAATTGCGCGAGGGGCATTCGAGCTGCTGCGCGCGCAGGGTGCATTCCGTCGCCTGCGCGCCGAGTTGGACGTTGCGGACGATGTGCCGGTGGTGCTGGGTCGCGCCCATGTGCTCGAGCAGGCGCTCGTCAACCTTCTTCTCAATGCCATCGATGCCACGCCGCCTGACGGAAGCGTCGTTATCGGCGCGCGGCGGTGGGCGTACGAGCCCGGACAAGTGATTCCCAAACGCGCGGATGATCCCGGCTACGCTCGCTATCCACGCCTCTCAGAGCGGCGGCCCGCCCGGGTTGAGTTCTCGGCCGGCCAACCCGGCGCACTGTTGTTCGTGGCGGATTCCGGCTCTGGTGTGGCTCCAGCGGATCGCGAGAAGATCTTCGAGCCCTTCTACACGACCAAGGAGCCGGGGCGGGGCAGTGGCCTCGGCCTCGCGATCGTCGCGCGATCGGTGCACGAAATGGGCGGTGTGGTGTGGGTTGATGGCGCGCGCGAAGGTGGGGCCGCGTTCAAACTGTTCTTCCCCATCGTGCCCGGCTCATGAAAAAAGTCCTCATCGTCGATGACGAGCCAGGCCTGCGTCAGAGCCTCGGTCTGCTCCTCACGGACGCCGGGTACGCGGTCGTGGCGGAGCAGACGGGACGTCGCGCGCTCGAACGTGCGGCGACCGAAACGTTCGATCTCGTGCTGTGCGACGTCCGCATGCCCGAAATGGACGGTCTCACATTCCTCCGCCACTATCGCCAGGGAGGAGGGAATGCCCTCGTCATCGTCATGAGCGCGTACGGCGGAGAGGACGCCGCGATCGCGGCCATGAAAGAAGGCGCCTACGACTATTTGCCCAAGCCATTTCGGCCCGATGAAGTCGTGTTGACGCTGCGCAAAGCGGAGGAGCGGGAACGGCTGCGGCAGGAGGTGGCAGGCCTCAGGGCGCAGCTCTCCACCAGTCCCGCGGAGCGCGGCCTCATCGCCGAGAGCAGCGCGATGCGACAGGCACTGGCATTGGTGGCGCGCGTCGCCGACCACAACACGACCGTGTTGATCACGGGCGAGAGCGGCACTGGAAAGGAAGTCATCGCGCGCGCGATCCATCGCGCGAGCTCGCGGGCGAGCCGCGCATTCGTCGGGATCAACTGCGCGGCGATTCCCGAGAACCTCCTCGAGTCCGAGCTCTTCGGTCACGTCCGCGGCGCCTTCACCGGTGCGAGTGCCGACAAAACCGGCCTCTTCGAGCACGCCAACGGCGGCACGATCCTCCTGGACGAAATCGGCGAATTGCCAATCGGCCTGCAGGCCAAGTTGCTCCGCGTGCTCCAGGAAGGCGAGATCCGGCGCGTGGGCGATCAGAAAACACGTACCGTGGATGCGCGCGTGCTCGCCGCTACGTCCCGGGATCTCGAAGCCGAGGTGAAGGCCGGAAGGTTTCGCGAAGATCTGTTCTACCGCATCCACGTCGTGGTGATCGAGCTGCCGCCGCTGCGCGAGCGCCGGGCTGACATCGCACCGCTCGCCCGGCATTTCAGTGCACGACTATCTCAACGGTTGGGCCGCACGGTCTCACTGAGCGATGCGGCGCTTGCGTGGCTGGAAGCGCAAGAGTGGCCGGGCAACGTGCGGGAATTGGAAAACGCCATCGAGCGGGCGGCGGTGCTCACTAACCATGAGATGCTGAGTCCCGCCGATTTCCGGATCGAACCCCCACCATCTCCCCTCTCCCAAGATCTTGGTGAGAAGGAAGAAGGGAGCGGTACGCTCCGCGAGGCGACCGAGTCCGCCGAGCGCACCGCTATCAGCGACGCCTTGAAAGCCACTGATGGCAATCGTCGCGCCGCCGCCGAACTCCTCGGGGTGAGCCTGCGGACTCTGTTTTACAAGATCGAGCGCTATGGGCTTGAGTGATGCAAGATTTTGCACTAATGAGGCATTCTGCAGGACTTTTTCCCGCTCCTTGTTCACGTAATACATTGACAGAGTTGAGTTTACGGAGGGGCACGGAACCTGTAAAGGACCAGCCCGAACGGAGGCTACTCATGCGTCGCAAGGGCTTCACGACCATCGAACTGATCATCGTCATCATCCTCATCGGGGTGATCGCAGCGATCGGCTTTCCGCGGCTGCGCGACGGACTGGAGAAGCAAAACGTCCGCAGTGCGAAGGCGCTCATCGCCACCATGGTTGCCACGGCGCGCGGTGCAGCCATCCAGCGCGGCTGCGCCGCGACCCTGAACATGACCGTCGATAGCGCGTGGGTGACCGCCTGCGGCGTCAATCCGCCTGCGGCCAACGTGCAGGTCGGAACCAAGAAACTCATCGGCGATGACTTCGGTGTCACGTTGGGCCCATCGACTGGAACGATCGTCTACGATCCGCGTGGGATCGCGACGGTATTCCAAGCCACGACGGTGCGGGTCATCGGGCCACACAACACGGACTCGGTAGTCATCAATGAGGTGGGGAAGGTGACCAAACAATGAACACCAACGCACAGCGGCGCGGCTTCACGATCATCGAGATCATCATCGCGATCATCGTGCTCACGGTCGGCGTACTCGGCATGGTTACAACCGCTGCGCTCGTCACGCGGATGATCGCGCGCGGGCAGCGCTCGGCGGAAGCCTCGGCGTTTGCCGCCCGCCGGTTGGAGCGCGAGCGCGTGGCTGCGTGCACCAATCAGATTGACGGCACCGAGACCTTGAGCCGCGGCGGCACGGTCGTCGCGACCAACCAGTGGACGTACACGAATCTGGGCAATCTGAATTACCGGTTGAAGCTCGTTTCGACGTATAGGACAACACAAAACAAATCGCGCAGCGATTCCACGGAGACCACGATTACATGCAACGCGTTCCTATGAGCCCGTCGCGGGCCCGCCGCGGTTTCACGATGATCGAGCTGTTGGTTGCGCTCGTGCTCTTGGGCATCGTCAGCGCTGCGCTGTACCGCGTCTTGGTGAACAACCAGCGCCTGTATCAGGCCCAGACCGCGCGCATCGATTTGTCGCAGAACATCCGCGCGGCCGGCTCGATCCTGCCGGCGGAGTTCCGCCAGCTCGATGCGTCGGAGAACGACATCTATGCGATGTCGGCCACCAGTATCAGCCTGCGCGCGACGCGCTGGCTCGGCTTTTTGTGCTCGCCGCCGGGTCTGGGTGGCGGGCTGAACGGGGTGTCCATCATCATTCGCGGCGGCGCGCCGGGGCAACCACTGTTCTATGGTGCGCGCGGCATCAACAACAACACGGACTCGGTGCTGATCTACTATGACGGCGACCCGGCCTCGCGTGCCGACGACTTTTGGGCCATCGGCGGAATCACAGCGGCCCCGAACGGTCAAAACTGCCCCGACGGCACAAACGGCCAACGGCTCATTCTCAACGTCAACCTCTTGGGGTTGGGCGCGAACGTGGCGGGAGCAATTCCGAATGGTGCGCCGGTCTGGGGATTTGAGAAGGTCACTTACGCGCTGTATCAGCAGGCAGGGGATACGTCGTGGTACATCGGCTTTCAGCCGGCTAGTGGCTCGATGCAGCCGCTCATCGGACCGGTGTTGGCGAACGGGCTCACCTTCACGTACTACAACGCAGCTGGTGCCATCACGGCTGTCCGGTCACAAGTCGCCCGGATCGATATCACCGTACGGGCCAGGACGACATCCGCAATTCGGGCGGGTGGTCAGGCCGCGCGCTTAACCGCGGTCGACAGCGTCGTGACGAGTGTCGCGCTGCGCAATAACCGGCGGTTTTAGGGCCGTCCGGAACTCATGAAGGAGACAGGCATGAAACGGATTCCGCGGAACGAGCGCGGCATGGCGCTCGCGGTTGCGATCTTCGCCCTCGTCGTCGTGGGCGCGTTGGTCGCGGGCGCATTCTTCGCCGGCACCCAGGAGCAGCGGGTCGGTGAGAACCAGCGTCGGGTGCAAACCTCGTTCGGCGTCGCCGAAGCGGGAGCTCAAGAGCGCGTCCTGACCTGGGATCCAAACACGATGAACAAGCGGCCCGTCTATCCGGTCGATTCGGTCGCAATTGTCAATACGCCGGCACCCAACGGAACGGGCTCGTACGCCGGGTACAGCTTTAGGGTCGGTACGAACCTGTTTCTTATCGATGTGACCGGTCGCGACAACTCGAGTGCCGCCGGTGCTATCGCAGGCGGCGGCGGGGCACGCCAACGCATCGGCATGCTCGCCCGCATTGCGCCGGTACAGTTCGGCATTCGGGCCTCGCTCACCACGCAGGGCCAGGTGGCCATGAGCGGTAACGCCAACATCGTCGGGGTGGACCAGATCCCGACCGGTTGGGTGAGTTGTGACCCCCCCGGGCCCTCTCAGGCCGGCGTACGCGATCAGGGCGGCAACGTTTCCGAGACCGGCAATGCGACCGTGCTGGGCACTCCACCGGTCGTGAACGACCCGACGATCAACAACAACACGTTCACGACCTTCGGCGGAGCGACCTACGCGTCGCTTGCAGCGAAGGCGAATATCGTCGTTCCGGCCGGCAACTACTCGACCGCACCAGTAGTTACGAACGGCGTTTGCGACAAGAATGTGCTGACGAACTGGGGCGATGGCGAGAACCCGAACGCCCCCTGCGCCGACTATTGGCCCATCATTCACGCGACAGGGACGATCACCCTGAATAACACCCAGGGTCAGGGTATCTTATTGGTAGATGGCGACTTGAATATTCAGGGCTCGTACCAGTTCTTCGGTATCGTCGTCATCCAAGGCGACCTCAAAACGGCCGGTGGTGGAAACACCGACGCCCACTTCTGGGGTGGCGTCATGGCGAAGAACGCCGACCTCTCGACGCAAAGTCTGAGCGGTAAGGCGACGCTGAACTTCTCCAGCTGCGCTATTCTCTCGGCTCTACAGGCCACAAGCCCGATTTCGATGATGCGGTCGAGGGGTTGGGCGCAGCTGTTTTAAGCGACCTAAGTACCGGCAGGGACAGCAGTTTATTGCTCTAGCCTCAAGTAGGTTCGAGGCTTGACAGGATAAGGGGCGGGGCCTATTGTAGTTTGCCCTTCGCCCCTTCTTGTCTCTAGACCAAAAGGTGCATATGGCCCTTTTTGGCTTTCTAGGTGGCAAAAAAACCTCGGTTGGCCTCGATATTGGCTCGGGCATCATCAAGCTCGTGGTCATCGACCATGGCGGCAGTGAGCCTGAGTTAAGCAAGGTCGCCACAACCGAGGTGGCCGCCGACGCCATCGTCGAGGGCGAAGTCATGGACCCCGGCCTCGTTTCCGAGGCTATTCGGGGTTTGTTCGATGCCGCCGGCGTCAAGCGCAAATCCGTTGTGACCGCCGTCGGTGGCCGCGACGTCATCGTCAAGAAAATCCAGATGGACCGCATGAAAGAAGCGGATGCCCGCGAGGTCATCCGCTGGGAAGCCGAGCAGCACGTGCCCTTCGACATGGCCAACGTGGAGCTCGACTTTCAGATCCTCGATCCGGACGCCGAAGGCCTGCAGATGAACGTCTTGCTTGTCGCTGCCAAACGCGAGCTGGTGGAAAGTCGCGTTGGCCTGCTCGGCGAAGCGGGACTCGATCCGTCGATCATCGACGTCGATGCCTTCGCGATTCATAACGCGTTCGAGCTGAATCATCCCGACGCCATGCAAGGCGTCGTTGGACTCGTCAATATCGGCCACGAAGTCACCAACGTGAACATCCTCGAGGACGGCGTTCCGGTCCTGACGCGCGACTTGTCCGTTGGGACGCGTCGCTTCCGCGAGGATCTGCAACGCGAAAAGGGCCTCGCCAGCGAGGAAGCCGAGAAGGTAATTCAGGGCGCGTCACAGAACGCAGACCTCGCGGGCTATGTGAACGCTCGCGGCGAGGAGATCGCGGTCGGGGTCGAACGCGCGGCCGCCTTCCTGGCGACGGCGTCGCGGTCGGCAGGCGGTCTATCCCGCGTCTACACGACCGGCGGCGGCGCCCGCATTCCAGGTCTCAACGACGTCCTCGGCGCTCGTCTCAAAGTACCCATCGAGCTCGCCAATCCGGTGCAGCGTCTGCGCGTGCGCGATGATGTGTTTGAGACCGTCCCAGTGGACGAAGTGGCCCCGCTGCTGATGCTGGCGGTCGGCCTGGCGCTGAGGCGCGCCGCATGATTGAAGTCAATCTACTTCCCGGAAAGAAGAAGGCCGCCAAAGGGACGGGCATGCAGCTCGCGATGCCCGACTTCAAGGGGCTCATCGCGCAGGTCAAGGACCCGTGGCTCATCGGCGCGATCGCCGCATGGGTGATCGTGGGTGGTGGCGGCGCGGCGCTGTTCATCGCGGAACGCGCCCGTCTCGCGGCGGCCGAGTCGCGGCTCGAGAGCGTGCAGAGTGAGAAGCGGAAATTCGACATCGTGATCGCGCAGAAACGTCAAATGGAGAAAGTGCGCGATTCGCTGGTCTATGAAATCGGCGTCATCCGCAACATCGATGCGGACCGCTACATCTGGCCGCATGTGCTCGACCAGGCGACGAAGGCGCTGCCGCCGTATACGTGGATCACGCGTGTTCAGGCGGTGACCCAAACGCTCATTCCCGGCGCCGCACAAGCGAACCAGCCCCCGGTCGCCGCCGCGATGGACACGTCGAGCGGGCCGTCGGTCCGCGTGTCGATCAATGGCCGCACGGTCGACATCCAGGCCTACACCACGTTTCTGCGGCAGCTCGCCGCGTCGCCGTGGTTCACGGACGTGACGCCCGCGAGCTCGCAAATCGTCAGCGAGGCAGATCGTCCGGTGACGGAATTCAACGTCACGGTGCGGTATCGCGTGGCGGACTCGGTGTACATCCGCACGGTTCCTCTCGTGCAGTCGCTGAGGTAGAGGCCATGGCGCTCGGCTTACCAACAGACCAACGCGGTCAGATCATGGCGCTCTTGATCCTCGTCGCCCTGGCGGGCGGCTATTTCTTTTGGACCAAGGTGCACAAACCGCAGAGCGCGCAAATCACGGCGGCATCGGAGCAGGCCGACAGCCTGGAGCGAATCGTCGAGGCCGCCAAGCGCGACCTTGCAAACGGCAGCATCGAAGATTTGCGGCGCCGGGTGGAGGAGTACAACGGCTCACTCGAGCTGATGCGGCGCCTGGTTCCCGAGCGTAACGAAGTTCCGACGCTCATCGACGACATCTCGACGAAGGCGAAGACCCGCGGCATCACCCTGGGCAAGATTCAGCCGCTGACTCCCGATCTCGGGACGCCGTTCGACACGTATCGCTACCGGCTCGAGGTCTATGGGCATTTCGATCAGATCGGGGAATACCTCGCGGACGTCGCGTCGCTGCCCCGCATCGTGGTGCCCGAGGAAGTCACGCTCTCGATTGCGTCGCAGGCCGCGCAAAAACAGCTGGGCGACACCCTGGGCTCATTGCTGCTCGCGGAATTCTCGATTCGCACGTTCGTCAAATCGTCTGGCCCACCGTCCGGCACGAGGCCGGCCGCGAAGCCGGCAGGACCGCCGCGTGCGCGCAGTTAGTCTGACGCTCGCCGTCATGGTCGCGATGCCCGCGCTCGCGGCCGCTCAGCGCGACAGCGAGGCGCGTCGCGACACGTCGCTGCAATCGGCGTCGCTGCAGCGCGAGGTGTTCGCGTATGAAGGCGGCGGGCGCGACCCGTTCATGTCGTTGCTCAAGTCCGGCGACGTGCGGCCGCTTATCTCCGATCTGAAGCTCACGACGATCGTCTACGACGGGCGGTTCGCGGCGCGCAGCGTCGCCGTGCTGCGCGACATCACGAATCGGCGGATTTATCGGGTGAAAGCGGGCGACATCGTCGGCCGCCTGAAGGTGACGCAGATCCGGCCTCGCGAGGTCGTGTTCACCGTGCAGGAATTCGGGTTCGAGCGGCAGGAAACGTTGTCGCTCGCCAAGCAGGAGGAGACGCCATGAAGGTCATTTTTCGCCTGGCGCTGGTTCTCGCCATCGTCGCTTCCCGGGCCCTTGCGGGGACGACGATCGGCGGGGACGGTACCGGCCGAGACGGCGAAGTCCGCGGGGTGAGCGTTCTCCCCGCCTCGGGCAAGGTCGACATCATCATCGACGTGCAAGGCGGCGCCCAGGTCACGGACTTCACGCTCGCCAATCCCGCGCGCCTCGTCATCGATCTCACGGGCGTGCATCTCGCCGCGCCGGCCACGCTGTACGACGGCCAGAACCGCGGCGGCGTCAAAAACATCCGCTATGCGCAGTTCAAGCCCGACGTGGTGCGCGTGGTGATCGACCTCGACGCACTCAAGGACTATCAGGTCGAGCACGTCGCCGGCCAGGTCCGCGTGCACATCGGGAGCGAGCGGACCAGTTTCGCCGCGTGGTCGAGCGCGACCGTCATCGCGGCAAACGTCCCCCCGCAACGCAACGCGGAGCGTGTGTCAGCGAGGGAAGCGCCGCCAGTCACGGGCGGACCCCAGACGGCCGCCCGCGTGACCACGCCGACGCCCGGCCGGACGCTGTCGATCGAAGAATATCTCGCCATGCATCGCGCCGACGTGCTGCAATCGCAGGCGCCCCGCATCACGGTGCAGTGGGACAATGCCAGCATCGAAGACGTCGTCGCCGGCTTCGCGGCGTTCAGCGGCCGCACCATCATCTTGAGCAAAGAAATCAAGGGCAACGTCACGGCCGAGATCAAAAATCAGCCGTGGGACCTCGCCTTGAACGCGGTGCTCGAGTCGCAGGGGCTCGCGGTGCAGACGCTGCCCGGCGGGATTCTGAACGTCGTCAGCAAGGTCGAGCTCGCGCGCGCCGACTCGACGGTGCCGATCACGACGCGTCTCGTGCGCATCAATTACGCGAAGGCGACGTCGCTCGTGGCGTCGGTGAAGTCGATTCTGTCCAAGCGCGGTGATGTGGTCGCCGATTCGACGAGCAACGCACTGGTGATCACCGAGGTGACCTCGCGCATCGATGACGTCGTGGAGTTCGTGAAGGGACTCGATCTGCGCACGCCGCAGGTGTCGATTCAGGCGAAGATCATCTTCGTGGATCGCACCGACGTCGAGGAGCTCGGCGTGAAGTACGACCTTGGCTCGGCCACCCAATTCTTCAACCAGCTCGTGCAGCGGTCCGACCCGCGCACCGCGAAGCCGGTCGATACGAACCTCGACGGCATTCCCGATGCGCTCGTGCCGCAGTCGAACTTCCCGTCGAACCAGAACATCGTCGACCTGGGCGGGAACTCGCTCTCGGCGCTCGGCAACGCGAGCCAGGAAGTCATCAACCCGGCGCTCAACCTGATCTTCTCGACGGCAATCGGCAATTTCGATCTCACCGCCTTCGTACAGGCGCTGCAACGCATCGATCTGGCCGACATTCAGGCGGAGCCCACGATCACGACACTCGACAACCGGCAGGCGGAGATTCTCGTCGGTGACCGCGTGCCGATCCGCGTCATCGACGTGAGCGCCGTGAGCACCGGCGGCGGGACAGGCCAAGCGGTCCCGCGCGCGACCGTGCAGTTCGAGCAGACCGGTATCAATTTGCGAGTCACGCCTCACGTGACGAATAACCGGCAAATCCTGATGGAAGTGCATGCCGAGCGGTCCAACGTCCGTCCGGCATCGGTAGACATCGGCTTCACGTTCCAGACGCAGCAGGCGGACAATCAAATCCTGGTCAGTGACGGCGAAACGGCCGTAATTGGCGGACTTACGGTGACCGAGGTCACGGTCGCAAAGTCCGGAATTCCGTTCCTTGTAGATCTACCGATCTTGGGCAAGCTGTTCGGATTTACGTCCACGACGGAAAACCGGCGTGATCTGCTGATTCTGATCACGCCTCACATCATCGACGATCTAGTCGCGCCTTCGGGGCAGTAGCCCCGGGGGGCGCGAGGCC
>Ga0209234_1000875_pt1 | contig 10965 bp, 6 predicted proteins | sample GraSoi013_1_20cm_2_FD_185816 | JGI IMG/M metagenome (GOLD analysis project Ga0209234, IMG submission 185816) | Grasslands soil microbial communities from the Angelo Coastal Reserve, California, USA - Sample 08_20_2013_1_20cm (SPAdes) (version 2) | ecosystem: Environmental > Terrestrial > Soil >... | reverse complement strand
CCGCCGCAACAGTTTTTAGCCGCCCTTTGATCCTCGGCCTATTTTCCTATGGAATCTGGCAGTCCTTTATAGTAACGGAACCCTTCAACGGGCTTCCCGTTTTTCATTCTCACCGACTCGCGTACCGATTCCTTCAATTGCTTCAGCTCGGTTTCCGAGAGCTTCGGTTTATAACTCTTCCAGCCCGGTCCGAACTGGCTGACATATTTTGCCCCCGCATTTATCCTCTTCTCCACAAACTCGCTGATGTCCACCCAAGTGTTCTCATCCTCTTTGGCACTGTCGTAGAACAGATACTCGGGAATCATATATTCCCGCAGACCCTCCTGGATGATCTGCCCTTCAAATAGGAGTCGCCACATGGCGGCCCGCGCCGCATCCGCTGCCAGGTAGGCGGCTGTCCGGTGATCCGACTTGTGCCATCGTTGATAGCGCTTGCCCGGATCAAACGCGAACAATACATCCGGTCGTATCTTCCGAATCGAGCGCACCAGATTTTCCACCACCGCCTTGCGATCTTCAAATTCGAGAAGCCCGTCGTCGTATCCAAGATTGACGTAGTGCCCTCCCGGGATACCCATCTCGGCCAGCGCGGCCAATTCCTCTTCCCGCCGAATCTGGGCAAGCTGTGTTCGCGACAAATTCGGGTCCTGTGTGCCCACATTTCCCGTCGTAAGAGTCACAATGTAAATCTGGTTTCCGTGCGCCTGAAGCATCGCCAGCGTGCCATGCGACATTGCGTCATCGTCCGCATGGGCGCCGATCAGCATGATTGTCTTGGCGGTCCATTTCTCCACTGGGACTTCCGGCTTCTCGACGCTCTCCTGGGCAAGGACCAAAGCCGGGAGCAGCGAGACAAGCCAAGCAACTAACATCTTCTTCATAGAACCTCCCGAATCAGTTCGGCTCCTTCTTCTAACTTGCAGCATCCTACCCGTGCTGGCGGTGTCACAAGAGACTCTCACTGGTGGCCGCGTTTAGAAAAGGTTTTCCGATCAATGACTGCATCGCTTGAAATGCTCCGGTGAATTGAAAGCATTACGCGCCGTTTGTTGAAGCGCCCTGGCCCACACCAGAGCAATGGAACGTCTTGCTCGGGATGAGTTGGCGGTCATGACCGGCGTGGCCTGAGAGACGATGTTTCTAAGCCAAGGGACTTGCTCTTCGACTTCTGATTTTTCTTCAAAAACGCGCGAACCTGCACCTAATTTCCCCTCCCCAAGGACTCGCAGCAAAACTGCATCCCACACCATAACCCAATGAGTCTAAACGAGAAAGATTTGTTGCGTCCGAAGGAATTTCAAAAAAAATGGTGCGCGCTATGCAAAAAGGCTTACAGCAGAATTTGGTCGGGGCGAATGGATCTTGAACCATCGACCTCCCGGTCCCTCAGCCGGGGAGTCGAACGATCGAAAGCCTTCTAGGCGTCGCACCTACCGCGAAGAACACTTGGAATCCTGCCGAACCTGACTACCAAGCTGCAACAAAACCAACGGGCCGCTCACCGCAAACCAGCCAAAAACAAAAGCCCACATATTCAGCCACGGATCACTCACCACGGGGACGTTCAGTAGAGCGGACTTGGCTTGTGATTGCCTCCCTACTGCTCGACGGGTTCAATTCTCGCGAACAAATCCGATGGGTCTACATTCAAGACCACTTGTTTGGTCGGCGAAATGATGTATATCGTGGGGCCCTGCGTCAGCATTAACTTTCCATTGGGGCTAACCGCATAGGCATAGGAGAAGGTCTGGTCAGGTTTTAAACTGGGATTCGAGGAGGTTGTGCCCACTAACGCCGTGTCACTGGTTCCAACAACTGTTCCGATGCCGTCGTAGGTGGCCAGGCCAGACTCGTGAGTTATGTTCTGGTGCGTCACCTCGATTGAGCCGAACACGTACGTCCCGTTCGCGGAATGATTCGTGAACGGGCCTCCGGTTTGCGGCTCCGCGAAGCCCGCGTAGACCCCTGCGTCCACCAGCATCACAAACGCCCTAAACGGGCTCACCAGATAAAAGAGCGGAGGTCGCGCCGCCCCCTGTGCAAGTACCCGGCCATTAGGAGCTACGTTGACGGTCGCCGTATCATTGACCGGTGAAATGCTCCCGGCTTTGCTTTCGTCTCCATTAAAAGAGTAGCTGCCGGAATTCGAGACCGTGAAAATGCCGGCGATCAGGTCCGAAGCTATGGTCGAACCCGGCCCGCAGTCTACACAGAGTCCACTCACGTAGAGAACGCTTGGGCCGCTCATCGACGAACTCGAAAATGGCCCTCCGGTTTGCTCTAGCGCCGACCCCATAAACGGAGCGACGCTGGACTGCGGGTCTACGCTGATAAACAGTGCTTCGCTTGCGGAAATCATGTACAAGCTCATGTTGACGGTTTGCGATCCGACCGTGAAAATCATCGTGCCTCGGCCATTCGATGACACCGTATAGCTCCCCGTAAAAGGCAGACCGCTTGTCGGATAATTCAGGCCGCCGCTCTTATTAATGTCGCCGTTATCGTTGGCGTCCAGCTCGCCGTTGGTGATGCTCCCGCTTCCGCTCGCGGAAAACACGCCTACCATGGCGAACCGGTTTCGCATGCTGCTGATAAGAGTGCTTGTCGAATCTGCGCCAAACGCGTAGGCGCGGTTAAATTGGGACGTCGAGAAGGCGCTGGGATCCTGCTTCTCCAAGACCCCCGACCCCAGCGTTCCTGTATTATCAAACTCGATGAAGCGACCCTTGCTGGCCACACCGGCGTTGATCACCCCGAGGGCAAAACGATAGATGGATGTCCCGGCGGCAGTCGTGATGGCCATACACCCGCGGTTGTCTCCTCCTACGGAATACGAGCTGCTGGCACTGTTTATGGGAACATTTGTTTTCACCGCTCCGCTGCTGTTAACGTCTTCTAGGCCCACGACCCGGGCGATGTGTCCGGCGCCGTCGGCATCGAACATGCCGCCCAGCGTCACCGCCCCGTTTGCATCGAAACCTTGCATGGTGAATGCGTATTGGCCGTTTAAGAGCGACTCGCGACCAGATCCACAAGTCATGGCTGGCACGGAGTTGTTGATGGTGATGCTCAGATTCCACTGGGAGGACTGAGCGCCCGCGCTGCTCGAGTCCCGGGCCATTACCATGAAAGAGCTGGTGCCGCTAGGTCCCGTTGGCGTGCCCGTGATGTGCCCTGAAGAATCCATGCTCAACCCCGCGGCCAGGCTTCCGCCGCTGACCGTGAGCGTCACCGTCCCGGCCCCTCCCGAAGTTGCCACCTTCTGGCTGTACGCCGTGCCTTGTGTCCCTGCAGGAAGCGAAGTTGTGGTCACCGACGGAGGGGGGGTGACGTTGATGGTTACCGACGCGGACGTTGTGGAATCGGCCGCGGAGGTAGCAGTGACGGTTGCCGTTCCCGCATTGCCGGACATGGGTGCGTTATAAATAGCGGCAGTTGGCGTCGCTCCCGAAAGGGATCCTGCACCACTTAGCGTCCAAGCGACACCTTTACTCGAGTTGCCGCCGGTAAATGAGGCATTAAGAGTCAGACTCTGCGCGAAGTCGATGGCCTGAGCGTTGCCCGGCGTCACAATGACTCGAGAAGGTGGATTTACTGGATCTAGTTTGGCGGCGCATCCTCCCAATAGTGCAACTACGGCAAGCAACGGGCACACCGATGATACTTTCATGACCTTTCCCCTCGGGGGTCGAATTCTTCGATTTTTTTTGACTAACCGCGCCCTCAGGTGGGATGAAGGCGCAACCGTGTCCACGCGCTGGTTCACGCTACGACACTTAATCTAAGGGCGCGATGAAGTCGAAAAAATAGCCCACACCGGAAAAAACCCCTGTCCCCGGCTTGACACATTGAACAGTATTTTCCGTTGAAAAGCAACGCGTGCATGCCCCAAAAATGGAGGAGAGGGCAGGAAGCCACGAAACAGTAGGACGTTACGCATTTAGGCATCCATTTGCGACCCGCGAGTCGTTCCGCAAAAGGATTTTGCCAGGGTGATCACGATCGAGTAAGCTCTGGGCACCTTTTTCTACCACCATCAGAGACGCCGCGCTTATGAAGTGAGAAGAAGGTTGTTTACCAGGACCGCTCCACGCGTGTTCTGGCAAAACCAATTCCGGATTAGACTTCACAAGAATCAGCAGGCCTGGCATGACTTCGAAACTCTATGAATGAGAGCTACAAGATTCTTGGGGCGAATGCTCGATTCTTCTCAAATGACTATAAAGAATGATGGAGAAGCCATCGTCGGGCAAAGACCTTCTCGCAGGACCTTTTGTGCGGCCGCGGTCGGCACGTTTGTGCCGTTACTGGCAAAGCGCAGGCCCCTCCTGCCAGCCAGGGAAGACCTGCATCTCCCGGAGATCGATGTAGCCGCAATTGATCGAACGCGCATTCTTCGCGCCGCGAAGCGCTATCTGAGTGAGGCACCGGTCACGATCACGGCTTTCCCGGCTGTTCGCAGTGCCGGCGGCAGGCACGACTATTTTTCCGAGGGTGACTATTGGTGGCCGGACCCGGCAAATCCATCTGGCCCGTACATCCAGCGCGATGGCCTCTCAAATCCGGACAATTTTATCCGGCATCGCCACGCGTTGCTCCAGCTGAGCGTGCAGATGCCGGCGCTTTCCGCGGCGTGGCTCATCACCAAAACGGAACGCTACGCGGCTCACGCCGTAAGGCACCTGCGTGCTTGGTTCGTTGACGAGTCAACCAGAATAAATCCGCATCTCGAGTTTGCCCAAGCGATTCACGGACGGACCACCGGGCGGGGAATCGGAATCATCGATACCCTCCACTTGGTCGAGGTTGCTCGTGCTGCGGCCGTGCTCGAGGGATCGCGATCTTTGGCAAATGATGTGCGCGACGGCGTGAAAGCTTGGTTCGCTGCGTATCTGAATTGGATGACCACCTCGTCGCACGGTATTGAAGAGCGCGAAGCGAAGAACAATCACGCTACTTGCTGGGTCTTGCAGGTAGCCGAGTTTTCGCGTTATACGGGGAATGCCGATCTAGCGAGCTTCTGTCGGCAGCGCTTCACGGCTACGCTGGTGCCCAGTCAGATCGCCCCGAATGGCAGTTTTCCTCTGGAGTTGGCGCGCACCAAACCGTACGCGTACAGCTTGTTCAATCTCGATGCGATGACCACCGTGTGTCAGATTGTTTCCACACGTGCAGAAAATCTTTGGGCGTTTGAATCCCCCGACGGCCGTGGTATTAGGAAGGCCGTTGAGTTTATGTTTCCCTTCATCGCCGACAAGAGACGCTGGCCGCTGGCTCCCGACGTGCAGTATTTCGATCAGTGGCCGGTGCGGCAACCGAGCCTGCTCTTTGCTGGCCTGGCTTTCTCAAAAGAGGAGTACCTCAAGCTCTGGCTCCGTCTCAATGCCGACCCTGGGACAGAAGAAATCATCCGCAATGTCCCAATCCGCCAGCCAGTGCTCTGGACGCTATGAAAAGTCCTTATCGCGCACCGGATGCCCAAGGGCCTCCAGTGAGGTCGGGGATCGATGCCCGCAGGTTGACATCCTCTGAATGGCAGGGATTCCTACGGAGTCCCCGCTGGTTTTGCGGGAATCTCTCGGTTCCTCCCACAACCGCCTTACTTCAACAGAGGACTACGCTAGAGGGCTTACCTTTCGGGCTATCCGCCCGTAGGTCTTTTGGACGCGAGAATCTATACCATGCCGAACAGAAAGGCAATCGCTTACCCCGGCCTGAACGCCGGGGCTGGCGCTCACCATGGGGCCACTCCCTGGCCCGCACCACGAAAATCCGCAATGCTTTACGCCATCGAGTACCTCGCGCTTTCCTCATGCATGATACCAGCGATGGTCGGCGAGGTCTTCCACTTCGCTCCGCCGCAACAATTCCAGGGAACGCGCGGTCTGTGTGTGTGCGCAGGCGATCAGAATTGTTCCCAGCAAACTCAATGGAGCGACGTAGGAGCCGCCAAAGGATGGGCTGGCGACTGAGGCCATACAGCTGTCACCGCAAATCCGAGCAATGGGAGTCGTTTCGCTGTCGGTGACGCCAAACGTTGGCACCCCGAGTTTCTTGGCGCGCAGCGCTGCCTCCACCGTATCGCGCAAGCACTGGCCAAAGCTGATGGCGATGAGCAGGTCCTCCCGCGTCAGGGTTCTTACTCTTCTTTGGACATTTCCGGTGCTGCCGACGGGTGCCTCGGCGGCAAATCCCAGGGTCATCAGGCCGTAAGCCAAGTGCCAGCTCAACCCCGCGGCTAGGTCGATTCCTACAATTAGAATCCGGCGGGCACGCTTCACTTGCTTGGACAAGGCGATAATTTTTTCCGCATTGAGCGACGACTGTAGGGCTTGTAGATTTCGCAAGTCCATATCCATGGCGTGGCGAATCCGGTCCGCAACGGTGCGCTTCTCCTTCGATGCCGCTTTCAAGACGGCGTAGGGAGTAATCTGGGTTACAAAATGTGCGCGTAAATCGGCAGTGAATTCCGCATATTTCTTGTACCCCAGAGCCTGGATGGTTCGGACGATGGTTGCTGCGTCTACTTCGTAGCGTTTGGCCAATTCTCGCGAGGACAGGAAAAAGGTATCCGCAGTATTTTCGAGGATCAATCGAAGGAGTTTTCGCCGACTGGCATTTAGATTTTCTCCTGCGGCTGCAAAGCGCCTTTCTAACGTAGTCTGGCCTTGGCGGCGCTCCTTGGGAGGCCGCACCGCACTCGCGAGACGAATTCGCTCTGATCTAATCAGGAACAAACCCCGTCCAGAGAAATCCGTTTAAGCAACATTCACCGTCAGTATCGGCTAAGCGAATACAACGAATGTTGCATATTGTCAAGGCATTTCAATATTTGTTGCATAGCCTTGGTCCGGGCTTCTCGATAACTGCAGAGGAGGCCGCGTGCTTGCCGTGAACGGCGTCGGTAAAGGCGATCGCTGCTTTGAAATGTTGGCGAAACGAAAGTAACAGGACTGCGAGCGCGGATTAACTCTTCCGGCTATCGCCGGCCGTGCCAGAATTTCGGGGATGAGGAATGCCAGATTGTTCTGATGATGTTCGACTCCTCAGTCTTAGGCCGTCCGACAAACTAGGAACCGCGGCGTCTAGACGGCCTGGGTGAGGAAGGAGCGCTGCTCGAATCCGGAGGAGGCCGGTCACTATAAATTCTTTCCGCCGTAATTTTCCCTTCTTCAATGGTCACAATGCGATCAATACCTGGGACGGTCGCTTTCTGCCGCGTCCCGCTCGGCCAATGAATCTCTATTTTGTCTACCTTGGTAGCCGATCCCAATCCGAAGTGCACACGAGGGTCGGAACTCGAACTGTAACTTCCACCACTCACTACCTCTGCTCGCTGCCGGACTCCCCCCGCAGTAAAGAAGACCTTTGCTCCGATTGCGTCCCGCGGGCTCTTTGGACCACCGATAAGTTTCAGCGTCAGCCAATGATTACCGTTCTTGACCACATTGCGCAACAGCGTAGGCGTGGCATCAATGTTGTTGATGACCACGTCGATTTGTCCAGTATTGAAAAGATCTCCGAATGCGGCTCCGCGGCCGGTGATGACATCGGCCAAACCGCTGCCGGTTGCTGGCGGCACTTCTTCAAATCTGGAACCGTCAAGATTCCGGAAGAGCTGCGGCCGTTCCGCCCAGGTTGTTCCCCAATCTTGCCGGTCCACTTCCGGGTACACGTGACCGTTGACGATGAAAACGTCCAGCAAGCTGTCATTGTCAAAATCGAGGAAACCAGTTCCCCAAGCCAAAAAAGGGATGGTTGGGCCCGCCAGACCGACGCGATAGGTAACATCGGTAAAATTGTTCGCGCCGTCATTCCGGTAGAGGGTCTTGTAGTCATCGGAAAAAGTAGTCGTGAAAAGATCGACTTTTCCGTCGCGATTGTAGTCACCGACGGCGATACCCATGGACGCTTGCTCGCGTCCGTCCTCGCTTAGGGCAAATCCGGATGCATAACTTATATCTTCAAATGCGCCGTTGCGCCGATTGCGGTAAAGATAGTTGGGTACGGAATCATTGGCCACCGCCAAGTCCACCCATCCGTCATCATCCACATCCACAAAAACAGCGGCCAAGCCGTAGTAGCCGCTGGGATCAGACACCCCCGCTTTGACGCTCACATCCGTAAAAGTACCATCGCCATTGTTATGGAATAGATGGTCGGGCTCTCCCGGCAGACCTCGCGGCCCACACATCACGGCAATGCCTCGAAATTGGCAAAAATTCGCAGGAAGGAGGCCCTGTCCTGCGATCGGTGGATGTTCCAGATCAAACTTCAGGTAACCTGGAACAAACAAATCGAGCAGCCCGTCGTGGTCATAATCACCCCAGGTAGGTCCGGTCGACCATCCCTCCAGTGCTACCCCGGCCTTCTCGGCGACGTCGGTGAAAGTGCCGTCGTGGTTGTTGTGATACAGGCGGTTCTTGCCGTAGTTGGCGACGTAGATGTCCGGCCAACCATCGTTATCGTAGTCCCCCACGGCCACACCAAATCCCCAACGTTGGTTCGCAACACCGGCCTTTTCGGTGACCTCGCTAAAAGTGCCGTCATGGTTGTTGTGGAATAGCATGGCGCGAGGCGGAGTCTCCTTCCCTTTTAATGCCGCTATCGTGGAGCCGTTCAGGAGATAAATGTCGAGCCATCCGTCGTTGTCATAGTCGAGCAGCGCCACACCCGAACCAACCGTTTCTAAGATGGTCTTCTTGTCTGGACTTCCAGAGCGATGCAAAAACTTTTCGAGACCAGCTTGTTTGGTTATGTCGCTGAACACGATGGGGGCATCGTCCACGAATCCGCCTGCCGTGATGGGCCGGGAATGGGAATCCTTGATCGCGGCATGCGCAGCGCCGGTTGCCACACCCATACTGGGAGGCCCCTGTTTGGTCTGCGGATGGGAAGCCTGTTGAGCGGGTACGCCAATCGCGGAGAGCAAAATCGCCAGTAGCGCCAGGATCTGGGTGCCAGCAAAACCCAGCGCCAAATACCAGGCGCTACCCTGCTTTCGATGGGGTGAGATCATGTGATCATATTTTGGTCAGCAGGGCAGCGCACGAAGTATAGCATCGTTAGCTTCCTTAGCTCGCGGTGCCCGATCGCTCGTTTTTCTTTGATGCCGGGCGAAATCCGCGGCGTTTCCCGATCAACGATCAAAAATCTGCTTGACAAGTATCGATGAAAAGAATAAATACAATCTAACCGTTAACGTTAACGGTCGGCTTGTCGTTGGGTGTGTGAGAAACCTTGTCATCATGCAAGAGGAGTGAAAGATGCAAACTCTCTCGTCGAAGTGTGTGGGGAGGTCTATGGTTGCCTTAACAAAGACGCACCATCCGCGCTATCTGCTGGTTCTTGTTGTGCTTCTGGCCGGTTTGCCATTCCGAGCATCTGCCCAGGATGCCACCGTCGTTGGGACCGTCACCGACCAATCGGGATCGGTTATGGCCAACGTTAAGATTACGATTACAAATGCGGAGACTAGTCTGGCACGCACGATTACCACGAACGACTCGGGCCAGTATGTCGCGGTCGATCTGCGCATTGGCCACTACAGCGTTAAGGCCGAGGCTTCGGGATTCAAAGTTGCCGAGCAGAAGGGCCTGGTGCTGAACGTTGGCGACCGTAGGCGCGTGGATTTCCAGATGGCGCTGGGCGCAGCACAGGAAACGGTGACCGTCGAAGCCAACGTCGTTCATGTGCAAGCGGATTCTGGCGAGGCCAGCAACCTCATCACCGGCCAGCAGCTGTCGCAGCTTTCGGTGAACGGCCGCGGCATTTACCAGCTTGCTGCTCTGACGCCGGGAGGGTCGAGTCAGATCAATGCCCTGGCCCCCAACGTGCCGGTCGGTGGAGATGCCAGCGTAGAGTTTAACGGCATGCGTCAAAACCACAACATCTATTTGCTCGACGGTGGCGAGGATGACGATCGCGGCGGTGCCGGCGGCATGAGCATCGCGCCATCCTTGGACGCCATCGCAGAGTTCCGTGCGCTTACTTCCAACTACAGCGCCGATTATGGTCTGTCCTCCGGGGGAACCATGACCATGGTCCTCAAGTCCGGGACGACTCAGCTCCATGGTTCGGCGTGGGAGTTCGTGCGTAACGACGCCTTGGACGCCCGCAACTTCTTCAACCGGCCTCCACAAAAAGTCGCTGAGCTGAGACAGAATATGTTCGGCTTCAACGTTGCCGGCCCGGTCACATTCGGCAAGCTGTACAATCCAAATAGGACAAAGACCTTCTTCTTCTACAACATGGAGTGGCGCAGGTATGTCAATGGTGGCCTCACCAACCAGACGGTTCCAGATCCCGCCTCATATGGCGGTGATTTCAGCACCAACTCCACGGTGATCAATGTTCCGACTGCCGCACAAGTTACACCGAGCGTTCTCTTTGCCAATTGCCCGGGTGGCGCTGCTCCAGCAGGAGTCGTGCAAGGATCGCCGTTCCCCGGCAACAAGATTCCGTCCTGCATGATCGCTCCGAACGCCACGGCGTTGCTCAGCGCAGGAATCTTCCCGAAAAGTAATGCCCTTGATGCCAATGGACGTCCCACGTTCATCGGTGGCAACAAGTCTCCCACGAATCTGAAGGAAGAGATCGCTCGAATTGACCACAACTTCACGAGCAAGTTCTCCGTTTTCGGCCATTATGTTGCGGAACAGGTCACGCAGAACTACGGGATCAGTCAATGGAGCGGCGCCAACGTTCCGACCGTCGGCGACACCTTTGGCAATCCCTCCTATAGCGGCGTAATCCACGCGACGTACACCATCAGCCCAACACTCCTCAACGAGACGGCGTTCAACTACAACGGCAACCGCATCAACATTATTCCTTTTGCAGGTTCCGGTTTGGCCAGCTTGGCGCTCCCCACTGGCTACGTCAGTGCGAATTCAAGACTATTCACCGGGCCAAACAACCTGAGCCGCATCCCGAATATTGATTTGAACGGCGGGATTTATT
>Ga0209234_1000874_pt1 | contig 10968 bp, 7 predicted proteins | sample GraSoi013_1_20cm_2_FD_185816 | JGI IMG/M metagenome (GOLD analysis project Ga0209234, IMG submission 185816) | Grasslands soil microbial communities from the Angelo Coastal Reserve, California, USA - Sample 08_20_2013_1_20cm (SPAdes) (version 2) | ecosystem: Environmental > Terrestrial > Soil >... | reverse complement strand
CTGTCCATGTTGAACGAGATCGACCAAGGCATGCATGTGGCCGTGCGCGATCCGTTCGAGAAGTCCGTCGTCGCGGCGTTCGAGCTCGTCCTCGAACGGCAGATGGACCCCTGGGAGATCAACCTCGTGCCCTTCACGAAGCTCTTCCTGGACAAGGTGAAGAAGGATGGCTCCGTGAACTTCGTGACGGCGGGCAAGCTCGTCTTCCTCGCCTGGTCGATCCTGAAGCTCCAGAGCGACAAGGTCTTGCTCGACGCGATGCCGCCGGAACCCCTCCCCGAAGGGGACGGATGGGACCTCGACATGTTCCGCGATCCCGCGGACCTCGACTACAACCAGGTCGTCCTGGCCGGGACCGCGACGCCGCTCACGGAGGCGATCCACCGCGAGGGCCGCCGGGCCGTGACCCTCATGGAACTCATGGACGCCTTCGACGAGGCACGTCGGGAGGCGGACATCCAGATGCAGCTGAACGCCCTGCGCGAGCAAGCGATCCGCAAGTTCGCCCCGAACTTCCACCAGAAGGTACACGGGGAAGACCTGACGGACGACATCGCCCTGACCTGGCACCGGCTGGCCCAGTTCAACGGGGAGCCGATCCCGCTGCGACAGCTCACGATCGGCGATGTCTGGGACGAGGTGACCGTGTTCATGTCCCTCCTGTTCCTCGCCCACCTGGAGAAGGTCAAGCTGTGGCAGAAGGAGTATCCGTACGGGGAGATCTTCGTGAAACGCCTGTCCATGGAGGCGGAACTCCCGACGGAAGAGCTGCTTGCAATCCCGGCCCTCGGACCGAAGCTTCCGGTGAGCCAGGAGGCGGTTCCATGAATCCGCGGGCGCTCGTGGAAGCGGCCCTCTTCAGCGCCGGGAAGGCCCTCACGCCGGAGGACCTCGCTCGGACCACGCGACTCCAGCCTGACGTGATCCGGGAACACCTGCGCGCCCTGTCGAAGGAGTACACGAAACGGGACAGCGCGATCGAGGTCGCCCAGATCGGGACGAAATGGACGATGCAGATCCGCTCCGATTACTCGGAACGAGCACGGGCCTTCGCGCCGCCCGAGATCGATCGGGATCTTCTGAAGACCGCGGCCCTCATCGCGTACCATCAGCCGCTGTTGCAAAGCGACCTGTTCGACATGATCGGCTCGAAGGTGTACGAGCACACGAAGGGGCTCGAGGACCTCGGCCTGATCAACCGCAAGCCATCCGGCCGGTCCCTGGCCTTGACGACGACCCGCTATTTCGCGGAATTCTTCGGCCTGAAGTCAACGGACCGCGAAGGGATCCGCCGACTCATGGCGCAGAAGGCGGGCGTCCCGTACAAGGAGCGACCGGAAGGGACCCTCACGGACGACGCCACCGAAGCGAGCCCGTTGCAAACGCCCGAGGCCGGCAGTCCGGTCCCGGCGTCGACCGCTCCCTCTCCGGTGGCCACGGCAAACGAATAGATCCGATCTCGGTTCGAGCGCCCCGGAAAATCGTTCTCCGAATGGGCGAGATGAATCATGCGTGATAACCACGGGCTAACGCGTTTATAAGCTCGAATTTCTGACAACCGTGCTGTTTCTCGGAGGACGAGCACATGCCGTCCCCAGAGGCAGCGGAGCCCTCGACCAGTGAGCGGGTACCTGCGCGACAACGCACTGCGAAAGCAGTTGGAGGAGAAGGTCAAGGAGACGGCCCGGACCCGTCAGGCCGCCGAGGACGGCCTGAAGGCAGCCCAGGACATGATCGATCAGGCGCGCCGGGTCGACACGAACGTGGTCGAGGCGGAGAAGGCCCTCGCCGAGGCGAGCGCCGCGATGGTCGCCAAGGACTACAAGGTCGCCGTCGACAAGGCGGGCGAGGCCCTCGAACGCGGGCGGCGCAACTACCGAGAACGCGCCCGGGGCATCGTCGATTCGAGCTCGGCGCTCGGTCGACTCGCGAAAGGGCTGGGCGCCGATCTGGCAGAGACGGAATCGACTCTGGCGAAGGCGGAAGGCGCCCTCGCCGCGGAAGATCTCGGCGGCGCGATCGACCACGCCAAGAAGGCGTGGAAACGGAGCGAGAAAATCCTCCAGGAACATTTGTCCTCCTCCTTCTCGAAGGTCCAGGCTCTCATCCTGTCGGCGAAAAACATGAACCGCGACGTCGCGCCGATCGAAGACCTCCTCTCGCGGGCGCGGACCGCGATGGAGAACAACGACTTCCAGAGCGCCCTCGACTTCACGAAGGAAGGTCTCGACACGATCCGGGAGGACATGAACTCCGCCCTGACGAGGGAGATCCGGATCGCGGAGGACTTAGTCCGGACGGCTGTGGAACTCGGCGCAGATACGACGAAGCCCGCGAACCTGATCGAAAGGGCTCGCGGCGATGTGACGATTCTCGATTTCGAGAAGGCGAAGAACGCCCTCAACCAGAGCCGGGCCGAGTCGGAGAAGGCGCTCCAACGCGCTCTCGACGGAAGGGCCAGTGACTTTTCCCGCATCCTCCAAGAAGCGCGCGCGATGGGCGCGGACCCGACCGCCGCGCAGGACGTGTTCGCCCGGGCGGAAAGCGCGATCAAGAAGGGCAACTACCAGGAGGGAGCCCAGCTCGCGAAACAAGGGTTCCAAGCGGTCCAGCAGGCCCAGTTCCAACGGGTCGTCTCGGTGCTCGGCACGTCCCGTGAAAAGTTCGCGGTCGCCGCGAACATGGGCGTCGATCTGAAAGGCCCGTTCGAGGACCTGAACACGGCGCGCGAGGCGATCCGAAGAGGCGCCTTCCAGGAGGCGATCGAACACGCGAAGCGCGCGGACGTCGCCGTGGACGCGATCCTGGACCGGTACCGCAAGGTGGAGACGCGCCTGAAGGAACTCCATCGCTCCTTCGCCGAGGTCGAAGGCTTCGGCGTGCAGACCGTGCGCGCCAGGAAACTCGCAGAGACCGCCCGACAGGCGTACCAGGAGCGGAATCCGGCCGAGGTCGAGAAGGCGGTCCAGTCTGCCTTCGAAGAGCTCCGGAGGGCCGAACGCGAACGGGTCCTGGAGGCGATCGAACGCGCCGAGTTCATCTTGACCGTGGGGGAGCAGAACGGCGTCGACCTTTCGGAACCGTCGAAACTCCTCCAGGAAGCAATCGTGGCGACCAAAGCGGACGATTACCGACATGCCCTTAATCTCGCTGCCGTCCTTCAGGGTAAAGCGGAACGGCGTCTCGCGGAACATGCTGCCGGGCTGATCTCGACACTGCGAACCTCGCTCCCGTACCTCGGGGATGAGAGCGGCAGCCTGAAAGCCCTCGTGAACCGAGCGGACGCCTCGATGGCCTCGCAGGATTTCGAGGGAGCGTTCAAGGCGGTCACGGAAGGTCAGACGCTCGTCGAGGCGCGAGTCCGGACGCGGGCGGAGGAGATCGTGGCCGACCTGGCCCTCGCCGTGCGGATTGGCGTCGACCTGGGCGCGAACGTCGCGACCCTCGAGGCCCTGCACCGCGAACTGAACGCGTACCTGGGAGGCGGCCGGGTCGCGGAGATCGTCGCGACGCGCGACAAAGCCACCGCGGCTCTCGCCGGGATCGCGGACAATCTGGTCGGCCTGGTCCGCGGCCGGATCGGCACGGCCCAGGGTCTGAAGATCGACGTGGAAGACATGAACGACCTCGTGCGCCGCGCGCGCATGGCGTTCGGCGTCCAGAACTACCACGAAGGGTTGCGTCTCCTGAACGATGGCAACGACCGCGCGAGCAAGACGAGCGCGATGCACCGCCAAGCCTACAACGCGATCGCGACCGCCGCGGCGTTCGTCGCGGAAGCGAAGAAGCGGAACGTGGATGTCTCGAAGGTCGTGGAGATGCTCGTCGACGCGAAGAAGGCGTTCGAGCAACTCGACCTCGAACGGGCGATGCAGCTCGCCGCGGCGGCCCGCACGGAGACGGACAAGCTCACGGTCCTGTATTCGTCCGCCCAGAAGATCCTCTCCTCCCGCAGTCGTCTCGAACTCGCGGAACGACTCGGGATCGCGGCACCGCATCTCCGCCAGGTGTTCGCGGAGGCGAAGGAGGCGATGAAGGCGAAGGAATACGGCAAGGCCCTCGCGTTCGCGCAGCGCACGGAGGACGAATTCACCGCGCTCATCAAGGAGCGGCTCACCTCGTCGTTGATGTCCTCAGAGGAAACCCTGAGCTCCCTCGAGGGCGTCGGCCTCGCCGCGTCGAGCGACACGCTCGTCCGGGCGCGCGGGCACCTCGAGGCGGGGGAGGTCGAGCAGGCCGCGGAGCTCGCGCTCCAGCTCAAGACCCAGCTCGAGACGCTGAAGCGGCAGGGCGAGGAGACGGAGGCCGCCCTGCGGCAGATCAAGGACATCCTCGCGGACGCCGAAGCGATGAACGCCCCGTTGGTCCGGACGCAGGGCCTGCTCGAGAGGGCGGAACGCGCATATCGGCTCGGGCAGTTCGACGAGGCACTCGACATCGTCGCACAGGCGGACGTCGAGGCGACGAAGGAACGGGACCAGACGATCTCCGCGATGATGAAGCGCTTCGAAGAGGGCGTGATCAAGGCGCGGAGGGAAGGGACCGACACCCGGTCCGCGGAGAAACTGTTCGAAAAGGCACGCGAGTTCTTCCGGGCGAAGAAGTACCGCCAAGCCATCGCGACCGCGCTGCAGAGCGAAGCGGAGGCGGAACGCATCAGCCTCCAGCAGGCGATCGCGAAGCAGGCCGTCGACAGCGTCGAGGGCAAGCTGCGCGCCCTCGGGAAGGGATCGCAGATGGTCGTGGGTTTCGTCGCCGACAGCCGGAAGGCGTACTCGGACGGCGACTACGTGAAGGCGCTCGACACGGCGATCCACGCATCCGATTCCATCGCGGACCTGCGGATCCTGCTCGAGGAGGTCGCGGAAGTCCGCGAGAAGGCACGGGACCTCCTCCAGATCTTCGTCGACGTCGGAGCCGACCCCACGAAGTTCGAGAAATCGTTCCAGGAAGGGGAGTCGGCCTTCGAGACCGGCGAGGTGGAGCGGTCGCGCGCCGCGTTCACGGACGGCATCGAGTGGGGCCGGAACCTCCTCGGGTCGCACCTGCGCGACGAGCTCACGAAGGGCGAGGCCCTCGTCGACATGTGCCGCAAGATGGACGTCGATCCCACCGGGGCCCTGAACAAGTTCGCGGAGGCGAAGGGACAGATCGAGTCGGAACGCTTCCGTGAGGCGGCGGCGAGCATCCGCGCCGCCCGGGAGGAGGCGGGGACCGCGCTCGCCGCGAAACTGAACCGGGCCCTCCAGGACGCGGCCGACAACGTCGCCCATGCGAAGAAGCTCGGCTCCGATTCCCGGGATGCGGAGGCATTGCTCCGCCAGGCGAACGAACGCATCTTGCACGGCGAGTACGACCGCGCGATGGACGTCGTGAACGATGCCCTCGAGCGGGTGGAATCCGCCAAGGTGATCGAGAAGCGGTTCATCGATCTCACGTTCAAGGCGGAAACGACGATCCGGAACGGGCGCAAGTTCGGCATCGACATGAGGGGCGCGGAGGCGAAACTGGCCCAGGCGGTCCAGCTGCGCCGGTCCGACTTCGCCGAGGCCACCCGGGCCGCCGAGGACGCCTACCGGATCGCTTGGGAAGCAACGGAAGCCTTCGCACCGAGCATGCGGGGTTTCCTCGATGTGGTGGGAGCGCGCATGAACGAATGGGCGGACGCGACCCTCACGATCGAGAACGAGGGAAAGGGGGCCGCACAGGACGTGCGTGTCCGAATCCTCGGCGACGCCGAGACGGACGGCCTCCAAGACCTCCCCGCGGTCCGAGCCCGCACCCAGGAGGTCCTCAAGTTCCGACTGAAGATGACGGCCCCGGGATCGGTGCCCCTCGCGATCCAGATCGTCTCGCACCGCGTCTTCGATTCGAAGGAATACACGCAGGAGATGATCGCCCAGATCGACGTCTCCGAGGTCGGGGCGGAGAAGGCGAAACGCCTCGTCGCCGACCTGGAGACGCGTTGCCCGATCTGCAAGGGACTCATCAAGAAGGGCTTCAAAGTGACCCGGTGCGGCTGCGGTCGCGACTTCCACGAGTTGTGCGCGAGCCGCGTCGGTCGATGCCCGGTGTGCTTCCGAGGACTCCAGGGCGCCAACGAGTGATCACGCGAGTCGACCCGCGACCCCTTCGACGGCTTGGAGGAGTTCGCCGGTCGCCATCATCTCCAGGATCCGGTTCGCGTCCGGCGCGAGCGACCGGTCGTCGGCCAGGACGGGGACTTGTGAACGGACGGACGCGTGGGCGGCCCGAGGCCCCACGCCGGGACGCAATGGCTGGAGGAACTCGAGGCCCTGGGCCGCCGCGAGGATTTCCAACGCCACGACCCGCGCCGCGTTCTCAAGCGACTGTCGAGCCTTCAAGGCGGCCGACATCCCCATGGGCACGAAGTCCTCCTGGTTCGCGGACGTCGGGATCGAGTCCGCCGACGCCGGATGCGCGAGCACCTTGTTGTCGCTCGCATACCCCGCCGCGACGTACTGCACGATCATCATCCCGGAATTCAGCCCGCCCTTCCGGGTCAGGAACGGCGGCAATTCGCTCAGTCGCGTGTCGACGAGGCGGGCGATCCGCCGCTCGGAGAAGCCCGCGAGGACGGCCATGGCGAGGGCGACATGGTCCAGGGCCATCGCGAGGGCCTGCGCATGGAAGTTCCCTCCGCTCACGCTCGTCCCTTCCGGAAAGATGAGCGGGTTGTCGGTCGCGGCGTTCATCTCGATCCGCAGGCAGGCCGCGGCGTTGTCAAGCGCCGCACGGACGGCCCCGAGGACCTGCGGGATGCACCGCAGCGTGTACGGGTCCTGCACCTTGTGCGGACCCTTGTGGGACGGGATGATCTCGCTCCGTCGCAGCAGGCGTCGGAGGTTCGCCGCGACCTCCCGCGCACCCGGCTGCGGCTTCAGCCCGACCAGCCGGTCGTCGAACGGCTTCGGCGAGCCACGGAGGGCCTCGAAGGACATCGAGGCGGCCACCTGCGCGTCCTTCAGCAACCGCAGGCCGTCGTTCACGACGAGGGCGCCGACCGCGGCCATCACGGACGTCCCATTGATGATGGCCAGACCCTCTTTGGACTGGAGGGTGAGGGGGGACAGCTTCGCCTTGGCGAGGGCCTTCGCGCCGGGAAGGACCTGTCGCTCGACCTCCGCTTCGCCTTCGCCGATCAGGACCAGGCCCATGTGCGCGAGGGGAGCCAAGTCGCCGCTCGCGCCGAGCGAACCGCGGGAGGGAATGACCGGGTGGACGCCGCGGTTCAGGAAGTCCAGGAGGCGTGTCACGAGGATCCGGCGGACACCCGAGTAACCCATCGCGAGCGTGTTGGCTCGCAGCAAGATCGCGGCCCGCACCTCATCCCGCCGGAGCGGCGTGCCCTGCCCAATCGCATGACTTCGCAGCAGATTGAGCTGCAATGCGCGGACATCTGCGTCGGAGATGGCCACGTTCGCGAGTTCCCCGAAACCGGTCTTGATGCCGTATGCGAGCGTGCCCTTCGCGACAACCTTTTCGAGGGCGCGGCGGCTCGTGTCGATGCGCTTCGCGGCAGCCGGGGCGAGGCGGACGGGTTCCCCCTTGCGGGCCACCGCGATCACATCATCGAGGTCGAGGGAGCGGCCATCGACAGAACGCATGGAGGACCGCCGCGGCATCCCGGTCCCGCGATATAGTTCTGGCGCGCGGATCCTCCGGAGAAACTTTAAGGGTCCTCTGGGTCTGGAAACCGCTCGCCGTGCCGAAGAAACGCGCAGCCGGAAACGTCCCGGAACCGCCTTGGACCTACGCTCCGTCCGAGGTGGCAGCATGGATGGCTTCCACCGCGGGTCCCCGTCGCCGCGGATCGGCCTCGCGTCGTCAGGCGCGGGTGAAAGGCTTTCTCGGCTATTGCCCGACGTCGGCGGAACAGAGACTGCTTCGGCGTCTTGCCGGGCTCGGCTTTGAACCCGATGAAAGCGTTTCTCATTTTCCCGCCATCCTGGCACACCTCCCCCATTCGGCCGACTCCCGGTTATTCGTGGGAAACCTCGGAGGGATCGAGGTCCGCGTCCGTCTTCGGAAGGACGCGGTCTTGGAACTGCGCCTCGCGTTTGTCCCGCGGCTTTCCTTCCGACGGGCGTCCAAGTTCCTCTCCCGGCTCGGGATCCGCGGACTCGAAGGGACCTGGACGTGACGCACTAGGCGCGGACTCCAAAGGCGTTAAACGCCTACGGGCGTTCGGGAGGAAGTCCATGCAGATCGTGTTCTTGGGAACGTCTGGATCCTGGCCCACTCCGAAGCGGAACGTGAGCGCGGTCGCGGTGAAGCGAGGGCCGGAGATCGTCCTGTTCGACTGCGGGGAAGGCACTCAGCGGCAGTTCATGCAGAGCCGACTTAGTTTCATGCAGGTCTCCCGCGTCTTCCTCTCCCACTTCCACGGAGACCATTTCCTCGGATTGCCCGGCATGATCCAAAGCATGTCGATGAACGGACGGGAGGTGCCCCTCGACGTGTACGGCCCGCGGGGCGTCGAGCGGCTCGTCGCGGAACTACTCTCGCTGGGATACTTCACGCCCGGCTTCGCGGTGCGCGCGAAGGAACTTCCGCCAGGTGGCGACGTGGACTGCGGCGAGTACACGGTGAAGGCGGTCGAGGCCGTCCACACGGTCCCATGCCTCAGCTACGTCCTCGAGGAAAAGACAAGGCCGGGGCGGTTCAGCGTCGAGCGGGCCGAGGCGCTCGGCGTTCCGCCGGGTCCCCTCTACAGCCGATTACAAGAGGGCGAGGCCGTCGGGATCGGGGACCGCACGATCCGACCGGAGGACGTCCTCGGCCCTCCGCGACGGGGTCGCAAGATCGTGTACACCGGGGACACGATGCCTCACGAGGACCTCGCCGCGATCGCGCGCCATGCGGACGTCTTGATCCACGACGCGACTTCGGACGCGACGTTGGAGGAGAAGGCGAACCGATACGGCCATTCGTCCTCGAGACAAGCCGCCACCATCGCGAAGGAAGCCGAGGTGGGGCTGCTCGTTCTCACGCACCTCAGCCCTCGTTATGAAGATCCGACGACGATCCTCGACGACGCGACGAAGGTCTTCCCGAACACCCGGGTCGCGGAGGACTTCCTGGAGATCGAAGTCCCGTACCCGGAATGAGGCCGGGAGGACAGGACCGTTATCGTCGTATAACGATAAGTCGCCTCACAGAGGCGCCGCCATCTCTACCTTCGCCCGTTGGACGAACTCACCCATCTCGGTCCGAGCCCGCTCCGCGTACGCTGCCACGCGCCGAAGGACTTCCTCGCGGACCCGTGAATCCTTGGCCGGTCCAACGTATTCCTCGATCTGCTCCCGTCGGCCCCCGCGGTCCTCGTAATGCCAGAAGTAGAGATATCGTCCCCGTCGAATCGTCTTCACGCAGTAGCCACATCCGATCATCATCAGTTGCGCCTCTCGACCGGTCGATACGTGTTATCGTTATTTAACGATAACGACGGGGTGAGCGAATCGGGTTGCGGTCGGAGGGACCGGATGGAATGGCATCGGGGCCGAGCCATCACCGCGGGGCGGCCAGTGGAATCATGGGTGCGGGCGACCGCTGCACCGCAAGAAGTCCGCCGACGAGGCCGCTCGTGAAGCCGAGCGGAAACAGGAATCCCACCAGTCCGCCGCCATTGAGGAGGCTGAGAGCCGAGGAGCCGATCAGGAGGGCGCCCCACGTCGCATGGTGCCGGGGCAGCAACCACAGGAAGAGTCCTGCGACGATCATCATGCCGCCGGAAGCCAGGCCGACCCACACGACGATGGCCGGAGAGAACAACGTGAGCTTTGGAATCCAGACTCCGTCGAGGCCATTCGCCAGGACGACGGATCCGCCCACAAGAGAGAGAAGGATCGCCCGAACCCGGATGGACTCGGGAGCTCGGGACGGCTTGCGTCCTTCCATGATCCGGCGAATCGCGACTCGCTTATTCGAACATATGGGCGGTTCCGAGCCGGCCTAGAGGAGTTTCATCAGGTCCGACTTCGTCACGATCCCCGTGACCTCGCCCTTCGCGGTCACCAGGACCGCGTCGTAGTGTCGCAGCAGGCCCGCCGCCAGTTCGACCGGGGCTTTCGAGTCCACTTGTGGGAACGCGGGCTCCATCACCTCGTCCACGCGGATCCGGGCGAGGTCCTTGGGGTCGCGGCCGGACAGGATCAGGTTGTTGATCACCTTGTCCGAGATGGACCCGACCGGATGGCCGTTGTGCATGACCGGCATCTGGGAGAACTTCCAGCGCCGCATCTCGTTGACAGCGGATTCGAGCGGGATCTTCGCCTCGACATACTGGACCTTCCGGCTCTGGATCTGGTCCACGAGCGCCTTCTTCTCCTGCCGTTTCAGTTCCGTCTGAAGGGCGTTCATGATCCGCTTCACGCTGTCGTACGAGGGGTTCATCTGCCGCTTCTCGATCTTCACGATCGTCGACTGACTCACGTTCGCGAGACGAGCGATCGCCGTCTGCGTGAGTCCGAGGGCCTTCCGAAGCCGCGGGATCTCCTCCAGGTCCGGCATCATCGGTCCCGGGAGGGCCCCCAGGGTACATATTCCTGTCGGAATTTTCAACTCAATCGGATATTATTGGAGTGTCGGTTCTCGGGAGGAGGAGACAGCCATGTCCGGCATCCGTTCCCTTCGGCGAGTGAGCCAGGCTGACAAAAACCATATATGGAACGGGGCATCCACGCCGCACACCCGTCGGAGGGTTTCCGTGGCGCGGAACATCTTTGTTGAGGAACTCGTCCACACGCCGATCGAGGAACAGGGCGATGAGATCGTCGAACGCAAGGGGATTGGTCACCCGGACAGCATCGCGGACGGCCTCGCCGAGACCGTCTCCGTCGCCCTCTGCAAGATGTACAAGGAGCGCTTCGGACGGATCCTGCACCACAACACGGACCAGGTCGAGGTCGTGGGCGGGCAGAGCTCTCCCAAGTTCGGGGGCGGCGT
>Ga0209234_1000871_pt1 | contig 10981 bp, 10 predicted proteins | sample GraSoi013_1_20cm_2_FD_185816 | JGI IMG/M metagenome (GOLD analysis project Ga0209234, IMG submission 185816) | Grasslands soil microbial communities from the Angelo Coastal Reserve, California, USA - Sample 08_20_2013_1_20cm (SPAdes) (version 2) | ecosystem: Environmental > Terrestrial > Soil >... | reverse complement strand
TGGGAAGGTCACCCAGCCGTTCGGCTGCACGAGCCTGCTGCTCGAACCCTTCGACCGGGACTGCCCGACCCACCACATCCACACCGGCATCGACCTGGCGGCGCCACTTGGGTCGCCGGTCTACTCCGCGACCGCGGGCCGAGTGATCGCGGGCTATGACGCTGACGGTGCGGGTGATTACGTCGGCCGACGGCCAGAAGTGGGAGTCGGCCGCCCGGCTGACCCGGGACGGGGCCGACCTGCGGGACCCGAAGCTGGCGCTGACGCCGGACGGGCCGCGCGGCCCGGCGGAACGGATGAAGCCGGGCGCGCTGGCGGCGGCGCAGCACGCGAACGCGCTGGTGATCGCCGCCGGCGCGCGCGCCACCGCCGCCTGGTGGATTCAGTCGTGGGACCGGTTCTGCCTCCCCCGGCCGTTCGCCCTCGTGGACATCGTGTACAGCCCGCCGTTCGCGGTCGCGGAGGGCAAGGCCGCGCTGCGGCAGGCGATGACGCGGGCGCACCAGGAGCTGCGGGACGTGACATATGGGGGGGACGAGGGAAGAGGGAAGCGGGACGGGTGAGCGCGGCTCGCGTGCTGCAGTGGTTGTGGGGCACGTCGCCGGTCGCGCGGGTGGCGCGGCTGCCGCTCGTGCCGTTCGGCGGCGTGTACTGGGCCGCCATGCGGATGCGCACCGCCCGCCACGCCAGCGGTGGCGTCCTGCGTCTGCCCCTCCCGACGATCGCGGTCGGGAACCTGTCGGTCGGAGGCACGGGAAAGACGCCCCTCGCCGCCTGGATCGCCGCCTACTGCGCGCGCCGGGGGTGGCGGCCCGGGATTCTGCTCCGCGGGTACGGCGGCGACGAGCCGTTGGTACACCGGCGGCTCGTGCCCGAGGCGGTCGTGGTGGCGAACCCGGATCGTGTCGCGGGCGCGGCGGCGGCCCGGGCCGCGGGAGCCCGCGTGCTGGTGCTGGATGACGCGTACCAGTTGCTGGGCGTGGCGCGGGACGTGAACCTCGCCGTCGTCAGCGCCGAGAGCTGCGCCGGATCACCCTGGCCCCTGCCGGCGGGGCCATGGCGCGAGCGGTGGGAAGCGCTGGATCGCGCCGACGTGATCGTCGTGACCCGGAAGCAAGCGTCGGCGACGGCCGCGGCGGACGTCGCGGCGCGCCTCGCGCGTCGTCTGCCGGGGACGCCGATCGCGCTGGCATGGCTCGCGCTGGAGCACCTCGAGGCGCTACAGTCTGGAACGCGCTGGGAGCTGGGGAGGGTCGCGGGGCAGGACGTCGTGGCGGCAGCCGGGATCGCCGATCCGGCCAGCTTCGGGGCGCAGCTCCGCGCCGCGGGCGCACGGGTACAACTGCTGGCGTATCAAGATCATCACGTCTACGGCCCCACCGATCTGGCGCGGCTCGTGCGGGCCGCCGCCGCGGGCGGTTATGTTGTAGTCACTGAAAAGGATGCCGTGAAGCTCCGGGGGCGGTGGCCGGCGGGAGTGCCGGAGCCGCTGGTCGCGGTGCTCGGCGTCCGCTGGGAGCGTGACGGCCGGGCGCTCGAGCAGGCGGTGGACGGCGTGCTGGCCCCGGCGGGACGTCCCTGAGGCCCACTGGTGCGCGAGTGATATGAGCGAACCTGCGATCAAACCGGCATCCCAGCCCGCGATCATCCGGCCTGACAAGGACACCTTCCTCGCGGAGGAGAACCCCTTCGAGGCCATGATGGAGCGGTTCGACCACGCCGCCCAGCTTCTGAACCTCGATCCCGGCCTGTACAAAGTCCTCCGCCACCCCGAAAAGCAGATCATCGTGTCGGTGCCCGTGTTGCGCGACTCGGGCGAGCTCGAGGTCTACACGGGGTATCGCGTGCTGTACAACACGTCACGAGGGCCCGCCAAGGGCGGCATCCGATTCGACCTGAACGTGACCCTCGAGGAGGTCAAGGCTCTCGCTGCCTGGATGACGTGGAAGTGCGCGCTGGTGAACATCCCGTTTGGAGGCTCGAAGGGCGGGGTCGTGTGTGACCCGACCACGATGTCGATGACCGAGCTGGAGCGCGTCACGCGCCGCTACACCGCGAGCATCATCGAAACCCTCGGCCCCGACTCGGATGTGCCGGCCCCGGACGTGAACACCAACGAGCGGGTGATGGCCTGGATCATGGACACCTACTCCATGCATCACCGTCACACCGTGACGGCGGTGGTGACGGGGAAACCGATCGAGATGGGGGGGTCGCTCGGGCGGCGCGAGGCGACCGGGCGCGGGTGCATGATCGTGACGCGTGAGGCGCTCGGCAAGCTCGGGATGGGGCTCAAGGGCGCGCGTGTGGCCGTACAGGGATTCGGCAACGTGGGATCGGTCGCGGCGGATCTGATGGCCAAGGAGGGGGCCGTGATCGTCGGTGTCTCGGACAAGTCCGGGGCCCTCTACAGCGCCAAGGGGCTCGACGTTCCCGAGCTCCTCAAGTGGGTGCGTGAGCGCCGCCAGCTGGCCGGGTACCCGCATGCCGATCCGCTCGCCAAGGACCAGCTCCTCACGGTCGACTGCGACGTGCTGGTGCCGGCGGCCACGGAGAACGTCATCACGCGCAAGAACGCGCCCCAGATCAAGGCGAAGGTGATCTGCGAAGGCGCGAACGGCCCCACCACGGCCGCGGCGGACGAAATTCTGGAGAAAAAGGGCGTCTTCGTGATTCCCGACATCCTGGCGAACGCGGGCGGGGTGACCGTCAGCTATTTCGAGTGGGTGCAGGACCGCGGCGGGTATTTCTGGGACGAGGATACGGTGAACCGGCGCCTCGAGGCGATCATGACGCGCTCCTTCCACGAGGTGATGGCCATCGTCGAGAAGCACAAGGTCTCGACCCGCATCGCGTGCTACATGCTGGCCGTCGACCGCGTGGCGGCGATGCACCGGCTGCGTGGGATGTATGCCTGATGCACTATCGCGTCGTCGCCGTCGGTCGCGTCCGGGACGCGGGCGTCCGGGCGGCGTGTGACGACTACCTGGCCCGGTTGAGGCACTACACGCGGGTCGAGGAGCGAGAAGCGAAAGACGAGGCGCGTATTCTCGAGGCGGTGCCCGAGGTGTCGCGCCTCGTCGTCTTGTCGGAACGGGGCGAGCAGTGGACCTCCCAAGAACTGGCGGAATGCACGGCCCGCTGGGAGATGGACGGCCGGGACGTCGCCTTCGCCATCGGCGGGGCCGACGGGGTGTCGGAGTCCGTGCTCGCGCGCGCGGAGCGCGTTTGGAGCCTGTCGCGGCTGACGTTTCCGCACGAGCTCGCTCGCCTGCTGGTGTACGAGCAGCTGTACCGCGCGTACACGATCCGCCGAGGGGAGCCGTACCATCGCGGGCCGTGAGCTGACACCCGAGGACCGCGCGGCGTTGCTGCGACTCGCGCGCGCCACGCTCGCGGCGCATCTGGCGGGGCGCCCGCTGCCGCCCGCGCCCGCGGTCCCCGGGGCGGCGCTCAGGCGGGGGGCCTTTGTGACCATCACTGCCCGTGGCGCGCTGCGGGGCTGTATCGGGCACATCGCTGCTGATCGCGAGCTTGGCGAGGTAGTGCGCGACATGACGGTCGCCGCGGCACAAGACGATCCGCGGTTCCCGCCGGTCGAGCCCGAGGACCTCCCGGACTTGGCGCTCGAGATCTCGGTGCTTTCGGAGGCGGCGCCGCTGGTGCCGCCGGTCGATGCCGCCCGCATCGCCGTCGGGCGTGACGGCGTGATCGTGCGCCGCGGGCCACACGTCGGCCTGCTGCTGCCCCAGGTCGCCCGCGACCAGCATTGGGGACCGGACACGCTGCTCGCGGCCGCGTGCCGCAAGGCGGGGCTGCCGCCCGAGGCGTGGCGGGAACCCGGCACCGAGCTGTTCACGTTTCAAGCGGACGTGTTCGGAGAAACCGGGGAACTGGGAAGGGGGAAGAGGGACGAGTGATTCCGCGGATAGTGGCAACCCCGATCGCACCGCTCACTCTCCCCGAGTCGGGGCTCGCGCCGCGTCGCGTGGAAGCGGACGTCATCGCGGCCGCCCCCGCGGGGCCGGGGCGCGATCGGCTGGCCACCGGGGACGTGCTGGTGGTCACGACCGGCCAGCAGCCGGGGCTCTTCACCGGCCCGTTGTACACCATCTACAAGGCCCTCTCGGCCATGGCTCTCGCCCAGCGGCTCGAGCGCGAGCGGCGCGCGCCGGTCGTGCCGGTGTTCTGGGTCGCGGGGGACGATCACGACTTCGCGGAAGCCAACCACGCCTGGTTTCTCGACAAGAACGGCGAGCTCGCCCAGGTCGTGTTGCGCGAGCGTCCCGCGGAGGCCCGTCTGCTGCCGCTCGCGCGCGAGCCGTGCGGCCCGGAGATCGCTGGCGTGCTGGAGCAGTTCAACACGGGGACGCCCGAGACCGAATTCAAGGCGGGCGTGCTCGAATGGCTGGGGCGAGCATATCGGCCTGAGGCCACGCTCGCCGACGCCTTCGCGCAGGCGCTCCACGCGCTGCTGGGAGCACGCGGGCTGGTCGTGCTGCGCGTCCACGATCCCCGAGCCAAGCGAGCGGCCGCCCCCTGGGTCCTCAAGGGACTCGACGTCACGCTCCCCGACGGATACACCCCGGTCTTGGTCGAGGCGAGCCAGGGCCGCGACCGTCTGCAGCGCGACGGCGACGGCTTCGTCACCCGTCGCAGCGGGGAGCGCTTCAGTCGCGCCGACCTGACCCGCATCGCGCGGGACGCGCCGGAGCGGCTGTCCCCCAACGTGCTGCTGCGGCCCGCCGTCGAGGCGGCGCTGCTCCCGACGCTCGCCTATGCGGCCGGTCCGGCGGAGCTCAAGTACCTCCCCGACGCCGCGCCGCTGTACGAGGCGCTGGGCGTCACGCGCCAGGCGCCGGTCCCGCGCTGGTCCGGTGTGCTCTTGGAGAGCCGGGTGGAGAAGCTGATGGAGCGCCACGGCCTGGACCTGGCGGCGTTCGACGGCAAGGCGGGCGAGCTCGAAGCTCGCCTCGTGCGCGACGAGCTGCCGGCGGAGACGGTCGCGACCCTCGCCGCGTTGCGGCGCGGCATCGAGGACCATTACGCCACTCTGCGCGAGTCGGCGGTGCGGATCGACCCCACGCTCGAGCGGACCGTGGAGTCGGCGCGCAACGCGGCCCTCTCCGGCACGCAGACCATCGAGAAGAAACTGGTGGCGAGCCTGAAGCGGCTCGAGGGTGAGACCCTGGTCCGTCAAATCGCTCGCGCCCGCGCCGCGGTGTACCCGCAGGGGCAACCGCAGGAGCGCGTGCTCACGCTCGCCTCGTTCTCGATCCGCTACGGGCCGGATCTCGTGGACGCGCTCGAGCACGAGGTGGCGCGGTGGGCGGGCGCTTCGTAGAATGCTCTCATGTGGCTCCTGGTGATTGTGCTGCTCGTCGCCCTCATGATTCCCATCACCGCGATCCTGCTCGACTCGCCCCTGGGGCGCTCGATCGCCCACCGGCTCGAGGGACAGGGTGACGGGGCGGCGGGAGGGACGGGCGCCGGCGTGCGGCAGCTCGAGCGTCGCGTGGAGGTGCTCGAGACCGACTTGGAAGAGCTGAACCGCTCCATCACCGGGATGCGCGAAGAGCTGCAGTTCGTGCAGCGCCTGCTGGAAGACCCCCGCAAGAAGAAGCCCGGCTCCTGACGTTGCCCGGGTCGGCCGCGAGCGGCGGGCGCCAGGCGGCCCGGGTGGCCGCCGGGATCCTGGTGACCCGCGTGCTCGGATATGCGCGCGAGCGCGTATTCGCGTATTACTTCGGCAACGACAGCATCCCAGCCGACGCGTTCCGTGCCGCGCTGCGCATCCCCAACACGATCCGCAACCTGCTGGGCGAAGGCACGTTGTCAGCCTCGTTCATTCCCGTATACGCCGCGCTCAACGAGCGCCCGGACAAAGGCCCGGCGCGCGCGCTCGCCGGGGCGGTCTTGGGGCTGCTGCTGCTCGCGTCCGGAGTGCTCGCCGTGCTCGGGATAGCGCTCGCCCCGACGATCACCACGGTGATCGCAAAGGGGTTCGACGAGCCACGCCGCCAGCTGACCATCACCCTGGTGCGCATCCTGTTCCCGATGACGGGGTTGATGGTGATCTCGGCTTGGTGCCTCGGGATTCTCAATACGCACCGGCGCTTCTTCCTGCCGTACGCGGCGCCCGCCCTGTGGAACGTGGCGGGGATCGTGGCGATGCTGGCCGCCGGCACCTGGTTCGCCAACCGCGCACTGCCGCCGGCTGTCCAGCTGCACCGGCTGGCGCTGGCGCTCGCGTGGGGTACGGTAGCGGGGAGCCTGCTGCAGATCGCCGTGCAGCTGCCGGTCTGCTGGAGGCTGCTCCACGGCATCGCGCTGCGGCTGTCGGCGGGTCCCGAGGGCGTACGCAGCGTGCTGCTGGCGTGGTTGCCGCTGCTGGTCGGCGCGGGGGTCGCCCAGCTCTCCGGGCTCATCGACACGCTGCTCGGCTCGTTCGCGGGGCCGGGGGGCGTTTCGGCGCTGGGCTATGCCCAGCTGATCCAGGTCCTGCCGATCAGCCTGTTCGGCGTCTCGGTCGCCGCGGTGTCGCTCCCCGAGCTGTCGCGCGACGCGCTGGGGGGCGGAGGGGGCCCGGCACCCAACGAGCAGCTGCGGATGAGGATCGCGGTGGGGTTCCGACGCATCGTGTTTTTCATCGTGCCCTCGTCCATCGCCTGCATCGCATTGGCCCGGGAGATCGTCGCCGCCCTGTATCAGACGGGGCGCTTCACGGCCGACGCCACCGCCCTGGTGGGCAGCGTGCTCGCCGCGTACGGGGTCGGGCTGTTGGGGCAGGCGACGGTGAAGCTGTTCGCGTCGGGTTTCTACGCCATGCGCGACACGCGCACCCCGGTGAAGATCGCGGCGTTCTCGCTCGTCGTCTCGACGGGTCTCGCCTGGGTGCTCATGCGCTGGCTCGGCGCGCCCGGGATCGCGCTCGGGTCGTCGATCGGCGCGTTCCTGAACACCACGCTGCACCTGCGCGATCTGAGCCGGCGCATCGGCAGCGTGCTGCGCGGCCCCGACTGGCGGGCCTTCGGGATCGCGCTCGCCGGCGGGATCCTCGCGGGCGCGGGCGCCGTCGGCGCGGCGCGTCTCACGGGCGGCCTGGCACCCGTGCCGCGGGGCCTTCTCGTGCTCGTTATCTTTGGGATGGTGTACGGCGCGCTGACGCTGCTGCTCAAGCATCCCGACGCCATCCGCACATGGCAATCCCTGACCGCCTCGCACGCAAGCTAGACGCCCTTCCCGACAAGCCCGGCGTGTACCTCTGGAAGAGCGCCGCCGGCGAGACGCTGTACGTGGGCAAGGCGAAGAACCTGCGCGCCCGCGTGCCGAGCTACTTCGGTCCCGACGGCGGCGGCACGCCGGAGCGGGCGGCGCTCGTGGGTCAGATCGCCGATCTCGATACCATCATCGTGCCCAGCGAAGCGCAGGCGTTGTTGCTCGAGAACAATCTCATCAAAGAGCACAAGCCGCGCTTCAACATCCGCCTGACCGACGACAAGAGCTACCCGCGCATCGCCGTGACGCTGGGCGAGCCGTTCCCGCGGGTGCTGGTGGTGCGCCGCGTGGCCATGTCGGGCGCGCGCTTCTTCGGGCCGTACACCGACGTGGCCACCTTGCGTCAGACGCTGAAGATCATCCGTCGCATCTTCACCGTGCGGTCGTGTCACTGGGATCTGCCGCGCGACGCACCCGCCCGTCCCTGTCTCGACTACCACATCGAGCGGTGCCGGGCCCCGTGCGTGGGCTATCAAAGCGAGGCCGATTACCGCCGCATGATCGACGACGTCGTCTTGTTCCTCGAGGGCAAGACCGTGGACGTGCGCATCCGGCTGCGCGAGCGCATGCAGCAGGCCTCGCAGCAGCTCGACTTCGAGCGCGCCGCCCAGCTGCGCGACGCGTTGAAGTGGCTCGACCAGCTGGAGCAGCCCCAGGCCGTCGAGCTGATCGGCCGCGGGGACGCGGACGCAGTCGGGCTCGCCCGGGATGGGGACGACGTGTGCGGCGTAGTATTGCGCGTGCGCGACGGGAAACTGATCGCGCGCGACCACTGGTTCCTCGAGAACGCGGAGCACGAGACCGAAGGGGCGATCCTCGCCGCCTTCCTCGTACGCTGCTACCTGCCGCTGGAGGTGCGCGCCCGCCGGGTGCTGCTGCCGTTCCCGCCGCTGCCGGAGGATCTCGCATCGCTCGCCGAGCTGGCGCCCGCGGTGGACTGGCACGTGCCGCAGCGCGGCAGCGACGCGAAGCTCGCCGAGCTGGCGGACCAAAACGCGCGCTACCTGCTCGACGGCCTGAAGATCGAGAGCTTCGACATCGACGAGCGCTCGGCCGATCCGGTGTTCGCGCTGGGACGCGACCTCGGGCTCGCGGCCGTGCCGCGCGCGTTCGTGTGCATCGACATCTCGACCAACCAGGGGCGGGACACGGTGGGCTCGCTGGTCTGGTTCGAAGCGGGCCGCCCCAAGAAGGCCGAGTACCGCCGTTTCAAGATCACGGGCGCCACCCAGGACGATTTCGCGGCCGTGCACGAGGTGGTGACGCGCTACCTCACCCGGCGCTGCGCCGAAGGGAAGCCGCTGCCCGATCTCATGGTGATCGACGGCGGGAAGGGGCAGCTGGGCGCGGCGCTCGACGCGGCCCGAGCTGCGGGCCTGGAGCAGCTGCCGATCGTGAGTCTCGCCAAGCGCGAGGAGGAGATCTATCAGGCGGGGCAGGCGGAGCCGCTGCGGCTGTCGCGCCGCAGCCCGTCGTTGAAGCTGTTGCAGCGCGCCCGCGACGAGGCACATCGCTTCGCGGTGAGCTACAGCCGCACACGGCGGTCGCGGCGCACCATCACGTCCGAGCTGCTCGCGATTCCCGGGATCGGGCCGGGTCGCCGGCGGGCATTGCTCGAGCGGTTCGGCTCGCTCGCGGGCGTGAAAACCGCGACGCCGGCGGAGATCGCCGCCCTTCCCGGGTTCTCGACCAAGCTGGCGGAGCGGATTCTGGATCGATTGCATGTCCGTGCGTGAGGCCGCGGCTGGCGCGCTCGCCTGGTCGCTCGAGTGCTCGTCTTGCGGCAAGACGCGCGCGGCCGACGGACTGGTCGGCGTGTGCCAGTGCGGTCAGCCCTACCTGGTGCGTTACGACGCGACGCCGCCTCCCGAGGCCAGGTCGCTGCTCGCGGAGCGAGCCTGGACCATGTGGCGCTACCACGAATGGCTGCCGCTCTCGGATGGCGAACGACCCGTGACCCTGGGGGAGGGTGGTACGCCGCTCTTGCCGGCGCCGCGGCTGGCCGCGAAGCATGGGCTTTCCCAGTTGTTGGTGAAGGACGAAAGCACGAACCCGACGGGCTCGTTCAAGGCGCGGGGTCTCGCCGCGGCCGTCACGCGTGCCGCGCGTGCGGGGGCCAAGTCGTTCGTGGTGCCCACCGCGGGGAACGCCGGTGTCGCGCTCGCCGCCTACGCCGCTCGCGCCGGCGTGCCAGCGCGGGTGTACGCGCCGGTCGGCACGCCGGCCACGATTCTCTCCCAGATCAAGACCTTCGGTGGCGACCTGGTCCTGGTGGAGGGGCACATCGGAGATTGCGGCGCGGCGGCTCGCCGCTTCGCCTCGGAGACTGGCGCGGTGGACGTCTCCACCCTGCGCGAGCCCTATCGGATCGAGGGAAAGAAAACGCTCGGCCTCGAGCTCGCGGAGCAGCTGGGCTGGACCCTTCCCGATGCGGTCGTCTATCCCACCGGTGGCGGCACGGGCCTCATCGGCATGTGGAAGGCGTTCGGCGAGCTCGCTCGAGCGGGATGGGTGGGCGGGATGCCGCCGCGGATGTACAGCGTGCAGGCCGCGGGGTGTGCCCCGGTGGTGCGGGCGTTCGAGGCCGGTGCCGACGCTTGCGTGGAGTGGCCCGACCCGTCGACCATCGCCGCCGGGTTGCGGGTGCCCCGCCCGCTGGGGGACCGTCTCATCCTTCAGGCGCTGCGGGAGAGTGGTGGCGCCGCCGTGGCCGTCACCGACGACCAGCTGCGAGGGGCCGCGCGCGAGCTCCAGTCGGCCGAGGGGATCGACGCCTGCCCCGAGGGAGGAGCAGCGCTGGCCGGCGCGCTGGAGCTCAAGGCGCGAGGGCTGATACGGGGGCCCGAGCGCGTGGTGGTGTTCAACACGGGGGCCGGGTGGCTCTACAGGGTCTAACCCGTTAATATTCCGCCGCTTTGCACGTTATGCGCATCGCCATCCTCGACCCCGCCGCCGGCATCTCGGGCGACATGACCCTGGGCGCGTTGCTTTCCCTCGGCGTCCCGCCGGCTTGGCTCGAGGGACTGCCCGCGCGTTTAGGGCTCGCTGGCGTGGGGGTCAGCGTGCGCGATGCGGTGCGCTGCGGCGTTGGGTGCAAGCAGGTCGAGTTCACGATCCCCGAGCAGCCGCACGGGCGTCACGTCGGGGAGTTGCTGCGGCTGGTCGAGCGAGCGCCCGTGTCCGATTGGGTACGCGACCGCGCGGTCCAGGCGTTCCGGCTGGTGGGTGAGGCCGAGGGACGCGTCCACGGCGTACCTCCGGAGCGGGTCCATTTGCACGAGGTCGGGGCAGTCGACGCGGTGCTCGACATCGTCGGGGCGATCGAAGGCTTCGAGCAGCTCGGAGTGGAGGCGGTCTACACCTGGCCGGTGGCCGTGGGCCGTGGCTGGGTGGAGGCGACGCACGGTACGCTTCCGGTCCCCGCGCCGGCGACCGCGATCCTGCTGGAAGGCCTCGACATAGCGGCGGGCGGTCCGGTGGAAGGGGAAGCGACCACGCCCACGGGAGCCGCGCTGCTGCGGGTGTTGGCGACCGGTGCCCCGCCGGCGCGGTGGCGCCTCGTCAAGAGCGGGTGGGGCGCGGGGCAGCGGAACCCCGAGCATTACCCCAATGCGTTGCGGGTGCTCGTCGCCGAGCAGGCGGCTGAAGCGGGACGGGTGACACTGCTCGCCACCGATCTGGACGACATGAGCCCCGAGTATGT
>Ga0209234_1000869_pt1 | contig 10993 bp, 8 predicted proteins | sample GraSoi013_1_20cm_2_FD_185816 | JGI IMG/M metagenome (GOLD analysis project Ga0209234, IMG submission 185816) | Grasslands soil microbial communities from the Angelo Coastal Reserve, California, USA - Sample 08_20_2013_1_20cm (SPAdes) (version 2) | ecosystem: Environmental > Terrestrial > Soil >... | reverse complement strand
CAGGCAGCGCATTGATATTTGCTTCAGCGGATCGCAAAAGGCCATTAGCGCGCCACCGGGCATGTCGCCGATCACGGTGAGCCCAACCGCCGAGGAGGTGTTTCGAAAGCGAAAGACCAAAGTGCAGAGCTGGTATTTCGATTTGACAACAGCCATGAATTATTGGGGCAAAGACCGGCTGTATCATCACACTCCGCCGATTTCGCTGATCTTTGCGCTGCGCGAAGCGATGCGGCTGGTGGTCGAAGAAGGACTGGAATCGCGCTGGGAGCGGCATCGCGTGAATCAACTCGCGCTGATCGCGGGCATCGAGGCTATGGGTCTGGATCTGCTGGTGAAGGACCCGGCGGACCGCTTGCCCACGGTCACCGCGGTGATGATTCCAAGTGGCATTGACGATGGGAAAGTGCGCAATCAGTTGCTGGACGAATTCAACATCGAGATCGCCGGCGGGTTCGGTGCGGTGAAGGGCAAGATCTGGCGTGTGGGATTGATGGGCTACTGCAGCCAGAAGCCCTTCGTATTGTTGTTCCTGGCGGCGCTGGAAAAGTGCTTGCTCGAGCAGGGATTCCGCGTGCCGAGTGGCGCCGGAGTTGGAGCGGCGATTCGGAGTTACTCGCAAGTGGAGACCGCTGCCGCTGCTGTTAGCTAGCTGAGCTGACGACACCGTCAGTCATGCTAGCGAAGCAAGCTCGGCGCAAGCTGCCAAACGAGCAGTCGGTAAAGGAGAGTGCGTGACGACACGCCCGGTACTCGCGAATAACGGTGCAATGAGCCAGTTCGTCGGCGCTTTCGAAGTCACTTCCAAATTGAGCGGGGAAACGTATCAGTGCCGCTTCTCGCACATGTGGAACGGCATCGCGACGCGCCACGCGGATACGATCGACACGAAGTTTTTTGTCGATGCGGCGGCGCATGTTGTCGGTCTAGCGCACCTAGCGTTTGTGAAGTTCCGGGAGAAGGCCAAGCGCGACTTGACCGATCGCGAGGCGAGCTTTGTCGCTGCGGAGTATTTGCGCGAGAGGCTCGAAGAAGAAGACGTGCGGTCGGTGTACGACGTGGCACACGACGAGGTGCTGCGCTTGATTGCCCAGGTCGGCATCCGGTAGGAAAGATCAGGCATTGCTTGGCAAAAGGCGGGCTTCGGTCCGCCACTTTTGTTTTGGGCTGTTAGTCGCCGGGTTCGGCGTGGAAAGCGGCCAGCGTTGGATGGCGGAGGCCGTCGCGGCGAATGAAGTGAATGACGAGAAGCATGAGCAGCGCGCCAAAAACCATAACGGCCACCGCGATTTGCAATCCTAGCTGCAAGTCGTGAAGATCGGAGATTTTCCCCACCACGTGCGGGCCGAGACCGCCAAACAATTGCGTGGCGAACATGTAAACCCCGACGCAAGTGGCGTGCGCGCGGCGCGGCATCATGTCATGAAGAACGGCGGTGACGGGTCCGTGATACCAGGACATGAAAAAGCCGGCAACAAACAGTCCGACGAGCACGGTTGATTTCTCTTCCGACTGGATAGCCAGCAAGAGAAACGGAGCCGCGAGCAGAAATGCGGTGGCGATGGCAATGATGCGTCCGTAGGTGAAGGTTCTTTGCACCCGATCTGCAATGAACCCACCCATCAACACGCCCGAAACGGCAGACACCAGAGCGATGACGGCGAGCGAGACGGAGGCTTGACGCAAACTGAAATCCTTATAGCTGACCGCGAAGTCCGTTCCCCAGGTAAGAAGCGAGACGCTGGAAAAAGTAATGCAAATCCCGGCGAAGATCATGGAGACAAAGGCGGGGACACGAAGAAGCCGAGCGATCGGCACCACCTCTGAGCGCGGGCCGCGCGGCGGTTCAGCAATCCAGAAAAGAGCTATACCGGGAACAATCCCGGCGAAAGCCACGATAAAGAAAGCTTCCTGCCAGCCGTATCGCGGGCCAATGATGCCACCTAAAGCTTGGCCGGCAGCGCCCCCCAGCAGCATACCGGAAGCAAATATGGCTTGCGCGATGGCGCGGCGTTCCTGCGGAAACGCCCCCGAGATCATGGACTGAGCCGCAGGCGCGTAAGCAGCTTCGCCGAGGCCGACAATGGCCCTGGGGATCAAAAAGAAAAGAAAAGTGGAGGCGAAACCGCCTGCCAATGTCGCGACGCTCCAGAGCAGGATACCGATAGCGATGATGGCCTTGCGGCTGAAGCGGTCGGCGAAGAAGCCAAAAGGGACGCTGCCGACGGCGAGAACCACGAGGAGAAAGGTTTGCAATGAGCCAAGCTCGGCGTCGGTAACATGGAGATGGTCGCGCAACAGCGGAATCAGCGGGACGAACACCTGGCGAGCGGCGAAGTTGACAAAATTGATCAAAGCAAGTACAGCAAGGAGACGAATCTGGTAGGACGTGAGCGGAATGGACTTCGTAGACATGCTGAATTGGCTCGGCGACCCGCGCGTGACCTGGTGGAGCGTAGACCGGAAGTTATCAGCCTTTGCCCAGCCTTTCAAGATTATATGATGACTAAGAATTCTGCCCTTTCCACGAACGCGACAACCAGTGACCGTTTGACTACCGTTCTGTCCTACGGGGTGCTGCTGCTCCTGATCTACCTTGTTTTCCGGATCTACGAACCGTTTCTCGCGGCGCTGGGATGGGCGGCCATTCTGGCGATTTTTTTCTATCCGATGCACCACTGGCCGCGGCGGCGTTTCTCCGCCAGCAAGGCGGCCGTCTTAAGCACCTTGGCGGTGACTTTCCTGCTGATCGTGCCGGCCATCCTGGTGACCACCTTGTTCATCCGCGAGGCGTTTGCCGTTTCAAAGGGGGTGCAGCATATCTTATTGGTGCAGCAGGCGCCCAAATTGGCGAAAGGCTGGGCCTGGATCGCGCAACACGTCCCGGGCCTGGATCCCAACGCCGACGCGCTGGAGATGCTGTCCCAGGGGGTTCAGAAAGAGGCAGGGTTTCTCGCGGAGCGCCTCGGCACGGTACTGCGGAATATCGCGGCGTTTATTTTCGACCTGTTTGTGATGATCTTCGCGATGTTTTACTTTTTTCGCGACGCGGATCGCATTATCCAGGGAGTCCGAAGTATCTTGCCTTTTGATGACGAACATAGAGACACGATGATGACGCAAACGCGGGACCTCATCTCCGCAAGTGTGACGACCAGCCTTATCCTCGCGGCCATCCAAGGGGGAATCGGCGGACTCGGGTTCGTGGTCGTGAAGTTGCCGGCGCCGCTGTTCTGGGGCGTGGCCATGGCTTTCTTTTCGCTGGTGCCGGTGGTGGGCTCGGGGTTGATCTTCGTGCCTGCGGCGTTGTGGCTGGGATTCACGGGGCATTGGGGGCGGGCCATTCTTCTGCTGGTGATTTGCGCAGGAGTGTCTGCCATCGTGGACAACGTCTTGCGGCCGCTCTTGCTCGGCGGGCGAACCGAATTGAGCGGGTTGGTGATTTTCATCAGTGTGGTTGGCGGGGTCGGCCTATTTGGAATGCTGGGTCTGGTGCTCGGTCCCGTCTTGGTGGCCACGGCGGCGGGGGTTTTGGCGGTGTATCTGGAGCGGCCGCAGAATCCGCCCATAACGGCTCGATAACACGCAGTTTGTCTTCCCGTGGGCGCGTGACTTGAGTGTGCTAGAGTAACGCGCTCGAAGGAAATTCATGACCATTAAACCGACCCTGAAGCCCACGGAGCTTCCCGCGGCGAAACTGAGGTGGAGATGTGAGCTCTCGCGCATCCCCTTCGAAACAACCGCGCAAGCGGAGTTGCGCGAAGGGTTCATCGGACAGGAACGTGCGCTGCGCGCACTGAAGATGGGCGCGGAGCTTTCGGCGCCCGGATACAACGTTTTTGTATGCGGGCTGGCGGGGACCAGCCGCGGCGGAACGATCGCGCGGATGGTCGAAGAGCTTCATCCTCCGACGAAAGAATCGCTCGATCGCTGCTATGTCAATAATTTCAAATTGACGGACCGGCCGCGTTTGCTGTCGTTGCCGCGCGGCGAAGCCAATGCCTTCAAGAAAGACATGCAGGGGGGAATCGATTTTCTGCGTCGGCGAATTCCACAAGTGTTCGAGGGCGAGCCGTTCCAGCGACAGAAAGGGCGGATCGTGGAACGCTTCACCGTGCGCGAAAAAGAATTGATGGACGATTTCACTCGCAGGATCGCGCGCGAACAATTTGCGCTGGGCCACATGCAGGTGGGCGCGGTGGCACTGCCCGAAATTTTTCCCGTGCTGGAAGGCCAAATGGTGCCGATCGAGGACATCTCCAAGATGGTGCACGAGGGAAAACTCGAAAGCCCCGTGGCGGAAGATATCGAGCGGAAGTATGAACAGTTCCGGCAGGAATTCACGGTGGTGTACCGGAAGACGCTGACGCTATCGCGGGAACTGGCCAGCGAGTTGAGTTATCTGGAGCAAGAGGCAGCATCGGTGCTGGTCGATGGCGTCATCGAGGAACTTAAGGAAAAATACGCCGGCCAAAGCATCGCCGAATATCTCGAAGAAGTGCGCCACCATCTTCTCGATAATCTCGACCCCTTCAAGGAGCGCGAGGGCGAAGGCGAACACGACGAAGAGACACCGGACGGTTTGCCCAAGGCGCAGGGAGGTCCGGAGCGCGATCCCTTCCGCGTGTACGGCGTGAACGTCATTCTGGCTCATAGCGACGGAGACAAATCACCAGTTATTTTCGAGACCACGCCCACGTACGCCAATCTGTTCGGGACCATTCAGCGGGCCTATGACACGCGAGGTGGCTGGACCAGCGACTTCATGGATCTGCGCGGCGGGTCGCTGCTCCGCGCCGATGGCGGCTTCCTGATCATGTATTCGCTGGAAGCGCTGTCGGAAGTCGGCGTGTGGCGCGCTTTGAAGCGCACGCTGAACCACAACCGGTTGGAAATTCAACCGCTGGAAATGTTCTATCCGTTCGGCGGAAGCGCGCAGAAGCCAGAAGCCATCGACATCAACGTCAAGGTGATCCTCATCGGCGACCGCTCTTTGTACGAGCTGCTGTACGAATACGAGGAGGACTTCCGCAAAATCTTCAAAGTGCGCGTGGAGTTCGATGAAGAGATGGCCATGAGCGACGGCGTCATCGCGGAATATGCGGGGCGTCTGCGTGCGCTGTCCGAAAAAGAAAATTTGTATCCCTTCGACCGCGGCGCGTTTGCGGCGATGCTGGAATACGGTGTGCGCCAAGCGGGGCGAAGAAACAAGGTGACGGCGCGGTTTATTGAAATCGCTGACCTGGCGCGCGAGGCGCACTACAACGCGGCGGCGACAGGAGAATCCGTGGTCCGCGCAGCACACGTGCGCGGTGCTTTGTCGTCGAAAATGGAGCGCCACAACCTGATCGAGACGCGCATCCGGGAAATGATTCAGGAAGGTACGCTGCTGGTGGATGTGCAAGGGACGCGCGTCGGCCAGGTAAACGGGCTGAGCGTTTTGGAAATCGGCGGATACTCGTTTGGCAAGCCGGTGCGCATCACCGCCACGGCGGCCCTTGGAAAAACGGGATTGATCAACATCGAGCGCGAGGCGCATTTGAGCGGACGCTTCCACGACAAAGGAATCCACATCATCGCCGGTTTCTTGCGGAGCCAGTTCGCGCAGGACAAGCCACTCTCGCTCGCGGCAAGCATCTGCTTCGAGCAGTCATACTCGGGAGTCGATGGCGACAGCGCCAGCTCCACAGAGATCTATGCGCTCGCGTCGGCGCTTTCCGGATTACCGCTCCGGCAGGACATTGCGGTGACCGGCTCGATCAACCAGCAGGGCGATATTCAGGCGATTGGCGGCGTGAATGAAAAAATTGAAGGATTCTTTGACGTGTGTTGCATCAAGGGGCTCACCGGAACGCAAGGCGTTATGATGCCGGAGTCCAACGTGGAGGATTTAATGTTGCGTGAAGATGTTCTGGAAGCAGTCGCCGCTGGAACATTTCACATCTGGCCGGTGGCTAAGGTCGAACAAGGCATCGAAATACTGACCGGCATTGCCGCGGGAAAGAAAAACGGTGAAGGAAAGTTCGAACCTGGGACCGTGCTCGGGATGATCGATGAGCGGCTGCACACCATGGCGCACATGCTGAAAGAATTCGAATAGCCTCGAAATCAGCTCGCTCTCGCCACCGGCCCTCGGGCCATCGTTCTGTTTTTGGTCTGTCCAGTGCCACCCCTGGGTCAGTCTCTGGCAGCCGCATAATACGTCACGGCGGCCCTTTTGCCGTCCGAACTTCCAATCTTCTGACACTGACCCCCGCGAATGGCGTGTTTCAGGTGGCGAGTTCCCGCCCGCTGGATCGGAGGGCACACGGAGCGCCGTGCCCCGCTGAGGCCAGCGCACATGCGAAACACCCACATCCGAATAAGGCGTTTTTTGGAGATGATTGTCGTTTGCCGCGCTCGCCAGGAGTCGGGTCACTTGGCCGTAGATCGGCCAGACCGGAATCTGAACGCCTAACGGTGAGCGGGTGCGAGGTAGGCCTGGCGATGATCCACGCGGCACCAGAAGCGCTTCACTTTGACTTGAATCGTGTGAAGCTGGCCATCGTTTGAGGGCGGGCTGAAAGCAATACTGTACTCGTGCCGGACGAGTTGGGCGATTTCAGAATAGGCGCGATCGAAATCCTTCTCATTTCGCGGGAGATAGATGCGGCCGCCCGTGGCCTGTGAGAACTCGTGCAGCGCTTGGTCGGCCTGAGCAAACCCTTGTTTGACGAATGCTCGATCTTGGCGCTCCTGAGGAGAGAGTTTCCGGCCCTTCAGGGGTTTGCGGAAGTCGCCGGAAAGTGAGACTGCCAGGATGCGAACATCGGAAGTCTTGAGTTTTTGGTGAATCACTTGCGACTTTTCCGGTGGTGAAGTATCGACGCCGGTGGAGAGGAGAACCACGGTTTTCTTCCCGGGAAAGGGCGCGAGCCAATCGATGGCTGACGCCAAGCTGGAGGACAGGTTCAACTCGGCAAAGCCAAGCGTGAAATTTAAACTTTGCAGCGCGAGCCGCGCCGTGAGCTTATCGGGTGTGAAGTCAAGGAGCAGTTCCGGGTCTTTCGAATAGCTGGCGATGGCCACGCGGTCGTTGGGAGCGAGGTTGTTTAAAAGGGCGTTCGAGGCACGAACATGGTTCGTCACCAAGAAAAGAACGGCTGGGCCCGACTCGATGAGCAACAGAACCTGCGCCGGCTCCTCGATGGCAGCGAAGCCGGTGAGTGGTTGCTCGATCCCATTATCGAAGATACGGAAATCTTCGCGACGAAGGCCTTCGACGAAGTGACCGCTGTGATCGGTGACAATCACGCCGACGTTGACGCGGTCAACGCCGACTCGAATGGTTGGCTTTTGCGAGTTTTCCTGACCATCTAGAAAGGAACACACAGAGGACACGGCAGACAAGAGCAGTGCCGCCGCCACGAGGCGAAAAAAGATCATCGCTCCGCTATTCAACCCACTGGTCCCAATGGATGCCCTTCGAATCCCTCCACGAGACACTCACAGAATAGTGCAGATGCCGCGAGAAGACGTGGGGATTGCACTGCGCTAGCCAGTCGGGAACCGCGGACGGCACGACGTTTTGAGAAGAGTTCATGGTTCTTGCGACCGGGCTCTTCTTGGCCTCTTCAATCCAACGGTCCTTCAGTGCCTGCCAATCGACCTTCTGAAAGTCGAAATAGCTAAGACCGTTGAGATGTTCGGGGAATTTGGCGCGGCCAGCCTGAAACTGCGGCGCGGTGGCGAGGCCCTCGACGGCGGAAGCGTGCGCGCGATGAGCAAGCACTTCGCGAAGGGTTTCGACGCGATTGGCGCCGAGAATCATGTCCGGTGCGACCGCCAGATTGAAGGAATTCCACTGGGCGCTGCCTGGTTTTCCCCCGAGTGAGATCTTCAGGAAAGTAACACCGTCTTCGTTGCGCTCCGAAGTGATCTGATCGCTGAAGGCGGTGCGCACGAGTTTTAGAGTCTCCGGTCTCTTTCGAATGCCAAGAAAATAGACCTGTTTCGTGGAGTCCATCGACGCGCTGGTTTGCATTGAAGCGAATTCTCCGGTGAGCAGTCCAAGAGCTTCCACCGCGGGCATTCCCAGCTTGTGCTGCGCGATCGTGTCAAGTAAATCGGCGTTGCCCTGCTTAGCTTGCGGAAACGCGGCGCGAGCCACGCGCTTCACCGTGTCGTAGATGCCCAGAAAATTGAGTTGCGCTGAAGTGTAAGAGACGGCATCCACCGGTACGAAGGAGAGAGAAGCAAGCGAGGACTGTCCCGCGGCCCAGATGTCAAAGGGCGTTCCCGTAGCGGCATCGCCCAGGAGCGCGGCCTGCACGTGCGTTTTCGCGCCTTCGAACGAGACGTGGCCGCTGACCGAGTGCAAAGCGGCCACCCCGGCGGCATCGAGCAGTGGGCGAACCTGAAAACTTCCTGTTTTCGAATCGGCCGCAAGATTCTCCAGGTCGGGAATGCGCAGAAAAAATTCGATCAAGCCGCTACCGAGATTCGCTTGCGCTTCCTGATACGCGGCCGACTGAGTTAGTGATGCCGCTCCGGAAAGTTTGCCATCGAGGCGGCCCAATATTTCTTCCATGACCGAGCGTTCACCGGTGCTGACGGCGTACTTGCCATGCTCGGCCCAATAGCTGATGCCGCTTTTGCCTTCAGCCTTGAGAACCTGCGCGCCCCCGATGGTGACTTGCGAGAGGCGGGGCGCCTCCTTTTCTTCCGTGCGCAAGCGAAGAACTGCTTTCGAAAGCAAAACTTCTTTCCCGGTGCGATCATACACAAGAAACATCCCGTTCCATGCCGGTTTCAAATCCAGAGAGCCGCCGGCATTCGAAGCGGCTCGTCTTGCAGGCTCGCTCACATAGCCGATGGTGAACGAATTTTCCAGAAGCGACGTATATTGCTGAATCTCGCGGGCAATCAGTTTTTCTTTTGGCGATTTTTCCGCCGAGGAGCCCATCAGATTCGAAGCCATCGCCGAACTCACGAGGGCAAAATCCGGATCGTCCCAGAGGGCGAGGAGGGAGTTTGCCTTTCGAACGTCAGGGGACGGAACCCCGTGCCAGATCAAATAGAACGCCGTGCGCGGGGACATTTGCGCCGGCTCGAGCGGAGCTTGCGCGCGCGCCGGGTTCGGCCCGAAGGCCACCAGGAGAGCGGCAATCGGCAAGAGAATGCGAAGGCTCAGTACTTTCATCGGAGTGCTCCACAACCAATGGTCAAAGGAAAGGACTAACTTTTCAATGCTAACGCGGCGGGCCAAAGGACAGAAGCCCTGTCCCGCGCTGAGTTTCCACACGGGGAACAGGGCTTCCTGGCATTGCAAATTACGACAAAAACTTTAAAAGAGCGCGCAGTCTTTCATCCGCCTCCGCTCTAAACGGCCGCGGCGCGCCGCTAGGGTTGTGGGGGCGTGGTGGCGGGCGCCGGCGTCGTGGCGGCGCCCGGAGGAGCCGCGGCACCGGCTTCTTTGGGGGTCGCGAGGTAGCCGGTGATCTGATTCTTGCCGACGTCGAACACTACGATTTCGTAAGGGGCCATGCGGGAGCTACCCTTTACATAGAACTGCACGGGCTCACCGGAAGTTTTATCCCTCTTTTCGATGGTCTTGTCGTCGGCGATGACCGTTACCGTGTATTTTGCTTTTTTCGGGTCGGTCTTGTTGAGAGAAACCTGGACGGGTCCGACGCGCTGCGGCGTCTTGGATCTTTGCAGAGTGAACTCGTAATAGTTGCGGTCGCCGCGGCGCTTGAGATCTTCCAAGTCGTCGCGATTGTGCGCGATGAGGCCGCTCATGACGTTCATGTCGCCCAAACTACGATCGAGTTTGCCCTTCGTAGCTTCCAAATCGTTTTTTGTGGTCTCGATGTCTTTCTTGGCGCCGCCCACTTCGGTAGCCACCGCGCCGATCTTTTCTTCGCTTTCCTTCTGGACCTGGCCAAGCTGCTCGGTGAGCTTCTCATCGGACGTTTGCTGCTCCTTGCGGATGGATTCGGCGCGGCTCTTGGCCTGCGCGAGCTCCGACTGCGTCAAGCCGACTCTCTGCGTGGTGATTTCCATCTTGCTCTTCAAATCGGCAATGCGTGAATTCGCCTGGTCGAGCTGGGCGGTGAGGATTTTATTCTGTTTCTCCTGTTCGGAGAGCTCCTGGGTCAGGCGGGACTCTGTGGAATAGCCGGTATACCCAAGCACGGCCATCGCGGCGATCACCATCCCAAACAGCACCGCGATCCACCGCGGCGTACCCGTGGATTCGTAGTGAAACGACTCCTGCGGGCTCGGTATGTTTGGAGAAATGCTCATTCCCCCTCCTCAGTGATAGGCCCCCATGCACGCTTGCGCCGAAAGGGAATTATCCCCTGCATTCTCCTCCCTGTCCACCGGGCGGAGGAGGGGCCGCCGTTCCGGAGGCTTTGCGATTGGCGGCGAGCGCGACGCGCTTTATAGCTCGCGCTCACCTTTGCGCTCGTCCAGCACCGCCTCGAACGCGGATGGATCGACTTTGAGCGACCCGCGCTTGGAGTTGGTCTTGGGCCAGCGGGCAAAGATGGACGTGGTGAGGCCGCCGCGGGGGCTGAATTCGCCCCGGACGATACACCATTCGGGGCGAACGGCGGCGACGATATCGCCGAGAATTTTGTTGACGGCGTTTTCGTAGAAGATGCCCAGGCCGCGGTAAGCGAGGAGATACATTTTCAGGGCCTTCAGCTCGACGCAGTCTTTCTTTGGCATGTATTGGATGGTGATGGTGCCGAAGTCGGGGAGACCGGTCTTGGGGCAGACAGAGGAGTATTCGGGAAAGCGCGTGGTGATGACATAACCGGGAAATTGATTGGGCCAGGTTTCGAGCGCGGGCAATTTTGTTTGGATGCCGGCGCGAGCATGCTCTGTGGTGTAGTCAGGCATGAGTGCTGCTATCTTTCTTGTGAGTGAAAATGAGTATTCACCCACGGCAAAGTTCCTGGTTCGACCAGGCCGGTTTCACTTGCTGTGCCAGCCAAGCCAGAGC
>Ga0209234_1000863_pt1 | contig 11014 bp, 12 predicted proteins | sample GraSoi013_1_20cm_2_FD_185816 | JGI IMG/M metagenome (GOLD analysis project Ga0209234, IMG submission 185816) | Grasslands soil microbial communities from the Angelo Coastal Reserve, California, USA - Sample 08_20_2013_1_20cm (SPAdes) (version 2) | ecosystem: Environmental > Terrestrial > Soil >... | reverse complement strand
GTTCTCGCTCCAAGCGCGGTCTCATCTCATCCCAATTCTTTTTTCGCCCGGCATATCTATCCCGTTCTCGACACAAAATGTGTTGCGTGCCACGGCACCAATAAAGAACAGGGCGGTTTGCGACTGGATTCTTATGAGTCGCTGATGGCGGGGGGCAAAGATGGGATGGTGATCGCACCTCGCAATCCCGACGGCAGTCTCCTCTTGCAAAAGGTCACGCTGCCTCCCACCGACCATCACTTCATGCCTGCTGAAGGCCGCACTCCACTGACGCGTGAGGAGATTGCAAGAATCCGTGCCTGGGTACTGCAGGGAGCTTCGCCTGATGCGGCCAGCGTCCCGGGCATTTTCATCGCCGAGGATCAGGAACAAGCACGGCCGCCAGTTGGCGACTACAGTGCATTCATCGGCGAAATTAGGCAAATGCAGCAATCACAAGGAGCGAAGCTCGTGCCGGTATCGGCGAACCCGTCGGATGGACTCATCCTGCGCACTGCCGACGTCGCTAGCACGTTCGATGATGCCCACCTGACGAAGCTCCAGCGGTTTGCGCCCTTTATCGTCGAGGCGGAACTCGCACGAACCGCAGTCACCGATGCAGGCGTCGAAACTCTGAGCCAGTTCAAGAATCTGCGGGCTCTTCATCTGGATGGTACGGCCGTGACCGGACGGACGCTCGGGAAGCTGTCTTCCTTATCGCAACTCATCTACCTGAATCTAAGTGGGACCAAAGTCACTAGCGACGCCGCCGCTCCGTTGAAACTCGAGCCGAATTTACGTCACCTGTATCTTTTCAACACACCCGCAGAACCGGCACCGACAGCGGACAGTGGCGTCAGGAGCATCCAATGACAAAGTTCAACCGGCGTGCGTTCATGAGCGTGGCGGGAATCGCAGCAGCTGAGACCGTTTTTTCCCCACTTGTTTCGGCAAGAACCAATAGGTCCGATGTGCCTGCGACCCTGACTGACAATGGCGAATGGACTTATGAAGTTGTAGCGGGTTGGGGGTCGCTCGCTTCGGGCATGAGCTTCGGAGGCACGCATGGCGCCGTCGCCCAGGACAATGCGGGCAACGTCTATGTCAGCACGCGGAAATGGTCATCAGGTCAACGTAGTTGCCATTGCGGCGCTTGTAACAACCTGCCCCATTGAAGAGGTTTCCGGCTCCAGTAGCGGAGCCGCGCCTGCACTAACATGCACCTGCTCTGCGACAGCGCCCACCTTCAACCTGAAATCCACGCGCGGACGTTCGCCGATTTGGAGTGTGATGTCCGAAATTGTGGAAGTACTGAACCCTGCGGCGGATACGCTAACGCTGTACGTGCCGGGTTTCTGTTGTGCAAATAAATAGTTGCCGTCGCTGTTTGTTGTGGTTTGCACGGTAATTCCCGTATCCGTAGCGGTGAGCGTAACCACAGCCACCACGACTATAGCGTCGCTCGGATCGTGCACTGACCCCAAAATATCCCCGGTAATCGACTGCGCAGACGATTGCGCGGCGAAGATCGTCAAGGCCGCAACCGCGAGCACGCACACCCGCCTAAAAGCCACCCATTGGAATTTGCGCATTGGAGAGAACTCCTTTTCCCTATTGGAACGGTTTCAGTTCTGCCCTAATGGCAGCGTTTATATTCCGGGGGAACAAACATTGTCAAGACGGAGGGCATCAGTGCGTGGAAAGACAGGAATCGAGAAACGGTGTTAACGACATGAGGAGATTCGGCATAATCCGGCATGCGGCATTATTTGCTGGTCATGGTCCTGCCACAGTAAAACTCTTCATGGACAAGTGGAACAAGAATACATAGACTGTTTTTCCCGCTGCTCTACCTGCACAAATCCACGATGCAGGAGTTCCCACGCATGGGTATTCGTTGGGTGGAGCCTCTGCCGATACTGATTATGAGGCGGCCATTTTGATGACGCATCAGCACACATTCTCGTCATTATTTGTCTCTTCTGGGTGACTCACTGCTTGTTGAAGACCTTTGACCCGCGCCGTTTTCCAACCGGAAACGAGAACCCCTCTGCTAGACGCAAACGAAAATCTTTCTCGTGAAGTAAGCGAAATCGGCGAAGTGCGTCTCCGGTGCGAGACCGGAAAAGGCTTTGAGTTCCCGACTCAAAGCAGCCTTGTTGCACGCAATGCATCCAAAAAAGTGGACCGACCTCACTGGGAGTGGGGCCTAGATGATTGAAAACTTGAGGGAAGAATGGCGCACCCGGAGAATTCGAACTCCCGACCTTCTGGTTACGACGCCAGACGGTCCCGGTGAAGTTCACTCTGATTATTAATCATTTAGATTCAAAGAGTGGCGCGCCCAAGAGGACGATTTCAGAACTCTTCTCGGAGAGATTGTGTCAAGTTTGCCTCAGCTTAACATCCCTGCTGGAGTGAGCCTGTTGGTGGCTTTCCTTACGGAGTGATTGTTCCTACAGGAACGAATTTTGGTTTCTGTGCTGCCTCCTGCGCTTCGCTGTTGTAGAAGAAGCTGAACAACAAGTCGAGATTAGAGCCGAGGTATGCTACTGGGAGACGCCCAAACGGAGCAGCCGAGCGAATCACGCTCTGGGCTGCAGCATCCATGTCGTTCTTTCCAGAGCAGACACGATTCTTACGGCCGTATCAGGCAATGACCCGTCATTTTGTATTTGGACTCGAACCACCACGACTCCTTTTTCTCCCTTCGCAGCCGATTTAGGCAAGCTTGCCAGAAGGTTGCGACCGATGGAAGCGTCGAGGTTTCGCAAATAAGGTTCAAAGTCTACGCCTTCAGGCAGCGCACTCAGTACCTGAACCCTGAACAGTTGGGTTGGTAGTGGTGGAATCAGATGCCCCTGTTGCGCGCTCGGCTTGGGCGAAGCCGTGACGATTCCCGAAATCAGGAACACCATTACAGCGAGAAAAACAAACAATGCATTGCCATTTGAGTTCGAGGGTGTGCCACAGAAACCTCCCTAGCCGACGTATCGATATGCGCGATTATACTGCAAGAGAAGTCTCAACTGTAGTATGGCGCCTGTCTCTAACTGCCAGAGACGCCAACCAGACTTGAAAAGTTGGTAGACTTTCATTTGGAAGAAGCTTGGAGTCTGGGTTCGAACGAACTAAAGGGTACCGACGGAAGTCGTTGAAAAAAATTTGCTCTGAGATAAGTGGCGTGCCTTAAGGGACGATTTCAGAACTTTTCTGGAAAATTCCAGCTTTCCTTCCGATCGACTGAAGTCCCACCGCTGTTCCACCTTCAAATCCACTTTCAAATACGCTTGACGTACAACGTATCGCGTAGTACTTTGTACGTGTGATCCAGAGCTTTGGCTCGAAGGAAACAGAGGAGCTTTTCCACTATCATCACAGCAAGCGTTTCCGCGCCATCGAGCGCGTTGCCTTGCGGAAGTTGCTCCAACTCCACGCGGCCACAGAATTGCGGGTCTTGGCTTCGCCTCCGGGGAACCAAGTGGAGGCGCTGCGAGGAGATCGGAAAGGAGAACACTCGATCCGGATCAATGATCAATGGCGCATCTGCTTTGTCTGGCGCGATAGCCATTGCTACGACGTGGAAATCGTCGACTATCACTAGCAAGGAGCTAGAGATGAACAAGACCGAAACGCTTATGCCTCCTGTGCATCCCGGCGAAATCCTCCGTGAGGATTTCATGAAGCCGCTTGGCCTGACAGTCAATAAGCTTGCGCTCGAACTGCATGTTCCTGCGACCCGCGTCGGGGAAATTGTGCATGAGCGCCGCCGGATCACTGCCGAGACTGCTCTGCGTCTGGCCCGATACTTCCACACGAACGCTGAGTTTTGGCTCAATCTCCAGAACTTCTACGATCTAGAAGTGTCCAGACGCTCGGGAAAGGTTTCCGAGATCGAGCGCCAAGTACATCCTGCACCGTCTCTGGCCTCCTGAGTGCTGCCTAAGCAGATAAGATCTTCCGCAACAACTCCAAGCGCCCCTACTCCATGCATCCACACGGCGTCTTCTACAACAAAGACTCCGAAGGCGCGCCCTACGAAGACGGAACCTCCGGCGCCGACAAAGCCGACGACAGCGTCCCTCCCGGTGGCACCCACAAATACACGTGGCAAGTTCCGGAGCGCGCTGGCCCCGCCTCCGGCGACGTCAATTCCGTGCTGTGGATGTATCACTCCCATGTCGACGAGCACCGCGATCCCAACACAGGGTTGGTCGGACCGATGATCATCACTGCGCGCGGCCAAGCCAAGCCCGACGGCACTCCGCAAGGCGTGGATCGCGAATTCGTCGTAATGTTCGTCCAGGATCACGAGGAAGACAGCTGGCACGCTGAAGAAAATCTCCCCGCGAACATGGCGACCGAACCGGCCTTGCTCGTGTTGATGACGCCATTCAGCGCCTCTGCGCGCGCTCACCATGCATAAAGGCGAGCACGTCCGCTGGTATGTATTCGCCGGCACCAACGACTTCGACGCCCACTCGCCGCACTGGCACGGCAACACCGTCGTCATCAATCAGATGCGCACCGACGTCACCTCGCTGGCACCCATGCAGATGGTAACGGCAGACATGGTGCCCGACGACGTCGGCATCTGGCTCTTCCACTGCCACATTTCCTTCCACAGCGCCGGCGACATGGTCGGCCGCTACGCCGTCACGCCTTAGGCCCATTTGACGATCTGCCTTTCATGGTCGTGGCTTTCTTTTGAATCAACGCTCGCGAACGAACTTCGCCTTTGAAACTCCTGCAAGTAAAACTTCGAGCTGGTGTTGCATCGACCTATAGAATCCACCGCGTACCTGTTGGTCATCAAAATTAAATCTGTGCCGCATAGATGGTCCCGGTTGAGTAGGCCGGCGGAATTTCACCACCGGCCTCTCGCAGAACCGAGCGTGAGACTCTCGCCTCACTCGGCTCCCATCAGGCAAACATGCCGACCATACGGCTTGTCTGTCACACGCATCGAGGTCCTCCTGTTTCCAGTTGCTTCGGGCATGCGACCGCCTGACCCGACCCCTTCGCTCCAGCTCCATTACGAGCCTTCTTCGCTCCTACGAGTCGGTCCGCCCCAGGGCTCTGCATCGGTACGCTCGCCTCGCGGTTGTCGCCGCTTGGGCTTCTCCCTGCGCATCAGAGGGACTGGTTCCTGCAGTTCCGCGCAACAGCCTGCATCCGCTTCACGCCCCCTCTACGCCGGTCGCCGTCCGCTCAGTCATCAGGCCTCCAGCGGACTTGTCCCAGGTGCACCATACGCGCCTGGTTTTGACGACGCTTAGAGTTCTTAACGATGCGTCTTCGAAGGGTTCACTTTCGTTCGTCTCTCGAATGCTCACCTGCACGAGTCTGTTCTCGCGCTTTTCCTCCAGCGCTCACCACCGCGGCTCTTTACCGCAGCAGCTTGGAGCGGCGCGAGATCTGCTCCTGAAAGCCGATCCCGAGGGGCCTACCCTCATCTATTGCGCAGCTTGTGATCCACACGGCTATTTAGTTCAAGTCGAACTCCTTATCCGTGCGCACCTGCAGCACACTATGGTGAAAAAACTCGTCCTGGTCGCTGCCCTGAGCCAGCACTCATTGCTCTGCGCACGTTGATGATAAATCGGGCCCGGAAGCGCTTTTGCCAGTGAAGATTCCCTGCATCCTTAATATATGTGCTGATTGAGAGCCGCTGTCCCGTCGCCTTTTATGCCGCTTCCCTCTCGTAGTACTTCAGCAGGCCCCCCAGTCGTTCTCGACACCGCACTGCTCCTTTGTTCTTTCTTGCTTCCGGCGGCGAAGGAGCTTGGGCTAAATCCTAAGCCACGCCATTTCAAGCCGTTCGAGTATTTTGACCACACGGGATGTTACGTCGTAACGCAACGGTCAAACCTTTTCTGGTCTCACTGGTCGAACCAGTGGCCGGCGCTAAAATCTGAGTTAGGATGTTCGCTCTGCCTCTATTGCGAAAGACAGGTTAGGCACTTGCTCCCAGATAAAAAATGAGGGCCGGCGAACCGGCCCTCCGAGGTTTCGATGGTTGTGGCAGTTTCTAGAAGAAAAGCCGCAGACCGAACTCAATCTGCCGCGAGTCGTTGAACTGGCCGCTCAACACGCCAAAAGAGGTTGGGCTCTGAAGATTCAGCCCGCCAGACCCGTATTGACCTGGATCGCTGAACTGCATATGGTTTAGCGCGTTGAAGAATTGAGCGTAGAACGTGAACCCGGTACGCTCGGTGATTCGAGTGACCTTGGCGATGGTAAAGTCCAGGTTCCAGCGGTGCTGCCCGTAGAGCGGCCCGAGATCATTGGCCCGGCCGTCACGGCCCAGGATTACGGGCCGGAACTGGTTATACGCCGCGGTAGGATCGGCGAAGATATTGACCCCGGAACCGCCGTTGCTCGTATTACCGTCGCTGCCAATAAAGGGTGAATTAACGTTATAGTGAGCGGTGCGGCTGAAGCTGCCCGCACCGACTAGAGGCACCATGCCGGAGCACCAGGCGACGTTACCTTGCCCGAACTCCTGGCAGGAACCAGTGTACGTCTCCTGCACCAGCCCGCTGTTCCACTGGAAGATCGGAGCGAAAGTCCAGCCGCCGATCACCTGGTCCAGGACGCCGTTGTGGGCGTCAAATCTCTTCCCTTTACCGAAAGGCAAATCGTAGGTTCCGAGCATATTGAATACCCAGCGCGTGTCAAAGGGAGCTGGTCCGTAGTCGTACTGCAGGTCGAAGGGAACGGACGGGTTGGCCTGGGTATATTCCTGGTTGATGCCCACGGTTGAGAGCGTCTTGGACCAAGTGAGGTTAGCGTTCAGCATCAGCCCGTGCCCGGCTCGTTTCTGGACCCTGAGAATGCCGGCCTGATAGTTGGAGAATCCCGACGTGGTGTTCGCGATCATCGAGTTGTAGCCCTGGAGAGTGTTAGGGAGGGCCGCTGGCAAACCCCACGGGCAAGCTAGGCTGCAATCGAAGCCCCTTTCCAGGTTCTGCCACATTGTATATACACTCTGGGTAGAGATGTTTGCGGTCCCTGCTGCACCTTCCGCCGCCAAAACGGCCGTCGAGCAGTTCGCAAAGCCCGCGCACAAGGGCGAGCCGGCGAGTACATACTCAAAGAAGGGTTGGGCGGCAACAGTCGTCTGGCCAGCACTGTCGGCATCATAAAGGGCGGCGTAAGCCTTGGCGAAGCTTTGCCCGCCCTGCGTCATCATCCAAGGAACGTCGTTTAAGTCGAGGCCCTGGTAAAGGTGTTTGGACCACTTGCCCACCCAGGCCACTTCCACGAGTATGTTGTCCGGTAACTCGCGTTGAATGCCGAAGGTGACTTGGTCGTTCGCTCCAGGCCGCCAGTTGTGATCGAGAAACGAGATGTTGGAACCGGCGGGGGAGTTGATGCCCGGCTCCGCAGGGATGGGAAGGGTTTGCTGGACTGTCGGGAAGGGCCCGGTGCTGCCATCCACACCGACACGGAATCCGTTGGTTGGATCGGTGCCTGAGCCACCTAAACAGCTACCGGAGATACTGGCGCCGTTACACCGGATCGTTTGGCCAAAGCCGTATCCCAGAAGCGGCACAAGCACCAAGTCCACTCCATTGTTGCGATCGTAGATGCGTGTGTAGCCGCCGCGAATCACGGTCTTTCCCTGACCAAAGAGACGGGACAAGATTCCAGACTGGAACCTCGGATTCCACGCGACCGAAACGCGAGGGCTAAAGCCGCCGTAGTATGGGTCAAATGGATACTTGGGATGGCCGCCCACGGCGCCGATGGGCTCGAACCCAATGACCGGGTTATACACCTGCCCCTTCAACGCCATGTTTACCGTATTCTCCAGATATGCTTGGCTGCTGATGGGATTGCCGCTCGTATCAACTGCAACGTCCTGCACGCCGTTGATTTCGTAAGGCGGCATTTGCGTTCCCCACTCCAACCCGTAGTTGAGCGTGATGCTCGGCAGGATCTTCCAGGAATCGTTGAAGTACAGGCTGTAACTATTGATCAGCGAAGTGTCCGCGAAGGTCTTGCCCCCGGTCAGGTGGAAGTTATTTCCGCCTCGGACAAAGAGTTGTGCAGCCGTCCCGAGAAAGCCCAGAGTTCGGGCGTAGGCAGTATCCCAGTTGCCGTTTTGGCTGCTAGGAAACCCTGTCGGCCTGTAGGTCGTGGAGGGCGTGCTCATCTTCAGTCCACTGGCTTTGGTGAGCTGGTAAACCATTTCCGGCAGGCCCGCAACCACCTGGTCGTCACGGACGTGGTGGTCCCACCAGTGGACCGTGCTGCCGCCGAATTGCATATAGTGGGTGCCCTTCACCCAGTTGAGGGTGTCGCTGTACGTCCAGTCGTGTCCGTTCCAGACACGGCTTCGGGAGTTCTGGGTGTCCATGTTCACGGGGCACATGCAGTTGAAATGGGAGTCGGCGAACTCGATTCCCGCCGGCACGCTGGAGAGCGCGTTCGTCACTCCTTGCCTCTGCCAGAACCACCTGTTGAGGAGGTAGCTCGCGTGAAACTCATTGGTCAGATTGGGCCTGAGGGTGCCGGTCAGGCCGGCGACCGCATAACGCGGAAGGTTCGGATTGCTCGAAACAGCGCTTGGAACGCCGAGCTTGTCACCCGGCAGCAACCCTCCGATATCGATCTGGTTGGTGCTCGGCAATATATCATTAAAAATTCGATAGGAAAGAAACAGCTGCCACTTGTCGCCAAAGTCGTGATCCACACGCAACGCACCGTAGTCTGTCCTCTCTGGGAGAGACAAGGGGGCACGGAAACCCTGAAAGTTCAGGGTGTCGCCAGAAGAATAGCCTTCATGGTTGGGAAGGGGCATGAATTTGTTCCACATCGTGGACACAACCGGGCTAATACCTATGTTGCGCGGGTCACAGGTGGTCGTACCGCACATTGCCGTCGGGATCATCGTACCGATTAGGGGGTCGTTATCACCTGACCCGACAGAAGGGTCGAGTGTCGGAGTCGGGTTGAGGTTGTAAGCTGTAACGATTGAGTTACCGGTCACCGGATCCTTAGTTCTAAACTTGATGATACCGACCCTCGCAGCAGCGCCCGGCACCAGCCACTCCTGGACGGCCGCTGTTCCCGGAAAGCGCCGGCCCTCATAGAAGCCATAGAAGTAGGTCTTGCCGCCCAGGTGCTTGCCGGGGATCAAAGGCCCGCCGACGCTGCCCCCGAAGCGGTTATCGTGATACTTCACTCTCGGAGTCGGACTCGACTTTCCGGTCGAATCAACTTGGCGATTGTTGTCCCAAGAGTTGGCGTCAAACAACTGGCTTCGGAAGTATTCATATGCCGAGCCGTGGAACGAGTTCGTGCCGCGCTTGGTCACCAGCATCACCTGTCCGCCGGCGGACGAGAAGAAGTCGGCGGTCTGATTGTTGGTGGCTACTTTAAATTCTTCAATGCTCTCGATCGGGGTGGGGATCCCGCCCATGCCCGAGTGCTGGTAGCCATTGTCGCCCTCGAGGTCGCTGGTAAAATTGCCACCATCCAACATGTAGGTATTCTGGTCGCTCAAGGAGCCTGCTACCTGGCCGCCGTAGATGTCGCCTCCGCCAACGCTCGGGGCAGTGGCGGGTTGCAAGGTCAGCAGGGACGTCGCGTCACGGTTGAGGCTGGGCATGGTGAGCATCATATCTCCCGGCACCACGCTCCCCATAGTGGCGTTCTCTGTCTGCAGTTCCGCGCCTGTCGCGACTTTCACTTCCACTGTCTCGGCCATGGCGCCTACTTCGAGCGTGACATTTACGGTGAGGGTCTGGCCGACACTGACATCCTGCCCGGTCACTGCTGATTGCCGAAAACCCTTCATTGTGACCTTGATGTCGTAAGTGCCGGGGTTGACGTTGGCGAAAATGTATCGGCCAGCCTCGTTCGAGGTTGTCGTTCTTGGGGTAGATGTGGCCTTGTCGGTAAGAGTAATCGTGGCGCCGGCAACAGCACCCCCGGAGGAATCAGTAACGAGGCCGACAACGGTGCCAGCGGTCTGCGAATACAGGGCCGACGGACTCAAAGCAAACAGACAACACAGAGCAACCGTCGCCAAAACCACTCGCTTGCCTAACATTCAACTACCTCCTGGTTGGGCTATGCCTGGCCCAACTGAACTGTGCACACCCGGACCTGCGGCCTGCCGAGAAACACAATAAGGACGAGATTTGGAAAACCCCATAGATTAGAAATCCACTCGCAAAACAGGAACTTGCTGAAAAGTGAGAGCAAATTCCGTACCACCACAGCCGCATCAGCTAAACTCTAAATTCGTCGTGATTTACACAATTTTTAGAACGAGTGAAGGTGTGCCTTACCTATGCTTGACCGTAGTCTTATACGGACTTTCATAGATGGTGCTCTGTCGGCACAGATCCGTTCCTTCGATGCTTCGGGCCCACTGCATAGCATCGACCGACCATTCAAAACACGCACACATCAAATCGAACTAAGGCAACCACCGTGTAACCACAAGATTCTATGCGGGCTATATATTCCGCGTGCGGATGCTTTGTCAACATGTTTTTTACTTCGCACTCGAAATAAACTTTAGATGGAGTGAATCTAAATGCAAGGTGACTGTGCGTACTAGACGCATCAGAGTGACCTTCTGTCCTGTCGTACCCGTCCGGCGAACGCAGGTTACCGTCCGCAGATTTCTTCGCTCCTTCTTGCTGATAGCGGTTGCCGGAGCATGCAGAGGCTCTTTCCGTCCGGCGACCAACGGAAAATTGAGAATTTGCTCTGAATCAAAGTTTGTGATCTGTCGGCCACGCGAACCGTCGAGCGGTTCCACCCAGATATTGTCCACCTCGTTTTCGCGGATCGGGTAGGCCACCGCCTTGCCCTCCGCCTCGAATAGTCGTAGGGAGACGTGACGTTCCGCGAACAAGTAACCGAAAAGGTGGGCATTGGCTTTGAGCTCCCGACTCAAAGCAGCGTTGTTGCACCCAATGCACCCAAAAAAGTCGACCAACCTCACTGGGAGTGTGGCCTAGGTGATTGAAAACTTGAGGGAAGAATGCCGCACCAGGGGACTCGAACTCCC
>Ga0209234_1000862_pt1 | contig 11020 bp, 9 predicted proteins | sample GraSoi013_1_20cm_2_FD_185816 | JGI IMG/M metagenome (GOLD analysis project Ga0209234, IMG submission 185816) | Grasslands soil microbial communities from the Angelo Coastal Reserve, California, USA - Sample 08_20_2013_1_20cm (SPAdes) (version 2) | ecosystem: Environmental > Terrestrial > Soil >... | reverse complement strand
CGCTCGGGACCGCAAACCTGCTGTTGGTGTCCTGCGGCTTCCTCGGCCTCGCTCTCGTCTGCATCTATGCGCTCATCCGCCGGGCGCATGTCCGCGCGCCCGCGGCCAGCGCCCGAGCTCCCGTCGAACCGGGCGACTCCATCGGCGGCACGGCCTGGTCGGGCATCGCGGAGATTCCCCGCTCGCCCTACCTCCTCGGCATCGCGGCGTACGTCCTTCTCTACACCGTGCTCTTCGGCTTCGCCTACCTCGAGCTCGCGCGGATGGTGTCCGCGACCTACAACGACTCCGCACAGCGCACCGCGCTCTTCGCCCAGATGGACCTCGCGGTCAACGTCATCACCCTGCTCGGCCAGCTTCTCGTCGTGGCGAAGCTCGTCGAAAAGCTCGGCGTCGGCGCCGCGCTTGCCCTGCTGCCTGCGCTCGGGCTCGCCGGATTCGTCGCCATCGGGCTCGCGCCGATGCTCGCCGTCCTGATCGCGTTCCAGATCCTGCGCCGCGCCGCCGACTATGCCATCGCTCGGCCGGCGCGCGAGATGCTATTCACCGTGCTCACGCCCGAAGCAAAGTACAAGTCGAAGAACTTCATCGATACGGTCGTGTTCCGCAGCGGCGACGCCGCGAGCGGCTGGGTCTACGCGGCCCTGAAAGGCCTGGGGCTCGGCCTCGCAGGCCTTGCCGCCGCGGCGATCCCCGGCGCGATCCTGTGGCTTCTCCTCGGCCTGTGGCTGGGACGCCAGCACGCCCGGAGAATCTCGATTGAGAAGCGGCAAGCGCGGCCCAGTAGATTTATGTAAGCTTCATATCTACGTCATCGCGACGTAACTCGCGTCAGCTAGCGTGTTGTCGTTCTTAACTCACTTTCAGGAGAGGCCGATGAAACTCCAATCCATCGCAAGCGGCCTGATAGCGGCCGCGATCTGCACGACGTTTGTCGCACCCGTCCATGCCGACCGAAATGCGGGTCCCGACCGCGACTTCCCGCGGCCGCTCGTGATCGGCCATCGCGGCGCGCACGGCTATCTGCCGGCGCACACGCTGGAGGGCTACGCCCTGGCGATCGAGCTCGGGGCCGACTTCATCGAGCCAGACCTCGTGTCCACGAAGGACGGCCATCTCATCGCGCGCCACGAGCCGAACATGATCGCCACCACCGACGTGGCGAGCCGGCCCGAGTTCGCCTCGCGCCGGCGCACGGCGGTGATCGACGGCGCGGCGGACGAAGGTTTCTTCGCTTCCGACTTCACGCTCGCCGAGATCAAGCGGCTGCGCGCGGTGCAGGACTTCGGCGAGCGTCCGCAGCAGTTCAACGGCAAGTTCGAGATCCCGACGCTGGAGGAGATCATAGGGCTCGCGAAGCGCAAGTCCAAGGAGAAGGACCGGCCGATCGGAATCTACCCCGAGGTCAAGCATTCGACTTACCACAAGTCCATCGGCCTGCCGATCGAGAAGCGCCTGGTGGCCATTCTTGCGGCAGCCGGATGGAACCATAAGGATGCCCCGGTCATCATCCAGTCTTTCGAGCAGTCGAACCTGAAGGAGCTGCGCAAGCTGACGCCCCTGCGCCTGATCCAGCTCATCGATGCGAACGACGTCAATCCCGACGGCAGCCTCGACTTCACCGCGCCCTTCGACCGGCCGTTCGACTGGACCGCTTCGGGGGATCCGCGCCTGCTCGCGCGCACCTTCGGCTTCCTGACCACGGACGAAGGCCTGCGCGAAGTCAAGACTTATGCCGACGGAATCGGCCCGTGGAAACGCTACATCGTCAGCACGGTCGCCGCGAATCTTCCCGGGCCCGGCGAAGCGAGCCTCAAACTTCTGCCGGCCGGCAATCTGATAGCGCGCGCCCACGAGGTCGGCCTGTTCGTCCATACCTGGACCTTCCGTAACGAACAGCGGCGCCTGGTTTCCGATTACACCGGCAACCCGGTGAACGAATATCTGCAGTTCTACCGGCTCGGCATCGACGGCTTGTTCTCGGACTTCGCCGATACGGCCGTGGCCGCGCGCATCCTGTTCGAGCTGGAAAACAACCCGGACGGCGGCCGCTGCCTCACCGGCGATCGCGACGGGCCGAAGCGGCACCAGCCCGAGTGCCCTGATCAGGGGGACTAGAGGGTCTCCGTGCGCACGCGCGCCGGCACCACGCGGCAGTGCGCGAGCTGGCGGCTCCGCGCGGTCTCGGCGCGCTGCCGGCGGTACAACAGCGTGAATACTTCTTCCCACGCGCCGCTGCCTTCCGGAACGGCCTCGGTGAGCGAGCTCGAGGCCCATCGGCGGAGCAGGTTGAGATGGCGAACATGGTGGAGGAGCAGGCCAACGAGCCCCAGCGAGAAGAACGACCATCCCCAGATTGCCCCGAACGCGAGGCCCGTTCCAAACCCGAGAACTGCGAGGAGAAGAACGACGACTGCGGTTCGGATCAGGATACTGCTCATATACGGCTATCCGACGAGGACCAAGAGCCACACTACTGTGACATTGATAAGGCTTAAGAATACCGCAGCGCTGCCGATGTCCTTCGCTCGCTTTGCAAGGAGGTGATTTTCCAGCGAGATCCGGTCGACTGCGGCCTCCACCGCCGAATTGAGCAGTTCCACGATAAGCACCAGGAGCACGCTCGCGATCATCAAGGCTCTCTCGGTTCCGCCGACCGGGATGAGAAGGGCCGCCGGAATCAGCAGCGCGGCAAGCAGGCATTCCTGGCGGAACGCATCCTCGTGCCGAAACGCGGAGGCCAAGCCCTGGAGCGAATAGCGGAGCGCGTTCCACAGGCGCTGCATCCCGGTCTTGCCCTTGAAAGGACTTTCCTGCATTGAGAATACCTCCCGAGACTGCTTACTTGTCGGCGGCAAGTAGGGCGAGCAGCTGCTCCTGCGCCGAGCGCGGTATCCGCCCGCGGGACTTCCTTCTCTGGTAGTTCCCGTCGGAGTCCATTTCCCAGGCCTGGCTGTTGTCGGACAAATAGGGCTTGAGGCCTTCCTGGATGACGCGCTCCTTGATCCTGCGGTCGAGGACCGGGAAGCACAACTCGATTCGTCCGAAGAAATTGCGCCCCATCCAGTCGGCGCTCGAGAGGTAGAGGTCGTCCTCCCCGCCGTTGAGGAAGTAGAAGATGCGCGAGTGCTCGAGAAACCGTCCTATGACCGAGCGCACGCGTATGTTCTCCGACAGCCCCGGGATTCCGGGACGCAGCGAACATACGCCGCGCACGATCAGGTCGATTTTCACCCCGGCCTGCGAAGCCCGGTAGAGCGTCTCGATCACCTTGGGTTCGATCAGGGCGTTCATTTTCGCGATGATGTGCCCGGGCTTGCCGGCACGCGCGAGGTTGGCTTCCCGCTTGATCGCCGCAAGCACGCGCTCGTGCAGCGAGAACGGCGAAATCCAGAGATGGTGGAGCCGGCGCGCGCGCCCGAGCCCGGTGAGCTGCTTGAAAACCTCGTTCACGTCCTCGCAGATCTTCTCGTCCGCCGTCAGCAATCCGAAATCCGTGTAGAGCCTCGCGGTGCGCGGGTGATAGTTGCCCGTGGAAACATGCGCGTAGCGCCGCAGCCTGCCGTCTTCGCGGCGCACCACGAGGGACATCTTGGCGTGCGTCTTGTACCCGACTACGCCGTAGACCACGTGCGCGCCGACTTCCTCGAGCTTCGCAGCCCAGTTGAGGTTCGCTTCCTCGTCGAAACGCGCGAGCAGCTCCACGACGACCGTGACTTCCTTTCCGCGCTGCGCGGCGTCGATCAGGTACTTCATCAGAACCGAGTCGGTACCGGTCCGATACACGGTCTGCTTGATCGCGACCACGCTGGGATCGTCGACCGACTGCTCCAGGAAGTCGATCACGGGGTTGAACGATTGAAACGGATGGTGCAGCAGAACATCGCCTTTCCGGATGACACGAAACAGATCGGGACTTGCCTCCAGCTGCTTCGGGACGCCCGGGACGAACGCGGCGAACTTGAGCGCGGGGTTGTCGACCAGATCCGGGACCTGCATCAAGCGCACCAGGTTCACGGGTCCGTCGACGCGGTACAGGTCGTCTGCGGCGAGCTGGAACTGCTCCAGGAGAAACTGCTCGAGCTCCGCGGGCATGTTGTCCGCGACTTCGACCCGCACGGAATCTCCGAAATGGCGCTGCGAGAGCTCTCCGGCGAGCGCGGTGCGAAGGTTCTTGATCTCCTCCTCGTCCAGGAACAAGTCGCTGTTACGGGTGACCCGGAACGGGTACGAGCCCCGCACGGTCATGCCCTGAAAGAGCGCCTGCACGAAGGCCTGAAGGATCGATGTCAGCAACACGAAGACGTGGCCCTTGCCGGCGATGGTTTGCGGCAGCTGGATCACCCGCGGCAGCGCCCGCGGAGCCTGGACGATCGCCGTTCCGGAATTGCGCCCGAAAGCGTCGCGGCCCTCGAGTTGCACGGCGAAATTCAGGCTCTTGTTGAGCACGCGCGGAAAGGGATGCGACGGATCGAGGCCGATCGGCGTGAGGAGCGGGATCATTTCCCTCAGGAAATAGTTGTGCAGCCAGGAGCGCTGTTCCCGAGTCCACTGCGGCTCCGCGAGGAAGCGCACGCCCTCCTCCGCGAGCTCCGGAAAAATTTCCTTGTTGAGCAGCCGATATTGCTCCGCGACCAGCGCATGAGCGCGCTCGCTGACCAGGGGGAAAACCTCCGCCGAAGGCGTCTCTCCGGGAATCGCTATCTCGTTGCCGAGGCTGATGCGCTCTTTCAGCTCGGCGACGCGGATCTCGAAGAACTCGTCCAGGTTGCTCGACAGGATGCACAGGAACCGCAGCCTCTCCAGCGCCGGAACCCGCCGGTCCTGGGCCTGGGCGAGCACGCGCTGGTTGAACGCCAGGACGGCGAGCTCGCGCGCGAGGAATTGGGGCTTGATCTTGCCCGCCGGAAACCGGGTTCTCTGGAGCATGGAGAAGTCTAAGGACCGTGTGTGGCAGAATTGTTACAACGCGGCGCACCGCAATAACGCGGCAGCGGCATTATGATACCGTCGCTTCACCTATCGGGCTGAACACGCGCAACGATCGTGAAACAGGACACTCTGGCCGCCCTCGACCTGGGATCCAACAGCTTCCACTTGCAGATCGGCAGAGTCGTCGACGACCAGGTCTACCTGCTCGACAGCCTGAGAGACCCGGTGCGCCTGGGTGCGGGCCTCACCCGGGACCGGCGCATCGACCAGGCGACGAAATCGCGGGCGCTGGAAGCGCTCGCGCGCTTCGGCGAGCGGCTGCGCGGCTTTCCGCGCTCGGCGGTGCGCGCGGTGGGCACGAGTGCGCTGCGCGTGGCGAAAAACGCCGAATCCTTCCTCTCCGAGGCGGAAGCGACGCTCGGTTTTCCCATCGAAGTGATATTCGGACGCGAGGAGGCGCGCCTGATCTACCTCGGCGTCGCACACAGCCTCGCGCCTTCGCCCGAGCGGCGCCTGGTGATCGACATAGGCGGCGGCTCGACCGAGCTCATCATCGGCACGGGGCTCGACCCCGAGCTCATGGAAAGCACTCCCATGGGCTGCGTCAGCTACAGCCTCAAGTTCTTTCCGGAGGGCCGCCTCGAGAAATCGTGCTTCAAGCGGGCGGAGCTTGCGGCCGCGAACGAGCTGCAACGCATCGTGGACTCCTACCGCCGCGCCGGCTGGAAACACGCGGTGGCGTCGTCGGGCACCGCCAAGTCGCTCGCGGCCATCCTGCGGGAATCCGATCTGTGCGAGCAGGGAATCTCGGCGGCAGCGCTCGACAAGCTCCGCGCTCTGTTCATCAAGGCGGGAGAAGTCGAAAAGCTCGACCTGCCGGGACTGCGCGAGGACCGCGCGGCGATCATCTCCGGGGGCCTCGCCATCATGTCGGCCGCACTCGCCGAATTCGGGATCGAGCATCTGGAGGTTTCCGACGGTGCTCTGCGACAGGGCGTGCTCTATGATCTGCTCGGACGCGTGCGGCACCGCGACATGCGCGAGGCGACGGTTCGCCAGTTCATGCGACGCTATCAGGTGGATACGGCGCAGGCCGAGCGCGTGGCGCGGCTCGCGCAGAACATCCATGCGAGCCTGAACGGGGAATCCTCCGAGGCCGACACGGCGATGTTGCGCTGGGCGGCGAGCCTGCACGAGATCGGCATCTCGATCGCTCACGCCGGCTATCACAAGCACTCGGCCTACATCGTGGCACAGGCCGACATGCCCGGCTTCTCCCAGAAGGAGCAGGCGCGCCTGTCGCGGCTGGTGCTCGCGCACCGCGGCAAGCTCACCAAAATCGAAGATCTGCCGGAGCAAAGCGCGGACTGGGCGCTCATCTTCGCGCTCAGGCTTGCCGCCCTGTTCAATCTCAGCCGGCGCGATCTTGCGCTTCCCATTCCCGCGTGCAAGGCTTCGAAAAGCGGCTTCCAGCTGACGCTGCAGCGCGCCTGGCTCGAGGAGCATCCCATGACCGAGGGAGCGCTCGAAAACGAAACGGAGGAATGGCGAGCGCTCGGCGTCAAGCTCGAGCTGCGCAGCTCTGCCAAGGAAGAGCGTCCGGCACTCGCCTGAAGGCGGCTTTACGCCAGCGCGCGCTGGAAGCGATAACCGGTTCCGCGGACCGTCTCCACCAGCGAATCGTGCTCGGTGGGTTCGAGCGCCTGGCGCAGCCGGCGTATGTGTACGTCGACCGTCCGTTCCTCTACGAAGACGTGATCGCCCCAGATCTCGTCGAGCAGCTGGGCGCGGCTGTAGACGCGCTCAGGATGGGTCATGAAGAAATGCAGCATCCTGAACTCGGTCGGCCCGAGATCGATGTTGCCACCGGCGGCGCTGACGCGATGCGCGACCGGATCGAGCCTGAGGTCCGCGATCTCGACGACGTCCTCGGTCAGCTGGGGAGCGCGGCGCCGCATCACGGCCGCGGGCTGTGGCGCTTGACGATGATGTGGCTGCAATCGTCGTCGATCCGGACCTCGTACTCGTTTACGCGAGCCTCGTTCGCAATCACCTGGTCGATCAGGTCCTGATTTGCGTGCGCGAACGCGTCGGGACACCGCTGTGCATGCTACGGAGGTGATGTTGCAGTGGCGTTACGGTTAACAAAAATGAAACCTATCTTTACTTCAAAGACTTAAGTGAGGTGCAGAAGGCAGGGACTCGGCGTCGGCGGCACGCTTCAGAGCCATCAGGACGAAGCCGCTTCAGCCGGGCGCCGGCGCCTCCGCGCGCATGCGTTCGCGTCTCCTCCTCTCCTAGCTGCGAAGCTTTGAACTTCTTTTCACGCGGCGACCGATCGAGTTCGCCAAACGGTCGCACCTCGCGGCAGCCGTTCGCGCAAGTCAACGCGGCGACGCGCTTCGATCGCTTCCCGCCGTTTGCGGTGAGTCTGCATTCCTCTTATCGGCCGCCGCGCTAGAGCGTCGGCGTGACGCCGGAGGATCAAGTCCACGTCGATTCCTTGCGATGATCGCGATCACGTGCATCTCGAGCTCGTCGGTTGCTGCTTGTCTCCCGCTGTTTTACCGCGAAATAATTCTTGCTGCTTTGCTCATTATGTGCAATGCTGCCGAAATATTTTTTCGGTGATCGCGAAAGATTGAACGAAAATTTTTCTTCCAAGCCGCTCGCTCCCAGTGTCGAGAGGCGAAGGGATTCGGTTCGACGGGGCTTATTCCGGCGACTGAATAGACCGTCGCAGCATGGACGGGCTTCGTGCTTTCCTTCCTTAACTTACGATGGAGGCCAGTGATGGCGAAGAAGAGAAAAGCCAAAAAGGCAGCGAAGAAAAAGAAGAAGTAGATAGTACTAGGAGGCCCGCCAGGCCGCCGGAAATGCGGTCAAGAAGCGCAGGGCGGGAAAATCGGCCGGGAAAGCTGCGGCGAAACCGGCAGCGCCAAAACGGAAACGGCGGTTAGACTGCCCTCCGTCGCGGTCGCGCCCGGGGCAGGACCTGCCCCGAACCCCGCAGCAGCTTGGCCGTTCACGCCCTGGGTGCGGGTTGTGAATGGACTGCGGTCGGTCCGGGGCTAGCGCTCCGAACCGAACCGCAGACATTCAGTGCAGGTCATTTCTTCAGTTTCTCCAGGAAGTGCTTCCGGAATTTTGCGACTTTCGGCCTGACTACGAGAGCGCAGTAGGGCTGCGCAGGATTTCGCCGGAAGTATTCCTGGTGGTAATCCTCCGCCATGTAGAACTTCGAGGCCGGCACTACTTCGGTCACGATGGGATCTTCGTAGATCTTCGCCGCGCCCATGCTCGCAATGACTTGCTCCGCCGCTGCCTTCTGCTCGGGGGAGTGATAGAAGATCGCTGAACGATACTGCGTGCCGACATCATTGCCCTGGCGATTGAGCGTGGTCGGATCGTGGATCACGAAGAACACTTCTAGGATTTCCTTGAACGACACCTGCTTCGGGTCGAAGCTGAGTTGGGCTACCTCGGCATGGCCGGTTTCCCCCGCGCAGACCTCCCCGTAACTGGGGTTCGCCGTGCTGCCGCCCATGTAACCGGACTCGACCGAATCTACGCCCTTTAGATCGTCGAATACGGCCTCCAGGCACCAGAAACAGCCTCCGGCGAGAGTGGCGACTTCCTTCACTGCCTCGGTCATATCGTTTTGCCTTTTTTTGCGGTTGGCGTGCTATTTTGTCAGGTCGAAGCCGACCGCATTACAGTATGCCGGATTCGGTCTGCGACCAAGCCCGGCGCGCACTGTTTACGAGTCCCGGAGGAATCGAACATGAGTCTCCCACGCAGCCTGCTCGCCGCAGCACTCCTTGTCCACGCGCTCGCTTGCGCCGGCCAGCAACCCGCTCCCGGGCAGGCGGTAGCCACATTTGCGGGCGGCTGTTTCTGGTGCATGGAACCGCCCTACGACGCCTTGCCGGGCGTGATCTCCACGACCTCCGGCTATATGGGGGGAACCCAGAAAAATCCCAGCTACGAGGAGGTGTCCTCGGGAACCACGGGGCACGCGGAGGTCGTGCAGGTCGTCTACGATCCGAAGAAGGTGACTTACGAAAAGCTCCTCGAAGTGTTCTGGAAAAACGTCGATCCTACCGTGCGAGACCGGCAGTTTTGCGACATAGGAAGCCAGTACCGCACCGCGATCTTCTATCACACCGACGAGCAGAGACGCCTCGCCGAGATCTCCAAGGGGATGCTCGCGAAGGCGAAACCGTTCAAGGACGATATCGTCACGCCTGTCGTGCCGGCCGGAGAGTTCTGGCGCGCTGAAGACTATCACCAGGATTTTTACGTCAAAAATCCGGTGAGGTACAAGTTCTACCGAACCGGCTGCGGACGTGATGCCCGGTTGAAGCAGCTGTGGGGGAGCGTGCCGCATTGACTCGGGTAACCGATATGCGTCGGTCGAGACCGTGAGCGATCCTCGCCTCGAGGTCGCGCCCCAGTCCGCCAACCAGCCGCCGCCCCTGGTCGGATACAACGCATGGTCGGCGGATCGGGTCCTCGTCGAGGCGGTGAAACGGGAAGGCGGCGGCTGGATCGCCGAGCGCGCAAGCCGCATGGGAGATCTCGTCGGCAGCGAGCGGATGCAAACACTCGCGATGCAGGCGAACCGTTACGCGCCCGAGCTGAGAACCCACGACCGGTTCGGCAACCGCAGCGACGCGGTCGAATACCATCCGGCGTACCACGAGCTGATGGCGCTCGCTTTCGGCGCCGGGCTGCATTCGCTCGCTTGGACGGACAAGAGGGAAGGCGTATGGGTCGCGCGCGCGGCGCTCAACTATCTGTGGAACCAAGGCGAAAATGGAGTCGCGTGCCCGGTGACCATGTCCTTCGCCGCGGTGCGGGTACTGCGCAACAGCGCGAAGCTCGCCGAGGAGTGGGAGCCGAAGCTCCTCGCCTGCGACTACGATCCGCGCCCGCTGCCCCTCGCGCAAAAACGCGCCGTCACAATCGGCATGGCGATGACCGAGAGGCAGGGCGGCTCGGACCTTCGCGCCAATTCATCACGGGCAGCGCTCCTGGGCGGAGGCCGATACGAGCTCACCGGGCACAAGTGGTTCTGCTCGGCTCCGATGAGCGACGCCTTTTTCACCCTTGCGCGTACCGAGGCCGGTTTGACCTGCTTTTTCGTGCCGCGCTCGCTTTCCGACGGCACCCGCAATCCTTTTTTCATCGAGCGCCTGAAGGACAAGTGCGGCAATCGCTCCAACGCTTCGTGCGAAATCGAGTATCGCGGCACCCGTGCGCATATCGTCGGAGAGGAAGGGCGCGGCATCGCCACGCTGATCGAGATGGCGCACCTCACGCGCTTCGACATCGTAGTCGCCAGCGCCGGGATGATGCGCGCGGCGCTGAACCAGGCGATCCACCACGCCGCGCACCGCAAGGCCTTCGGCCGACGGCTCGCCGAACAGCCTTTGATGCAGAACGTGCTTGCCGATCTCTCCCTCGAGACCGAGGCCGCCGCGCTCCTCGCGTTTCGCCTTTCGAGGGCCTTCGACCGCGCGGAAGCTGATGCGCGCGAGCGGCTTTTGATGCGCTTGATCACACCGATCGCGAAGTACTGGCTGTGCAAACGCCTGCCCCCGCTCGTCGTGGAGGCAATGGAATGCCTGGGGGGGAACGGTTATGTGGAGGAGGCCCCGCTCGCGCGCCTGCACCGGGAGGCACCGCTGAACGGAATCTGGGAGGGCTCGGGGAACGTCATCTGTCTCGACGTGCTGCGCTCGGTCGAGCGCGAACCGGACAGCGTGGCGGTGCTGCTCGCGGAGATCGGGCGCGGCGGCGTGCGCTCGCGTCGCGGGGCGACGGCGATCTCGCGAATGCTCAAGGAGTCCGGCAGCGCAGAGTTGCAGGCGCGGCGCATTGTCGAGGCCATTTCGGTCGCGCTCCAAGGGAGTCTCATGGAACAACACGCCTCGCCGGAAGCCGCCGATGCTTTCTGCGCCTCGCGGCTGGAGGGTGATTGGGGCCGCTCATTCGGGACGCTTCCTTCGACCACGCCCTGCGAATCGATCGTAAGGCGCACGTGGCCCCTCGGCCCGGGCGCCGATTAGGGCGATCCAGCGCC
>Ga0209234_1000860_pt1 | contig 11030 bp, 12 predicted proteins | sample GraSoi013_1_20cm_2_FD_185816 | JGI IMG/M metagenome (GOLD analysis project Ga0209234, IMG submission 185816) | Grasslands soil microbial communities from the Angelo Coastal Reserve, California, USA - Sample 08_20_2013_1_20cm (SPAdes) (version 2) | ecosystem: Environmental > Terrestrial > Soil >... | reverse complement strand
ATACAGCAGCTGGGCGAGCCGTTGCCGCACCGGCCGCGGCCGGCGACGCATCGGCGGCTTGGCGCGCCGCTCTTGGAACGCGCGACCGCTGCCGTCAACGGAGATGGCGAGATGATGCACGATCTGCGCCGGAGTCCACTTGCCGGGCGGGGCACGGTGCCAGTCGGCCTCGGGCCGGCCGGCCAGAGGCCCGAGCACGGCGTCGGGGATGGCGGCGAACCCGTCGAGCGTCACGGCAACGCCCCCTTCGCCAGCTGACTCGCCTGTGCTTCCACGGCCGAGCCCGATCGGACCCGGGCCACCGGCCGGCCCGCGCTGTCGGCGACCGTCAGGTCGGCGTCGGCGAGCGCCGCGCTGTCGGTGCGGACCGAGAGCGCCCACTGGTGCCGCGCCGCGACCGCCTGCAACCGCCCCATCACCTGGTCCGCCATCCGGGCCGGCACGTAGACCGTCACCAGCGCGCCGCCGTCGGGTGGGCGGCTCGCGCGCGGCGATGGACGGCATCCGAGCCCCGCGCCGGCGATGCTCGACGCGAGCAGCCCGATGACCGTGGCGTGGAGTGCCCGCATGCCCAAGATTGTACGGATGAATCTCCTGCGCCGCTACCCGATCACCTGCACGCTCATCGCATTACTCATCGTCTCGGCCCTCGCTCCGCTCCCGCCGCTGGTGGATGCCGTGAGCGGCGCGCCGCCGTACGACGCGGACCTGGTGCGCCCCGCCGCCTACACCCTGCTCGCACCCCTGTCGGACATACTCGACACGCTCACGTTCCTGAGCATCGGGCGCGCGTGGGCGTTCCTGCTCGTCTGGGCAATCGGCCTCGCCGTGTGGGGCCTGGCGGGCTCCGGCCCGCCGCGGCGGCGCCTGCTCCGGGCGACGCTCGGTCCGCTGGCCGTCGTGGTGCTCGGCGTGGCGGCGGTCCTGTTGCCCCGTCCCGTCGTGCGGCTCGTGCCGGCTGACTCGACCGTCACGGTGATCGATTACCACGCCCACACGGCCGCGTCACACGACGGACGACGCGGCTGGACGGCCGAGGATCTCGCGCGCTGGCACGCCGCCCAGGGGTTCGCGGTCTCCTACGTCACCGACCACAACGTGATCTTCGACCAGTCGATCGACCAACCCATCCGCCTCCTGCAGGGGGTCGAATGGAGCGTGTACGGCCAGCACGTCGTGGCGCTCGGCCCGGTCACCCCGATCGACCGTACCGCGTACAACCGGGACACGCCCGGCATGCTCGGCCTGTTCGCCGAGCTGCACCGTCAGGGGGCGATCGGCATCGCGTCGCTGCCCGAATACTGGCGCAATCACTGGGACGATCTGGATCGGTTCGTCACGGCCGGCGTGGATGGCTTTGAGATCGTGAACTGTGCCCCCAAGGCCCTCGGCTTCCCCGCGCCGGCGCGCGCCCGGGTGCTTGAGCTCGCTCGAGAGCACGACCTGCTGGTGGTGGGCGCGAGCGACAATCACGGTTGGGGCAGAGCGACGTGCGTCTGGAACGTCTCGAGCCCGAGCGCTCACGGCTATCACGCGAACCGCGTCCTGGTCCGGCCGATCGCCCTGGCGCAGGCCGACTGGCAGCCCTGGACCGCGGCGTACACGCAGCCGTGGCTCATGCTGCGCGGGCTCTCGTGGAGCGAGCGGTCGAGCTGGCTCACCTGGATCCTCGTCATCTTGATCTACCGCGCCGTGCCGCGCCGGCAGGGCGACCCGGGCGGGATCGGGATCCTGGCCCGCAGCCTCTCGCTCAAGATCCTCAAGCTGCACCGCTCCCAGCCGGGCTGAGTGGTGCCCGAGCTCCGGCTGCTTCGCCCCGGCGACGAAGCCGCGCTCGAGGCGTTCCTGGCGACCCGCGCCGATGCGTCCATGTTCCTACGCTCCAACGCGCGGGCGGCGGGCCTCGTGGACCGCGGGGAGCCGTTGCAGGCGACGTACGTGGCGGCGCTCGAGGCCGGCGGGGTCGTCGGCGTGGTGGCACACTGCTGGAACGGGATGGTCCTCGTGCAGGCGCCGGCACACGCCGCCGAGCTGGCGCGGTACGCGGTGCGCCGCTCGCGCCGCCCCGTCACGGGGTTCTCGGGTCCGTGGACACAGGTCGTCGCCGCGCGCGAGGCGCTCGGGCTCGCTGCCGCCCGGGCGGTCAAGGACAGCCGCGACGAGCTGTACGGGCTGGATCTGGATCGGCTGGTGGTTCCGGCGCCGCTCGCGAGTGCGACGGTGCGCTGCCGCCATCCCGAGCCGGACGAGCTCGAGCTGCTGGTCGAGTGGCGCGCGAGCTTTTCGATGGAAGCGCTGGGCGCGGCCGACGGGCGCGACTTGAGGCGCGACAGCCGCGCCGACGTGCTGCTGCAGCACGAGCGGGGCGCCGACTGGGTGCTCGTATACGGCACGGCGCCCGTGGCCTATTCCGTATTCAACGCGATGCTGCCGCAGATCGTGCAGATCGGCGGCGTATGGACGCCGCCCGAATTCCGCGGTCGTGGCTACGCGCGCTCGGTGGTCGCGGGCTCGCTCGTGGCAGCGCGCAAGCAGGGGGTCGCGCGCGCCGTGCTGTTCGCCGATCCGCTCAACGCCGCGGCGCGGGCCGCGTACCTGTCGATCGGTTTTCGGATCGTGGGGGATTACGGGCTGGTGCTGCTGGCCCCGTAGCTCGCCGCGCCGGGGACCCCAGCGCCGCTAGATGGGCTCCATCCGCGGATCAGTGTGCAGCCAGCTCAATTGGATGTGATCATCGGACGCGCCTAACGCATGCGTGAGTTCCGCGACTGGTCCGCGCCGTACGAGCTCTGCGACCACCGTGTCTAAATAGTAGAGGCCAGAGTCTCGCCGGATTTCGACCGTGGGGCGGTAAGGGGAATTACGGGTTGGTGCAGCTAGGCTAATCGAGGTCCCGCTCTCTTGGCTCACCGAGCCGCCCGGCCGACCCGCAAGCATCGAGGGGCCGCAAATCCCTTGCGACCCCTCAAACGCGACGATCGCCGCCGCGCAGCACGCTGGTAACGTGAAACAACTATTCGCTCGAAGTCACGTTGAGTCAAGGGCCAGGGTGCGGGTGGGGAGATTCGAACTCCCACGGGCTCACGCCCCGCACGTTACCAGCGTGCTGCGTCTGCCAGTTCCGCCACACCCGCACCACTTCCGGCACGCCTGCGCCACTGGCTGCTTCGACGCTCCACGGCAACGCGCGATGCCGCTGGCTGCAGGTAAACGTGCGGTGTTGGTTTTTGGGAACCGTAACCCAAAAACCGACTCTGTGGTGCGAAAAAAGGCGATCACAGGGTGACTGGTTCATCGGTCGCGAGGCGGAACCAGGAAACCGGCCTCACGCCTAGTACGACTCTGCACTGGGTGCCCCGTCACTCCACTCCCGACAGGTTCAACAGCACGCGCCACACTCGGAACACCTCGCGGTAATCGTGGTGGGAGAACGCCACCGTCCGACCCGCGGTGCGCGTCACGCCGGGACACAATTCCGCCATGTCGGCATGGATCGTCTGAGCGAAATCCACCTCGAGCGCGATCGGCGCCGGCAGGACGAACGGCACGTGTTTCCGCTTCAGCGTGCGCGTCACCTCGTCCCGGATCATGCGGCACGCCAGGGCGGGGGCGACGCTCCGCGCGGCATGCCGGCTGACCGCTTCTTTCACGATCACGGTGCTCACGCCGCCGCCGAGCAGATCGTTCGCCTCGGCGGCGAGCGCGGCATCGCCGCTCACGAGCGCCACCGGCACGCCGTGCACGCCTGCGAGCGCGGCGTTGAGGCCCAGCTCTCCCACCGGCTTGCCGTTCAAGCGCACCTCGTAGATGCGATCGGCGTACGTGTGGTCGAGGATCGCGTGGGCCGTGCCGGCGCGCGCGTGATACCCGATGAACAGCGCCGCGTCGAACCCGCCCTGCTCATCGATCCCCTGCACCATGGACCGGGGCTTGGGGTCGCCGGCCACGAGCTCCGCCCCCTGGTGCAGCTCCTCCGCAAGCAGGTTGCGCATGAACCAATGGCTGTCGTTCACCAGCACCCTGGTAGCGCCGGCGGCGAGGGCGCCCTCCACGCCGGCATTGGCCTCCGCCGTCATGAGTCTCCGGAACCGCCCGTACTCGGCGGCACAGGCCGGGTCCGTCGGGTTGGTCTGGCCCTCGTGGACCACGCCGGCGATCCCTTCCATGTCGACGGAGATGTAGACGCGCACGGGGGAAGCGTACTTACTTTGTAATACAAAGTACTTGACAGGGCGGCGCCGCAGAGCTATCATGCCCTCCATGACCGCCCCGCGGCCGTTGCACGATCGCGCGCTCGACAACCTCCGCTACATCCGGCAGACGATGGAGCGCGCCGGGTCGTTCACGGCCGTCCCGGGATGGGGGCAGGTCGCGGTGGGAGCAACTGCGCTGGTCGCCGCGCTCGTCGCCGCCCGCCAGGCGACACCCGAGCTGTGGCTCGCCACCTGGCTGGGCGAAGCCGTCGTGGCCCTCGCGATCGGGGGCTCGACCATGGTCCGCAAGGCGTTCGCCGTGCACGATCCCCTGCTGTCGGGACCGGGACGGCGCGCCGGCCTGAGCCTGCTGCCCCCGATGGTGGCGGGCGGTCTCCTGACCGTCGCCTTGTCCCGGGCGGGGTTGTGGAACGCGCTCCCGGGAACCTGGCTGCTCCTCTACGGCACCGGGTTCGTCACGGGCGGCGCCTTCTCGGTGGGCATCGTGCCCGTCATGGGGGTCTGCTTCATGGTCGCCGGCGCCGCAGCGCTGCTGGGACCGGCGGCGTGGGGCAACTGGCTGATGGCGGCGGGGTTCGGCGGGCTGCACATCGTGTTCGGGACGATCATCGCGCGGAGGTACGGTGGCTAGGCCGGGAGCGGCGAGAAAGACCGAGCCGGTCGAGCGGGAGCCGGCGCGCGAGCGCTCCGGCGCGGGGATGCGCACGGCCGAGCTCGACCGGCTGATCCACGAGCGGGTGCGCCTCGGCATCGTGAGCGCGCTCGCAGTAAACGACAGCCTGAGCTTCAACCAGCTCAAGGCGCTCCTCAAGACGACGGACGGCAACTTGAGCGTCCACGCCCGCAAGCTGGAAGATGCCCAGTACATCTCGTGCACGAAATCGTTCGACGGGCGGATCCCGAAGACCGAGTACCGCTTGACGGGCGCCGGGCGGCGCGCGCTGGAACGCTACCTGGACCACATGGAAGCGCTGATTCGCGTCACCCGTCAGGGGTGAGCCGGGGAATTTTTTTTGAGGTCTGACTTTATGCTGCAAAGCTCTTCTGCCCACGTAGCGATCATCATGGACGGCAACGGCCGCTGGGCCGCACGCCGCGGCCTGCCTCGCGTGGCGGGCCATCGCGCCGGCGCCGAGGCCGTCCGCCGGGTCGTCGAGGTCGCGCCCGAGCACGGTATCACCGCGCTCACCCTGTACGCGTTCTCCGCCGACAACTGGAAGCGCCCCCCGAGCGAGGTCGCCGCACTGATGCGGCTGTTCGCGCGTCACCTTCGTACCGAAACCCCGCGCCTGGTCGAGAATGGTGTCCGCCTCGAAGTGGTAGGGCGGCGCGATCGGCTCCCCGCACCGCTGGTCGAGGGCATCGCCGCCGCCGAGCGCGCCACGGCTCCGGGCGGGCGGCTCGCGCTCCGGCTCGCGGTGGACTACTCGGCCCGCTGGGCGATCGGAGCCGGTGTCATTCTGCCGGACGTCGACCTGTTGATCCGCACCGGCGGCGAGCAGCGGCTCTCGGACTTTCTGTTGTGGGAATGCGCTTATGCCGAGCTGTACTTCACCGACATCATGTGGCCCGACTTCGGCTCGGCGGACCTGGCGCGCGCCGTGGGCGCCTTCCGGACGCGCCAGCGCCGCTTCGGCGGCCTGCCCGAGGCGGCGGCGGGATGAGCGCCGTGAGTCTCGAGACTCGGCTCGGGCTCCAGGTGCTCGCGGGGGCCGCGCTGCTGGGCATCGTCGGAGACCTGCTGCTACGCGCGATGCCGTTGGGGCTCAACGCCTTTCTCTGCGCCACCGCGCTCGTAGCGGTGGCGACCTGGCTCGTGCGACGCAATCGCGTGCCCGTCAGTCCGGACACTCCCTGGCTCGCCGCCGCGGCCCTCCTCATCGCCTGCACCTTCGTCGCCCGGGACTCGGCCGCTCTGCACGCGCTCGACGCGCTCGGCCTGGTGATCCTCCTGGCCGTCGCCATGCCGAGTCTGCGGGGCGGCGCGCTGCGCGGGGGCCACGCGTGGGACTACGTGCGCGCCGCGCTCGATGCCGCAGCGACGGCCGCAGTCGGTGTGTTCCCGCTCATCGGCCGCGACGTCGCCTGGCGCGAGGTGTCACATGGCGGCCGCCTCGGGCAGGTGCGTGCCGTGGCCCTGGGCGCCGTGGTGGCCTTCCCGCTGCTCATCGTGTTCGGCAGCCTGTTCGCCTCCGCCGACGTCGTGTTCAGGGACCTCGTCACTCAGGTCTTCGCCGTGGATTTCCACGCGCTCCTGTCGCACACGTTCCTGATCACCGTGTTCGCCACGCTCGCCGCCGGCTACTTCCGCGGCGCCCTGCTGCGCCGCGGGTCGTCGCGCGTGGAGGAATCCGGCTTCTCCATCGGCCTCGTTCCGGTGGCGACCGCGCTGGGACTGGTCGACGCACTCTTCCTCGTTTTCGTCGTCATCCAGCTGCGCTATCTGTTCGGGGGAGCGCAGCTGATCGCCACGACCACGGGTCTCACCTACGCGGAGTACGCCCGGCGGGGCTTTTTCGAGCTCGTGGCCGCCGCCGCGCTCACGCTCCCGCTCCTGGTGACCGGGGACTGGGTCCTGCGGAAGGAGTCGAGCGAGCAGCAGCGGACCTTCCGGCACCTGGCCGTGGTCCTCCTCCTGCTGCTCGTCGTCGTCATGGCGTCCGCACTCCAGCGGATGCGGCTGTACGTGGACGCATTCGGACTTTCGGAAATCCGGCTCTACTCGACTGCCTTCATGTTGTACGTCGCCGGTGTGTGTGTCTGGTTCGCCTGGACCACGTTGCGCGGGGAGCGCCGATGGTTTGCCTTCGGATCGCTCGTCCAGGGATTCGCCGTGCTCGCCGGCCTGCACCTGCTCAACCCCGACGCCTTCATCGTCCGGACCAACCTGGCCCGCTCCGCCGCGCGCCCGTTCGACGGCCGGTACGCCGCGTCTCTCGGGGCGGACGCCGTGCCGGCGCTGCTGGACGCGCTCCCGGGCCTGGCGCCGCCTGAGCGCTGCCGGGTGGCACATGGTCTCGCCGCGCGAAGGACGGCGCTACAACGCGACGACTGGCGCACCTGGAACTTCGCTCGCGTGAGGGCGCGCCGGCTCTTGGACGAGCAGGCGGAGTCGCTCAGGACCGTCGCCTGCCCCGCGTCCCGGTCATGATCACCGACGGCCTGAATCCACTCAACGTCCTCACCTGCATCGGTCTCGTGCTCGGGGTCGGGGCCGCGATCCTGCTGGGCGTGTTCGCACTCCTCCTCGGGCGTCGCGACGTCGCCAAGCTGATCGCCGCGCTCGCGTTCGGTGGTGTCGACCTGTACGTCGCCCTCCTGCTGACCAGCGCTCTGACGAGTCGGGACCGGGTGCTCGCCCTGGGACAGGAGAAGCATATCTGCGAGGTGGATTGCCACCTGGCGTACTCGGTGGTGGCCGTCGAGACGCATGGCACGCGCTGCACTGTGACCGTCAAGGTCCGCTTCGACGAGACGACCATCTCCTCCCACCGCGGCATGGCCCCGCTCACGCCCAACAGCCGCTACGCGGCCCTGGTGGACGATCGGGGGCGGCGCTACGAGGCGCCGACCGATGGCCTGCGACGCCGCCTCGTTCCGGGCGAGTCCTACACCACCCCTCTCGTGTTCGATGTGTCGGCCGACGCCCGCGACCTCCGTCTCGTGCTCCGCAACGACGACCCCGAAACCCGGCTCGTGATCGGCCACGAGAACAGCTTCCTGCACGGCAAGACGACGTTTCGCATCAGCTCCTGATCCCTGGCGCTCGGGGCCCGGCGTGGGGAGGCACTCTCGCGACGCGCCGGGAGCAGGCTAAGTTAGAGCCATGGGCCTGAAGATCGTACAGGTCGACGCCTTCGCGAACCGCGCGTTCCGCGGCAACCCGGCCGCCGTGTGCATCCTCCCTGCGCCGCGGGACGAGCGCTGGATGCAGGACGTGGCGCGCGAGATGAACCTCGCCGAGACGGCGTTCCTCCATCCCGAGAACGGCGCTTACCGGCTCCGCTGGTTCACACCCGCCGTGGAAGTCGCCCTGTGCGGTCACGCCACCCTCGCGAGCGCACATGTCCTGTGGGAGGAAGGCCACCTCCCGGCGGGCCGCCAGGCGCGCTTCCTCACCCAGAGCGGCCTGCTCACGGCCGACCACGCGGGCGACTGGATCGAGCTCGACTTCCCCAGCACGCCGCCGGCGCCGGCGCCGGCGCCCTCCGGGCTCGCCGCCGCGCTCGGCGCCGCGACGCGCTGGGTCGGCCGATCCACGTTCGACTACTTCGTCGAGCTCGATTCCGAAGCCGCGGTGCGCGGCCTCAAGCCGGATCTGGCGGCGCTCGAGCGGTTGGACGCGCGGGGGGTGATCGTGACGAGTCGCGCCACGACGCCCGGCTTCGACTTCGTGTCGCGTTTCTTCGCGCCCCAGAGCGGCGTCCCCGAGGACCCCGTCACCGGATCCGCCCACTGCGCGCTGGCCCCGTTCTGGAGCGAGCGGCTGCGCCGCGCCGAGCTGACCGGGTACCAGGCCTCGGCGCGCGGCGGCGTGGTTCGGGTCCGGCTCGCCGGCGACCGCGTGATGCTCGGCGGCCAGGCCGTGACCGTGTTGCGGGGAGAGCTCGTGCAATGCGAGCGGTGACCTTCCCCTGCCCCGGCTCCCCGGCCGACGCGGTCGCCCGACTCGAGGCCGCGATCGACGCGCGACGCTGGAATGCGCCCGGGATGGACGGCTGGATTCGCGCCGGCGGCGCGGTGCTCTACTACCGCGACGCCGCCAAGTACCGCGCCCTGTTCCGGCGCACGTTCGTCGGGCAGGTGCGCGAGCGGGCCGGCGCCACCGTGCTGGAAGGCCGGTTCGGGATGACGTGGCTCGCCCGGCTGCTCTTGCCCGTGTGGCTCGCCCCCGCGGCCGTGTGCATCGGGCTCGCGCTCGCGCACACGCGCCTGCAGCCCCAGTCGCCCGCCCCGAAGCTCGTGCTGCTGCTGCTTGGCGCCTTGCTGGGCGTGCTGGCGTTCGGCCGCTTCGGGCTGGAATGGTGGGGCCGGCCGGGCGACCGGGACGCCATCACGCAGGCGATTCGCGCGGCGCTCCAAGCCCGCGACGGCGTCTGACCGCGCGCTCCAGCCGCCTCGCAGGATACCTGTTTGCCCTCGCGGCCGGCGCCGTGTGGGGCACAACCGGGCCGCTCTCGACGGCGCTGTACCGGGCCGGCGAGGCGATCACGGGGATCGGCTTCTGGCGCCTCGTGATCGGCCTCGCCGGCTTTCTGGTGTACGGCCTGTTCCGGCCGGGGCTGTTCCGGATCGATCGCCGGGCCTGGCTGCTCGTGGGACTCGGGGGCGGCGCGCTGGTGGCGCTGTTCGAGGTGGCATACCAGTTCGGGATCGCCGGGACGGGTGTCGCGGGAGCCGCGGCATTGCTCTACGTCGCGCCGGTCCTCGTCGCTATTCTCGCCAAGCCGCTCCTGGGCGAGCGGCTCACCCCGCTGCGCGTGCTGCTCGCCCTCGTCGTGATGGCGGGGGCGGTGCTCACGGTCCAGGGGGGCAGCCACGGGGCGGGCGCCGCCGCCATTCCGCTGCCCAGCCTGATCGAGGGGATAGCGGGCGGGCTCCTCGCCATGCTGTCGTACGCGGGGACCACGCTGCTCGCCCGCTACGCGGTGCCGCGTTACGGCGCGCTCCAGGTACTGTTCCTCGAGATCGTCGGCGGCATCGTCGTGCTCGGCGTGGTGCTGCCGCTCACCGGGCACACTCCGCTGCCGCCGCACACCACGGGGGCGTGGATCTACGTGCTGCTCTTGTCCCTCGGCTCCGTGCTCGCCGCGAACTTCCTGTTTTTCGCCGCCGTGAAGCGCATCGACGCCGCCCCCACGGCCGTGGCCGCGACGATCGAGCCCGTGGTGGGCACGTTGCTCGCGCTGATGCTGTTCAACCAACGGCTGTCGCCGCCCGGCTGGCTGGGGCTCACCCTGGTCGTCGGCGGCGTGGCCACCGGATATCTGCGGGAAGCGAAGCCCACGGAATAGGAGGACGTCCCAGCGATGCTTCACTTCACGCTCGTGCTCGCCATGCTGCAGCAGCCGGCCGCCGCTCCGGCGGCTCTGCCGCCCCAGGTCGGCGACACGTCGCCGTTCCGGCGGCTCGCCCTCCCCACTCCCACCCTGCTGCGTGAAGGCTCCGGCGCCCCGGGGTCGCGCTACTGGCAGCAGCGCGCCGATTACACCATTCGGGCGTCGCTCGACACGGCGACCCACACGATTGCCGGCGCCGAGACGATCCGCTACACGAACAACTCCCCCGACACGCTGCGCTACCTGTGGCTCCAGCTCGACCAGAACATCTACAAGGCGTCCAGCCGCGGCGCGTTTCTCAATCCGACCGACGCGCGGTTCGCGGGCCGCGGCTTCGAGGGCGGATACACGATCGAATACACCCGGGCGGTCAGACGCTCCGGGCGGGCGGCCGGACGGATCCCGCTCGCCACGACGCTGAACGGCACGCTCATGCGCGCCGACCTCGACCGGCCGCTCGCGCCGGGCGGACAGGCGGAGCTGGAGCTGGCCTACCGCTTCGAGGTGCCCGAGCACGGATCCGACCGAATGGGGCGGGAGCAGTTCCCGGGCGGCTGGCTGTACGAGATCGCGCAGTGGTACCCGCGCGTGGCCGTGTACGACGACGTGCGCGGCTGGAACACCGAACAGTACCTGGGCCAGGGCGAGTTCTACCTCGAGTACGGTGACTTCGACGTCGCCATTACGGTGCCGCGCAGCTTCCTCGTGGCGGCGACGGGAACCCTGATGAACCCCCTCGAGGTGCTCACGGCGGGGG
>Ga0209234_1000856_pt1 | contig 11043 bp, 11 predicted proteins | sample GraSoi013_1_20cm_2_FD_185816 | JGI IMG/M metagenome (GOLD analysis project Ga0209234, IMG submission 185816) | Grasslands soil microbial communities from the Angelo Coastal Reserve, California, USA - Sample 08_20_2013_1_20cm (SPAdes) (version 2) | ecosystem: Environmental > Terrestrial > Soil >... | reverse complement strand
GGCACGTCCCGCCCTGCCTGTACCGCAGGGCGCGCGCCGACGAGCGCCAGCCAGCGCTCGAGGCTCGGGAACTCGGCCACGCTGACACCGGACCATTCGTAGCCCGATACCCAGGGCCACAGTGCCATGTCCGCAATCGAGTACTCTCCCGCGATGTACTCGTGACTCGCGAGCTGCCGGTCGAGTATCCCGAACAGCCGCGTCACCTCGCGCTGGTAGCGCTCGATCACCGGCGGGATCTTCTCGGGAAAGTAGCGCAGGAACACGTTCGCCTGCCCCATCATCGGACCGATGCCGGACATCTGGAACATCAGCCACTGGATCACGCGGCTGCGGCCGTGCACATCTCTCGGCAGGAACTTGCCGGTCTTCTCTGCCAGATGGATCAGGATGGCACCCGATTCGAACAGCGTGAAGCCGTCCTCGTCCACCAGCGTCGGGATGCGGCCGTTGGGGTTGAGCTTGATGTACCAGTCGGCCTTCTGCTCCTGGCTCGCAAGATCGATCACGCGCACCTCGTAGGGCAAGCCCATTTCCTCGAGCGCAATCGAGATCTTCCAGCCGTTGGGCGTCGCTGCCGTGTAGAGTTTGATGGCCATCATTGCTTCCTTCAGCCCCAGCGATTGATTTCCGGACCCACGCTCCAGCTCGCGGCCGGGTCGGCGCTGCGCGCCAGCGACAGCGCCTGCGCGACGGCAGGCTGCACCCTCACACGCTCGAGCCACTCCCTGGTGCGCGGCTTGCCGGCAAAGGCCGCGGGCACCAGCGGCACCATACCCGCCAGCCACGCAAAGCTCTCGATGTCGGCGATCGAGAACGCTCCCATCAGCCACTGCCGCGCGTCGAGTCTCGCCTCGATCTTCTCCACCGCCTGGAGGATCTTGGTCTGGCTGTCAGCCAGGCGATCCGCGGAGAACTGTCCGGCGGTGATCTGCTCCCAGCGCGCGCGCACATCGACGCTCCCGATCCTCTCGAGCAGCGCCGCGTCGGCCTTCGGCGGGTGCGCCCGACACCCCAGATACGCGGCAGCGGGCGCGGTCCGCTCAGTCACCTGCCGGCACCAGCGCATCATCTCCCAGCGGCCGTACGGGTCGGCGGGACGCAGCGCCGCTCCCTGCCCCACGTCATCGAGATAACAGGCGATGAACACCGAGTCGGTCATCGCTTCGCCCTCGACCACGAGCACCGGTCCCTCGCCCTCGACGCTCATCGCCACCTGCGGCTCCTGCGCACACGGCAAGGTGTGCCGCTGGCCGCTCTCGAGATCGATGCGCACCAGCTCGGCCCGGACCTCCTTGGCAAACAGCGTCGCGAGCACGGCCAGGGACGGGCCGTTCGGTTCCCCGTGGTACAGGGTCATCCTCATGTGACCTGCCCCGGGCCGATGTGCGGCTGCTCGAGGATCGTGACGCGCTTGACCATGCTGGTGCGTCCCATGGCCCAGCATGCCTTGGTGGCGGGACGCGCGTAGATGGCGCGCAGCCAGCGCAATGTGTTGGGCGTCAGCTCGTCGTTGGACAGCGCCGGCTGGGACAGCGGCAGCGCATACGCAAGATTGAACCCGTTGATGTCGGCGAGGCTGTACTGATCGCTGGCGAGCCAGGGCCGTTTCGCAAGTTCCTGCTCCAGGATGCGGATGCCGAGCGCCACGCGGCGCCGGGACTCCTTGAGCTCCTCCTGGCTGAACTGCCCGTAGATCGCCTTGCGCCAGGCGACGCGGCGTTCCGGCAGCGGAATCCGCTCGATGGCCGCCTTCAGTTCCCCGGGGTCCCTGGACCTGACCGCCGGGCCGACAAACACCTTCCAGCCGATCATCGAGAAACTGGGGCCAAGCCACTGGTCCATGAGCTTCATCCACCAGCGCACGCGCCAGCGGTCGCGAGGATCTTCAGGCATGAGGCGCGGACCGGGGAACTCCTCGTCGACGTATTCCATGATCGCGGTCGACTCGGTGAGCACGCGCTCCCCATGCAGCATCGCCGGGATCGTCCCTTGCGGATTGATGGCGAGGTAATCGGGCTGATGCTGATCGAAATTGAGGAGGTCGAGGTAGCGGCTCTCGAACGCCACCCCTTTTTCCATCAGCGCAAGCATGGGCTTGCCGGAATTGGCGTTGGGTTCCCAGTGATACAAGGTGACGCTGTGCATCGGGCCCGACCGGTCATTTTGTAAGTGTTGCATACCAGTGCCGCGGCCGCCGGTCAAGCCGCGATGGTCGCGTGGCGCCGCAGCCCTTCGACGAGTTGCGCCTGCACCTGCGTCGGCCGCCAGTCGCGGCGCACTGTCAGTCCGATCGAGCGTGTCACGGCGCCAAACGGATGCGGCAAGGCGAGCAGCTGCCCGGTTGCAAGCTCGTGGTGGATCTGATGCGCCGACAACAGCATGACGCGGTCACTGGCCAGGAGCATGGAGCGTGCCGCGACCAGCGAATTACACTCGATCGGCGCCACGGTCCGCTTGACGTCCAGTCGCCCGACGAGCGCGTCAAAATGCCGCCGCAGGGGAGAATCGCGCCGCGGCGCAATCCACGCAAATCGCGACAACGCCGCCAGGGTGGGCGCGCCGCGACCGGCGAGTGGATGCCGGGCCCCCACGATGATCGCCAGCGGGTCATCAAACAGGTGCTCCTGCACGATGTCCTGGTACGGGATGGGATCGCGTAACGCGCCGACCAGTACGTCCGCGGAGCCGCGGCGCAGGGCGCCCAGCATGCTTTCGTAGGGACCGTCCAGGATACTGATTCCGTGCTCGGGTCGTGCCGCGGCGAATTCCAGGACCGCCCGCGCGAGCAGCACACTGCGCGCGAGCGGCATGGCCCCGATGACCGTCGAGCCGCTGCCGGTACCCCGGGCGGCGGCAACCTCTGCCTGGGCCTGGGCAATCTCTGCAAACGCGAGGCGCGTGCGCAGGGCGAGCTTTTCCGCCTCCCGGGTCGGGCGCACCCCGAAGCTCGTGACCTCGAAGAGCTCGGTGCCGAGGGATCTCTCCAGTTGTCGCGCGGCGCGGTGCACGGCCGCCCGGGCGCGCCCGGCGCGGCGCGCCGCACGGGCAAAAGCGCCCTCCTCCACCACGGCGATGAGCGCCTTGAGTTGCGTGGAGGTTATGCCCCTCATGACGTCTCCGTACGCCGCATCGCCCGCTCGCGTGCGCACCGCCCCGAGCGCTTCCCGCAGCATCTCGAGTGCCCGCTCGACGCGCTGCGCGGCCGCGCGCCCCGCGCCGGTGAGCTCGAGCCCGGAATAGCTGCGGTGCAGGAGACGGGCTCCCAGGGCGGCTTCAATCCGGGCGACCGCCTGGGTGACCGCGGGCTGACTGAGGTGCGCTGCGCGGGCGGCCGCGCTCACGCTGCCGCGCCGGACCACCTGATCGAAGAGCATGAGATGTCGGACGTTGGGCGTCGCGCCAGGACCCGAGCACGCAGAGGTCATGTCCACAATCTCTTATACCCGGCCGTGAATTGCAATTACCCGCCCGGGCGGGCGCGGCTGGACAATGGCCGCTCCCGAGCTTGCAGGTTTCCTTGCGGAGATTCCATGAATGTCGTGTACACCAATATTCGCCGCGCCGATCCCGAGGTGGTGAATGGGCTGGCGCGCTACGGCGTTGCCACCGTCCACGAGGCGCAGGGCCGGACCGGGCTCCTGGGTCCGAAGCTGCGTCCCATCTATCCGGGGGCTCGCATCGCCGGCTCCGCGGTCACGGTGAGTGTCCCTCCGGCGGACAACTGGATGATCCACGTCGCGGTCGAGCAGTGCCAGGCTGGGGACGTTCTGGTCATCGCACCGACTTCCCGTTCAGACGCCGGCTATTTCGGCGAGCTGCTTGCAAGCTCGCTCGCCGCGCGCGCCGTGCGCGGTCTCGTCATCGATGCCGGTGTCCGGGACGTCCGTGACCTGACCAGCATGGGCTTCCCGGTCTGGTCCAGGGCCGTGCACGCGCAGGGAACCGTAAAGGAGACCCTGGGATCGGTGAATGTTCCGGTGGTTTGTGGAGGCGGCCTCGTGAATCCCGGTGACGTGGTGATCGCGGACGACGACGGTGTGTGCGTGGTTGCGCGCCTCGAGGCTGCAGCCGTGCTCAAGGCCAGCGAGGCCCGCGAATCCAAGGAAGCCACGGTGCGCGAGCGGCTGCAGAAGGGGGAATTGGGCGTCGATATCTACGACATGCGGGACAAGCTGGCCAAGCGCGGATTGGTCTACCGTCCGCAAGCGCTGGCGCAGTGAGCCGGGCATGCGCGCCATTCCCAGCACCCTGATGCGTGGTGGAACGTCCAAGGGACTGTATTTTCACGCCAAGGACCTGCCGCAATCCGCGCCTGAGCGCGACCGGGCTCTGCTCGCGGCCATGGGCTCGCCCGATCCGCGCCAGATCGATGGCGTGGGCGGTGCGCACCCGCTGACCAGCAAGGTCGCGATCATCGGCCCCTCCAGGCGCCCGGATGCGGACGTCGACTATCTGTTTCTTCAGGTCGTGGTCGACAAAGCGCAAGTGAGCGACTCCCAGAACTGCGGCAACATCCTCGCAGGCGTCGGTCCCTGGTCGATCGAGCACGGTCTGGTGCGCATCGCCGGCGAATCCACGCCGGTGCGCATTCACATGCTCAACACGGGAAGCATCGCCGTCGCGCATGTCCCGACGCCCCATGGGACGGTGGAATATGAGGGTGATGCTCGTATCGACGGTGTACCGGGAAGTGCGGCGGCGATACCGATCGACTTTCTGGACGTTGCCGGGTCCTCGTGCGGCTCGCTGTTTCCGACCGGATCGCACCTGGACCGCATCGCAGGTCTCGAGGTGACCTGCATCGACAACGGGATGCCCGTCGTGCTGATGCGAGCGGCCGATCTCGGCAAGCGCGGCGATGAATCACCCGAAGCGCTCGAAGGCGATGCGGCGCTCAAAGCCCGCATCGAGGAAATCCGGCTGGCGCTGGGTCCGCGGATGAACCTCGGCGAGGTCGGCAAGAAGACGGTGCCGAAGATGTGCCTCGTTTCGAGCGCCCGGCACGGCGGCACTATCCATACGCGAACCTTCATCCCGCACCGCGTGCACGAAGCGATCGGGGTCCTGGGCGCTGTCAGCGTGGCCACGGCCTGCGTCACCCCGGGCTCCCTGGCCGCACCGGTCGCGGGCCTGACACCCCGCTCGGGGTCACAGCGGCTGGAGATCGAGCATCCGACGGGATTCTTCACGGTCGAGATGGATGTGACGGTGCAGGGAGCCGAGGTCACGGTGAACCGTTCCGCCTTGCTGCGCACGGCGCGGAAACTGATGCAGGGGGAGGTGTTCGTCCCGGGAAGCGTCTGGAGCGATGCATGACCAGCCCGCGCCGCATCGGTCTCATCGGATTCGGAGAAGTCGGCCGGGTGCTGGCGAACGATCTACACCTCGCGGGAGGCGTGGCGCTGTGCGCGTGGGATCGCCTCTTTGCGGTCGAGGGCAGCGAGCCCCGGCGAGCCGCGCGATCGCTCGGCTTCGTGAAGGCGGCGAGCTCCATGGCCGAGGCGGTGAGCGGCAGCTCGATGGTCATCTGCGCGGTCACCGCGGGCGAATGTCGGGCGGCCGCCAGCGAAGCCGCCCCGGCGCTCACCCGCGGCGCGCTCTATCTCGACCTCAACTCCGTGTCGCCTCGAACCAGGACGGAGGCCGCCGGCACGCTCGAAGCGGCCGGTGGCCGCTACGTCGAAGCCGCGGTGATGTCGCCGATCGCGCCGAAACGGATCGCCTCGCCCATGTGGCTGGGGGGTCCGCACGCCAGGGCTTTCCTGCCGCTGGCACACTCGCTCGGTTTCGCCGGCGCCGAGGTGTATTCGGACACGATCGGCGCTGCGTCCGCGGCCAAGATGTGCCGGAGCGTCATCATCAAGGGGATGGAGGCGCTGCTCGCCGAGTCGCTTCTCACGGCCCGACGTCATGGCGTCGAGGACGCCGTGCTGGCATCGCTCCAGGACCTGTTCCCCGCCCGCGACTGGCGCTCACTCGCGCGTTACATGATTTCCCGCTCCCTGCAGCACGGTCGTCGGCGAGCCGAGGAGATGAGAGAGGCGGTCAACACAGTGGCGGAGGCCGGCTTCGAGCCCTGGATGAGTCGTGGCAGTGTTGAGCGGCAACAGTGGGCTGCCGAGCACGCCGAGGCATTGAGCCAGGAAGCCCTGACAGACATGCTCGACCACATGTTGGGGCGTACGCCCGTGCCCGCGCGGTCGACGGAGGCGGCGCGCCGATGATCATCGATTGTCACGGCCACTACACCACGGCGCCGGCCGCTCATCAGAAGTTCCGCGATGCCCAGATCGCCGCGCTCAAGGACCCGAAGGCGCCTGCGGCAATACCCGGCGCCATTTCGGATGACGAAATCCGCGAAACCATCGAGAAGAATCAGCTGCGGCTGCAGAAGCAGCGCGGCTCGGATCTCACTGTGTTCTCGCCCCGCGCTTCGGCCATGGGTCATCACATCGGCAACGAGGCGATCTCGGGCGCCTGGACGCGCGCGAACAACGATCTCATCAAGCGTGTGGTCGACCTGTATCCCGGGAATTTTGTCGGCGTGTGCCAGCTGCCGCAGTCCCCGGGAGTGCCCATCGCCAACTCCGCCGCCGAGCTCGAGCGCTGTGTACGCGAGCTGAATTTCATCGGCTGCAACCTGAATCCCGATCCTTCGGGCGGACACTGGACCTCCCCACCGCTCACGGACCGGTACTGGTACCCCTTCTACGAGAAGATGGTCGAGCTCGATGTGCCGGCCATGATCCACGTCTCCGCCTCGTGCAATCCGAACTTCCACGCCACCGGCGCGCATTACATCAACGCCGACACCACCGCGTTCATGCAATTCATCGAGGGCGATCTGTTCCGGGATTTCCCGACGCTGCGCTTCATCATTCCGCACGGCGGCGGGGCGGTTCCCTACCACTGGGGTCGCTACCGCGGACTCGCCGACATGCTCAAGCGCCCACCTCTGGAGGAACACGTGATGAAGAACGTGTTCTTCGACACGTGCGTGTATCACCAGCCGGGCATCGATCTTCTGGTGCGTGTGATCGACATCGGCAACATCCTATTCGGGTCCGAGATGGTGGGCGCCGTGCGCGGCATAGACCCGCTGACCGGGCACTACTTCGATGACACCCGGCGCTACATCGACGCGCTTTCTTTATCGGCTGCAGAGAAGGAGCGGATCTTCGAAACGAATGCCCGCCGGGTGTTCCCGCGGCTGAACGCCCTGCTCGAGGCGAGGGGACTGTGAGTCGAGAAGAGACCATTCGTCCCGGCGACCCGGCCTGGCCTTCGGGCTCGGCGTCCGGCCCCTTCACCATGGATAAGGACTGGCTGCCGTTTCATCCCGCGCCCCATCGCCCGCGGTTCGTACCGCCGCCAGGGTCCGTGGACGCTCACTGCCACGTGTTTGGACCCGGAGCGCAGTTTCCCTATGCCCCGGAGCGCCGCTACACGCCCTGTGACGCGCCGAAGACCAAGCTCTGGGGCTTACGGGATTACCTGGGGTTTGAGCGCAACGTCATCGTGCAAGCCACCTGTCATGGCGCCGACAATCGTGCCCTGGTCGATGCGCTGCACAGCTCTGGCGGACGGGCGCGCGGGGTTGCAACCGTGACGGACAGCGTCACCGACCGCGAGCTGGCGGGGCTCGATGCGGCCGGGGTGCGTGGCGTGCGATTCAACTTCGTCAAGCGGCTGGTCGATACGACTCCGCGCGAGGTGCTGCTGCAAATCGCCCGACGCGTCGCGCCGTTGGGGTGGCACGTCGTCATTTACTTCGAGGCCGCGGAGCTGCCCGAGCTCTATGCTTTCATCGCCTCCCTGCCCACCACGGTCGTCGTGGACCATATGGGTCGCCCGGACGTGACGCGACCCGTCGACGGGCCTGAGTTCGAGCTCTTCGTCAAGCTGATGCGCGAGCATCCCGACATCTGGTCCAAAGTGAGCAGCCCGGACCGACTGTCGAAGAGCGGCGCTCCGGAATATGACGACGTCGTGCCCTTCGCCAGGCGGATCGTCGAGACCTTCCCGGATCGGGTACTGTGGGGAACGGATTGGCCCCACCCGAACATGAAGTCACACATGCCCGACGATGGCGCGCTGGTCGATTTCATCCCCAAGGTTGCGACCACGGCAGCGCTTCAGCGGCAGCTGCTGGTTGATAACCCGATGCGCCTTTACTGGAGTCGCTAGTAATGGCTCGCATCACCGCTGGCGTCACGACCTCGCATGTCCCGGCGATTGGCGCGGCGCTCGACAACGGCAAGGCACAGGATGCCTATTGGGCGCCGATGTTTGCCGGCTACGACTTCTCCAAGCGCTGGATCGCGCAGCAAAAGCCGGACGTGGTATTCCTGGTCTACAACGATCACGCCACCGCTTTCAGTCTCGACATCGTGCCGACGTTTGCCATCGGGTGCGCGGAGCAGTTCGCTCCGGCAGACGAGGGCTGGGGCCCGAGGCCCGTGCCGGTGGTGCGGGGACACTCCGAGCTGGCATGTCATATCGCCCAGGCGGTGATCCAGCAGGATTTCGACCTCACGATCGTCAATCGCATGGATGTCGATCACGGCCTGACGGTGCCGCTGTCGTTGCTGTTCGGACAGGTGTCCGCCTGGCCGGTCCGCGTCATTCCGTTTCCGGTCAACGTGGTGCTTTATCCGCCTCCCTCGGGGCGCCGCTGCTATGAGCTCGGCAAGGCGATTCGCCGGGCGGTCGATTCATTCGACGCTGATCTGAACGTGCAGGTCTGGGGCACCGGCGGAATGAGTCACCAGCTGCAGGGACCCCGCGCGGGTCTGATCAACCAGGCCTGGGACCAGCGGTTCATCGAACGCCTGATCGACGAACCGGACGCCCTCTCGCGCATGCCCCACCTCGAATACGTGCGCGAGGCGGGATCGGAAGGGATTGAGCTCGTGATGTGGCTCATCATGCGCGGCGCGCTGAGCGAGAAAGTCCGCACCGTACACCGCTTCTATCATGTGCCCGCCTCGAACACGGCGGTGGGGCACCTCATCCTGGAGAACCTCCCATGAAGCTCGCTCTCGCCGGCGCGGGCGCCTTTGGCGCAAAACACCTGGACGCGATCAAGGCCATTGGAGACGTAGAGGTGGTCTCGCTCGTGGGCGCGAACCTCGAGCGCACACGCGCGGTGGCGAAGAAGTACGGCATCGGGCACGTCACGACGGATCTGTCCGAGGCGCTCAATCGCCCCGGAGTGCAAGCTGCGATCCTGGCGACCCCGACACCCCTTCACGCTGCGCAGGCCATCGCCTGCCTGAAAGCCGGCAAGCACGTGCAGGTCGAAATACCGCTCGCCGACCGCTGGTCCGACGCGCAAGCGGTTGCCGATCTTCAGAAAGTAACCGGCCTCACCTGCATGGTCGGGCATACGCGGCGCTTCAATCCCTCACACCAGTGGATCCACAGGAAGATCGCGAAAGGCGAGCTCGCGATCCAGCACATGGACGTGCAGACCTATTTCTTCAGGCGCACGAACATCAATGCACTCGGTCAGCCGCGCTCATGGACCGATCACCTGCTCTGGCATCACGCGGCCCACACGGTCGACCTGTTCGCCTACCAGAGCGGTTCGCCCGTGAAAATCGCGCACGCGGTCCAGGGTCCGGCGCACCCGACGCTCGGAATCGCCATGGACATGTCGATCCAGCTCAGGAGTGCCAGCGGGGCGATCTGTACCCTTTCCCTGTCCTTCAACAACGACGGGCCGCTGGGGACATTCTTTCGCTACATCTGCGACAACGGCACGTACATCGCGCGCTACGACGACCTGATCGACGGCAGGGAGCAAAAGATCGACGTGTCGCAGGTGGACGTATCCATGAACGGGATCGAGCTGCAGGATCGGGAGTTCTTCCGGGCGATCCAGGAGCGTCGCGAGCCGAACGCCAGCGTCGCCCAGGTCCTGCCCTGCTATCGGACGCTGGCCGAACTCGAGCGGCAGCTCAACGCGCAGGACTGACGGCCGCCGGACTCGCGTGCCCTGAGCCGATGTCGCAGATGAGCCGGTCAGATGAAGGAGCGAACGGGGTCCTTGCCGTCCCAGTCGACGCTCGCGCGGTAGAAGCGTCCGAAGACCTCCTCGAACGCCCCCCCGAGCTCGATCAGCTCGGTGAAGCCGGGCAGCACGGCCGTGGTGTCCATGTACCCCACCCGGCCGCCGCTCGGGACCGCCGCGAGAAAGGCGAGCTCGTAGCCGTCACGCTGGTACCGTGCAACGGCCGCATCGAAGCTCCACGTCGCCACGCCCCAGTGGTGAAAACCGTGGCCGCGCCGCTCGATCATCTCGCCGTAGACGGAGGGCGCGTCGTTGTTCGGCTGGATGAGCTCGATGTTCATGTGCCCGGCAAAGCTCATGGCGAGCGCGACATCCGCCCGCGAAGGCTGCCCGCGGTACACCGGCTGCTCGCCGGTGAAGTGCTCGAGGACGAACCACGGGCCGACCTTGAGCTTCGAGGACCACTGCGTCATCGCCGCGTGCAGATCGGCCACGACGTAGGCCATCTGGATGACGCCGTCGTCCGGCTGGCCGAACCCTACCTGACCCATGACGCCTCCCCCGGTCCCACGCGTGCCCGCACCCCCGTGCCCCGGGACGCAGCTTAACCTGAACCAACATGCGCTACGAACAACGCCTCATCTGGGTGCTGGGCATCACCTTCGGGTTCCTGTTCTTCGATCGCAACGCGGCGAGCTTCCTGATGCCCTTCATCGCCCGGGATCTGAGCTTCACCAACCAGCAGGTGGGTCTGATCGCCTCGGCGCTCTCCTTCACCTGGGCGGTCTCGGCATTCCTCGGCGGTGCGCTGTCGGACCATACCGGCCGGCGCAAGGCCGTGCTGCTTGCGAGCGCGATTGCCTTCTCGCTGTGCTCGGTCCTCTCCGGCCTCGCGGGCTCGTTCCTCGCGCTGTTCGCGGCGCGCTTCCTCATGGGGCTCGTCGAGGGACCGTTCATGCCCGTGTGCCAGTCGCTGCTCGCCAGCGAGTCGGACGACTCCCGGCGCGGACACAATATGGGGGTGA
>Ga0209234_1000855_pt1 | contig 11054 bp, 11 predicted proteins | sample GraSoi013_1_20cm_2_FD_185816 | JGI IMG/M metagenome (GOLD analysis project Ga0209234, IMG submission 185816) | Grasslands soil microbial communities from the Angelo Coastal Reserve, California, USA - Sample 08_20_2013_1_20cm (SPAdes) (version 2) | ecosystem: Environmental > Terrestrial > Soil >... | reverse complement strand
TTCCAGCGCCGCGCGGTGGCGCGCCCGCGTGACGACCGGCTCCACGTCGCCCAGCGCGAGCAGCCGGCCGTAGGCGACCTCGGCGAGCTTGCGACGCAGGTCGGCGAGACCCTCGCCGGTCACGGCCGAAACGACGGGGACGGGGGACGAGGGACGCGGGACGGGTAAGAGGTCCGCCTTCGTGCGCAGGGCCACCACCGGCGCGCGGCATGCGGCGAGGAACGCAGCGCGATCAGCCCCGTCCCCCGTCCCCCGTCCCTCGTCCCCCGCGTCCTCGCAGAAGAGAATCAGGTCCGCCGCGTCGAGATAACGCCGCGCGACATCGATCCCCATGCGTTCGACGCGATCCTCGCTCTCGCGCAACCCGGCCGTATCGACGAGCCGGAACGGGAAGCCTTCCAGCACCGCGGACGCCTCGATCGCGTCGCGCGTCGTGCCCGGGACTTCGGTCACGATGGCGCGCTCCCGGCCGAGCAGCGCGTTGAACAGGGACGACTTGCCGGCGTTGGGACGCCCGGCGATGACGAGCAATGCGCCTTCGCGCAGTCGCTCCCCCTCCGGGGCCGTCGCGAGCAGGGCCGCGATCCGCTCCCGCACGGCGCGCCAAGCCCGCTCGACGCGCTCCGGGGCCACGGGGCCCTCGTCCTCCTCGGGGAAATCGATCTCGTAGGCGATCACGGCTTCGAGCTCGAGCAGCTCCGCCCGCAATTGCTCGAGTCGCTGGGACAACCCGCGGTCGAGTTGCCGCAGCGCGCGGCGCGCCAGGGCGGGCGAGCCGGAGTCGATCAGGTCGGCCGTCGCTTCCGCCTGCAGCAGATCGAGCTTGCCGTTCAGCACCGCGCGGCGGCTGAACTCTCCCGGCGCCGCGGGCCGGGCCCCGGCGGCCAGCAACGCCGTGAGGGCGCCCGCGGGCACGAGCAGGCCGCCGTGCGTCGACAGCTCGACGAGGTCTTCGCCGGTGTAGGAGCGGGGCGCGGGAAAACAAGCGGCGAGCGCATCGTCCATCGGCTCTCCGGTCGCCGGATGCACCACGCGGACACGGCGGACCGTACGGGGCGGGTCGGGCCGGAACGGATGGAGCACGCGCGCCGCTACCTCGAACGCGCCCTTCCCCGAGAGCCGGATCAGCGCGATGGCAGACCGACCGGGCGGCGTCGCCAGCGCGACGATGGGGTCCGACAACACCTTTCCCCCTTCCCTCGTCCCGCTTCCCCTAGGTCTGCTTCCCCTGCTCCCGCAGGCGGCGCCGCGCGATCAGGTACTGCTGCGGGATGCTGAAGATGTTGCTTACGGCATAATAGAGGTTCAGCCCCGAGGCGAAGCGCAGAAACAACAACGTCATGAACGCCGGCATGAAGTACAGCATGGTCTTCGCCTGGGGATTCGGCGGTACGCCGATCTGGCCGACCTTGGACAGCACGAACATCGACAGCCCCATGACGATCGGGATGATGTAGTATGGGTCGGCGCGCGCCAGGTCCGGCAGCCACAGGAACGGGACGCCCCGGAATTCGATCGTGTTCGCGAACACGAAGAACAGCGCGAACAGCACCGGCATCGGCAGCAGCATCGGGAGACAGCCGCCGAACGGATTGACGTTGTGCTCCTTGTAGAGCCTCATCATCTCGCGCTGCAGCCGCTCGGGCTCGTTCTTGTGGCGATCCTGGACCTGCTTCAGGAGCGGCGCGACCGCTTGCATCCGGATGCTCGATTCCATCGCCTTCTGGTTCAAGGGCCACAGCAGCCCGCGCACCAGGACGCCGAAGATGATGAGGACCCAACCGTACGCGAGCTTGAGCCGGTCGTGCATCCAGATCAGGATGTTCACGACCAGGGCCGATACCGGTTGGATGACGGGCCGCATGAACCCACCGTAAGGATTGGCGTCGTCCAGGTCGTGCCCGAGCTGGGCCAGGCGGCGATATTCGAGTGGGCCGACGTACAGCTGGTAGCGGAAATCTCCCGCCGGAGGTACGGGCAGGGTCAGGGCGACCGGCGCCCGCGTCGCCACGGCCGAGCGACCGAACAGGGACGAGGCCGTCGCGGTACGCGGCCCGCCCTCCACGATGGCGGCGCCGAAGCGCGGCTGGTTCTCCTCGAAGGCGAGCCCCGCCAGGAAGAAGTACTTGGACTTGATGCCGGCCCACTCGAACGGCCCGTCCAGGATCTTGCCCTCTCCCGGCTTGAGCGACTGGAAGTCCGTGCTCTGTGTCTTGGTCGCCTTGGTGACGACCGCGTAGTGCCGGAAGTCGTCCATCGTATCCGCCTCGACCGAGCGGAGCCCGTCCCCCATACCTAGCAGCAGCGTCGCGCCCCCCGACCCGAAGCCGGCGAAGCGGCCCTGCACCTCGAACCGATACTCCGCGGCGTAGAAGCGGTACTCGAGCGCCACCCTGGCCCCACCGCGCTCGGCGGTGAAGCTCAGTTGCGCACTGTCACGGCCCCCCCCGACGTGGACGCGGGTGGCGCCCGGCGTGAAGCTCCAGTCGGCCAGCGCCGCGGTGTCGCCGCCGGCCGTCCGGGCGTAGCGCAGCCAGGGCCGGCCCACCGGGACGAGCTGAACGGGTCGCCCCGAGTCGCCGGCGGCGAACGAGCGGTACTCCAGGAGCTCGGCGCTCACGAGCGACGCTCCCTGCGTGCTGAAGCCCAGCCGGTACGTGGGAGAGGTAACCCACACCGTTTCCGCCGGCGCGGCGGTGGACGGGCGGACCGCCGGACGGGCGGTCAGGGACTCTGCGGCGGGCGCGGGCGCCTGTTTGTCCTGACCGGTGTCCCCGACCGGCCGACCGCCCGTCCGCCCGACCGGCTTCTTCGGCGGAAACAGGATGCCCGGCAACACCGCCACGATGAGCATCAGCAGAATCGCCAAAATCACGCGTCGTTCCACTGGATCTTTCGCCTCTGCGCGTCTCGTCGTTAGGGCACCGGGTCGTAGCCGCCGGGATGCAGCGGGTGGCACCGCAGGATCCGCCGCACGCCGAGCCACGCGCCCCGCACCGCCCCATAGCGCTCCACCGCTTCGTACGCATAGCGCGAGCACGACGGCTCGAAGCGGCACTGTGTGAACACCAAGTGCGACAGCGTCGACTGATAGACGCGAATCAAGCCGAGGACCGCACGTCGCGGCCAGCGACCGACGCTCATGTGACGCGGCTCACCAGGTCCGCCAGCTCGGCGCGCAGCGCGGCAAATGTGGCGGCGTACGCGGCGCGCTTGGCGCGCACGACGAGATCGATGGCGGGCAGCTTCGCGAGCGCGTCGCGTCTCAGAATTTCTTTCACGCGGCGGCGTAGCCGGTTCCGGGCCACCGCCGTGAACTGAAAGCGGGGAACCACGATAGCCATGCGCGGGTGACCCATCGGGTTGGGACGCCACGCCAGGTCGAGATGCGAGGTGCGCAAGCGGCGACCCTCTTCCCAGCAGGCTGTGAGGTCCGAGCCGCGCGCCAGACGCACGCGACGCGGGTACCGCTCTCCCGTTAGCGACTCCGGTGCTTGGAGGGCAGGCGGACCGTGAGGCGCTTGCGCCCCTTCTTCCGCCGGCGGGATAGGACCGCGCGGCCCCACACATCCTTCATCCGCGCGCGGAATCCATGCTTGTTGATGCGCCGCCGATTGCGCGGGCGATACGTCGGACCCATACATCCCTCGTCGTGAGGCCGGGAAACGTACACTGTCGCGAGCGCGGCGGTCAAGGTTGACTTTTCCACATGCGAGCCGTAGTTTCGGGCCGCCCTTGCTGGACGTCCCACCTTCGTTAATCGCGGATGGAGCAGTCTACTAAAGAAGCTTGGAAACGCCTCCTCGACGAAGCACGGCGCGAACTTCCCGACGCCACCGTGCGAACGTGGCTCGAGCCGGCCGAACCGATCGCGCTGGACGACGGTCGGCTGATCGTCGGGGCCCCCGATCAATTTGCCGTGGAGTGGAATGAGTCCAAGCACGCCGGCGTGCTGGCACGCGCCGCGGAGCGCGTGTTCGGACGCCCCACGGCCGTGGTGTTCCGCGTGCAGGAGGATCGTCAGCAGCGCCCTCAGATGGATTTCTTCGTGGCGCCGCGCGAGGCGCTCGCGCTAGATAAGACCGGCGTCCTCACGACGCCGCTCAATGAGCGCTACACGTTCCAGACCTTCGTCATCGGCAAGTCGAACGAGCTGGCCGCGGCAGCCGCGCACGCCGTCGCGGAGGCGCCCGGCAAGACCTACAACCCGCTTTTCATCTACGGCGCCACCGGCCTCGGCAAGACGCACCTCATGCAGGCGGTCGCCCACGCCGTGCTGACGAAGTACCCGGGGACGCGGGTCCACTACTTCGGGGCCGAGCAGTTCATCAACGAGGTCATTGAGTCGATTCACGCGCGCACGATGTCCGAGTTCCGTCGTCGCTACCGCAACGACGTCGACCTCTTCCTCGTCGACGATGTGCATTTCCTCGAAGGCAAGGAAATGACGCAGGAAGAGTTCTTCCACACCTTCAACGCGCTGTTCGAGGGGCACAAGCAGATCGTGCTCACCTCGGACCGCCCGCCCAAGGAGATCCCGGGGCTCGAGGACCGGTTGATCTCGCGGTTCGAGTGGGGGTTGGTGGCGGACATCGGGCACCCCGATCTCGAGCACCGGATCGCCATCCTGCGCAAGAAGGCGGAGCAAGACCACCTCGAGCTCACCATTCCCGACGACGTGCTGCGCTTCATCGCCGAGCACATCCGCTCGAGCGTGCGGGAGCTCGAAGGCTGCATCATCAAGCTGCTGCTGTTCGCGTCGCTCAAGAATCGCGAGGTCACGATCGAGCTCGCGCGCGACGCGCTCTCGGACAAGATCCGTCAGGGAGAAGAGGCGGGGGGCTACGCCGGCCAGGCGACGCCGAGCATCGATCGCGTGCAGGAGGTGGTGGCGCGCCGCTGGGGAGTCACGCCCGAGGGCCTGCGGTCCAAGGCCCGGACCAAGACGCTGACCATCCCCCGCCAGGTGGCGATGTATCTCGCGCGCGACATGCTGCGCATGCAGCTCGTCGAGATCGGGCAGGCGTTCGGCGGGCGGGATCACTCGACGGTCATTCACTCGGTGGACAAGGTGGAGCGGCAGATGGTGCGGGACCGGACGTTCAAGGAGCGGGTCGAAATGGCGCGTCAAGAGTTGTCCGCACTGTAGCCACATGTGGGCGGGAAGATGTGGGCCGGTGTGGACGTGCCGCGGCGGCGTGGGAAAAGAGGGCCGATTGCCAACAGTCCCAACACCGCGCCCACAGCCTGGTGGACGGGCAGTACGGTGCGCCACCCGGACGTTAGCCCGAATCACCAACATTTCCCCGTCCTCTACTACTACTACTAGTAGTTCTATTAGGTATAGGTAGTAGATTCTTACGTTCACAATCTCCACAGCGGGCGAGGCGGCGGCGCGGATGAAGTTCACGATCACTCGAGAACAGCTGCAGGAAGGGCTGAGCGCGGTCGCCGCGGCGATCCCCGCGAAGACCACCCTGCCCGTCCTTGCGAACGTCCTGGTGGAAGTCACCAAGCAGGGCCTGCGTCTCTCGGGCACCGATCTCGACATCGCCGTCGCCACCACGGTGCCGGCGGACGTGGACGCCGAGGGCGCGGTGACGCTCCCCGCCAAGAAGCTGGTGGACATCGCGCGCGAGCTGCCGTCGGGTCCCGTCCGCATCACCGCCGCCGGCGAGTCGCGCGTGGCCATCGAATGCGGCCGGTCCAAGTTCAAGCTGCTGGGGTTGCCCCGCGAGGAGTTCCCGTCGTTCCCCGCCGTCAAGTTCGATGGGGCGTGGAAGGCGGCGGCGGGCGTGGTGCACAAGCTGGTCGGCCACGTGGCCTTCGCCGCGTCCACGGAGGAGAGCCGCCCGATCTTGAACGGCGTGCTGTGGGAGCTGCGACCCGACCACATGCGCATGGTGGCGACCAACGGGCACCGCCTCGCCAAGATGGACGTGCCGGCGGAGGGCGGGTCCACGGCGGACTTGATCGTCCCGCCCAAGGCGTTGGAGCAGATCCGCCGCCTGTTCGCGGCCGACGAGGCGCTCGACATCGCGCGCAGCGACAACCACATCGGGTTCCGGGCGGGCGGCACGGTGGTGTTCTCGCGCCTCATCGAGGGACCGTATCCGAACTACGAGCAGGTGATCCCGCGGGAGAACGACAAGGTCGCCACGGTAGACAAGGCGGGCATGGCGGCCGCGCTCCGCCGCATGAGCGTCGTCGCGAGCGACCAGACGCACCGCATCCGGCTCGCCTTCTCCGGCGGGGCCGTCAAGTTCTCGGTGCAAACTCCCGACCTGGGCGAGGCGCAGGACGAGCTCGCCGTCACCTACGAGGGCGAGCCGCTCGAGATCGGATTCAACGCGACGTACCTGCTCGAGATCCTCAAGTACATGCCGACCGACGAAGTGCGGATCACCTTCAAGGCCCCCGAGCGCGCGGCGACGCTGGAGCCGGTGGGCTGGGATGATCCGGCCAGCTACATGGCGCTGGTCATGCCGCTGCGACTCGTCGATTAGACGGATAGACGGCGAGACGGCTAGGCAGACGGCTAGACGCCCAGACGCCTAGCGGCGATGAGTTTCGAGTAGTGAGGTAAGCATTCCTGCCCTCTGGACTCTACAACCCGCTGGGCGTCTCGGCGTCTCGGCGTCTGCCTACAGACTGTCCGTCTGACGGCCCGTCGTGTCGCGCCCCGTGTCGATGAGAGTCGGCGGTTGCACGCTGAGCGAATCGATGGGCGGCAGGACCACCGGAGGCACGACCAGCGCGGTGTCCTCCTCTTCCGGCGGAACGTACACCTCTGCCCCCCGGTACCTCGCCAGGATGAGGTTGCGCCGCTCGAGCGTGCGCTCGGGACGAAACGTCGGGTTGGACGTGCGGGGATGCGGCAGCGTCGCGGCGAGCTCGGCTGCCTGCTCCTCGGTGAGTCGCGACGCGGGCAGTCCGAAGTAGGCGCGGCTCGCCGCGTCGACTCCCCAGATCCCCGGCCCCAACTCCGCCACGTTGAGGTACAGCTCAAGAATCCGATCTTTCGAGAGCGCCACCTCCAGTCGCAGCGCGGTCGCGGCTTCCTTCACCTTGCGGAGCGGATTGCGCGACGATGAGAGATACAGGTTCTTCGCGAGCTGCTGAGTGATCGTGCTCGCGCCCCGCACTCTGTCGCGCTGCCGCCACGCCGCGACGATCGTCCGAGGCAAGCCGCGACCGGGATCCGCGCCGAGCGCGTCGGCGATTTCGCTGGGGTCGATGCCGTGATGCGTCCGGAAGCGCGAGTCCTCGCCGATGATCACCATGCGCTGGAGTACCGGAGCGATGTTCTCCAGGCTGGTCGGGCGGACGGTCGGACAGGCGGACGGTGATCGGCGGTCCGGCGGTCCGCCCGTCCGGCAGTCCGCCGTTTCTCGCATCATCGCCGTCGCCCGCGGCCAGTGGTCGCGCCACCACAGCGGCGGGGGCCACACCGCGAGCAGCCACACGAGAGTGACGCCGGCTGTCCCTAGCGCCCAGCGACGTGCGTTCCTAGGTTTCGCGTCCGCCATGTCGCTCGATCTCGCCACGCTGCGTCGCCGCCTCCAAAAAGCGCTCGGGAAGGAATTTACCGTCGGGGATCTGCTGGGCGAAGGCGGCTTTGCCGCCGTGTTCCGCGTGCGGGACAAGTCGCAGAACCGGGACGTCGCGGTGAAGGTGCTCGACCTGGGCCTGACGCACTCGCCCGGGCTGGCGGAGCGCTTTGTGCGCGAGGCGCGCACCAGCGGGCAGCTCGAGCACCCGCACATCGTGCCGATTTACAAGGTCGGCGGCTACAAGAACGAAGTCCTCTACATCGTGATGCGCTGCGTCGACGGCCCGTCGGTGCGGCAGCTGCTCGAGCGGGATCAGCGCCTTTCCGTGGTCGACGCGGCGCGCATCGCGCGCCAGGTCGCGGACGCCCTCGGCTACGCGCACGGCCGGGGCATCGTGCACCGCGACGTGAAGCCCGACAATGTCCTGCTCGACGGCTCCGGTCACGTACTCGTCACCGACTTCGGCATCGCCAAGGCCGCACAGGAAGCCTCGGTCAGCCAGCTCACCACCGAGGGAATGGTCGTCGGGACGCCCCACTACATGAGTCCGGAGCAGGCGACGGGCGAGCGCGTGGACGGGCGCTCGGACATCTACGCCCTCGGGGTCGTGTTGTATCAGATGCTGGCCGGCACACCGCCCTTCGAGGGCGAATCGGCGCAATCGGTCCTCATGAAGCAGGCCACCGTCGACGCGGTGCCGATCCGCCAGCTGCGCGGAGACGTGCCGGCGGCCCTCGCCGGCGTGATCGAGCGGATGCTCGCCAAGAATCCCGCCGACCGCTACCAGACGGCAGAGGAGCTGAGCCGGGCGCTGGTCGACGCGCTGCCCGGCGCCGCGCGCGACGGCCTGCACACCCGGCGCGGCATCGTGGCCGGTGTAGTGCGGGTGCTCGTGGGTGTGGGCGCGGTGGCCGGTCTCGGGCTCGTGGCGTTCGCCGTTTTCTCGCGGGCGCCGCGCCTCGCCGTGAGCGCTCCGGTGCCCGACAGCCTGACACAGGCCCTGCGGCGCCAGCGGGCGCTCCCGACGGGCGACGTGGCGCTGTACGTGTTCGCACCGCGCGGCACCGACGATACCACGCTGCTGCTCGTGACGCGGCGGGTCGTGAGCGTGGTGACGCCGCACCGCGTGCGCGTGTATCCCAGGGACAGCGTGCGCGCCCGCTACCAGCTGAGCCTGCGCGGCGGGCTCGCGTTCCGGATGATCCTCAGCGTGCAACGGGCGCGGGAGGATACGGCGTTTCGCAGCCTGTCGATCCGAGACGTGTACGAGATGACGCCCCGCCTGCGGCAGCTCCGGCTCAGTCCCTGACGACCCTGGAGCGGCTGAAGCGGCGGGTGGAGACGCCGTACAGGTCGAGCGCGTCGATCCCGGCGTCGCCGGGCGCCGTGGCCACGAGGCCGGCGAGGTCCTGTGACCCGAGCGAGACACCGAACGCGATTCCGGCGCGGGCGAGCGCGCGGTCGGTATCCAGGCGGGCAAGCAGTCCGACGGGCACGTGAGTCGCCGCTCCCAGGCTGGCCCGCAGGCCGAACGCGTAACCGAGCACGCCCCCCGACGTGAACCGGCCATCGGCCGAGAGCGCAGCCCGCGCAGCGAACAGCCGCAGCGTCGCGCTCGGCACGTAGGTGACGGGGAGCATCGTGCCCCGCACGGTGGGCCGCCCGACGTTCTGGATCACTCCGCCCAGGGACAGCGACGCCCTCCAGTCGTACAGGATTCCCAGGTCCCAGCCCCGGCTCGACGTGCCGCCGCGGTACAGCGCAGCGGCGAACCCGGCTGCGAGTCCCGCGCGACCGGCGGCGTAGCCGATGCGATACGTGTGGCCCCGCGCCCCCGCCGCAAACACATCGCGCTGATAGCCGAACGACAACCCGCGCGAGCTCAGGCCGAGCGTGAGCTGGCGCAACCGGCCGGCCGCCCCGGGCTCGCCTACGGTGAGGTCGAGATTGAGTGATGCTTCCTCGAAGCGGCCGGGCCCCGCGGGGTTCACCCACACCGCGCGCACGTCGGTCACGTCGCTCGGGTGCAGGTAGAGCGCGGCCCGATTCGGCGTCACCTGGGCCGCGGCGACGGCGGGAAGCACGAGCGACAGGAGCGACAGTCCCGCCGTCCGCCGGCGACCGCGGCGGAGTCGTGTAGGGTCCGCCGCTCCGCCCACTACGGCAGCACCGAAACCGTCGTGTGGGCGACCTGAACGACGGGCACCGAGACCCCCTGCACCGGCAGTCGGATGGTGAGGGCCGTCGAGTCACGCACCTCGCCGGCCATGTAGCGGCCGTCCGCGGCGAGGAAGGCAGTCCCGGTCGCGGTCCCCTCGCCCGACAGCTCGTAGGGCTGGCCCGCGTTCTTGCCGCTGCCCGTCACGTGGTACGTCTGGCTGGTTGCCACCCGCAGACCGGTCAGGCCAGCACGGTCTTCCCACCCCGTCGCGGTCGCGTGAATGATCGCTCGCCGAGCGGTCGCGGCGTCGCTGCCCTTTTGCGTAGTCTCCACCGTATCCGTCCACGCCGCGCCCGGCTTCACCCCGTCGGGCGAAAGCCGTGGCAGGAAGTCCCGGAAGTTGCCGAGTATCTGGGACACTGACTGGGCTAGCGCGCTGTCGGAGGGCGCGGCATTCACGAACTCGCCGCGCCGCGCAACGCGGCCCGCGAACACCAGCCTCCGGACCCGCACGATGTTATCCGTGATGGGCTGTGGCGTGCCGGAGTCGGCCACGATCGAGTCCACGCTGAAGGTCGTCGGGTAGCCGACGCTGTCCGCAGGACCGGTGATCGCCATCGTGACGAAGATGCGGGCGCCGAGGTTCTGCGCCTGGACGTGGTCGCCCACCGTCTGCTGGATGTGGAGCTGCCGCTGCACGAGATAGCGGAGCGCGCTCGGCCCGTACCGTACCGTGGTGGACCCGGAGGCGGGCGGAGGCGGGGGAGGTGTGGTGGCGGTCGCGGCGGGCCCCGCAGGCGATGTTCCAGGAGCGGCTCCCGGCGGCGGCGCAGCGGCTGGTGGCGCAGCCGTGCCGGCCCGTCCTGAGGCGCAGGCGCAGGCGAGGGCGCTCACGACGACCAACAGCCGTGGGGTCATGGCGCGGCGCGCTCGCCTTTCGTGCGGCCGAACACGGCCACTAGCTCGCTGCCTTCGCTTGCCACGCGGAGCAGCTTCCAGCCGCGCTTCCGCATGTCGGCGCGCCATCCGATGAGCTTCTCCCACTCCTGGGCGGTGGCGCGGAATACTCGCAGGTCAGCCACTTGCTCCCATTGCGCTGGGTAGGGCTTCGAAGGCGAAGTCACGGGGAGGAGGGCGGTAGGGCCATAAGCCGAGTTCTGTTTGCCCGCCGAAACGGGCAGATGGTCATCTCTCTGGGATAGCTGTCGCCAGCCACCTCACGCGGCCTACCCGCAGCTCAGGCGACCCGGGCCGGGTCTCGCTGCTTACTTGGCCTTGCTCCGACTGGGGGTTACCGTGCCACGCCTGTTGCCAGGCGCGCGGTGGGCTCTTACCCCACC
>Ga0209234_1000853_pt1 | contig 11059 bp, 6 predicted proteins | sample GraSoi013_1_20cm_2_FD_185816 | JGI IMG/M metagenome (GOLD analysis project Ga0209234, IMG submission 185816) | Grasslands soil microbial communities from the Angelo Coastal Reserve, California, USA - Sample 08_20_2013_1_20cm (SPAdes) (version 2) | ecosystem: Environmental > Terrestrial > Soil >... | reverse complement strand
GCCCTGGTCGCCAGGGACGGAACGATCGACTGGTTCTGCGCCCCTCGCTTCGATTCTCCGAGCGTTTTCGCCGCGCTTCTCGACGCTGACAAGGGAGGCCGTTGCCGAATCGCTCCAATCGGAACCGGTTACGAGACCAGGCAGATCTACCTGCCCGACTCGGCCAACCTCGTGACTCGCTTCATGACGCCTGATGGCGTCGGTGAGGTCATCGATTTCATGCCATTGGTCCAGCGCAACACCCCGACGCCGCGCCATCGCATCGCTCGGCTGGTCCGGGTGGTGCGCGGGCAGCTCCGATTCTTGCTGGAATGCGAGCCGCGCTTCGACTACGCGCGCCGGGACCACGATCTGCAGCTGAGAGATTCGGAAGCCCTCTTTCGCAGCCGTGACCAGCAACTGGCCCTGGTGAGCGACTTTCCACTGACCACGGCCGGCAACGACATCCGCGGCGAGCAGACCCTGAGAGCCGGGCAAGGCGCATTCGTCATGCTCGACTGGGCGCCGTCCCAGGAGTTGCACCGGCCGGGACTCGGTGAGATGGAGCAATTGCTCCAGGAGTCCACCGACTTCTGGCACTCCTGGGTAAAGCGCTCGACCTACAGCGGTCGCTGGCGAGAGATGGTCACCCGCTCCGCCATCACCCTCAAGTTGATGACCTATGCGCCGACCGGCGGGTTAGTTGCCGCGCCCACCGCGGCCTTGCCCGAACAAGTCGGCGGAGAGCGGAACTGGGATTACCGGTTCACCTGGATACGGGACGCCGCGTTCTCGGTCGAAGCCCTGCTCAACCTCGGGTTCGTCGACGAGGGGGCAGCCTTCATGGTCTGGCTCTACCGGCGCTTGAGCGAAGGCAGCGATGGGCCATCCGGGCCTCTGAAGATCATGTACCGGATCGACGGTTCCTCCGATCTGGCTGAAGAATCGCTGCCTCACCTCGAAGGGTATCGCGGCTCGCGCCCGGTCCGGATCGGTAACGGTGCCGGTGACCAGCTGCAGCTCGACATCTATGGCGAGATGGTCGATGCCCTGTACATCGCGCAGCGGAAGGAGCTGAAAGCGGGCTACGATGGGTGGCGCTCCTTGCTGCGGGTCTTCGACTGGCTGATCGAGCACTGGGACCAGCCCGAAGAGGGCATCTGGGAGACCCGTGGCGGGCGCCGGCCCTTCGTCTACGGGCGCTTGATGTCGTGGGTTGCGCTCGACCGCGCGATCCGGATGGCGAACGCGGACGGCAAGCCCGCGGACGTCAATCGGCTGGCCAGGGCTCGCGACGCGATCTATCAGCAAATCAGCGACAAAGGCTGGAATCCACGCGTGCGTGCCTACTCGCAGTACTACGGCAGCGACGTGCTCGATGCGTCGCTGCTGCACATGGCGCGGGTGAATTTCGTCGTTCCCTCGGACGCGCGCTGGATCGAAACCCTGCGAGGCATGAGGCGTGAGCTGGTCTCCGACAGCCTGGTCTACCGCTACAACCCGAGCGCTTCGCCCGATGGGCTGGCGGGCTCGGAGGGGACGTTCTCACTGTGCACCTTCTGGTACGTCGACGCCCTTGCGCGCTCGGGCTACCTGGAGGAAGCGCGCCTCACGTTCGAGAAGATGCTGACCTACGCCAACCATGTCGGGTTGTTCGCCGAGGAGATCGGCCTGACCGGGGAGCAGCTCGGCAATTTCCCCCAGGCATTCACGCACCTGGCGTTGATCAATGCGGCGATCACGCTCAACGATCGGTTGGATCGGGATTCGGGGATCAGCGAGATCGTCAATCGGGTCGAAGACCAGATTGCCGTCTCGCAACCCACGCTGGCGCCGGTGGCCTGAGATGCCGATCAAAGTCAAATCGAAGCCCGACCTGAGCCCGAAGCGGATCAGGAAATTTGTCAAGCCGTTCCTGGTGCCCCCTGGCGCGAAAGTCCGGCTCCCGAACGACTTCGATCCCGCCTCGACGGGAGGTTACAACCGCGAGGATGGGGCGGGGGCCCAGCAAATCCTCCAGGCCGGGATCACGCTGCTCGCCGATTACCAGGCGCGGCTGGCGGCGCAGAGCACCCATGGCGTACTCGTCATCTTGCAGGCGATGGACGCCGCCGGAAAGGACGGCACCATCCGCCACGTGATGAGCGGCGTGAACCCGCAAGGCGTCGACGTCAGCGGGTTCAAAGTCCCGTCCGCCGACGAGCTGGCCCACGACTACCTGTGGCGCTACCAGGCAAAGATTCCGGCTCGCGGGCGCATCGGCATTTTCAACCGGTCGTACTACGAAGAGGTGCTGGTGGTCCGCGTCCATCCGCAGCTGCTCGAGACGCAGAAGCTCCCTGATGGAGCGGCTGGGCAGGAAGGTGCGCGTGATGGGATCTGGCAGCGACGGTTCCGCGAGATCAACAACTACGAGCGCTACCTTTCTGACAACGGTGTCCGCATCGTCAAGCTGTTCCTCAATCTCTCCAGGGAGGCGCAGCGGGAGCGGTTCGTTTCGCGCATCGACCAGCCATCGAAGAACTGGAAGTTCACCGCATCGGATGTTCGCGAGCGAGCGTTCTGGGATGCCTACCAGGCGGCATTTTCGGACGTGCTCAGCAATACCAGCACCAAGTGGGCGCCCTGGTATGTGGTTCCGGCGGACAACAAGTGGTTCTCGCGGCTGGTAGCGGCGGCGGCCATCGGCAATGCGCTCCTGGACATCGATCCGCAGTATCCGACGGCCAGCTCGGAGGCCAAGGCGTCACTCGAGACGGCGCGCCGTGAGCTCGAGGCGGAAAGTCGTGGGGGCAAGCGCCAGGGAAAAACGAAGAGCGGCAAGAAAAAGGCTGGAGGTCGCTGATCATGGCCATCGCGCAAGCAACGGCAAAACCGACCGCCCCGGAGCAACCGCCGCTCTACGCCGTGAGCGCGGGGGACGCGCTCCAGGCGCAGCACGTCGATCCCAATCGCGGCCTGAGCACCGAAGAGGCGGCGAAGCGACGCGAGAGCTTCGGCCTCAATAAGTTTGCCGAGGAAAAGAAGGAGCCGCGCTGGCAGGCATTCCTGCGCCAGTACGGAGACCCGATGCAGATCGTCCTCCTGGTAGCGGGCATCATCTGCTTGTTCATCCCCAATCAGCTGCTGACCGGCATCCTGCTGATCATCCTCACCCTGTTCAATGCGTTCCTCGGACTGAACCAGGAGGGGAAAGCCGCCGCCAGCGTCGCCGCCCTGCAAAAGATGATGGTGGTCAAGACCAAGGTCTGGCGCGACGCGCAGCTCGGCGAGCTGCCCATGGACCAACTGGTTCCGGGTGATGTCGTCAACATTGAGGCGGGCGACATCGTGCCCGCCGATGGCAGGATCATTCGGGCAGCCACGCTCGAGATCGACGAATCGGCACTCACCGGCGAGAGCCTTCCGGTCCCGAAGCAGGTCGACACCGTGTCAGAGGACAGCGGACTGGGTGACCGGCTCGACATGGCCTTCATGAATACGAACGTGACCCGTGGTGCCGGAACCATCGTGGTGACCTCGACCGGGATGGCCACCGAGGTCGGGCACATCTCGAGGATGCTGCAAACCACCAAGACGGAGAAGACGCCACTCACCGTCCAGCTCGATCGGCTGACCGGGCAGATCCTCATCATCGCCGGCTTTGCGCTGGTAGCCTCGATCACGCTCGGGCTGCTTCGGGGCGCGCCTTTCCAGACCCTCTTTCTTGCGGCGGTCGCCTTTTCCGTGTCAGCGATCCCGACCGCGCTTCCGGCGGTCGTGACGACGGTCCTGACCATCGGCACGACGCAACTGGCCAAAGCCGGAGCGATCGTCAAACGATTGCGCTCGGTGGAGACGCTAGGTTCGACCTCAGCGATCAACTCCGACAAGACCGGAACCCTCACCCTGAACCAGATGACCGCCGTCCAGATGTCCGTCGTGGGCCGGCGCTATGCCGTTTCGGGAGAGGGATATTCGACCCAGGGGACGATCACGCGAGTCGGCGGGCAGACCGATGTGCCGCTGGACACGTTCCTGCTGCCCATGGCGCTCACCGCCGACGCCACGGTTCGCAACGGCGAGCTCGTCGGTGACCCGACGGAAGGGGCGCTCGTCGTGCTCGCCGCCAAGGGCGGCGTCGATCCCGATCTGACCCGTCAGGAATACCCGCGGGTGGCGGAGGTGCCGTTCGACGCCGCTTACAAGCTGATGGCGACCTTCCACCAGTTGAAGGCGCCTGACGGGCGCCCGGTGATCCGTTGCTACGTCAAAGGCGCGCCCGACCAGCTGCTGGCGCGCGCCACCTCCGTCTACAACGCCGACGGTGCCGCGGTACCCATTGCCGGTGTCCGTGACCGCTACCTCGAAGAGAACCGGCGGCTCGGAGCGCAGGGTCTCCGAGTCATGGCGACGGCGATGCGCGATATCGATCCGGCCGGCTTCAATCCCCGGGGAGACCTACTCGCGCTCGTCGGCAACCTGACGCTGCTGGCCCTGGTCGGCATCGTCGATCCGCCACGGGCCGAGGCCAAAGCCTCGATCGCGAAGGCGACCGGTGCAGGGATGAAGGTGCGCATGATCACCGGAGACCACGCGGTCACCGCCGAGGCGATCGCACGCGAGCTTGGCATTCGCGGCCAGGTGATGACCGGGCAGGAATTCGGCGCGCTGAGCGAGGCCGACGCGGAAGCCCGCATCGACGAGGTTGGCGTGATTGCGCGGGTGACCCCCGAGCACAAGGTCAAGCTGGTCGAGGTGCTGCGACATCATGGTGACGTAGTCGCGATGACCGGCGACGGCGTCAACGACGCTCCGGCGTTGAAAGATGCTGACATCGGGGTGGCGATGGGGATCACTGGAACCGAGGTCGCCAAGGAAGCCGCGGTCATGATCCTCACCGACGATAACTTCGCCACCATCGTCAAGGCCGTCGAGGAAGGCCGCAGTCTCTACGACAACCTGATGCGCTACATCCGGTTCCAGATAGGAACCCTGTTCGGATTCGTCGGGATCTTCCTGGGCGCCGCCATCTTCAACATTCTCGGAGGCATCCCCTTTCTTCCATTGCAGACGCTCTGGCTCAACTTCAGCGTCGGACTCTTTCAGAACCTGGGGCTTGGCCTTGGGAAGCCGCGCGAAGGCTTGATGGCGTTGCGCCCCCGTCCCAAGGACCAGCCGGTCCTCGGCACCCGGATGTATATCTGGCTGGTCGTCAACGGTCTTCTGATGACGGCCGGCACCCTGGCCGTGATTGCCTCGAACTCGAAAGATGCAAACCTGGCCCACACCCTCGGGCTCACCACCTTCGCGCTGTTCAACCTCTTCTTCTCACTGGAGACCGCGGACGAAGACCGTTCCCTCTTCAGCGGTGAGATCCTCCGCAACCCGCAGCTCCTCAAGTGGAGCGGGCTGTCGATCCTTACGATCATCCTTACCCCGCAGTTCGGCCCCCTGCAGAACTTGCTCGACACCAAGAGCCTGACGCTGGGGCAGTGGGGCGTCTGCCTGCTGGTTGCGCTTTCCATCATCGTGCTGTCTGAGGTCAAGAAGGCGCTGAAGATCCGGACCGTGCCGGAATCAACGCCAAGCACCACTCCGGTCTCGCCGCAGCCATCGCTCCAGGCGACATGAGGACAACGCGGGCCCCGAGTCTCCTGGACGCGGTGGCGCCGGTGGTGGTCCTGATCCTCCTGATCGGGCTGACGATCGTGATCTTCGGCACCGAGGCAGCCGATGGTCCGCTGCAGATCGCGCTGATGGTCAGTGCCGTTTTCGCCGGCCTGGTGGCGTTCAAGAACGGATACACCGACGCCTCCGTCCGGGACGCCGTGATTGGCGGGGTGACCTCTGCGCTCGGCGCCGTGTTCATCCTGCTGGCCGTCGGGGCCCTGATCGGAGCCTGGAACCTGTCGGGGACAATCCCGACGGTGGTCAGCTATGGCCTGCGGCTCTTGAATCCGGCGATCTTCTACGTGGCCGTGGCCATCATCTGCGCAGTGGTCGGCGCCGTCACCGGCAGCTCCTGGACAACGGCGGGGACGCTGGGGGTGGCTTTCGTGGGGATGGCACCTGTGCTTCACGTCTCCCCGGCGGCTGCCGCCGGCGCCGTGATCTCGGGTGGCTATCTGGGCGACAAGATGTCGCCACTTTCGGAGACGACGATCCTGGTGCCGTCGATCGTCGGTGGGGTTACCGTCGACCAGCACATTCGAGGCATGGCGAGAACCGTGGTTCCCGCTTTCCTGGTTGCGCTGGCGTTCTTCCTCATCATGGGCCTGAGCGCGAACACCTCGGCCGGAACGAGCACCAAAGCCGCCGAGGACGCCCTCGCCAGCGTCTTCAATATCTCGCCGATTTGCCTGCTGCCCCTGTTGCTGCTGGTCGTTCTCTCCCTCCTGCGGGTGCCACCCTTTATCGCGATCTTCGGCACCGCCGTTCTCTCCTGCGCCTTTGCGCCATTCACCCAGCCCGCCGTTGTGCAGTCGTTTATCGGCAGGCCCGATCAGAACGCTTTGCTGACCGGGATCGAAGCGGCCTACCGAGCGATGGGTCAGGGCTTCGCGCTCAAGAGCAGCAATGAGACCATCAATGCGCTCTTCTCCCGCGGGGGAATGGTCAGCATGCTGACGACCGTCTGGCTGATCTTCGGTGCCTTGAGCTTCGCTGCCGTCATGGAGCACGCCGGATTTCTGGACCGATTGATCAGGCCGCTGGTCGGGCGGGCGCGGTCGGCAGGAAGCCTGATCGCCACGGTGGTCGTGACCTGCTTCGGGCTGAACGTGGTGGCGGGCGACCAGTACGTCGCGGATGTTCTGCCTAGTCGTGCCTACCGGGACGCATTTGCCAGGGCCGGACTGGCGCCACGGATGCTGTCGCGCACGGTCGAAGATTCAGGCACCGTTACGTCGCCGCTGATTCCCTGGAACAGCTGCGGCGCCTACATGAGCGGGGTGCTCGGCGTGCCGACCATTGAGTACTTGCCATACGCCATCTTCAACATCGCCAACCCACTCATCGCCCTGCTCTTTGGTTTCACGGGTATCGGTGTCGAGCGGCTATCCGCGGCGGCCGGCAAGGGCTTGCCCGGGATGAGCGGTGCGCCGGCGGTCTGACAGACGGGTCCGCCGAAGTCCCTGGCAGGCCGGACCGTCCTTGGGACCTCCCATGCCAAATATCCCACTTCGATTCTCGAAATCCAGTTCTTTCGGCACTTCTTGTCTGGCCCAGACGGTGCCATCGTGACGGTAGTCAACGCTGTATTCCACTTTTGCTCGGCCGGTTCCTTCCCCCCCGGCCGAGCGCTTATCTCTGAGCCATGAAACTGACCACGGCAGGAGGCGCCAAATCGAGATCACTTCAGCTGGACAACCTGTAACTCAGACAGTTCAATCGCTGCGGCGGATGCTGATCCCCCTTGCCCTCGCCCAGTTCATTTGCAGCTTCGCCGGCTCCAACATGAACGTCGCCATCAACAGCATCAGCAAGGACCTGGGGACGAACGTCCAGGGGGTGCAAACGGCAATCACGCTGTTTCTCCTGACCATGGCCGCGCTGATGATCCCGGGCAGCAAGCTGACCGACCTCTTTGGCCGAAAACGATGCTTCCAGGTTGGGCTGGCGATCTATGGTGCTGGTGCCCTCCTGGCGGCTCTCGCCCAGGGGCTCCCGCTTTTGATCCTCGGGTACTCGGCGTTTGAAGGGGTCGGCTCGGCCCTGTTGATTCCGCCGGTCTACATCCTGACGACGATCCTGTATCCCGACATCAAGTCGAGGGCGCGCGCCTTCGGCGTGATCAGCGGCCTTGGAGGAATTGGCGCGGCGGCTGGGCCCCTGCTCGGAGGGCTGATCACCACCGCCGTAAGCTGGCGGGCCTCATTCGTCCTACAAGCCGTCGTTGTCGCCGCCATTCTTTATCTGGCCAGGCGGATCGTCGACCCGATCCCCGCCGACCGTACGCGGCCGTTCGATGTCAGCGGAGCCATCTTCTCAGCCGTGGCGATGACCTTTGTCGTCGTCGGCATCCTGCAGGCACAGAACAGTCTCCTACTCATGCTTGGGTTGCTGGCCGTGGGTGGGGCCCTGTTCGGCTGGCTCGCTCTTCACGTTCGGTCACTGGAGCGGAATGGCAAGGAACCGCTGCTTTCTTCACGGCTGTTTCAGAACCGAACGTCGAATCTCGGGCTCGTGACCCAAAACGTCCAGTGGCTGATGCTGTTGGGAACCTCTTTTACGGTTTCGGTCTATCTGCAGGTCGTCCGCGGCTACAACGCGATCCAGACCGGGTTGGTTTTCACCGCTGCGACGCTCGGCATCCTCGTCTCGTCGGCCCTCGCGGAACGCTGGGCGAACCGATACTCGCAACGGACGCTCGTGATCACCGGCTTTGGCATCACGTTAACGGGAATCGTCATGCTGCTCGCGTTCGTTGCCGCCTGGTCGAGCGTGCTGGCTTTCATTCCAGGACTCCTCTTCATCGGCCTCGGGGAAGGGGCAATGCTGACACCCTCCGTCAACGTGGTCCAGTCGAGCTTCCCGGAAGCGTTGCAGGGAGAGATCTCCGGCCTATCGCGCAGTGTGTCGAACCTGGGCTCGTCCCTGGGCACGGCAATCGCGGGGACGATCCTCGTTTCCGACCTGGCTCAGGGAGATCGGACCTACGCGCTGGCCATCCTGGCGCTGGCGGTCGCCGGCCTCATTGGCATCTCGGCAGGCCTGTTGCTGCCGTCGAAGCTGGTCACTGCCGAGCGCTCGGCGGCCTGAGGATTGGCCGCCTTCACAAGGTGGCGCCTGCGTCCGCGGGACGAGCATGGCCTGCTCCTGTCGCTGATCCTCATCTCGCTGATCCGCGGTCGCAGCCATCGGGAACTCTGTGTCGGAAAGGTCTTGGCCGATGTGCTGCTTGCCGCGGTGGCGCTGTTCGCGCTTCGAACCTCAGGTGCTCGACCGCGAGCCATGCGCCTGGCCTCGATAGCTGTCGGCATCGTCATCATCATCTCGGCGGTGAGCGCGGCGCCAAGCGCTGTTTCCGCCCTCGCCGTCGATGAGGTTGCAGTGCCGCGCTCGTAATCGCGACCCCGCTGGTGCTGGTCGGCCGGATGCGGCCTCGACGTGGGACCATTGGCTGAGCTCGCTAGCTGCACGTTCCCCAAGGCGAGATGCGTCTTGCTAAACGCGGAGCGGGTCCTATACTCTGATGTCAAGGGGGTTCTAGGTAGCGTGGCGGCTTTCTTGTCCATCGACATGCGCCGATGGCTTGGCGTTCTTGAGTTTCTCTACGTCTCCCCGGCGCGCGTCTTGATCGGCTGCCTGGTCTCGCTGGCGGCTATCTTTGCGGTGGACATTTCCACGCCACGGTCGGACTATTTCGCCATCTTGTACATCGTGCCGGCGGCCACCGCGGCCGCCGCGCTCCCGAGTAAGTGGGCTGCCGGTGCCCTCGCGAGTGCCCTTGGGTTACAGATCACTGGGCTGCTTCTTCAGCGAAGCAGTGTCGCATCGGTCCTTGCGGGAGCAGCAAGCCTGATCTTTGTCATTGTGGTTCTGCGATTACTGTCTGTGGCCAGTCGGCAACGAAAGTATCGGAGTCAGGGGGCAGCCCGGGTCGCGATATCCGGGGCCGAGGTCGACGCGCTGGACAACCAGCTGCAACGGTTGACAAAACGAGAACGCCAGGTGGCGGAGCTTGTGGCCGAGGGACGGTCCGCCAGGGAAATTGCCAGGCACCTTCATATTGGCCGACGCACCGTTGAAACGCACGTAGGTCGGGGCTATGCGAAGTTGGGCATAACGTCGAGAGTCGAGCTCATCCTGAGACGCGCGGCATCCAGCGACCCTTGAACGCAGGCCAACGTGAACTACCCGAACGGGTTGCTGTGCATAGCGAAATAGGCCGCGGCCTCGGTCCGCCTGGCGACTTCGAGTTTGCCCAGGACCGTTGAGACATGATTCTTGACCGTCTTCTCCGATATGTGGATCTCGCGTGCGATCTGCGCATTGGTCTTGCCGGTGGCAAGCAGCTTGAGCACCTCGTCTTCGCGCGGCGTTAGGCGGGCGAGTTTCTCGTCCCGGGCGAACAAGGGGCTTTGGCGAACCCGAGCAAGGACTCGTTGGGTCACTGCCGGAGCAAGCGGGCTCTCTCCCTGTGCAACCCGGCGCACCGCATGGATCAACTCCATGGGGGTCGCCGTCTTCAACATATAGCCGGATGCTCCGGCCATGATCGAGGCGAAGAGCGCCTCGTCGTCCGCGTAGGACGTCAGCATCAGCACGCGGCTGTTGGGGGACCGCGAATGAATTTCGCGGGTGGCTTCAATCCCGCTTCCATTCGCCAGCCGCACGTCCATTACCACCACATCGGGTTGTGCGCGCATCGTGCCGGCGACCGCATTCGGTACATCGCGCGCCTCTGCGACGACGCGAATGTCTGGTTCGGTCTCTAAGACCAGCCTAATTCCCTCACGAACCACATCGTGGTCCTCAGCGACGAGCACCCTAACGTCAGCCATCTCCAGCGTTCGGCCCGCTTCAGCCAGCCCTCCAGTAGCCGATGGCTGAGATCGCCCCAAGCCGACATACCTCCTGTAGTGAGCATGGGCCAGCAGCTCAAGGATGGCGTCCGTATCGATACGGATTCTTTTCCGAATCTCGCCAATGCGGTTTTGCGCAGAGACTCTGGGTGCCCGCCCCTGAGCCGGAGCGTGAAGAACTGTCTTCGATCATTTCCTCGACAACTTAATGTGCGCCTGTTTCACTGTCTGGCGTCGTACGGCTGTTGCGCTGGGACTGAACAACGGCCCGAACCGCTAGCAAGTCGGACTCGAGGGTTAGTTACGGCGTAAAGGTCAGCGTCGCGGGGTCGACCACCCGCACTTTGACGGTCCGGCTGGAGCCGCTCCGGCTGTACGCTCGCAATCACCACTGCCGTCAGTAGCGACGGCCGCTCAGGGCACCGCTTGCCCAATTTGGAAATGGCGGGGGCGCGACGGGAACGATCCGTCCGTCGACATCGCCAAGGATGCCGACCAGCGGTTTTGAAGGTGGTCAATGCAACGTCCACGGGGTCCACTGGCCGCCACCCGAATCCGCGGTGAATTTTGGC
>Ga0209234_1000850_pt1 | contig 11070 bp, 8 predicted proteins | sample GraSoi013_1_20cm_2_FD_185816 | JGI IMG/M metagenome (GOLD analysis project Ga0209234, IMG submission 185816) | Grasslands soil microbial communities from the Angelo Coastal Reserve, California, USA - Sample 08_20_2013_1_20cm (SPAdes) (version 2) | ecosystem: Environmental > Terrestrial > Soil >... | reverse complement strand
GAGCGTGACTGTTGCTGCGGGAGCCAGCAGCGCGACATTCACGGTGACGACCAGTGCGGTGACCACGTCCACACCGGTCACCATCTCCGCGTCCTATGCGGGCGTGACCCAAACGGCCTCACTCACCGTAGCGCCTCCAGGTACTCCGGCGGGAACTTACACGCTTACGATCACGGGAACCTCGGGCAACCTCAGCCACTCTATAACGGTCCAAGTAACGGTCAACTAAGAAGTACTTCGGAGCCTCTCCAGCCCTCTTCTGGAGTTCAGCCTGCGAAGTACAGCGGCTTTCCACAGCTGGCTGCGACTGGCCATTTGGCCAATTACGCCCAGGGCAAGTTCCATTGCAACTCCCAGTCCTAAATGGATCCTAAGAGAAGGGGAAACTATCTCCGGGCACCTGCCAAGGTGAAGGAGCGATGGATAACGCGAAGACGGAGTTCCGCTGGAGAGTTGCGCGCAGTTTTGCGCTCGTGGCATACCTGGCAGGCTGTTGTATGGCCGCAGGCTCGCCCGCAAAGGCTCAGGCTACATCTGCATCACAGGGATCGGGGTCGAGTCCCCGATTGCTGAGTGCGGAGGGAGGGCGGGCGATCGTGGATGCCGTGCAGGATCAGGACCAACCGAGGCGCGGTGTGCAAGACTGTTCTCATCTGGTTCATCAGATGTATTTCAATGCGGGTTTTGAGTACCCGTATGCGAGCTCGTTCGAACTGTATGCCGGGAACGAGAATTTTGAGCGGGTGAGATACCCGCAGCCGGGAGATTTGATTGCATGGCCAGGCCATGTGGGCATTATCCTGGACCCGCGGGGGCATAGCTTTTACAGCCTAGTGAGTACGGGCCTGGAGGCCCAGGATTACGAGGGAACTTACTGGAAGTCGCGCGGAAGACCGCACTTCTACCGGTACAAAGTTGAAAACACCGGGACTCTGACGGCCGCCAAGGCTCCGGCTTCCTCAGTAGCTACAGATTCTGCAAGGCAGCACGTCACTGCGCCGGTGATCGAGGAGCGATTTCCTGTGACGGCCTCCGCCTCTCATCGGCCACCGAAGACGGCTTCGGAGCGGACAAAGGTAGTCCCTGGTTCACCGGGTTTGCAGGCGCCGGCAGTTGCAGCCGCTCCCTTTGAGGTTCCGCAGAGCATAATCATCACGCCGGAGAACAAGAAACCAACGATTAGCCAAGTTACTGAAGGCATCTCTGAATTGAGCAACGCCTCGGGAAGTGTCTTGCGCACGAGTGACCCCACAAAACTGGTTCTGCCGGTGATCATCTTTGAGCGGCTCCAGGTGGAGCGTCTGGAATTCAAAGGGGACCACGGATGGGCCCGTCTGCAGATAGATTCTCGAGCGACTGTCGCGGGTGGAGAAACGGACTATAAGGGGCGACGCGAAAAAGTTCGCTGGGAGCTGCGCCGCACAGAATCGGGCTGGGAGGCGATTACACCCACGGATCGAATCTATGTGCCAAACGATGTGGCAGTGCGCCATTTGGCGGCACAGCTCGCGCAGCTGACCGCGAGGGATGGCGGTGCTGCACATCCGGAGACAGTTCTGCGTCAGGAGTCAAGGCTCGCTAGTCTCCTAAGCGCGCTGCTGGAAAACAAGTTGGGCCACTAATCGGGCAGTCGAGGGGCGCTGGAAGCGCAAGCTGCTTGTTACTTAGCGATGGAGAGGAACGGAAAAATCCACCGGAGTTGTCATCCTGAACTAGTGCTTCGGTGGGCCGGAAGTTGTGCTCGGTGATTCCTGAGGCAGAGCAAAGGCGATGTAGACGCCACCGGACGATGATTTCGGGTCCTTGCCGCCTCCCGCGGCGATGACGACGAATTGGCGGCCGTTGACTCCGTAAGTGGCCGGGGTAGCATTGCCGGAGAAGGGCAGAATCGCCTCCCAGAGCAGCTCACCGTTAGATTTATCGAAGGCGCGGAATTTTTTGTCGAAGTTGGTTGCTCCGATGAACACCAAGCCGCCTGCGGTGACGATCGGACCACCGTAGTTCTCAGTACCGGTGTTCCTTTGGCCCCTCGCGGCAAGTTCTGGGTATTCACCTAGCGGGATCTTCCACACATATTCACCGGTGTTCAGATTGATGGCGTTTAAAGTGCCCCACGGAGCAGCTACGGCGGGATATCCTTCCGGGTCGAGAAACTTGTGGTAGCCGGTGAAGCGATACGGCGTGGATGCCGGAGACGGTGCGGAGCTTGCGAGCTCTTTACTTTCACCGCTCAGCAAAAAGCTGACCAGCGCGCCGTTTTGATCCTCGGTCAGATTTGGAAAGCCCGGCATTCGTCCATTTCCGTTCTTGATGGCCGTTGCAATCTGCGCGGGAGTCAGCCGATTGCCCACTCCTATCAGGGAAGGCATCGCGGGAGGGGAACCCGTCAACTTTTCTCCGTGGCAGATGCTGCACTGGCTCATATAGATGGCGCGTGGGCTATTTTCGGCGGTGTTGGGGGCGAGAGCGCCGGTCCATGGCATCTCATTCGAATTGATGTACATGATTCCGGTCTCAGCGTCCACGGCGGGGCCGCCCCACTCGGCACCACCGTCGAAGCCAGGAAAAATTACAGTATCCTTCCCGACGCTGAAAGGAATGAACTGCCCTTCACTGCGGAATTGTTTGAATTTTTCCACCGCCCATTGATGTGCTTTCGCCGTGCGCACGGTCAGAAGATCCTCGGTGAGAAGCTGGCGCGCAAAGGGCGCGGGGCGAGTGGGGAGCGGCTGCTCGAGGGCGGCAACTTCGCCGGGCACAGTGCTCGGAGGATATTTTCGGGACTCAATGGGGAAAAGAGGCCTTCCGTTGGTGCGGTCGAAGAGATAGACGAAACCTTGTTTTGTTGTTTGCGCTACAGCATCAATTTCTTTTCCGTCGCGCTTCACGGCGAGGAGGGCGGGCGGCGAAGGAAAGTCGCGATCCCAAATATCGTGGCGGACTCCCTGAAAATGCCAGACTCTCTCGCCCGTCTGCGCATTCAGGGCAATCAGACAATTGGCGAAGAGATTGTCACCGCTGCGATCGGCACCGTAGAAATCAAATGCGGCGGAGCCCGTCGGAACATAGACAATCCCGCGCTGGGGATCGAGCGCCATTCCGGCCCAATTGTTCGCCGCACCGCTGGTCTTCCAGGCATCCTTCGGCCAAGTGTCATGGCCAAATTCACCGGGACGTGGAATGGTGTGAAACGACCAGCGCAGCTTTCCGGTTCGAGCGTCGTAGGCTCGAATGTCGCCGGGAGGCGCGGGGAGAGTCTCGGGGTTGCGGCCGCCGACAATCAGCAGGTCTTTGTAAACGACGGCTGGACTGGTCAAATCCACAGACACAGAGCTGGCAGGCTCCCGGCCAAGATTTTCACGCAGGTCGATTCGGCCGTCGTCTCCAAAGGACGCAATCGGACTGCCGGTCGTGGCGTCTAGCGCGTACACAAAGTTCATTACTCCAACCAGGATGCGCTTGTCCTTGCCGTCGGACCAGTAAGCGAGCCCGCGGTCCGGTTGCGTTCCACGCATTCCGGAGTCGAACTTCCACAACGGCTTGCCTGTCGCGGCATCCAACGCGAAAATCTTTTGTGTCGGCGTGATTCCGTAGAGTACGCTCTCGACGATGATGGGGCTTGTCTGAAGACCACCTTGCTCTCGGGTGTCAAAGCTCCAGGCGACGGCCAGGCGCTTGACGTTGCTGCGATTGATTTGCGCTAGCTTGGAATAATGATTGTTCTCGGGCGCGCCGCCGTAGTCCGGCCAGTCTTGCTGCTCCTGGCCGGATACATGGCTTTGTGCCGGCGCGTTTGCCGCGCGCGCCATCAACCCGGCAGTGGTGACGATCAAGGATGAAACTAGAACGAATGCACAACCGGTGAGTATTTTCGGTGTTCGCTTCTTTTTCATGGCCGCACGAGGAGAGAGGATAACACTCCTGCAATGCAAGGCGACGTGCAGATAAAGAGACTCTTTACATTTGTCGAGCCGGACGCTCGTCCTGCCAGCAGGCGCAAGCGCGATTGACTCGTCTTTGGCAGCGGTCAAAACTCCAAATGCCGCGCGCAGCCAAGAAGCCGTTGCCGCCTCAGCTCCCGGGCCAACCTTCCCTCCCTTGGTCACATGGGGAGTAATACTAACAGCAGAAGTCTCAAGGCTCACCGTTGGCGCAGTCCCATCACGCGCATCAGGCTTCCTGGACGTGGACCAGTTCGCGCTGACGTTCGTGTTCTTCCTTGGTGCGGTCGGTAAGAGCTTCTTTCAACAGAAGCAAATTGCGACGGAATTCGAGCTGAGCAATAACCAGGCGGCTTAACGCTTTCAGGGCCTCCCTTTGCTCGGGCGCCAGTTCGCGCGGCGACCGGTCGACGACGCAGAGCGTGCCCAGGGCGTAGCCGTCTTCGTTGATAAGGGGAGCGCCGGCGTAGAAGCGGATGTACGCGTCGGAAGCGACGAGGGGATTGTCGCGAAAGCGCTCATCCAAACGCGCATCGGGGACGACGAAGAGATCGGATTGCAAAATCGCAGTAGAGCAAAAAGCGATGTCGCGTGATGTTTCTGAAGCATCAATACCCACTCGTGATTTGAACCATTGGCGGTCTTCATCGACAAGAGAAATCAGCGCGATTGGCGTTTCTGCAAACAAACGAGGCTAGCAAGGTGAAGTCGTCTAAAGATTGTTCGCGGGCGGTATCGAGGATGGCGTATTTCTCCAAAGCGGCAATTCTGCCCCCTTCGTTGACTGGCTTGGCGAGGACCATGAGCCACCTCCTAAAGCAATTCCTTGGTCCGGGTTGGATCCTGGCCGGGGCGGAAGCATACTCCAAATGAGAGAATAAGGCGCGGGCCAAGTGAATCCATTTTGAATCCATCTCGGATTTGGAGGGAAGGCGCGTGAAATGGATTACACGTGAACATGTTAAGGGGGAGACTATTCCCTCTGGACCACGCTCAGCCACACTGGCCGTGAGTGCTAAGTTTTGCTTGCGTTACAACCCACTATTTGCGCCGTCTTCACTATTTAAAACGTGGGGACCCAGGGTGTAAGTCTCGCCGCGGCGAATCCGCAGTAGACCGGCGCGTCGCGCTTCGCCGTCAAATCCACTTACTCCTTCCCTAGATTGGACTCGCAGAACAGCGGCCCGGCAGTTGTGAATATCTTTCGACTTCGTCCACTTATTCGTTAGAATTCAACGCGCTCGAGATTTTCGCGTCGCTATTTTCCGCGGAGGGGCTCCATGAAGTCTCAGCTACTGCGTTTACGATCACTGTCCTTTGCAGCCGCAATTCTATGCTCAACAATCGCGGGAGCGCAGGCCACCAAAGCGCAAACTTCGCAACAAAGATACACGCCTACTCCTGAGAATCTGAAAGCGCGCGCATGGTTCCAGGACGCGAAGTTCGGGATGTTTATTCATTGGGGCGTGTATAGCGGGCTGGGCGATGGGGAATGGATTATGGAGACGCGGCCGATCAATAGAACGGATTACGCGAAGGTACCGACGTTTTTCAATCCGATCAAGTTTGATCCTGCGGCTTGGGTCGCGCTGGCAAAAGCCGCGGGCATGAACTACATCACCATAACCTCCAAGCATCATGACGGATTCGCAATGTTCGACTCGCGCTTGACGGATTGGAATGTTGTGGCGCGAACGCCGTACGGCAAAGACGTGATCGGGATGCTCGCAGCGGAATGTCACAAGCAGGGCATCAAACTGTTCTTGTACCACTCACAACTTGATTGGCATTCACCGGATTATTTTCCGCGCGGGCGTACGGGACATAGCACGGGCCGTCCGGATTCAGGGAATTGGGAATCGTACCTGAATTTCATGGACGGGCAGTTGCGCGAGCTGCTGACGAGCTATGGGGAGATTGGCGGCATCTGGTTCGACGGAATGTGGGACAAGCCGGACGCGGATTGGCAACTTGCCCGCACGTACGCGCTGATTCATCAACTGCAGCCACAGGCCATGGTTGGCAGCAATCATCATAAGAATCCGTTTCCCGGAGAGGACTTCCAGATGTTTGAGAAGGATTTGCCAGGCCAGCACACCACAGGTTTCAACGCCGAACAATCCGTAAGTACGCTGCCGCTCGAAACCGCGGAAACCATGAATAATTCCTGGGGTTTCAATCTGACAGACGAGCACTTCAAGAGCACGGCTGATTTGATTCGATACCTTGTGCGTGCGGCGGGATGGAATGCGAATTTTCTTTTGAATGTGGGGCCGATGCCGAGCGGTGAAATTCAGCCCGAGTTTGTGCAGCGCTTGACGGAAGTGGGGCGCTGGACGAAGCAGTATGGAGATTCGATTTACGGAACGCGAGGAGGGCCAGTTGCGGCGGGACCGTGGGGCGTGACGACGCAGCGCGGCTCGACAGTTTATCTTCACGTGCTGGACTGGAATGGTCCGGTGCTCGCGGTGCCGGCGATGCCACGGCCAGTTCACTCGGCGCGGCTGTTGCGCGATGGAGGCATTGTCGAGTTCAGCGCCGTCAAGGGAGGACTGGTACTGAAACTGCCCGAGCCGCAACCGGAAGAAGTGGATCGTGTGATTGTGCTCGAACTGGAAGCGGCAAAGTAGAAATCGGCATGCCTATTATAGTGCTATTTTGGGCCTACGTCCGTCCAGCTGCTATGGGGAATCGCGGGAATCGCGCAGAGGTGAGGGGGCCAAGAATTCCGCGCGATTGCCAACGCGGCTTTGTTGGGCCCCCATTCTTCAGCCGAGACGATGACGGCCGTTAGTTTGGCCGCTACGGGTAGTGGTTGCGGGCCGCGTGAGCGCGCGCGGTCGAGGACCTCGCTGAATTTAGTTTTGGCGACTAGTGTCCATGGGCTCTTGGGCCTCGGGGAGCATCATGGGAAACTGAGGGCGGCTCGATTCATGGATTCGGGATGGATTCGTCGAGCTTGAGGATGACAATTTCGCCGTTGGAATGAAATGTGCCGCCGGTGGCGGTGGTAGCCTCCTTCATGGGATTGTCGGGAAGGAAGTGAGAGATTGCGGCGACCAGGCCTGTGGAGCTGAGAGTCTTTTCGACATAGTCGCGCTCGAGATCGATATCGGGATCGATTTTGTGGGTGATCCCGTTGTTGCGCTGATCGCGTTCGAAGCCGATGTCGTGGGTGGCGGCGCCGATCCACAGAGTCTCGCCATTGACCTGGAACGGCGCTTTCCAGATGCGCAGATGATTGCGCGATCGGACGACACTGATGGGCTCGGCACGGGCCCAGCCGTAGTCCTGCGGGCGGCCAAAGAGGAAGAGTTGGCTCATGGGCATAGTCAAGTAGGATTCCTTCGAGAGGCTGCCGATCAAGCCGTGGAGCACGGTTTCCTTGACGTCGGCGTCGACTCTCACCCAGCCGGCGGTGGTGAAGACATGTTGCATGGTGGCTTCCGATCCGAGGATGAGAAAGTTGACCATGTCGCCGGCATGGCCTTCTTTGTCGCTGATGCGCCGCGGGATTTTCGAGAAGAGATTGTTGTCGATGCCAGGAAGTGAGCTGACCTGCCTGGCCACCACGCGCGCGGTGCCACCTTCGGGTGAGTAAACCTCGATGCGCACGGCGTAGGCGCCCTCACCGGTGTCATTCGTGGTCTGATTGATGCCGACGGAAAGGCGGCCCGAGACAGGGGCGAGAACATTGCGGTGTGCGCCGATGGCGAAAGGCTGCGCGGTGTCTTTATCGCCGATGCGGCCGATGAGCGTGCCACGCCCGGCTTCATTAAACGGTAGAACGCGGAGAAGGTCGCTGAACCCGCGCGGAAGGCCGTCCGGGCCGTTGTCGTCCTTCGCGTCGGCGTAACGGAGCTTACCGGTGGCGGTGATGAGCACGTGTTCGCCAGCTTGAATGTCCATGCTGGTGTCGATCCAGGAGTCTTCGCCAGTCAACTGCACTTCCTGGAAAAGGCGTTTTTTACCCTTGGGTGTTTGTGCAGAGGCGGAGTTCTGCCAGTCTGGCTTGGCAGAGACTTGCGGCTGCGGCGCGGTGTTCTCACGGGCCAGTTGCGCCCGAAGAGCATGTGCGTGAACTGCGGTGACCAGAAAGAGTCCGAGAATAAATTGCATTTTTGCCATGAGACGCCGAATCATAGGAGTGGGCCATCCCGCGCAGGGCCGGGGGCATCCCCACTGTTAGCAGAAGCCCAGGTCAGAGCGCAAGCGGTGTCCTGGCAGTGTCCTGGCTGAGTGATGGACCTTAAAGGCGAAGAGCAGGGATCAGGCGGAGACGCAGGGACCATGGAGTTCGAGGAGAAAAAACGGGATTCCTTGACGGAGTGCGTTGGGGGCTTGTAGATTGGCAACATGCCGTAGCATTGTGAGAGGACATAGAGCGCTCCGGAGATATGCCCTTCCGTGCGGAGAAACCGCATCAGGCGGAGATAGAAACGTTCAACAGGCCCCGAGTGAGGACTGCAGCAAAAGGCATGAAAAGACTTCAACGACAGATGGTGCTGTATGGATTGTGCGCGGTGACGGCGCTACCTGCGGCTGGACAAGCCCAGGCGCCCGCACCAATGCCAGGGCAGGTACAAACCAAATCGCCCCCACCGGCGCAAGCGCCTGCACCACAGGCGCGTGCGAGGACCGCGCCGCAGAGTACAGTGAGTGTGGACGGCAGCGAGGCCATGTTTACAACGATCTGCGCGCTGTTGGCAGCGGGTTTCCAATCGAACGTCAGCTCCGACAATTGGACGGCGTTCCGGGCGCAGATGAGGGAGCGCTTGCGCCAGCAACAGGGCCCGGCAGTAGAAGCGGTGCGGGAATTTTACCGCCAGCACGAACTGCGGGATCCCGGCGCGACGCTCTCAAGGTATCTGTGGTTTGGCCTGGTCTCCGGGCCCGCCCCCGCGTTTCAGCCAGTCTTGCGGCGAGATGAATTGCCACCGGAAGTAATTGCGCTCGAGGGTTTCAGCGAAATCCTTTCCAATTATTATCAGGAACAGAAAATTGGGCAACTGTGGCGGCAAGTGCAGCCGATTTATAACCGTGAGGTCGAGCGACTGCATGATCCGGTGTCGCAAGTTGTGTTCGTCGCGTCGGGATACTTGCGTGAAATCCTCGAGCCGTTCGGGCCGCGGACATTGGCGATCGTTGTTGAGCCGCTGGTGGGACGCATCACCAACGTGAGAAATTTTGGGGATCACTATGCGCTGGTGCTGAGCGGTGGGGAAGAGATCCCGACGGACGTCCTACGTCACGCGTTTCTGCACTTCTTGCTGGATCCACTGCCGCTGATGTATCCGCATGTTACGGCAGCGAAACGCTCGCTATTTGACAAGGCCGCCACGGCCCCACGCCTGGCGCCCGAGTTAAAGGACGATTATGCATCGTACTTTGCGGAATGTACGGTGCGCGCGGTAGAGCTGAGACTCAAGCGCATGTCGCCTGGCGAACGGGAAGCGGCGATGAGCCGGGACGATGAAGATGGGTACATTTTCGTGAAACCGCTCCTCGAGGCGCTGCCCAAATTCGAAAACTCCGAACCATCGATGAAGCTCTTTTTCCCGGATCTGGTGAGAGCCATCGATGCAGGAGCTGAGGGAAAGCGGCTGGCGGCGGTGAAGTTCGCGCCAGCCGAGACCGCCAAGCCGGAGGAAGGGGCCGCGAGTGAGGAAGTGGCGCGCCGGAGAAGCGCAGCGCCGTCGACGGTGCCGAATGATGCGGAAGTCATTACCGCGCTAACCGAGGGGGAGCGGCGGATCGCGGAGAAAAATCCGCGCGCGGCGGAGGCATCGTTTCAGAAAGTTCTGACGAAATATCCGGATCAAGCACGGGCGTGGTACGGAATTGGATTGGTGGCACTTCTGGATCACGATGCGGCAAGGGCCAAGCAGGTGTTCGGGCGGCTGACTGTCGGCGAACATGCGGCGACTCAAGATCCCCTGGTACTGGCGTGGTCGCACGTCTACCTGGCGCGGATCTATGGTGATGAGGGGAACCCGGAAGTAGCGAAGTTGGAGTATCAGTCTGTTCTAAATGTGGAAGGGGGACCGGAACAGGCAAAATTAGCTGCCCAAAAAGGGCTCGCAGCGTTTGGCGGAGATAGACCCACGGCGCGACCATGAACGGGAGTCGATTTTGGTTGGACACATACGATTCAGGGGAATGCTGTAGCGCCGGAGCAGGTCGGCTGGAGCGGTCAAGGAGAGAGGAGGTGACAGATGAGCAACCACTGGCGATTTTGGAGCGAAGGAGTCGTGATCGCAGGATTGATGCTGTGCTGGAGTGGAGCGGCGGCGTCACCGAGCGGCGGAGCAAGCCGGGCGGCAGCGGGGGCCGCAGCCAACACCGCATTGAACAAAAACATCGGCAAGCATAAATCTCCAACCAGCCTGGATGACTCACTGGGCCTCGTAGTAAGGCCGGCGGATTTGCCAGAGGAGTCAGCGTTCAAGGCATTTCAGTTCGTGTCGCCGGGGATTATGTCCAAGAAGATCGAGCTTGGCGAAGTGTTTTTGCAGAAATATCAATTGAGCCGCTGTCGCGCGCCGGTGTATTCCGCACTGCCCAGCGTGTATCTTGTGACCAATCAGGTGCCAAAGATCGAGGATGCGGGAGAAAAGGCCCCGGTGATGAACCCCAATGAGGTCCAGGTACTGGCCATGCTCGGGCAGACACTTCCCAGGCAGAAGCGCGCCGCCCGAACTGCGAAGCTCGGGGATGAGAATTAAAAAGAGATGAGGAGAAATAGGATGAGAATGAAGTTGAATACTTGCTTGGGGATGGCAACCCTCGTAGGCTTGTTGGCAAGCGCGAGCGGAACCGCAGTGGCGCGGGGTTGGCAGTCTGCTCGGGGAAGCCAAAGTCAGCCTCCAGCGCAGCAGGGCGACAAGCCGAAGACTCCGGACGTTACACCTCTGACGCTGGACGCCCCGGCACCGGTGAATGCGGAAGAAGATGCTGCCTACAAAGCCTTTCAGGGTGTGATTCCAAATGATGCCGCCAAGAAGATTGAGCTCGGTGAGGCATTTCTCCTGAAATATCCGGAGAGTCGCTACAAGTCTCCTGTATATGGGGCGTTGACTTACGCCTACTTACAGGCCGGGAATACACAAAAGATGCAGGAATACGGAGA
>Ga0209234_1000846_pt1 | contig 11077 bp, 7 predicted proteins | sample GraSoi013_1_20cm_2_FD_185816 | JGI IMG/M metagenome (GOLD analysis project Ga0209234, IMG submission 185816) | Grasslands soil microbial communities from the Angelo Coastal Reserve, California, USA - Sample 08_20_2013_1_20cm (SPAdes) (version 2) | ecosystem: Environmental > Terrestrial > Soil >... | reverse complement strand
TGCGGACTCACGACTGAAGAGATCGCCCGCGCTTTCCTCACGACAGCTCCCACCGTAGCACAACGGATCGTGCGCGCGAAAGGAAAAATCAAAGGGGCCGGCATTCCGTACGACGTCCCTGCCCTGTCCGATCTGCCGGAGCGACTCGATGCGGTGCTGCGCGTGGTCTACCTCGTCTTCAACGAAGGCTATCGTTTTCGCCTCGATCTCTCGGGCGAAGCGATTCGCTTGGGCCGGCTCTTGGCCGAGTTGTTGCCCGATCCGGAGGTCCTGGGATTGCTGGCATTGATGCTCCTCAATGATTCGCGGAAAACAGCCCGGCTGTCGGCACAAGGCGACATCGTGCTGCTCGAGGAGCAGGATCGTTTGCTCTGGGATCGCGCCGAGATCGCAGAGGGGGTGGCACTGGTCGAGCGCGCGCTCGCGAGCCGCAGGGTGGGGCCATATCTAGTCCAGGCGGCGATCGCCGCCGTTCACACGGACGCAAGCGGCCCCTCGAAAACCGACTGGAACGAGATCGTTGGGCTGTACGACGTGCTGTTACGGATGGATCCGTCGCCGGTCGTCGAGCTGAATCGCGCGGTGGCGATCGCGATGCGTGACGGTCCAGCCGCAGGTCTGGCGTTGATCGACGCCATCCTCGCGCGTGGCGATCTCACGGAGTACCATCACGCGCATTCGGCACGAGGAGAGTTGCTGCGGCGGCTCAAGCGCCTGGGCGAGGCGAGTGAGGCATATAAGCGAGCGCTGCAGCTCGTCGCACAAGACACTGAAAAGCGTTTCCTCGAAAAACGACTCAAGAGCTTACAACAGCCACTCGATCGGTAGCAGCGCCAGGAACCGCACCAGCAGCCGCCTGCCAAGGCTCGTCCTCGGCTCGCAATCAAAGTGCTGATTTCCATCCGTCCATTGCAGCGCGCCCGACTTCGTGAGCGAGACTCTATACGACATCTCCGGAACCCGCTGCGTGCAAGCATTGGCGACCACATTCGCGAGTGAGGCACTCTCGATGACGAAGCCCATCTCGGTATTCAACCGAGCGGACCGGGGATCGAAGTTGAAGGAGCCGACGAAGAGACGGCTACGATCGACCGCGAATGTTTTGGCGTGCAGGCTGGACGACGAGCTTCCCATCAACCCCGATCCGCGCGGCGACCGGCCGGCGACGAGGCGCTTCAGCTCGTACAACCTGATGCCCGCGGCAAGTAACGGCTTCCGGCGTTTAGCGTAGCCGGCGTGTACTGCCGGGACGTCCGTTGCCTCGAGCGCGTTCGTGAGCACGGTGATCTTCACGCCCGCGCGCGCGAGCTTGGTCAGCTCCTGCACACCTTCCACACCTGGCACGAAGTACGGCGACACCAGCTGCAGCTCGCGCTTGGGACTGTCGATGATCTCTTTGAGTCGATTCCACAGCAAAGAATCATCGCTCGCGCGCGCGAGACCCTTGGCGGGATCATCGCTCACCATATGCACGGTCGCCCACTCGAGTCGCAGATTCCCCTCGAGCAGGTCGCGCACGAACGGAGCGCCGGCGACGGCGTGGATGTACTTCACGCCGACGGGATCATGTTCGACGCGATGCGCGGCCGCTCCGATGTCGGCAATGGCGGACTCGGCGGCCGGAGCGACCACCACCGCTGCGGAGATGGCCGAGCCGCTCGTCCAGTAGCGCTCGAAGTCACGGCTGACTTCTTCGACCACAGGCCCGACGGCGATGACGTCCAGGTCGACGAACGATATGTCCTGGCCGGCTCCGAAGTACTCATCGCCGACATTGCGACCGCCGATGATGGTGGCTTGGCCATCGGCCGTGAACGACTTGTTGTGCATGCGGCGATTCGCGCGCGCGAAGTCGACGACATAGTCGAGTAAACGCCAGCGCCGGTGCTTGAACGGATTGAAGAGCCGGACCTCAATGTTGGGATGGGCGTCGAGCGCGGCGATCCAGGGATCGAGGCCGGCGGTGTTGTTGTCGTCGAGCAGCAACCGCACACGCACGCCACGATCGGCGGCGCAGTGGAGCGCCTCGAGCAGCAGCGTTCCGGACATGTCGTGGTGCCAGATGTAGTACTGCACGTCCAGCGTATGCTCGGCGGCACCGGCGAGCAGCACGCGTGCCGCGAAGGCGTCGAGACCTTCCTGCAGGGCGAACACGCCCGATTGGCCCGGATGCGCCTCTACCATCCGGCCGCAGGAGGAGCGCAGCCTCGTCTCTCGATACGTTGCGATGCTCATGACCGCGGAATCTAGCTCCGAATCTCGGGCCTTACGAATACCGCAACGACTTCCGGATGCACTCTGCGAATGCTCTGCTCGATACCGTGGATCTGCGACGCGATCTCGGGCGACCGTAGATCGTCGGGGAACCGCAGACTCAGCGCAACGACGATTTCTTCCGGCGCGAGATGGACGGCGAACACGAGATGTAGATCGGTGACCTTACTCGAATCCTTCGCGATGCGTGCGATGTCTCTGCGGAGCTCGGGAGTCGCCTGCTCGCCGATCAGTAAGCTCTTGCTTTCATGCGCCAGCGCCGTGGCGATGGCGCCGAGGATCAGGCCGATCAGGATCGACGCAATGCCATCCGCCGCCACGAACCCGAACTTTGACGATAGCAGGGTGGCGATCGCCGCGATTAGAATGCCGACCAGGGCCGCGCTATCCTCGAATAACACCATGAACGAGGGTGGATCCTTGCTCTCTTCGATGGCTTCGATCACACCGCGCGAGCCCTTTATCTTTTTGAATTCCTTGAGCGCAATGAGCCACGACCATCCTTCAAACACCGCGGCGAGACCGAATACGATGAAGTTGATGGTGGGCTTCGTGATGGGCTCGGGATGCCGGAGGTGCACAATGCCCTGATAGATCGAGATGCCGGCGCCGAGCGCGAACACCAGCAGCGCGACGACGAAGCTCCAGAAGTACAGCTCGCGTCCGTGTCCCAGTGGATGGTCGGGATGGGCCGGTCGCTGGGAACGGTGGATGCCATACAACAGCAGGATTTCATTTGCGCTGTCGACGGCGGAATGGACGGCTTCGGACAGCATCGCGGAGCTACCGCTGAGGATCGCGGCGATCGTCTTTGTGGCGGCGACGAGCAGATTACCGACCAGCGCGGCGTAGACGACTCGACGTGCCGACACCACTAGAAGCTAATCAGGCGGATACCAATTCTTCTCCCAGGCGTGCGACTTCAGCTTCGCCAACATCTCCGGAGACAGCGGACCCTTCTCGGCGGCCGCGACATTTTGCCGGACGTGCGCCGGCCGGCGCATGCCGGGAATGACCGTCGAAACCTCCGGAGCGGATAGACAAAACCGCAGCGCCATTTCCGGCAGCGTCTCGACTTCTCTGCTGACCAGTCCTGACAGTGCCTTCGCCCGCTTTTCGGCCTCCGCCTTTCGCTTTCCGGCGAAGTACCCGTCGCGCCAGTCACCGGGCGGAAACACCGTATCGGCTTTGATCTGGCCGGTCAGTGCGCCTTCATCGAACGGAACCCGCACGATAATGCCGAGCGGCTTCTTCTTGGCGAGGCCAAACAGCGCCCGTTCAGGCGAACGGTCGTAAATATTGTAGATGACCTGGGCGGTCTCGAAGATCGGATCTTCGAGCACGCGCAGCGCCGTCTCGGGCGCGTGATCGTTGATCGAGATCCCCCAGTGCAGCACCTTGCCTTCTTCTTTAAGGCGCGCGACGCGGACGTACGATTTCTCCCACTCGGGATCGTCCAGCCATGCGTCGTTCCATACGTGGAGCTGTTGGACGGCAATTGCCTCCACGCCGAGGTTCTTGAGCGACTGTTCGGTCGAATCGAGGATGTAGCTCGCGGGAAATACCTTCGCGACCGGTGTCTTCGCATGACCAGGCCAGATGCGGTTCATGGGCGGGATCTTCGTCGCCACCACCACGCGACCGGCGCGGATGTCATCCTTCAGGGTTTTGCCGATCAGCTGCTCGCTGTGGCCCCCACCGTACGCCAGTGCCGTATCGAAAAAGTTGATGCCGTGGTCGACCGCTTCGCGCAGCGCTTTGCTTCCATCCGCGTCGTCGACGCCGCGCCACATGTCGCCGCCGAGTCCCCAGGCGCCGTAGCCGAGCGCGCTGACGCGGTAGCCCGTCTTGCCGAGTGGTCGAGTCTGCACGCCTTAACGATGAGAAGTATTGACACGGCCCGCAACAACATGGTACAACTCGGCGGGACACCAGGAGGTATCGTGCAAAACGATATGGGATCGTTCCGGGTCGACATCGAGATCGAGAATCCAGCATGGGCGGGTGAAAAACGCCCACTCAGATCTGTCCTGGTTGATACGGGAGCAGAACTGACTTGGGTGCCGGCGGAAGTGCTCGAGTCACTGAATGTCCAGCGCAACAACAAGTGGCACTTCCGTCAGGCGGATGGAGCGATTCTCGAGCGTTGGACCGGGACCGTGGTGGTCCATGTCGCCGGAAAACGGGCTGGCGATGAAGTGGTGTTCGGAAAGCCCGGCGATCTGGTGCTGCTGGGCTCGCGGACTCTGGAGGGACTGAACTTTCGGGTGGAGCCCGTGACGAAGCAATTGGTCGACGCCGGCCCCGCCCCGGCTGCGGTCGCGGCGTAGACTAATCGCCGCGACCGCTCAATTGACCCTCCTGGGATCGAACCAGGACTGCGTTAGCCGCTCCGTCCCAACTGCCGGGTGTACTTCACGATCAACGATCGGGCCTGCGGCCGATTCCACTGGAAGAAGCCGTCCGCTTCCTGGCCTTCGTTGAAGACGACGAACAACCCAGTGCCGGCGGTGCCGAGCCAGCCGAATCGCGCGTTCGCGGTCCACGCACGAGCCTGATTGCTGTATTGCACGAGCGTCTGCAGCGACACGCGGGAGGTGAAGAAGTAGGCGATGCGGCCCGCAGTCAGCGTGCGAGTGAAGTTGCCCTGGTCCAGGCGCACGTCGTTGTGCTCAAGCAGCAGTGACGACGTCAGGGAGCTTGCGTGCCGCGCCGTCAGGGTCACGCTGCCGCCGCGACGCGTCCCATTGTAGAACCCGCCGACGTCGGCGCGCAGCAAGAGCGAAAGTGGGGCGCTCGGATTGGTTCCGAAGTCGAACCCCATTGACGTGTAATCGTATGACCCAACCGGCAGCGTCACGTTGCTCGCGATCGCAAACGGCTGCTGGAGACCCTGGTGCTCAATGTTTACCTCGGGGCCGACCATAGCCCCGCTGGCGAGCGACCACTCGGTGATGTCGAGATGGATGCGATCTTCCTGCCGATAGCCGTCGAGCCCGTAGTAGCCCCGGTAGCCGACGTGCGGATGCCAGTCTTTGAGCCACGTGACGCCCGGATACCGCTTCTTCCACATCACGGTCGCCTCATAAAACTGGTAGCCGCCGCGGCGATTCAAGAATCCCACTTCGGGATCGAAGTCACTCCCGACCCGTATGATCCGCGCGAGGTTGCTCCACGATCCGGTCTCGTATCCGAGGCGCGCGCTATAAGCCGCGGCGTCGCGGTCGGGACCGGGCGTGGCTGAAGCCGCGCCCCACCAGTCGATCGTCCACGCATCGCGAACGCCAATACGACCGTCGACGCCAGCGACGCGATTCCAGTCTCCAGACTGCGCGGTTGCCATGCGCTGGACGGCGATCACGCCAATACGCGAGCGGGCGGCGAGCTCGCGCTGTAGCCGCACCACGGAGTACGCCATCGCCGGTTGCGTGGTGGCTCGCGCCGTGAAGATCTGCAGCGCGCCCACCGTGAAGTCACCCACTCGACCGGTGAGCCGGCCGCCGCCCAGGATCGATACCGGCTGCCCGAGGGTGTCGATGCCGATGCGGCGCGTGAAGAACAGATCGACCCCCTGCGGTGTTCCGGCGGAAAAGATGCCGGCGTTTTCGAGGAAGAACGGCCGCTTCTCCGGAAAGAACAACGGAAAACGCGTGAGATTCGTGCGCTGCTCGTCGACCTCGACCTGCGCGAAGTCGGTGTTGTACGTGAGATCGAGGGTAAGACTGGGTGTGACGCCATACTTCATCTCGCCGCCGACGTCGCTGCGGCCGCGAGCTTCCGGCTCAACGGCATAGTTGCGCTCCACGCCTGTGAGCACGTACGGCGTAACAGTCCACACCCGACGCGACGGCACGTGGATGCCTGCGAGTGTTCCCGCGTGCGAAATCTTCATGAGCGAGAACTGACGCGGTATAAACGACCAGAACGCCTCCTCGTTCTTGCGGCGAATCGAGCGCACAAGGTTGAGTCCCCACGTTTGCTGTTCACCCGCGCCATAGCGCAACGTCGTGAACGGAATGCGGAACTCGGCGTACCAGCCGGCCGAGTCCCTCGATGTGGCGACGGTCCAAGTCCCGTCCCAGTTCAGGTTGAACCCGCCCAGCGATCCGGCCATCACGCGTGTCTGGCCGGGCAGCTGTATGCCGCCGCCCTCGCCTTCGTTGACCACTTGCGCATCGTACTCGATCCCTGCTGGGGTAGTCGTGAAGACGAAACCGTTCTGCCGATCGTGGTAGGTATCGAGGACAATTCCGAAGTAGTCACTTTTCGAGATGTCGCCGTCGCGCACCCGCTCGCCGGCCACGATCCCGCCTGCGTCACTGTCGTAGAGCCAGGCGCCGACGTATAGCGCTTGGCCATCGGTGATGATGCGTACTTCGGTGCGTTCGGTCACCGGCGCGCCTTCGTGCAGTTCGCGTTGCACGAACCCGGTGACGAGGGCGGCTTCATGCCATGCGGGGTCTTTTAGGCGACCGTCCATGACGGGTGGGGTGATGACGGATCGCGCGTGGGCAAGTGGTACCGTCTGGACGCTCGGCAGCTGCAGCAGAATACTCAGCGTCAGCGCGATCGTCGTGGTGGCTCCGTTGGAAGTTGCCCCTCCTGGGATCGAACCAGGACTCTCCTGATCCAGAGTCAGGCGTGTTGCCAGTTACACCAAGGGGCAGCGTTTGTATGGAGCTGAGGGGGCTCGAACCCCTGACCTCCTGGGTGCGATCCAGGCGCTCTCCCAGCTGAGCTACAGCCCCGCGAGGGACTTGAAGCTAAACTCGCTGGTGCGACGGTTCAAGCATCACTCGCCCAGCAACTCCGACAGCGCGCCGAGCTTCGGCACCTGATCCCCCAACACCTTCATGGTGGCCGCGATCGGGATCGACAGGAAGACGCCGGGGATTCCCCACACAAACCACCAGAACATGACGCAGATCATCACCGCCAGCGGGCTCAACTTGAGACGACTGCCATACGCATACGGTGAAACGACGTTGTTCTGAATCGTCGTCACGACGAGATAGAGCGCCGGCGCGAGCAGAATCTTGCCGACGCCCGTAAACGCCGTGAAGCTAGTGATCAGCAACATCCCCACCATGCTCGCGCCGCCGAGATAGGGAATGAATTCCAGCACGAACGTGAGGAGGCCCCACATGAGCGGATCCGGCATCCCGATGGCCCACATTGCAAAGGCGACCGCAATCCCCTGCCCGATGTTGATCAATGCCGTGACGACGAGATAGCGCGCTACGATCGCTTCGGTCTCATGAAACACATCGCTGACGGTGCGCTTCTCATCGGGTCCGGGGAAAACCTTCACGAGCTTGCGAAACAGCAGATTTCCTGCCGCTAACATCAGATAGAGAAGAAGGAGCACTTCGATCACGCCGGCGACGAAAATCGTCGCCCGGCCGAGGATCTGCGTCACGACCGCGGGAACCGGCGGCTGTGGTGTCGGCGCCGTAGGCGCTGGGGCTACCGGCTTGGCAGCCGGAGACACATTCCCGGCCGCTGCGTCGCTCAAGCGCCGGAACGGCAATCCCATCGTCTTGATCCTGTCGCGGGCCCGTTCGATGCTGACCGGGGCGCGGTCGATGAAGTCGCTCACCGGACCGGACAACGCGAATCCGCCGACAATGATCAACCCGAGCAGACTGAGCACGACGACGGTCGCACCGAGGACCGACGGCACACCCAGGCGCTCGAGATTTCGAACAACCGGTCGGAGCAATGCATGAAAACAGAGCGCCATGGCGAGGGGAATGAAAAACTCGCGGCCTACCGCGAGAGCCGCGATGGCGAGAATTCCCGCAACGAGGTTCACACCCATGCACTAAGTCGCACGATCTAGCTCCGCTCGTCTATGACAAGCCGCGGGTCCTGGGTATTAGCCGTTATGTGGCGCGGATGGTTATTACTCGCGGTGACGCTCGCAGGTCCCTTGACCGCCCAGGAAGTCGAAGGCGTCAAGGTCGTTCGCCGCGTGAAGTTCCAGGGCAACCATTCGATCGACGAGAAAATGCTGCGCGCGTCGCTGTCGACACAGCAGGCGCCGCTGTTCTATCGCCTCTCATTGACACGCTGGCTCGGCCTCGCCAAACCAACCGTGTTCGACGCGATGGAATTTCGTCGCGACGTGTTGCGCGTGCAGGCGCTTTACGGCGTGCACGGGTTTCCTGAAGCCAAAGTCGACACCACCGTGCGCCGCAAAGGCGACGACCTGGACATCACGTTTCACATCGCCGAGAACCGCCCGATCGTCGTCGATTCGGTGGTCATTGTAGGGCTCGACACGCTCGAGCATTTGCCGGATATCCGAAAGCTGCTGCCGCTCCAGGCGGGCAATCCCTTCGACCGGATCGCGTTCCAGACATCGGTGTCCGTGCTCGAGGCGCTGCTCCGCGATCGCGGGCACGCATTCGCGCACGTCACCGGAGGATTCGCGGCGTCCAAGGAAGATCCGCCGCGCTCCGTTACCATCACGCTCACCGCTGACCCCGGTCCGCGCGCCCGCATCGGTGCGGTCGAGGTGGCCGGGACGGAAGCCATCGACAAGCGCGTCGTCCTGAAGACGCTCATGATCCAGCCCGGGCAGATCTATTCCGACAGCGCGCTGCATGCGGGGATGATGAACCTCCAGCGCACCGAGCTGTTCCGTCAGGTGCGCCTCGGCCTCGTCGACACGGCGCCAAGCAGTGATCAGGACACCCTCGTCACGGTGCGAGTGCGCGCCCGCCTCGCGGAGTATCCCTTGCGCCGTGCACGTGTGTCAGCCGGATATGGGACGCTCGATTGTCTGCGCGCTATGGGCTCCGTCGACCTCTTCAATTTCAGTGGCCAGGGCCGGCGGCTCGAGTTCCGGGCGCGCACTTCACAGCTGGGGGTCGGCGATCCCACGGGTTGGGGGCTCGAACACTCGACCTGTAATCAACTGGCCAATGAGGATACGAGCCGTCTCAAAGTCAATTACAACCTCGCCGTTACGCTGCACGATCCACTGATCGGCTGGAATCGGACGACGGGGATGGCAACGCTGTTCTTCGAACGCCACACCGAGTTCGGCGCGTACTTGCGAGAAGCAGTCGGCGGAGAAGTCGCGCTCACGCGCCAGATCGCGACCAACCTGCCACTCGAGGTGTCGTATTCGCTGTCGTATGGACGCACCTTGGCGACGGCGGCGACGTTTTGCGCCCTGCTCAACGTCTGTTCCTTGGATGATCAGACCATTTTCGGGGCGCGACGTCGCCGCTCCGTCGTAAGCTTTCAGCTTGTACACGACGGCAGCAACTCGATCAACGATCCGACGGACGGCAGCACCATCGTCACAGAGCTGCGCGTGTCCCCCTCATTCCTCGGATCGGATCGCTTCGTGCGATTCGCGCGTCTGACGGGTGGCTACACATCGCACCATCAGCTTGGCGGTTCGCCCGGACGCGTCTTCAGTTGGCGACTGCGTGCCGGTACGGTCGTCGCACCCGACGTCTCGTTGCCGAGCGGCAGTCGCGCGTATGTGCCGGTCGAGGAGCGACTGTTCGCCGGCGGCTCGACGACCGTGCGCGGCTTCCCCGAGAATCAGCTCGGCCCCGTCGTTCGTGTCATCAACGCCAACAACAGTATCCGGACCTCCGCCACCGGTGGGACGTTCATGGCCGTCGGCAATGCGGAAGCGCGCTTTCCTCTGCGCCTCATCGGCGTACAACTGTTCGGGGCGCTGTTCGTCGACGCCGGCATGGTAACCGAGCGCCGCGACATGTCATTGAACCAGCTGCGTATCACTCCGGGTGCCGGACTCCGCATGCCTTCACTGCTCGGCCCAATTCGGCTCGACGTCGGCTTCAATCCTTATGCCGCAGAGGCGGGCCCGCTGTACAGGCAGACGGCCACCGATCTGATGCTCGTCGATCCGGCGTTCCGACCGCATCTGAAACTGATCGACCGGTTTCAACTGCATCTCTCGATTGGGCAGGCGTTTTGATGAACGACACCACGCCCAAGGAAGGCGGAGGGCGCCGGAGGGCGGCGAAGGTCGCTGCCTGGATCGGTATTGTCTTGTTCGGCTTGCCGGTATTGCTGCTTGTGCTCCTAAGCACGCCGCCCGTTACGCGGCTCGTCGTCCGCCAGCTGCTGCCCAAGGTCAATGAGCAGCTCAACGGCCGGCTCACAGTGAACGAGATTGGGGGATCCCTCCTCACCCGACTCGACCTGCGCGGCGTCACGCTGCGCGATCCGGAAGGCGAAATCGTGTTGCAGGCCGAGCGACTCCGTGTGGGCTACAGTCTCTGGGATCTGCTGCATTCCAAGATCTCGCTCGAACCGTTGCAACTCGAACGGCCGATCGTGCGGCTGCTGAAAGGCCATCCCGGCGAGCAATACTCGATCGTGAGGGTCTTTCAGAAAAAGACCGACACGAAGCAACAGCCGGCCGGCAGCGTGAACCTCACGATCAAGAGCGTCGACCTCCACAACGGCTCTGTCATCGCGACGGTGTGGCGGCAGCCGGCGCAGCCACAGCCTGAGCAGGCCCAACAGCTCGACACCGTTCAGCTGCAGAACGTCAATCTGAGCCTGCCCCTGCTGCATTACTCGGCCAGCCCTTCCATGGCACGGGGCGCGATCCTCGAGATCGCGTCGGCGCAGGGCTTCCTCACGAATCCCGAGCTGGAGCTGGACGAGTTGCGCGGTGAGATACAGCTGCGTGGCGACTCGCTCGTGATCGCGTTGCGTACCATTCGCTTGCCCAGCTCGCGGCTGTCGGCGGATGCCTGGCTCGTGACGGCGCCGAACCGCCGCAGCTTCGACGCGACGGCGGAGG
>Ga0209234_1000845_pt1 | contig 11079 bp, 9 predicted proteins | sample GraSoi013_1_20cm_2_FD_185816 | JGI IMG/M metagenome (GOLD analysis project Ga0209234, IMG submission 185816) | Grasslands soil microbial communities from the Angelo Coastal Reserve, California, USA - Sample 08_20_2013_1_20cm (SPAdes) (version 2) | ecosystem: Environmental > Terrestrial > Soil >... | reverse complement strand
ATGGGAGGACTGATCAGCTCGGCAGGGGGGTTCAAGGCATGTCTACCGCCGTAAAGGCGCCACCGACGACCACATCCCGCGATAGCCAATCGCCGGTGCTTGTCGCCATGGCAGACACATTCATCGGCGGCATGGGCCATCCGGGCTCGCCGATCCGGGTGGCCGCCTCGATGGAGGAAACCTTCCGTAGCCTGCCGTCTGAAGCCGACCGTCGCCGGCTGCGGCTGATCGTCGGTATCCTCGGCCGCCGATCTGGCACCTTCCTCCTGACAGGCCGGCCGGGCCCCTTCAACCGCTGGCCGCGCGAGCAACGCGTCGCCGTCATGTCGTCCTGGTCGACCAGCCGGCTGACGTTCCGCCGCCAGCTCTTCCAGGTTTTCAAGCGGCTTTCGCTGCTGGCCTTCCTTGGCGACACGGAGGAGGACGGCACGAACCCGGTCTGGCCGGAGATCGGCTACCCGGGACCGGCCTCGGCGCCCCCGCCGACGCCCAAAAGCATTCGTACGACGACCCTCGACGGTGACACAACGCTCACGTGCGATGCCGTGGTGGTGGGGTCGGGGGCGGGCGGCGGTGTGGTGGCCGGCGAGCTTTCCGCCGCAGGGAAGGACGTCATCGTGCTGGAGGAGGGTGGCTATTACAACGAGGCCGATTTCAACCAGCTCGAGCTCGCCATGATGCGCAAGCTCTATTACCAGGGCGGTTTCGCAGCAACCGCCGACGCCGCGATCGCGCTGATCGCGGGCGGCTGCCTGGGCGGCGGCACGGTGGTCAACTACACCACGAGCTTTCGCAGTCCCGACTGGCTGCGAGAGGAATGGGCGAATCGCTATGGCCTCAAATCCTTTGCCGGCGATGAGTACGCGGCCTCGATGGACGCCGTCTACGAGCGGCTCGGGGTCAACCTCGGACACAGTCGGGTCAGCGCACGCGAACGAGTGTTGGAACGTGGCATGCGACGGCTGGGCTGGCACGCCGCCTACATGCCGCGCAACGTCCAGGGGTGCACCCAGGATGCGCGCTGCGGATACTGCGGCTACGGCTGCCAGATCGGCGCCAAGCAATCGACGCTGAAGACGTACCTGCTGGATGCCTACCGCCAGCGCGCCCGGATCGTCGTCAACTGCACCGTCGACCGAGTGCTGATGGAAGATGGCCGGGCGGCCGGTGTGCGGGCGACCGTGCGGCAGCCCGGCATGCCCGCCTTCACCTTGATCGTGCGGAGCCGCGCTGTCGTCGCCGCCGCCGGCGCGATCGGCACCCCGGCCCTGCTCCTCCGCTCGGGTGTGCGCGCCCCCGCGGTCGGGAAGTGGCTGCGACTGCACCCGGCTACCGCCGTCTCCGGCATCTTCGATGAATCCCTCCGTCCCTGGGAGGGAACCCTGCAAGCCATCTATTCCGACGAGTTCGCCAATCTCGACGGGCAACACTTTGGACCGAAGATCGAGTCGGCCCCCCTGCACCCGGCACTGCTCGCGCTCGTCACCCCCTGGCGCAAGCCGGATCAGTACAGCCGCCTGATGCGCTCATTGCCCAACCTGTCGCTGACCGGCATCTTGCTCCGGGATAGTGGTGCCGGTCACGTCACCACCAGGGATGGGGCGCCCCAGGTGACCTACCGCTTGTCGCGACGGGATCTGGCACACATGCGCAAAGGGATCGAAGCCGGCGTTCGCGTCCTGGAGGCGGCCGGTGCGAAGGAGATCTTCACCAGCCAGGCCGCCTACGTCGCCTACCGCCCGGGACAGCAGGGCGGTGTCGAGGCGTTCATGGACGACGTCGACCGGCACGGCTATGGACCCGGCCAGATGGCCTACGTTAGCTTTCACCAGATGGGATCCTGTCGCATGGGCAACGATCCGGCGACCTCGGTGATCGGTCCGGACCATCAGGCGCACACGGTCAAAGGCCTTTTCATCGCCGACGGCAGTGCCTTCCCCAGCGCCTCGGGCGTCAATCCCATGATCACCATCATGGCGATGGCGCACCGTGCGTCCCGGTTTATCGCGGCCGCCTGCTAACCCTATTGCAACTGGCGGCTGAGGGAACGCTTCCCTAGACTTTCAGACCATATGCAGGCGGCGGTTCAGACCAAACGCAGTCCCTGGGTCATCCTGCTCGTGCTCTGCCTCGGCTTCTTCATGATCCTGCTCGATCTCACCATCGTGAACGTTGCGATCCCGAGCATCATCGATGGGCTGCACGCCGGGCTGGACGAGATTCTCTGGGTGCTGAACGCGTACATCCTCGTGTACGCGGTGCTGCTGATCACCGCGGGCCGGTTGGGCGACATGTTCGGCGCCAAGCGGCTCTTCCTGATCGGGCTCGCGGTCTTCACGCTGGCCTCGATTGGCTGCAGCCTCGCCCAAAGCCCCGGCCAGCTGATCTTCGCCCGCGTGATCCAGGGCGTCGGCGGCGCCATCCTGACACCGCAAACGCTCAGCATCCTGACCAACATCTTTCCCCCGGACCGGCGCGGTGCGGCCTTTGGGGTCTGGGGCGCGGTCGCCGGCATCGCCTCGGTGACCGGACCCACGCTCGGCGGTTTCCTCGTCACCAACTTCAGCTGGCAGGCCGTCTTCTGGGTCAACGTTCCGGTCGGCATTGTCGCCTTCGTCCTCGGGATCTGGCTGCTCCCCGGCATCCGCCTGGGCCGCGAGCAGAACCTCGATCCGGTCGGTGTCCTCCTCGCCAGCGGGGCGCTCTTCGCCGTGGTTTTCGGGCTGATCGAGGGGCAGCGGTACCACTGGGGCACCTTCACCGATGTCACGTCGTTCGATGCGGCCGGCGGACACTGGGGCCTCTTCAGCATTCCAAGTCTTTTTATTGCCGGCGCCATCCTCCTGGCGCTCTTCGTGTTGTGGGACCGCGTTCAGTCGCAGCCGCTGGTGCCGTTCTCGCTCTTCAGCGACCGCAACTTCACGGTGGGCAACGGCCTGGCCGCCATCGTGTCGTTCGGCATGATGGGACTCTTCCTGCCGCTGACGATCTTTCTTCAATCGGTGCTCGGCTTTAGTGCGCTCAAGGCCGGATTGACGCTGGCCCCGATGCCGCTGACCTCGATGCTGGTGGCTCCCTTCTCGGGCCGTGCGACCGATCGCGTCGGCGGCAAATACATCCTCATGTTTGGGCTCACGTGTTTTGCCGCGGGCATGGGTTTGGTGGTCTGGGTGGCGTCGCTCAACGCCGGACAGTCAACCTTTACCCTGCCACTCATCCTGGCCGGCGTCGGCCTCGGCTGCACCTTCGCCCCGATGACGACGGTGACCATGCAGCGCGTGAATCCCCGGCTTGCCGGCGCCGCGTCAGGCTTGCTCAACACAACCCGCCAACTGGGGGGCGCGTTCGGCAGCGCCGTGGTGGGTGCCATCTTGCAAACGCGGCTCGCCAACGAGCTCGTCAGCCAGGCGCAGACACAGGCCGGCAGTCTGCCAGCCCCATTTCGATTGCCGTTCGTCCAGGGATTTGCCAAAGCCGCCGGAGGCGTGCTCGAGGTTGGACGCGGCCAGTCCGGAGTGCCGCTACCAGCCGGCATCCCGGCCGCGGCGGCCGGCCAGATCCAGCAACTGGCGCACGAGGTGTTCGCCCAGGCCTTCATCAACGCGATGCGGCCCTCGCTGGCCGTTGCGATCGCGGTGTTGTTGTTCGGAGCCTTGCTGACGGCGACCATTGAAGGCCGCCGCAAGGCGACCACCCAACGGCTGGCAGAAACCGTCCCGGCCGCGGGCTAGAACCGGCGATATCCGCTCCATATACTGAAATTCGTGCCCACCCAGTGGCTGCCCCTGTTTCCCTTGAACGTCGTGCTCTTCCCGCACATGGCCCTGCCGTTGCACGTCTTCGAACCGCGCTACCGGCAGATGATCGCCGATTGCCTCGAAGAAGGGCACAGCTTTGGTGTGGTCGCTATCCGTGAGGGAAGTCAGATCGGGCTGGCGACTCCCTATGAGGTCGGGACCCTGGCGAAGATCGTCCGGATCGATCGACTGGATGACGGCCGGATGAATTTATTGGTGATGGGCGCCTCACGCTTTACCATCGTGCAGACCGCGGACGATCGCCCCTACCTGCGCGGTCAGATCCGCATCATTCCCGAGGCGGGGGACGACCTGGATGCGACCGCCCGCCTGACCGAGACGACCGCCGTCACCTTTCGCCAGTATTCGAACCTGTTGCGCGAGCTGGTCGGCCAGCAGCCCGACGACGCCGAACCACCGATGGAGCCGGAGCTGCTCTCCTACCTGATTGCCGCGGCGCTCAACCTGCAGGTTTCGGAGAAGCAATCGCTGCTGGCGGAGCCTCGGACCGATGCCCGCCTCGTGCTCGAGCTGCGGATCCTCCGCAAGGAGATCGTGCTGCTCAAGCAGATGGTTGCCCACGCCGCCACTGCGGCGAAGGCGAAGACCTTCCTGAACTAAACCGCGCCCATGCGGGGGCGGCCCTCCGGCCGCTACAGCCCTTAACTCGTGTGGAGGTCGACGACGAGGCGCCACGCATAGGTTCCCGTGGCGGCGAGCGTGAAAGCCGTGACTCGCACCGGTCGTGCCAGGTCGATCGTGATCGTCCCGTCCGGTCCTTGCTGGACGCCGGGCTCGACCGCGGCCACCTGGTAGCTGTGGATGCCGTTGACCGGCGCGCCGGCGACATCCGTGCCCTTGAACGCGACCGCGACATGCAGATCGTCCGGCCGCGTGACGACCATCGACGGCAGCCCACTGCCGCGGATGTCGAAGACCAGCCGCGTGTAGCCGGCCACCGCGGTCCCCGGCCGGATGCGGTACATGGAGCCGCCGCTGACCCCGTTCCCCAGCGTGAAGAGCACCGGGGCAGCCGGGGCGGAGGCGGAGACGGTGGCACTGGCGCTCGGCGAGACCGAAGCCTTTAAGGTTGGGGAGGCACGGACCGAGACGGTCGCGGTTGGGGCGGTCCCGCTGAGCTTGTGGCTGCCCTTCAGCCAACCGCCCTCGTAGAGGACCGCGGCGAGGAGGACGCAGGCCGCCGCCCCAAGTCCGACGGTGATCCGCATCGTCGTATCCGGCTTTCGAGGTGGCGCCGGAGGCGCGGCCGTGCTGTCGTCGTCAAGGTGCACCGCGGGTTCCTGGTCGAAGACGGCGTTGCTGGTCACCGGCACCCAGGGCTCCTCGAAGGCCGGTTCCGGCTGGCGCTCCGATTCGACCGGGGCCGTGGGTGGCGCTGGCGGGGCCGGCTGTGGTTCGCGATCCCAGTCGAGGAATTCGACCTGACGGTGGGAATCGACCGGGACCTCCCGCAACGGCCTGGTCTGGATCTCGGGGTCGGGCGCCGACGACTCGGCCTCGGGCGCCTCGTCCGCGGGTTCCGGCTCGTGCAACGCCTCGGGCTCGACGAGCTCCGCCGCCTCCACCGGTTCGATTTCCAGCGGCGGCGCGGCCATCATCGGATAGCGCGGTTCCGCCGTCGGAGGCAGCGGTGTTGGATGGTCTTGGGACGGCTCGTCGCGGAAGATCTCCCGCTCCAGCTCCGCTAAGAGATCCGGGACGCTGCTAACTTCGGGACGGACCGGTTGCGGCACCTCGGGCGCGGCAGGCAGCGGGATGGGATGAGGCGGGGCGATCTCGAACGACCGCGACGCCGACTGGCTGCGCAGGCGGTCCGGGATCGCGAGCGCGAAGGCCTGATCCATCGCCCCGGAGCCGACCGTTGCGTTGGGCAGACGGCCGACCCGCAACAGCATCTCGCGGAAATCCTCGACCCGCTCCCGGCAGGCCTCGCAGCGCCGGAGATGATCACGCGCCCATTCGAGATCCTTGCCATCCAGTCGATCGTCGAGGACCGCACTGGGCGAGATCCGGTTGCAGCGATTGCGGTCAAAATTTGATGTAGTCATAGATCTCCCCGAGCTCCGCACGGCTGCGGTCCAGCGTGTGGACCAGCTTGCGCGGCGCCATATCGACAACGTCGGCGAGCTCGTCATACGAGAGCTTCACGAAATCGCGCAGCAGCACCACCACGCGCGCGTCGAAGGGGAGGGCGGTCAGTGCTCGCTGAACGGTATCGCGACGCAGCGCCCGGCGCGCGTCCGACTGTGGAAAGTCTTCCAGGCTCACCTGCGCGGCGCGCTGCCGCCGAAACCAGCGGCGGGGTCGCAACGCCGTCCGGCTGAGCTCGGTTGCTGCCCGAAAGACGTCGGCCCGCCGCAGTCCCTCACCACTGGGGCGGTGGCGCAGACCCTCGGCAACCTGGCGAAACGCCGCACAGGTGATGGCGGCCGCGCCGTCGATGTCGTCGAGCAGCCGGGCAACGTAGTTCAGAACGAGGGGGAAGTCCGAATAGAACTCACGTTCCACGGACGCCGCCCGAGCGCTTAAGACCGGGGCTTCAACGTGTACTTGATCCATTACTGGGACGGTGAGCGGATGCCTGCAGTCTAGTCAGGCGGCACGAATTCGTCAACTCGGCTTGACGCCAGGGGCCGAATTCAACTCGGGTTGGACGAGTTCGACCACGTCGCCGAGCGCATAAAGGGTCGCAAGCGCCTCCCCATCGGCGCCAAACAACGTTCGCGGCATCCCGAGGTCGGCGACGAACACACGGCCGGCGTTCGGCGCGCGGGCAAGTCCCGGCTTGGGTGCGGCGAGGCTCAGCGTCGCCGCCGCCCGGACGGCGGCGTCCGCCCCTATCCCGGTGTCGGCATCCAGGCCCGAGGGCACGTCGATCGCCACGATCGGCCGCCCGGTGGCATTCATCGCGTCGATGATGCGGGGAGCCGGTTCCCGAAGCGGCGGCCGAATGCCGGTCCCGAGCAAGCCGTCGAGGACCGCGTCGGTGGACCGTTCGATGCCATCCGGCGCCTCGCGTACCGGGATACCCATTCGTTGGACGGTGGTCGCATGATGCGCGACCAGGCTCCCGGCGTCGCGTGGTGGAACGATCGAGGCAGTGACGACGGCACCACCTAGATGCAGGAAGCGCGCGGCGGCCAGCGCATCACCCCCGTTGTTGCCGGAGCCGGCAACCACCGTGATGTGCCGGCCGCGGAGGCCATCCAGGTACGCATCCAGGAAGCGAGCGACCTGCCAGCCGGCGATTTCCATCAATTGCAACGGCTCGATCCCGAACCGCGAACGGGCTTCCACGTCCGCCTGGCGCAGCGCGTCCGACGACAGGGTTGGGACCTGGTCCCAGGAAACCGCCGGCCAGGTCACGTGACGAGGAGTGTTTCGCCGGGCGCCGCGTGCAGCCGGTCGGCCGCCGATCCTTCGCGCAGCGCGAACTCGATCCGGCCGCTGCTGCCGACCAGCGCGATCAATTCGTTCGGCTGGGCGTCCTCATAGGTCTCGACGGTCCGAACCTTGATGCCGTTGGCGGCCTTGATCCGCGCCAGCGCGCGGATTGGCAGGTTACTGATCACGTTGCCGAAATGGTCGCAATGCATTGCCTGGGCCCGCCAGGCCTCCCCAACCTTCGACGCCCAGGCCTCGGGGAGGCGCAGGGGCTCGCCCCGTCGAGGCCGGCCGACCTCGCCGAGGGGCGCGCCGGCGGCCAGCCGCGCGGCCACCGGGGCGAACACATCGCGCCCGTGAAAGGTCGGTGCGGCTTCCGGTGGCGTGGCCAGCTCCACCGTTTCACTGATGGGGTCGTTGAGAAAGGTGAAGAGTCCATTATCGGGTCCGACAAAGTAGTGATCCGCGGCCTTGAAAGCGATCGCCTTCCGTTCCGTGCCGACACCAGGGTCAACGACGGCCACGTGAACCGTCCCCGCGGGAAAGCTCCGCCAGGCGCTGTCCAGGAGGAAGGCGCCCTGCAGGACGGCGAACGGCCGCACGCCGTGGGTGATGTCGACCAGCGCTGCCTTGGGGTGCAGCGACAGGATGGCGCCCTTCATCGCCCCCACGTAGGCGTCGTCCAACCCGAAGTCTGTCAGCAGCGTCACGATGCCGCTCGGCTTCATGCCGCCATGCTATCCGCTGGCGCCTGCCGGCAACCGGCACGGCAAAAACAAAAGAGCCGCCCAGGCGGGGCGGCTCTTCCTTCAGCCTGACGGCTTAGTAATCCGGCATCGACGGCGCCGGCGCGGCTGCCTTCTTTTCCGGAATGTCCGAGACGAGCGCTTCGGTCGTCAGCAGCATCGCCGCAATGCTGGCGGCATTCTGCAGCGCCGAACGGGTGACCTTGGTCGGGTCGACGATGCCGGCCTTGACCATGTCGGTGTACTCACCCTTGTTGGCGTCGAAGCCCTGCCCCTTCGGCAGGCCCTTGACCTTCTCCACCACAACCGAGCCTTCCCAGCCGGCGTTGTTCACGATCTGGCGTAGTGGCTCCTCCAGCGCCCGGCGGACCAGCGCGACGCCGGTCGCCTCGTCGCCTTGAAGCTTGAGGGTGTCGAGCGAGCTCTGCGCGTGCACCAGGACGGCACCGCCACCGGGCACGATGCCCTCCTCGACGGCGGCCCGGGTGGCCGATACCGCGTCTTCCATCCGGTGCTTCTTCTCCTTGAGCTCGGTTTCGGTCGCGGCACCGACCTTGATGACGGCAACCCCGCCAGCCAGCTTGGCCAGTCGCTCCTGGAGCTTCTCCTTGTCCCAGTCCGAGGTCGTCTTCTCGATCTCGGCCTTGATCTGGTTGATGCGGCCCTTGATCGTTTCCGGCTTCCCGGCACCTTCGACGATCGTGGTGTCGTCCTTGGTGATGGTCACGCGGCGGGCCCGGCCGAGCTGGTTCAGCTGCACCGAATCCAGCTTGAGCCCGAGCTCATCGGAGATCACCTGGCCACCGGTCAGGATGGCGATGTCTTCCAGCATGGCCTTGCGCCGGTCACCGAACCCGGGCGCCTTGACGGCCACGGCGGTGAAGGTGCCACGCAGCTTGTTGACGATGATCGTCGCCTGCGCCTCGCCCTCGACGTCCTCGGCGATGATCAACAGCGGCTTGCCGCTCTGCACGACCTTCTCGAGGACCGGCAACAGGTCGGCGACGGCGGAGATCTTCTTGTCGGTGATCAGGATGAAGGGGTCTTCGAGGACTGCCTCCATGCGGGTGGCATCCGTGACCATGTAGGGCGAGATGTAGCCCTTATCGAACTGCATCCCGTCGACGAGCTTGAGCTCGTCCTCGATGCCGCGCGACTCTTCGACGGTGATGACGCCGTCCTTGCCGACCTTCTCCATCGCGTTGGCGACCATCTCGCCGATCTTGGGGTCGCCGGATGAGATCGTCGCCACCTGGGCGATCTTCTCGCGATCGGAAATCTGAACCGACTGTTCCTTGATGGCTTTGACGACTTCGTCGACGGCCTTCTGGATGCCGAGCTTCAGCAACATCGGGTTGGCGCCGGCGGTCACGTTCCGCAGCCCTTCACCGATGATCGAGGCGGCCAGGACCACCGAGGTGGTGGTGCCGTCACCGGCAATGTCGTTGGTCTTGCTCGCGACTTCCTTGACCAGCTGGGCCCCCATGTTCTCGAAGGCATCCTCCAGCTCGATCTCCTTCGCAATCGTCACCCCGTCGTTGGTGATCGTCGGGGAGCCGAACTTCTTGTCGAGTACGACGTTACGGCCCCGGGGGCCGATGGTAATTCGAACCGCGTCGGCGACCTTGTCGACGCCTCGCTTCAGCGCGGAACGCGCGTCGGCATCGTATGCCAGTTGTTTCGCCATCGATCGTCCTCCTTCCTGCTTGTGGTAAGTGAGCAAACGGCCAGTATTCGGGCCGGTAATACCCGCATTTTAGCACTCCTAAGCATCGAGTGCTAGCAATCGGTCGCCTCGAGCGCCAGCCGGACGAGGCGTCGGTAGAATGAGGTGCGCCGCCTGCGCGGCCCTGCCCCATGAGTATCCCTGAGTCCGCTCCCTCCTCCCGGCGTGTCGGCCGGGCGATGGCCTGGGGGGTCGCGATCGGCGTCGGCGCCGTCGTCCTTCGCGAGCTGGTGCGGCCGCGCGAGCAGCCGGCCCGCCTGATCGACTGGGGACGCGTCGAGGAGATCGCCCTGGCCCGATGCGGCGAGGGGCAGGACCTGGCTGCCGATCAGAACCGGGACCAGACCTACCAGCAAATTGCCGCCGAATTAGAGCCGCTGCTGGCCGAGGCGCTGGGGCTCGGTGCCGCGCAAGCCGGCAGCCAGCTCTATCCCGGCCTGACCGCCGTCGGCCGCCGCCAGTGGGTGCGGTTCAACATCCGGATCTTCCGCCAGATGTTCGAGCCGCTCGAGGGCCTGCAGCGGCTCATTCCCGGGTCGCTGATCCTCAACGTCGGCCAGAAGGGCCTCACCCGCTACCTGGGCCTGATGCTCGGCCTGCTGGCGCGCCGCGTGCTGGGGCAGTACGACCCCGCCCTGCTGGGGAGGGAGCCGGTCGAAACCTCGTCCTTGATCCTGGTCGAACCGAACGTCCAGGCCTGGGCGCAAAAGGACAAGCTGCCCATCGACGAGCTTCGACGCTGGCTGGCCATGCACGAGATGACCCATGCCTGGGAGTTCAAGGCGCATCCGTGGCTGCAGGCATACCTGGAAGGCCTGCTCAAGCAGGTGCTGGTCGGTGGACTCGGCGACGGGCATCGGCCGAGCCGTCTCGAATTGATCCGCACGTTGACCGTTGGCGTCGGTCAACAGTGGAAAGCGATCGCGAAAATGCAGGCGGTGATGAGCCTGTGCGATCACGTCTATGTTCTGGCCGAAGGCCGGATGATTGCCGAGGGCACCCCGGCCGAAGTGACGCGCGAGCCGAAGGTCATCGAGGCCTATCTCGGGCCGGGCGCTGCGGCGCGGATCGCATCGGGGGCGGCCAGCCATGGCTGAAGCGCTGCTCGAAGTGAAAGACCTGGTGGCCGGCTACGACGGCACCTCCGTGCTGTGCGGCATCAGCCTCAAGGTCGAGGCCGGATCGATTGTCGCCGTGCTCGGCGCCAATGGCGCCGGCAAGACCACCTTGAACAAGGTGCTGTCGGGCGTCGTCCGTGCGCAACGGGGCGAGGTGATATTCGACGGCCGGCGCATCGATTGCTTGACGCCTGCCGGCATCGTCGCCGCGGGGCTCGTGCACGTGCCCGAGGGGCGGCGGCTGTTTCCCGATCTCAGCGTGCTTGAAAATCTCGAGCTTGGCTCCT
>Ga0209234_1000842_pt1 | contig 11087 bp, 10 predicted proteins | sample GraSoi013_1_20cm_2_FD_185816 | JGI IMG/M metagenome (GOLD analysis project Ga0209234, IMG submission 185816) | Grasslands soil microbial communities from the Angelo Coastal Reserve, California, USA - Sample 08_20_2013_1_20cm (SPAdes) (version 2) | ecosystem: Environmental > Terrestrial > Soil >... | reverse complement strand
CGCGACCGCCGTGCTGACGCTGCGCCGGCGCAGCGAAGGATTCGCGGTTCGGCATGACTTCGCCGCCGAGCTCGCGATCGAAAGTGGACGGCGCGTGCGGAACGGCACGAGCAATTACGCGCGAATCAGCGGTACGGGACACATTCTCGCACCGATCGGGGGGAGCCGCATTCTCGCGCGCGTGCAGTTTGGTCTCGCGACAGCGGCACTGCCACCGCACCGCGCCTTCGTCCTCGGCGGCCGCGGAACGCTGCTCGGGGACCAGTTTCGCGAGTGGGGAGGACGCCGTCTCGCGCTGGTGCATGTCGAGTGGCGGACTCCCGTGCCCTTCCTGCGTCTTGCAGCGGGACCGGCACGCACGCCGGGAACGATTACCGTCGCACCGTACGCGGCCGCGGGTTGGACCGATGATGCCATTCCATTGACCCCCTGGCGTGTGACGCCGGGCACTCGCACGACCGTGGGGATGGGCGCTGAGTGGTTGGGCGTGTTTCGCCTCGAGGCGGGTTATGGCCTCCAATCGCATCACGCCCACGTGGCATTCGACGTAACGCGCGATTTTTGGGACATCCTGTAGCCAAAAGACTGGACTGAATCGCCGGCAGCACTACCTTGGAGACGGCCGCATGGCGATTACCGCGTTCCCCGACGAATGGCTGGCCCAATCCCTCGAGGGCCTGATCTCCCCCGAGCTCCTCCAGGAGCTCCGGGGAAAGTCGGACGCGGGCCGCACGTTATGGGAGGCGCTCGTCGCGGAGAAAATCGCGACGGACGCCGTCATCATCGACAAGTTGTCGCATCGCTTCCGGCTCAAGATCGCCGACGCCACGAAGCTCGATCTCACGGTTCGCGACGGCGTTCCTGAGCAGCTGGCGCGCCGCTACCGCGTGCTGCCGTTGCGTCTGACCGATTCTTATCTCGAGTTGGGTACCGCCAACCCGTTCGATCTCGATGCCGAGAAGGCGCTGGCCTTCGCAACGGCGCGGGAAATCCGGCTGTTCCTGTTGGCCCCTTCCAAGATCACCGAGAAGCTCGATGAGATGTACAAACCGGAAAAGGCGATCGACAAGCTGCTCGAGGGCATGGGCGACGCGGAAGTCCTGACGACACTGAGGGACACGCCCGCCCCCGAGGAGCTCAATGTCTCGGAAGCGGACGCGAGTCAGAAGCCGGTCGTACGGCTCGTGGATATGATCATCTCGGAAGGCATTCTCTCTCGAGCCAGCGACATCCACGTCGAGCCGGAAGAGGGCGGCGTCGCGGTGCGCTATCGGATCGACGGCGTGCTGCGGCAGGTCATGAAGATCCCGCGCCAGGCTGGGCTGCCGCTGATCTCGCGCATCAAGATCATGTCATCACTCGACATCGCCGACCGGCTGCGGCCCCAGGACGGCCGTGCCCGCGTCGCGGTGAACGGGCAGCCCATCGACCTGCGCGTCTCGACGCTGCCCGCGCAACTCGGCGAAAAAGTGGTCATCCGGATTCTCGATTCCCGCGCCACCGTCAAGTCGCTCGATTCGCTGGGCCTGAATCCGGGCGAAGCGGACGCGATCAAGCGGCTGCTCGAGAATCACGAAGGCATCCTCCTGGTCACGGGCCCCACCGGATCCGGCAAGACCACGACACTCTACTCGGCCATCAATCAGATCAAGAGTGAGGGCGTGAACATCGTGACGGTGGAAGACCCGGTCGAGTACCGGATGCAGGGCATCGTTCAGGTGCAGGTTCAGGAGAAAGCCGGTTTGACCTTCGCGGCGGCGTTGCGCTCGATTTTGCGTCAGGACCCGAACGTCGTGCTCGTCGGCGAAATCCGCGACAAGGAAACCGCGCAGATCGCTGTGCAGGCGTCGCTCACTGGGCACTTGGTGTTGTCGACGCTGCACACCAACGACGCCGCCAACGCGGTCACCCGTCTCGTCGACATCGGTGTGGAGCCGTACAAGATCGCCGCCTCGCTGCGCGGCGTCGTGGCCCAGCGGCTGATGCGCAAGCTGTGCCCGACGTGCAAGGAAGTCTGGATGGAGGCGCCACCCGACCGGCTGCGGCGCTGGATCCCGGCGGGCACGCCGCTGTATCGGGCCGGCGGTTGCCCGGATTGCGCCATGACCGGCTATCGCGGCCGCTTCTCGATTCTCGAGATTCTAACGATGAATCCGGAGCTCGAGCGGCGCATCGCGGCCGGTGAAGCGGCGGACCGCGTCGCGGAAGCGGCGAAGCGCGGGGGGATGAAGTCGCTCTGGGATTCAGGACTCGCGCACGTGACACGCGGTGAATCGACGATCGAAGAGCTCACGCGGGTCGTGGATATTCCCAATGAAGACGAGCCATTTGAAGAACCAGCGCCGACGAAGCGGGGCTCGGGGAAGGCGTTGCAGTTCACGGCGGCGCAGGAAGCTGCTCCCGTCTCGACCCATTTCGACCTGCTCGAAGAAACGGCGGCGCCAACCCGTCGATCGGGCGCGCACGGTCAGCCGGCATCGAAGGTCTTGCTGGTCGACGACGAAGACAGCCTGCGCAAAGTCATGCGCGATTTGCTGGAGCGCGACGGGTACGCCGTCACCGAGGCCCGGGATGGCGTGCAGGCGCTCGATCAGGTCGATCGCATTGGTCCGGACATCATCGTGCTCGATTTGAATCTCCCGGGGCTCGACGGCTATGGGGTGCTCTCGCATCTGCGCTCGCGACCCGCCACGGCGAATATTCCCGTGATCGTCCTGACGGCGAAGGGCGACGAAGACAATGAAGTCCGCGTCTTCGAGCTCGGCGCCGATGATTTTCTCACCAAGCCGTTCCGGGCCCGCGCGCTGTCGGCGCGGCTCGAAGCCGTGCTCGGCCGCCGTCGCTGACTTCCATTCGCGTGTCCTTCGTGGACACATATGCACTGCGTGGCGACGGGCGGCAGCTCGAAGTGCTTGTGTTGCGCCGCGGCGACAGCGGGCGCTGTCCCGGTTCGTGGGAGACGGTGCACGGCACGATCGAGTCCGGCGAAACGCCGGTGCAGGCATCCGTGCGCGAGCTGCGCGAAGAAACAGGGCTCGCACCGGAGCGACTCTACAATCTCAGTCGCACCGAAGCGTTCTATCAGCACGGCACCGACGAGTTGGCGGTGATCCCGGTGTTCGCGGCGTTCGTGTCGGCCCACGCGACGGTCCGCTTGTCGGGCGAACACGATCGCGCCGAATGGTTGAGCGCGACGGCGGCGGCGAGCCGTTTCGCCTGGCCCCGGGAGCGGAGAGCACTCGATGACATTTTGTCAATAGTCGGGGGTGGAGACGCAGGCTTGCTCGAAGATGTTCTGCGCGTAAGCTAGTAGCAGGCTCCCTTGTGAATCCATTCTATCATCGGATCTACCGCGTGGTCCGTCACATCCCCAAGGGACGGGTGGCGACGTACGGTATCGTCGCGCGCCTCGCGGGCCGTCCCGGCGCCGCGCGGACGGTAGGGTGGGCACTCTCCGCACTTCCTGAAGACAACGATGTTCCGTGGTGGCGCGTGATCAACGCGGCCGGCCGCATTTCGCTGTCGAGTCAGGATCACAGCGCCGTGTTACAGCGCGCGTTGTTGTTGCGCGAAGGCGTGCGGTTCGCGCCGGGCGGCGCGGTCAGTCTCGGAACGTTCGGTTGGCCCGCGGAGTCCTACGACAGCGCGGTCGCCTCCCACAAGCGCGCGGCCTCGACGCGAAGATCGCGCAGGTTGAAAGGCTTGCGCACGTAACGCACGCCGAGACGCGCCAGCGTCTCTTCGGTCGTCGGCCGTACATCGCCGGTCGCCACAATCATTCGCTCCCGCAGCGTCGGAATCCGCGCCACCAATTCTTCCGCGAGCAGCGTGCCCCGTTTTCCGGGCGCCATCGCGCGCGCGTCCGTGATGACGAGATCGAAACCACCGCGTTGCGCGAGATCGAGCGCATGCTGCGGATCGCCCGCGACTTCGACCAGGTGCCCATCGCGCGCGAACAGCGCCTTGATCGTCCGCTGCACCGCGGGATCGCCGTCGATGAGGAGAATCGTGCGCTTGACGAACGGCGGGGTGTTCGCCGGCTCTGCGGGAATCGGCGTCTTGGCGGCGCGCAACGCGTCGGCGGGCGCGGGCGGCAAATCGACACGGAACGCCGCGCCGCTCCGTCCCGCACCAGACGAGGGGGGCCGGGGGGGCTCGATCGTGATGTGGCCACCGTGACTCTCCACGATCGAATACGTGATTGAAAGCCCGAGCCCCGTACCCTTGCCGGGTTCCTTCGTCGTGAAGAACGGCGTGAACACGCTGGGGAGCACGTCCTCAGGGATCCCCGGTCCCGTGTCTGCGACGCGCAGGTGGACGTGGCCGTCGAACCAGGTGGACACGGTGATCTCGCGCGCCCGCTCGCGCGGGTTCTCGGTCACCGCCTGCGCGGCATTGGTAATGAGGTTGAGAACGACCTGCTGGAGCCCGTGGCGGTCGCCCATGACCTGCGGCAGTACGCCACTCAGCTCCCGCGTCACCGTGATGTCGTTGAGCTTCATGTCATACGAGGTCAGCGACAGCGTCCGGCGGATCACATCATTGAGATCAACCGGCAGCTGCTCGCCCGATCCCTTGCGCGCGAACGTCAACAGATTGCGCACGATCCGCCCAGCCCGCTGCGCCTGTTCCTGGATGACCTGCAGATGGCCACGATCTTTCTTGCCGAGCTCCTTTTGCTCGAGCAGAAACTCCGAAAGTCCGGCGATCGAGGTGAGCGGATTGTTCAGCTCGTGTGCGACGCCCGAGACCAGCTGGCCGACCGCCGCCAACTTCTCGCTTTGGACGAGCTGGGTTTCGAGCGCCTGCTGCTCGGTCACGTCTTCGACGAGGACGACGATGCTTTGCTCGGTGGTGGCGCCGGGAATGCGGGCCGCATTCACCCGCAGGGCGCGCTGCAGGCGGTCCGAGCGGGCCACGAGCGGGGCAGGGCGCTCGCCGCGGCGTACCGCATCCAGCAGATCGGCCAGCGCGTGTGATTTGCCCAGCAGCGCCTCACCGAGCGAGGCCCCGACGACGCTGGGAACCGGAACGTCCAGCAGGCCCGCGAGGGCGCGGTTGGCCCGGCGGACTCGGCCCTCATCATCCACCACCGCGATGCCTTCACTCAGCGCATCGAACGCCGTCTCCCACTGCTCTTTCGCTCGCCGCACCATCTCGAAGAAACGGGCATTGGCGATCACCACGGCCGCGTGGGTCGCCAGCGTCGACAGGAGGCGGACATCCTCGGGGACGAACACACCCTCTCGGGGGTCGGTAATCAGCAGCGTGCCGATGACCACGCCGTGCGAGCGCAGCGGTACCGCGGCGGCCGCCGCCGCCTGAACGCCCGTGACGACCTCCGTTGGCTCGGGACCCGAGTTGCGCACCAGCTCGAGATGCTCACGCCCCGCCGACCGGGCCAGCAGCCCCTTGTCATCCCCAGGAATTTTTCGGCCGCGGAGCGCGCTCAAGGTTCCTTCCGCCGCGGCTATCTGGAGTGGATCTCCGGCGGTCTCGCCGACCAGCGCAAGCAGTGCGCCCTGCGCATCGAGGAAGCGAACGGCGTACCGCACGACTTGCTCGACAATCCGGTCCAGCTCGAGTGAGTCGGAGAGGACGTACGACAACTCCTGGAGCGAAAACAGCTCCGACAGCCGGCGATTCAGCTCCTCGGCCGCGCGACGACGCTCGTACTCCGAGCGCATCAGCCGCTGGCGCAGGCGCCAGAGCACGGCCGCCACGCCCACGACGAGCAGGGCGACGGCTGCGCTCAGAACCGGATGTTCTCGCCACAGGTTCATGGTCTTCTATATTCTACAATCGTTTTTGAGAATCAATCTCGAGCCTCACATCGCCCGATCGGTCGCGCTCAGTCTGCTCATCACAGCCTGCGCTCGTGAGCCGCGTCCGCCCATCTCGCATGCCTGGCCGCTGATGGGCACCACGATGTCGGCGGCGGCATGGGGAGCGGATAGCGCAGCCGTCGTCCGTGCGCTCGACGGCGCGCGCGACTCCGTGGATCGCATCGATTCGTTGTTACAGAAGCGAATGCGGATCGCCACGCTGGATTCCGTCAGAGAGGACGTGCGACGCAAGAGCGGCGTTGCGCTGGCGCCGGACAGCGTGGCCATCGGTTATGCGCTCGACCGCGCGGCGCTCGCGCTCGCGCGCGTCGTCGACAGTGCGCTCCTCGATCTGGGTGAACAATTCCGTTGGATCGGTCCTGCGTCGCGCTCGACGCACCGGTCCGTCGGCATTCCCGATCCCGATAACACCTTGCGTTCACTCGGCGCCGTGGAGATGTGGAGCGGCTCGGTGCGCACGAGGTCGCAACGCAATGCGCACGGCGCCGCGGTGCGATCGGTGACGGTGCTCGCCGCGACCGCCGCCGGCGCCGACGCGTGGGGGGCGGCCTTCATGATCATCGGATGTGACAGCGCATTGGCGTTGGCGCCGCGACTCGCACAGCCCTCGTCGGGGTCGCGCGTGAGCGTCGTGTGCGCGGATGCGGCTGGGGTGCGCTCGACTACGGACCTCGCGCAGCGGTTCCGGCGTCCGTCTGGGCGCGGGCCTTGACGCGCGCGCGCTCCTCATTGAGCAGCCGCAGCGAGCGCGTCCACACATCGCTCGAGAGGCCCTGGTAGCTGATCGTCATCTGTTCCCTGAAGCTGATCCCTCGTTCGAAGAGATAGATCGCCACGGCCTGCTGGCGCGCGTCGAGCTGATTCGAGCCCCAGGTCGGTGACAGAGGGACGATGCCGATGGGACGGAACAGCCGGCCGCGGCTCGTGATGTTCAGATCTTCCGGATTGAATCGCGCGGCGGGCACCACACCGAGGAACGTGACCATCACGAGCACCGGGTTTTCGGTGTTGGCGAGTTGAGCGGCCTCGGCGATGTCGTCGGCGCGGCTCTGCACCAGTTGCCGCAGCGAGCGGTAGGTGTCGGGCGCGAGCAGCCGGATGACCTGCTCGTCGAGCGGCAACACCTGAATGGCGACGGTGCCGGTGCTGAAACTCGCGACGATGTCATCGCGACGGAGCGAGCCGTAGCCCGGCGGAATCGTATCCTGGGCGGTTAGAGAAGGTTGGAATGTTGGAATGTTGGAAAGAACAAGCAGTATCATTCCAACTTTCCAACCTTCCAACAGTCGTCCCCTCATTGCGTCGCCCCTCTCACCAGCTCCTCGATCGCCTCTCGCAGCTCCCCAATTCCCTCGCCAGTCTTTGCGCTCGTCACGATGACTTGATCCGCGGGAAGCCCGAGCTCCTCGCGCAGTTCGCGTTCGCGATCGCGCCGCTGCGCCGTCGAAAGCTTGTCACCCTTGGTGAGCGCGGCAAGGACATGCCTCTCACCCTCGGCCAGCGTATCCTGCATGGTGCGATCATCCACGGAAGGCGGATGGCGGATGTCCAGCAGCCACACCACGCCGCGCAGCCGCTCGCGCTCGAGGGCGTATCGCAGGAGGCGGCGAAAGTCCGCCCGTTGCTCCTTTCCGGCTCTGGCGTACCCGTATCCGGGCAGATCCAAAAAATACAGGGAGAGGGGAGAGGGGAGAGGTTCGCTTACCTCTCCCTTCTCCCCTCTCCCCATTTCCACACGAAACACATTCAGTGCTCGGGTCTTCCCCGGCGTCCCGGACGTTTTGGCAATCCGTCTTCCCACCAGCGCGTTGAGCAGCGACGATTTGCCGACGTTGGAACGACCGATGAAGGCGACTTCGGGGAGCGGAGGATCTAACGGCGCATCAGCTCGCGGGAACGAGCCAATGTAACGCGGGTCGATCAGGCTTCTTTCTTCTGGCGGGGACGCTCGGTCACGAGTAACGGCGCACGACCCGACGTGACGCATTCAGCCGTGATCGCGACCTCGCGCACATCGTCACGACTCGGCAGCTCGAACATGATTTCCGTCATCATCTCTTCGAGGATGGCACGCAGCCCTCTGGCGCCGGTGCCGCGCTTCATTGCCTTGGCCGCGATCGCCTTCAGCGCGTCCTTCTCGAGCGTCAGCCGCACGTCTTCGAGATCGAACAACTTCTGATACTGCTTGGCGAGCGCGTTCTTGGGCTCGGTGAGGATTTTCACCAGCGCGTCTTCGTCGAGCGCATCGAGCGGCACCGTGACGGGCAGGCGGCCGACGAGCTCAGGAATCAGTCCGTAGCGGAGCAGGTCGTCCGGCTCGACGTCCTGGAACGGATTCTTCTTGAGCTTGGCCGCGACGCCCTCGGCGACTTCTTCCTTGGTAAAGCCGATCTGCCGCCGGCCGGTCCGGGACTCGATGATTTTCTCGAGGCCGTCGAACGCGCCGCCGCAGATGAATAGAATGTCCTTGGTGTTGACCTGGATGTACTCCTGCTGCGGATGCTTGCGTCCACCTTGGGGTGGGACGCTCGCCACTGTGCCTTCCAGGATCTTGAGCAGGGCCTGCTGCACGCCCTCGCCCGAGACGTCCCGCGTGATGCTCGGGTTCTCCGACTTGCGGGCGATCTTGTCGATTTCGTCGATGTAGACGATGCCGCGCTCCGCCTCCGAGACGTTGAAATCGGCCGACTGGAGCAGCCGCACCAGGATGTTTTCGACGTCTTCACCGACGTAACCCGCTTCGGTGAGGGTCGTGGCGTCGGCGATCGTGAATGGCACGTCCAGAATGCGGGCCAACGTCTGCGCCAACAATGTCTTGCCCACGCCGGTCGGCCCGATCAGGAGAATATTGCTCTTGTCGAGCTCGACGTCGTTGTCGCGACCGGAGTGGGAATTGATGCGTTTGTAGTGGTTATAGACGGCGACGGCGAGCGTCTTCTTGGCGCGATCCTGCCCGATCACATACTGGTCCAGCACGTCCTTTATTTCGGCAGGCGTGGGGACCTGGGTGATCGCTTCGGCGACTTCGCGCTCTTCGTCCTCCGCCAGGATCTCATTGCAGAGCGCAATGCACTCATTGCAGATGTAGACCGACGGGCCGGAGATGAACTTCCGGACCGAGTCCTTCGATTTCCCGCAAAACGAACAGCGGAGGTGCTTATCGTGAGACATGCGTCTTTCTAGTATGGGAAAGCGCCGCGAGCGGCGCAAGTGTTCACTTCTTGGCTTTCCCGTCTTCCTTGATTTCTTCGAAGTTTGAGATGACGTGATCGATCAAGCCGTAGTCTTTCGCCTCTTCGGCCGACATGAAGCGGTCGCGATCCATGTCCTTCTCGATCTGGTCGCCGGTCTTTCCCGTATGCTTGCCGTATAGCTCGTTGAGCTTACGCCGCAGGAACAAGATTTCCTTTGCTTGAATCTCGATGTCCGCCGCTGTGCCCTGGGTGCCTCCGGAGGGCTGGTGCATCATGATCCGGGCGTGGGGCAGCGCGGAGCGCTTGCCTTTGCGGCCGGCCGTGAGCAGGAACGAGCCCATGGAGGCCGCCATGCCCATGCAAATCGTGTTCACCGGGGCGCGCAGGAACTGCATCGTGTCGTAGATCGCCATGCCCGACGACACCAACCCGCCGGGCGAATTGATGTAGAGATAGATGTCCCGCTCCGGATTGTCCGCATCGAGGAACAGGAGCTGGGCGATGATGATGTTCGCGACGTCGTCACTGATGGACGTGCCGAGAAACACGATGCGGTCCATCAGCAACCGGCTGAAGATGTCGTAGGTGCGCTCGCCACGGCTCGAGCGCTCGATGATATATGGGGGATAGATGTGGCTTTCGCTCTTCGTCACGCTTGCTCCACGGTGGACTGCGACAGGAGATAGGCGAACACCTTCTCCTCGGTAATGCTCCGCGCGATATCGCGGAGCCGCTTGGCCTTTTCCAGCGACGCGTACAGCTGCGCGGCCGGCATACCCCGGCGCTCGGCCAGCTCCTGGACCTTTTGGTCCAGCTCGGCTTCCGTGGCGCGCAGGTTCTGCGATTCGACAACGTAATCGAGCACGAGGTCGCGCCGCACCTGCGATTCCGCAATGGTGCGGAATTCTTGTGCAAACTGCTGCCAGCGCTCCTCCGGAACTTCGTAGGCCTGTGCGTAGGCACCGAGCACCCGTTCGACCAGCGGCCGCGGCGCCACCACACTGTTCGCCTGCACGATTTGATCGACCAGCTCGCTGCGCACGCGCGCCTCCGCGTCCCGTTCGGCCTCTTTGCCGAGATCCGCGCCGATCGCCGCGCGCAACGCCTCGAGCGACTCGAAGTCACCCATCTCGCGCGCGAAGGCGTCATCGAGGACGGCGAGCTCCTGCCGCTTCACTTCCCGCAGCGTCAGCTGGATGTCACGCGTTTGGCCGCGCTTCGCCTCTTCGGCGAAATCATCGGGGAAGCGCACCGTGGCGTCCACGGCTTCGCCCGGCAGCAAATTCATGATGCGCTCTTCCACGTCCGGAATCGCGCGGCCTTCGCCGAGCACGAACTGGTACGGCTGCGGGTCCTTGGCTTCGCCGTTCTCCCGGGTCGCGATGATGACGTCGACGAGATCCTTAGGCTTTGGCTTCTCGCCCGCGACCGGCGTCCACGGCGCGCGTTGCTCGCGCATCGTGTTCAACTGCTGGTCGACCTGCGCCGTCGTGACGGCGGCAACTTTCCGCGTCAATCGAAATCCGCCCAGGCGTTGCAGTTTGAGATCGGGCTTCAACTCGACGTGAAACTCGAATGTGACTGGAGCGCCGTCTTCCCATTTGAGGTTGTGGATGTGCGGATCGGCAATGGGCTTGAGCTCTTCCTGCTTCTGGGCGACGCGCCAGCTCTCTTGCACCAGCTCGCGGAGCGTCTCCTGGCGGATGTCCTCGGCGAATTTCTTGCGCACCACCGCCGCCGGCGCCTTGCCCTGCCGGAACCCCGGCAACCGGGCGCGTTGCTGATAGACCTTCGTCGCGCGGTCTTCGGCCGCCTTCACGTTATCGGGTGGAATCGTCACTTCGAGCGACGCTTCGCCGGGCTCCGCACGCGTCTTCTTTACAAGGATCTCGGGCATGTGGCGAGAAATCTAACCTGTATGGGGAGTGGGGAGTGGGAGTACTCGACGTCTCGACGTCTCGACGTCCAGACGTCTAGCATAGTGCGACCGGAGGGACTCGAACCCCCACGGGTTGCCCCACCAGCTCCTAAGGCTGGCGCGTCTGCC
>Ga0209234_1000840_pt1 | contig 11103 bp, 10 predicted proteins | sample GraSoi013_1_20cm_2_FD_185816 | JGI IMG/M metagenome (GOLD analysis project Ga0209234, IMG submission 185816) | Grasslands soil microbial communities from the Angelo Coastal Reserve, California, USA - Sample 08_20_2013_1_20cm (SPAdes) (version 2) | ecosystem: Environmental > Terrestrial > Soil >... | reverse complement strand
GCCAAGACGCTCCTGCTCACGTCCAGCCTCGACACCATCGGCCAGATGTCTTGCAATCCCGCGATCGGCGGAATCGCGAAGGGCACCGTGGCGCGGGAGATCGACGCGCTCGGCGGCATCATGGGGCGCGCCACCGATCGCGCCACCATCCAGTTCCGGATGCTCAATCGCTCCAAGGGACCGGCTGTATGGGCCCCGCGTGCCCAGTGCGACCGCACGTTGTACCGGCGCGCCGCGCGCGCGCTGCTCGAAGGCTTTCCGACGCTCGAGCTCGCTCAGGGGACGGTCAGCCGACTGCTCATGGACGGCCCCCGAGCGTCGGGCGTTGTGACCGCGGATGGACGCAGCGTTGGCGCGCGCGCCGTCGTGCTCACCGCGGGCACTTTTCTGCGCGGGCGCATCCACCTCGGCACCGACACGCAGATTCCCGCTGGCCGAGCGGGCGACCAGCCTGCGGTAGCTATCGCGGAACACATTGAATCACTTGGACTTACAGTGTCGCGCTTCAAGACCGGCACACCGCCGCGCGTCGACGGCCGGAGTGTCGACTGGTCCAAGGTCGAGCGCCAGGACGGCGACGGGGACGACTACCGCTTCTCCTCCTACGAGCGGGTCGCCCTGCCACGCCAGGTACCGTGCTGGATCACTTGGGCGGGCGAAGACGTGAAGGCGATCATCCGCGCCCACCTGCAGGAGTCGGCGCTGTACGGTGGTGCCATCAGTGGGCGCGGGCCGCGTTACTGCCCCTCGGTGGAGGACAAGATCGTGAAGTTCCCGGACGCCGCGCGGCACCAGGTGTTCCTCGAGCCCGAAGGTCTGGACACGCACGAGCTGTACGTGAACGGGCTCTCCACTTCCCTGCCCGTGCCGGTGCAGCTCGAGTTTCTCCGGGCCGTGCCAGGGCTCGAGCGGGCGCGCATGACCCGTCCCGGCTACGCGATCGAGTACGACTACTATCCGCCCACGCAGCTCACACCGTGGCTCGAGACCAAGGCGGTGGAGCAGCTGTTTTTCGCCGGGCAGATCAACGGTACGACTGGTTACGAGGAGGCCGGGGGCCAGGGCGTGGTGGCGGGAATCAATGCCGTGCGCCGGTTGCGCGGTGAGGAGCCGGTGATCCTGGGGCGCGACGCCGCGTACATCGGCGTGCTGGTGGACGACCTGGTGACGCGAGGAGTGGACGAGCCGTACCGGCTGTTCACGTCCCGCTCCGAGTTCCGCCTGCTCCTGCGGCAGGACAATGCGCTGCGGCGACTGGCGCCCCTGGCCGAACAGCTGGGCTTGTTGAGCAGCGCGGAGCTGCGCATGGCGGAACGGCGGCGGATAGAAGAAGACGAGCTGCTCGCCGCGGCCCGCGCCACGACGATCGCGCCAGCGGCTGCGGCGCCGCTGCTCCTCTCCACGGGCACAACCCTCGCCGAGCCGGAGCGGGTGGCGCGGTTGGCGCGCCGGCCGGGCGTGTCGCTGCGCGCGCTGCTCGAAGCGGCGGGGGTGACCGTGACGGCCGATGCGCACGCCGTGGCAAGCGCGGAAATCGAGCTCAAGTATGACGGCTATCTCATGCGTGAGCGGGAGGCGGCCGAGCGGCTGGCCGAGCTGGCCGCATTCGCGCTGCCGCTGGAGCTTCCCTACCTCGAGCTCAAGAGTCTGGCGACTGAGGCGCGACAGAAGCTGGACCGGATTCGGCCGACGTCGCTGGCGCAAGCGGCGCGCATTCCCGGCGTCTCGCCGAGTGATCTCCACAACTTGGTGGTCGAGACGGCGCGCTGGCGCCGGCGCGTCGCGTAACGGCCCAGGATTGCGGTGTTGTTTCACGTGAAACGTAAGGCGGTTTCACGTGAAACTCGGACTTTACGCCGCACCAGCCACGCCATATATTGGGGCCATGGTGGCGGCTGTGCAATATAACTCATTTATTGACAACGTGTTACCGTGATGTCTCGCGTCATCGCCATCGCTAACCAAAAGGGCGGCGTCGGGAAGACTACGACTGCCGTGAATCTCGCGGCGTCGCTTGCGACCGCCGAGCGTAAAACGCTGCTCATCGACGCCGACCCGCAGGCGAACTCGACCAGCGGTGTGGGCATCGAGCGCGACCGCATCAGACACTCGCTGTACGACGCGCTGCTCGACGGCCGCGCGCTCGCCGATGCGCGCTTCCCGCACGTCCACTTCCCGTACCTCGACGTCGTGCCGGCCACGCAGGACCTGGTCGGGGCGGAGCTCGAGCTGGTCAACAAGCAGGGGCGGGAAACCGTGATGCGCCGCGCCCTGCGCGACCTGCGCGATCAGTACCAGTACGTCATCATCGACTGCCCGCCGTCGCTCGGTCTCTTGACGCTCAACATGCTCACCGCGGCCGACAGCGTGCTCATCCCGATCCAGTGCGAGTACTACGCGCTCGAAGGTCTGTCGCAGCTGCTCAATACCATCAAGCTGGTGCAACGGAATTTCAACGCCGCCCTGGCGATCGACGGCGCGCTGCTCACCATGTACGACGCCCGGCTCAACCTGTCCAGGCAGGTAGCGGACGAAGCGAAGGAATACTTCGGGTCCCAGATGTTCGGGATCACCATTCCCCGCAACGTGCGCCTCGCCGAGGCGCCGAGCTTCGGGAAGCCGATCCTCTTGTATGATGTGCAGTCGGTTGGCGCGAAGAGCTACCTGGCCGTAGCGCAAGAGCTGATTCGCCGCGTCGAGCGCGGCGCGCCGGCCTCCTCCGTGTCCCCCGCTGCCGAACCGCTGCCGGAGGTGCCCGCATGACGGAAGCCATCACGAGTCGCCGTCGTCTCGGCCGAGGGCTCGAAGCGCTGCTGGGACCCACTCGCGAGGAGGCGGAGCGCGAGGGCAGTCTCGTCGAGCTTGCCATCGCCGACATCCGGCCCAATCCGTATCAACCGCGCCGCGACGTCGATCCCACGGCGCTCGAAGAACTCACCGCATCCATCCGCAAGGCCGGCCTGCTGCAGCCCGTGGTCGTGCGGCAGGCGCCGGGGGCGGCAACCGGTGCCGGGGGCAACGGAGGGTTCGAGCTGATCGCCGGTGAGCGTCGGCTGCGCGCTTGCCAGGCGCTCGGCTGGGAGAAGATCCCCGCCGTCAAACGCGAGGTGGACGACCGCACCGTGCTGACGCTCGCGTTGGTCGAGAACCTCCAGCGCGACGACCTTTCGCCCGTGGACGAAGCGCGCGGCTACGAACGGCTCATCGCCGAATTCAGCCTGACACAGCAGGACGTCGCGGACGCGGTGGGACGAGACCGCTCGACCGTCGCGAACGCGCTCCGACTCCTCAAGCTCCCGGCGGCCGTGCTCGCTCTGCTGCACGACGGCAGCCTGTCGGTCGGCCACGCCCGTGCGCTGCTGGCCCTGGACGATGCGCGCCTCGCGACGTCTCTCGCGAAGGAAGCGGCGGATCTCGGGCTGTCGGTGCGTGACGTCGAGGACCGTGTGCGCGGCGGGCGGGCGCCGGTCAGGCGCCCCCGGCTGAAGAAAGGGCAGGGGCAGGCGCCGGAGGTGCGTCGCATCGAGGATGCGCTGCGCCGCCGGCTCGGCACCGACGTGCGCGTCACCCTCCGCGCCAAGGGGAAGGGACAGCTGCACGTCAACTTCTACTCCAACGACGACCTCGCGCGCCTGCTCGAGCTGATCCTGGGCACGCCGTTCGACGGATGAGGCACAAGGATCGCCGCGTCACCATCGTCGTCCATACCGACGGCGAGCTCGCCTCCCGTCAGTACCGCCTGCCCCTCTGGGCCTTCGAGGCGGGCAAGTGGAGTGCGCTGGTGATCGGATTGTTGATCGTGCTGTTCTTCGCGTTCGCGGGACCGATCGGTCGGGCCGCAGCCCGCGTGCCCGGGCTGGAGCGGGAAATCGCCCGCCTCGAGGAGGAAAACAGCCGCGTGCAGCAACTCGCCGCGGCCCTGAACCGCGCCGAGTCGAATTACCAGGAGCTCCGCTCCATGCTCGGCGTGAAGGCGCCCCCGGAGAAGCGCGTCGCCCGCTCGGACCTGATGCGCACGATCGCGGTGCGGGCCCGACCTCCTTCCGCCCCGCTGCGCTACGAGCCCGGGGTGTCGGAGCCGACCCACTGGCCGCTCGATATCGCGGGCTTCCTGACGCGCGGCCAGGTCCGGCCGGGCGATCCCGCCGAGTCGCACCCCGGCATCGATATCGCCGTGCCCCCGGGCACGCCGGTGCGCGCCGCGGGCGGCGGCGTCGTCGAGGCGGAGGGCACCGACCCCGCCTACGGGCAGTTCGTCCTCATGCGACATTCGGGGGGATACGAAACGATGTATGGGCACGCCTCGCGCATCCTGGTGCACGAGGGCGATTCGGCGCAGGCGGGACAAGTGATCGCGCTGTCCGGCAACTCGGGACGATCCACGGCGCCCCACCTCCACTTTGAAATCCGGCGCGAGGGGAAATCACTCGATCCCCTCACGGTCGTGAAACAGGAGAACTGACATGGCGATGTTCACCGAGAAGGGGCAGGGCGCACCCGAAGGAGAAGCCGGACTGTCGATCATCGGCACCGGGATGCGCGTCGTGGGCGACATCACGGCGGACGGCGTCGTGAAGATCGAGGGTACCGTCGTCGGCACGGTGCGCGCCGGGCGGCAGGTGCTCGTGGGGAAGGGGGGCGAGGTCGAGGGCGACGTGATCTCGCGTGAAGCGATCATCGGCGGCGAGGTGCGCGGCAGCATCCGGGCCGACGAGCGCATCGAAATCCAATCCACCAGCGTCGTCCACGGCGACGTAGCCGCCAAGCGGCTGCTCGTGCAGGAAGGCGGAGAGATCAACGGCGTCGTGCGGATGGGGGAGGGCGCCCTCGAAGAGGAAGCCGTCGAGAAGGTTACGGCGGGGCGGTCGTATTAGGCCCGCTGTAGATTTCCACAGCTGGCGCCCTTTTCGTGTGGATTCTCTATACCTATGTGACGTAATGAATTAGCCTCAGTGGTGATGTGGGAATCTCACGTCACTGTCGATAATCTGGTGCGATAATGTCTCCATCCTGGCTCGCCTGATGGCTGCGATCGAGCTGGCCGCCCTGGTCGCGTACCTCGATCGCTACCTGCGGGTCGCCGACGTTGCCGATGCCCCCCACGCGCTCAACGGGCTGCAGGTGTCGAACCGCGGCACGGTGAGGCGAGCAGCGGCCGCCGTGGACCTGTGCGAAGCCACCGTGCGCATGGCGGCACAGCAAGGCGCCGATCTCTTGCTGGTGCATCACGGGCTTTTTTGGGGCGGCCTCCAACCACTCACCGGACGCGCCTATCGACGCGTCGCGGGACTCCTCGAGCACAACATCGCGCTGTACAGCGCGCACCTTCCCCTGGACGTGCACCCCGAGGTCGGCAACAACGCGGTGCTGGCGCACGAGCTGGGGGTCGCGCTGCGGGGGGAGTTCGGGGAGGAGTACGGCATGCGGATCGGGGTGTGGGGAGAGGTCGACGTCTCGCGCGCGGATCTGCTGCAGCGCCTTGGGGACGTCTTGGGCCGGCGCCCCCGTCTCATGGCGTTCGGACCCGAACGCGTGCGGCGCGTGGGCATCGTGACGGGCGCAGCGGGCTCGATGATCGGGCAGGCCGCCGCCTGCGGCCTCGACACCTACATCACGGGCGAAGGGGCGCACCACACGTTCTTCGATGCCGAGGAGCTGGGGCTGAACGTGTTCTACGCGGGGCACTACGCGACGGAGACGTTCGGCGTGAAGGCCCTGGCCGGGCGGCTCTGCACCGAGTTCAGCCTCCCCTGGGCGTTTCTGGACCACCCGACGGATCTCTAAGCGGTCAGGGCACGGCCACAGTCCCGACCGCGTCGCCGAAGTCGTCGACCGCACGAGTCAGGCCGGCCGGGACGATCCACGGACCCCGGTCGATCCGCACGTTGAGCCGGTGCACGCCGCTCGCGATGGGCAGCACCGCCTCCCACGTTCCGTCCGCGGCGCGGCGCAGCGCCAAGGGTTGCCAGTCGGTGAAGTCACCCGCGACCTCCACGCAAGCAGCCGTGTGGGTCGAGTGCAGCACGAGCCGGACGATGCCGTCCGGCCGCCGCACAACCTCGAGGCGCAAGCCCGCGACGGGGTCCGCCTCGCCCGGCGTGCGTTGTCGCGACGCGGTCGGCACTGAGTTCCGCGACCCGAGCGGACCCGGGCTCGCAACGCGCAGCCGCACCCCGCCGCTCACGTAGCGACCGGCGACGTTGCCGCTGACCGGATCAGTGGGGTAGCGGCCTCCTGCCAAGAACAGCGCCGTCCGCTCGCCGAGCGCGAGCGTGGCGCTCCCCTCGCCGAACACACCGTGTCCGCCACCCCGGCTCGCGAACCGGGCCCCGAGGGAGGCGTCGAGCGCGAGCGCCCCGCGACGTGTCTGAGCGGTCGAAACCAAGTCGCTGAAGGCAGTGTCGCCCACGAACGAGCGGGTCGCGGACGCCGCCAGCGTCCCGTGGAAGCTCCGCGCCCACGCTCCGATACCGGCGACCGTCACGGGGCGCGCCGTGCCTCCATACGAGGTGCGACCGGCGGTGCCTCCGACCCAGACCCCGCGATCCGCTCCCAGGATGTGCACCCGCGCGTCGGCGGTAGCGTGCCAGAAGCTCGCGAAGTCGAGATAGCGGCTGGCGCCCAGCGAGGCGCCCAATTCCCCGCGCCAACGATGTGTGGAGGGGCGTATGCGGAACGAACCTGCGAGCAGGCCCTGGAGACTCCTGTGGCCGCTCTCGAACCGTAGATACGTCCCGCGTGCCGTGACGGTGTTGGTCGGTTGTTCCCAGCGCAGGGCGGGCGAGACGGACGCGGCGGCCGATCGGAGGAATCCGTCGTAGCGGACGGACGACACGCCGACGTCGATCGTACCGGCCGTCTGGGCCACCGGGACACGAGCGCCAAGCAGCGACCACGCCGCGGCGACCGACGCGGCCCTCGCATGTCTCGCGGCCCTGGGCGGCCGCACGGTATCAGGGACGGCCGGGGCGCTGCTGGTGGGCCCCCGCGTTCATCTGCACGGCCGCGGCGGCTGCGGTCGCGGAAGCGGGCGGCGCGCCGAGAGCGATGTCCCGCTCCACGGTGCGGCGGAACTCGACCAGGTCTGTGTCTCTCGCCTTCGCAGCGAGGGAGAGCACGGCGGCCGCGGCGCTGTCGACCGGGACGCCGGTCGCGACCAGGTCCGTGAGCACGGCGAGCGGCACGGTGAGGGACTCCCGCCGTACCCGCCGCAGCGCGGTCAGGATCGCCGGAGGGGCCCCGGCGCGGAGCGCGGCGGCGGCGGCCGTGAGCTCTGGGGGCGAGGCGGTGGAGCCGAGGGCGTCCCGCGCGCGGTCCAGATCGAGGGCCAGCCGGCGGACGGCGGCGACGATGCGGTCTCCCGTGGCCCGCTTGGTCGCGCCTTCCAGGGCGCGCTGCACCAGCGGCTCGGTCGGGAGTGCCGCCGCCCGTGCCGAGTCGACCAGCGCGGCGACGATCGGCCGCGTGGTCGAGTCGAGCCGCTCGAGCCGCGAATCGCGCTGCTGGGCGGCGGCCGCCGCCGCGACGAGAGTCGCCGCCACCAGGGGGCCGAGCCCGCGGCGGAGCATGGTCAAGAGCCCCCCACCGTCACGACGGAGCTCGCAGTCCCAAACTCGTCGTCCCGCGCGGCCGGCGCCGCGGGATCGGCCAGCCAGCTGACCCCGTCTACCAGGAACGCGTAGCGATAGCGCCCTGGTGACAATGGAATGACGGCGGTCCACACCGACCCCGCCTTGCGCGCCCGCTGCATCGGGGTGCGGGCGGCGTCCCAGTCGTTGAAGTCTCCGACGAGCGACACAGTCGCGGCGCGCGGCGCGACGATGACGAAGCCGAATTCGCGCGCGCTCCCGGGCGCGGGATGGGAATCCCGATCGGGACGCGCGAGCACCACTGCGACGCAAGCCGCGGCGATCGCCAGCGCGCCGAGCGGCGAGAGCCGGACGGTGCGCGGCCGGGTGAGCCAACGCCAGCCGGCGCGGGCCGTCCCTGGCCCCGGGCGCGCCGGGAAGCGCGCGATCTGCGCCATCACCCGCGCGTCGACGCCCGGATCGACCGCCACCGGCCGGCGCAACTGCCGCACGACGCGCCCGATCAGCTCCTCATCCGGCTCAAACACGTTCCGCCTCTCTGAGAATCGTCTGGAGTTGCTCGCGTGCGCGCTTCACGCGCATCTTGAGGGCCGACACCCCCGCACCGGTCAGCCGCGCCATCTCCTCGTATTCCAGATCCTCTACGTGCTTGAGGAGGAACGCTTCCCGGTATTCCGGGGTCAGCCGCGCCAGTGCCCAGCGCACCGCGTCCTCCCCCTCGGTCTGCTCGGCCGCGCTGGGATGGGCGACGCCGTTGAGCGCGGCTTCGTCGCGCACGAAGACGCGCCCGCGCTTCGCCGCCCGGGCGCCCGTCGTGCGGCACCGATTCACGAGAATGCCGTACAACCACGCCCCGAATCGCGCCGCGTCGTCGCAGCGCTCGAGCGAGCGATACGCCCGGACGAAGGCGTCCTGCAGGGCCTCCTCGGCGTCTTCACGATTGCCGAGCATGTGCACGGCGTAGCGGGCCAGGCGGTCACGGTACCGCGCGACGAGTGCGCCATAGGCGCCGGTGTCGCCGGCCCGTACACGACGCACCACCTCGGCGTCGCTCGTCCCCACGCTCTCGATACCCATCGACGGAGCCCCCCCGTCACACTACCTCGATGGCGTGACGCCGGCCAGGGCAGGCGGGGTATGTATTGTGCATTGAAAACGGGGGGGCTCGCCTCGCGCCTCCCCCGCCGGTAGTTTGCGAGTTCCCCCGTCCCTTGTCGGGAGGACTCGTGCGCCGCACTCCACTCCTGGGGCTGATCCTCGCCGCCGCCTGCGCCCGGGCGCCGCGGGCCATGGCTCCGCCCCAGCCGGGCCTGTTCGGCCCGTCCAGTCAGCCCGTGCTCTTGCCGCCCCGATTGGGTGAGCCCGGCGTGCCGCGCACGGACGCCGAATGGGGCGCCGTCGGCCGAGAGGCGGCAGCCCTGCTGTCGCAGTACGTCGCGATCAACACCACCAACCCTCCGGGCAACGAGCTCAAGACGGCCGAGTGGCTCAAGGCGGTGCTCGCGCGCGACGGGATCGACGCGCAAATCTTCGAGCCCAAACCCGGGAAGGCGAACCTGTACGCGCGTCTCGCGGGGGACGGCAGCGCGCGGCCGCTCGTCCTGCTCAACCACATGGACGTGGTGCTCGCGAGTCCGGAATACTGGAAAGTCGATCCCTTCACCGGGTCGGTGCAGGACGGCTATCTGTGGGGGCGCGGCGCGCTCGACATGAAGGGCGAGGCGATCACGCAGCTCATGACGCTGCTCACGCTCAAGCGCGCCGGTGTGGCCCTCAAGCGGGACGTCATCTTCCTCGCGACGGCGGACGAGGAAGTGGGCGCTGGAGTCGGGGCGGGCTGGATGGTGGAGCATCATCCGGAGCTCGTGCGGAACGCCGAGTTCTTGATCAACGAAGGGGGCACGATCCGCGCGGGCCCGAGCGGGCGGATCGAGTACTACGGCGTCGGGACCACCGAGAAGTCGCCCTTCTGGCTCGAGGTCAGCGCCCGCGGCACGGCGGGACACGGCTCCCGTCCCACCCCGGACAACCCGGTGCACCGGCTGGTGCGGGCCCTCTACCGGATCGCCAGCTATCAGACGCCGCTCGTGGTGACGCCGGCGGTGGAACGCTACCTGCGCGATCTCTCGAGCATCGAACCCGATCCGGTGCGGCGCGCCTGGCTCGCGGACGTGCGCGCGGCGCTCAAGGATTCAGCGGCTGTCCGCGCTCTCACGGGGGACCTCACCTACAACGCGCTGCTCCGGAACACGATTTCGATCACCGGCCTCACGGGCAGCGACAAGACGAACGTGATCCCGCCGGTGGCCCGCGCCGGGCTCGACGTCCGGCTCCTGCCGGGGCAGGACCCGCAGGCGTTCCTGGCCGACCTCATCCGCGTGGTCGGCGACACGACCGTCGCCATCACTCCGCTCGGCCCCACGTGGCCGGCCACCGAGAGCCCGACCGACACGGAGCTGTTCCGTTCCATCGTGGCAGCGGCGCGCGAACGTACTCCCAATGCACTGGTGACCACGCCGCCGCTCACCGGGTTCACCGACAGCCATTACTTCCGGCAGGTCGGCGTCGTGAGTTATGGGCTGTCGCCGTTTCCGCTCAACCAGACCGAGTCCCGCGGCGTGCACGGGAACGATGAGCGGGTGAGTCTCGAGGACATCGCGTTCGGCGTGCACTTCGTGTACGACATCGTCTCCCGCGTCGTCGCGAAGTGATCGGGCTGTTCCTGCATCCGCGCCGCCACCCGCCGGCGCGGGAGCGGCGTCCGCCGGTGCTGGCGCGACTCACCAAGGCCCCCGTTGGCTGGGTGGTGGAGCGCCTGGCTGCGCCCTTCTCACGGTGGGAGCGTGCGCGGCTCGAGACTCCCGAGATCGACCTCCCGGTACGCGGCCTGGACCGCCGGCTTGCCGGTTACCGCATCGCGCTCGTGACCGATCTGCACCACGGGCCCGCCGTCCCCGAGCGCTGGCTCGTCCGCGTGGCGGATCGTGTGGCCGAGCTCGCACCCGATCTCGTCGCCCTGGGCGGAGATTTCGTGAGCCATGCCCGGAGCGATCTCAAGGGGCTGGACGGCATCGTCGCGCGATTCCGGGGTCGCGATGCGACGGTGGCCGTGCTCGGTAACCACGACCACTGGGTCGGGCCCGATGCGGTGAGCAACGCCATCGAGCGTGGTGGCGCGACACTGCTCCACAACCGGCACCTGCTGATCCGCCGCGGGGACGCGGGGCTCGCCGTTGCGGGCGTCGACGATTTCACCCACGGTGCCGTCCGGCCCGACGATGCGCTCGCCGGCGTTCCCCGCCACGTGCCGCGCGTGCTGCTGTCGCACAATCCCGATCTCGTCGAGTACTTGCCCGCGGGCTTGCGCGTGGACGTGGTGCTCTCGGGGCACACCCACAATGGCCAGGCACACCTGCCACTGGTCGGGCCGATCATTGCGCCGTCGCAGTTCGGGCGGAAGTACCTGCACGGACTGAAGCGCGTGGGGGAGACGTGGCTCTACGTGTCGGCGGGC
>Ga0209234_1000836_pt1 | contig 11120 bp, 8 predicted proteins | sample GraSoi013_1_20cm_2_FD_185816 | JGI IMG/M metagenome (GOLD analysis project Ga0209234, IMG submission 185816) | Grasslands soil microbial communities from the Angelo Coastal Reserve, California, USA - Sample 08_20_2013_1_20cm (SPAdes) (version 2) | ecosystem: Environmental > Terrestrial > Soil >... | reverse complement strand
TCTCTTTGCGCCGAATTTCGTGCAGGTCCGTCAGGCAGCGGCGCGCGTCGTGCTGCACCCGACGACGGCCGACTCGTCGCAGATCCTGGTCACCGACTCGATGCGGTTCATCGACTCGGTTTTCGATGCCAGTGACTCCCTGCTGCGTGCACCACCGGCAAGCATCGTCTGGTCGTCCACGACCAGCTCGGCGACCGTGGACGCAAACGGCGTCGTGCACGCAGGCGCAGGTGCGGGGGCAGGCTTTATTAAGGCGGTGAGTGGCACCGGGAAAGACAGTGCGCTCGTGATTGTGGTTCCAACCGCGAACGCCACGAAGTTGAGCAGTAATGTGCAGCCGATCTTCAGCGTGAGCTGCGCAACCTGTCACGACGGGTCCGGAACGTCGTTGCCGGGCGTGCAAAACCTGAAGGACGGTAGTTCGTTCAACAGCATCGTGAACAAGGCCGCGATTCAATCCGCCTTGAAGCGCGTGCTTCCATCCGTTCCCGACTCGTCGTACCTGGTCCACAAGATTGAAGGATCGCAGCTCCTGCCGCCCGCCAACGGTTCGGGGGTGCGCATGCCGATCGGCGCCACGCTGAGCAAAGGTCAGATCAATACGATTCGCAACTGGATCTTGCAGGGGGCGAAGAACAACTAGGCGCGCTTTAGGTACCGCCGACCGCTGAGTAAATAGAGGAAGAGAAAGATCACGGTCAGCGCGCTGACGCCGTACTTCCAGACCGCGCTGGCATCCGAGGTCGACAACAAGCCTTCGATCGTGCCCGCGATCGCGAGCAACGTCACCACCGCGCCGAGCATGCGCGCGGCGATCCGGCCCTCGAGGACGAGCGCGTCTTTGCGGGTGCGATCGCCAGGCGCAATCAGCGCTTTCGCCAACCGAAAACCTGCCCCAGCGGAAATGAATATCGCCGTCAGCTCCAGCACGCCGTGTCCCACGACGAACGTGACGAGGTAATTCAGCGCGTTGTAGTTCTTGAATACCCCCAGGCCGAGTCCGAGCGTCATGCCGTTGGCGAACAGCAGCCAGGCGGTGAGCAGTCCGCCGGTCAGCCCACCGACGAAGACGCCGAACGAAACCTGAATGTTGTTGGTGATGATGGCCGCGGCGATAATGGGCCGCTCTTCGCCAGGCGCTTCGGCGTACCCGCGTCCCTCCGCCGTGCGCTCGGCCGCCTGTTCGGCGCGCCGGACCATGACGGGCGAGACGATTTCCTCGGCAAGCGCCGGCCGCTCGCGGATCATCACGTAGCCGACGATAGCGGGAATCGTAAACAGCAAAAATGCCAGCACCACGTACTGCCATGACGCGACGACGGCCGCCGGAAAATCGTACAGGATGTAATGCGGCAACGGTGTGCGCTCCTTGCCACGCGCGCGATACAGCGCGTTATGTCCGGCGCTCACCACGCGCTCGAGATAATCGATCACGCGCGGATCGACCTGATAGGTCCGGGCGCGAGCCAGATCCGCCGCCACTTCGCGGTACTGCGCCGCGAACGCGGGAATCTCGCCGGCGGACAATGCGCCGACCCCGGAGCGCTCCATGCGCAGCGCGGTGGCGCGGAACGATTCCCATCCGTTGCGCTTTTTCTCGACGAATCGCTCGGCGGGTACGCTCATGCGACCGGCGGCACCGGCCTGGGGCCGCGCCGCGAAGCGGCTGCGGCGCTTGCGCTGCTCCTCCGCGAATACCGCGACCAGATAGGCTTCCGGGTCCTCATTGCGGCGCGGGATCCGGCCTTCGAAACGCCGTACCAGGTCCGTGGTAATGCGAACCTGCACATCCGGCGCCAGCTCGTTCAAGCGTCCCAGAAACCGGTCCAGCAGCCTGAACTCCTGCTCCGAGAGCTCAGGCGGCCCGGTCTCGATGGGCTCGTCAGGCGTTTGCGTGGCCCCCCCCACTGCAAGCTGCGGAGCCACCCCCAAGGTCCAATCAGTGGGTCGATCGCGCACGACGATCGTCCCCGCCGCCATGTCGCCCGGGCGTTTGTTGCTACGCTGGAGGAACATCGTCAGCAGCGCGGGAAGGAAAGGGAGCGCGGGGAAATAGGTATCGAGGATACGCACCAGATTGCGAACCACCGCGGCCGTCGGCGTCACGGGCCGGCCCGTGTCCATCACGACGCGAATACCCAGCGCCTGCTTGCCGGGCGTGCGGCCGCCGTTCAAGGCCTCGAACAGCGTGAAGTAGCCCCAGATCAAAACGAAGACGAGCAACAGCATGACCGCGGCGAGCCAGCTCCGCAGCGTTTTGCCTGTGCCCAGTCCCACGACTGTGTCGAAAACGAGCGCCAGGACGAGCAGCGCGAGCCAGATGACGAGGAAGTCCAGTAAGGCGGCCGCTAAACGGGAGCCGATCCCCGCCAGTTCAAAATGGACGTCCACGTGCTCCGGCGTTTCAACGCCATGGCGTTGGCGGAGATCGAGGTCTCGCGCGGAAGGCGGCACCTCCTCATCTTACCCTGCGACCGTCACCTGCGCAGGGAGTCGACTATTCCCGGAAATCTGAGCACGTCCAACCTGAGACCGATGCAGCTCGGCGAAATCCTCGACGGCAGCTTCAACATCTACCGCCGGCATTTCGGTCTCTTCATGCGCCTCAGCATCCTGCTCGTGTGGTTGCCGACCGCGGTGACGGTTTACTTCCAGCTCCGCTTCGGTGGGAATCCCCAAGAGATGATCGCCTTCTTTTCGGATCACGTGCCGAGCGTGTTGCTGCTGGGACTGGTCGTGCTCGTGGTGTATATGACCGCCGGGCTGCTGCTGCGCACCGGAACGATTCGCATCATCTCCGACTCGTATCTCGGGCAGGAGCCGACGTTGGGGTCGGCGCTTCGCCTCGGTGCGGCGAAGATCGTTCCGCTGCTGCTTGTGACCATCAGCAAGACTTTGTTGTTAGTGCTGCTGATGTTCGTCGGAGTATTGGTTGTTCTGCTGGTGGGCGCCTCCTCCAAGATCATCGGCGGCATTGGCGCGCTGCTGGCGTTCGGCGCCGGTTGCACCCTCGTCTGGTTCATCCCCTATGTCGCCGCGGCGTACGGCGTAACCACTCCGGTTGTTGTGCTGGAAGACCTGGCCAGCTCGTTCGACGCCTTCAGCCGTTCGTGGGATCTCACGCGCGGCGCGCGCGGCAAGCTCTTTGGCACCATCGCGGTCACCTGGCTGATCTCCCAATTCCTGCCCGGCATTGTCGTGGGTGGCATGAGCGCCGCGGTCGGCATGACCGCCGGATCGAGTCTGCAGCCCTTCTTTGCCGTCGTGGGCTCGCTCCTGGGGATCGTTCTCGCGCCGATTCTGCCCTGCGCGCTGACCCTCGCGTACTATGATTTGCGCGTGCGGCGCGAAGCCTTCGACATCCAGATTCTGAGCGAGCAGCTGGGCCCACGCTGATTCTGCAAACTCCTTCCTCCGCAGTCCCCCCCGATTCGCTGCGGCGCGTGGTCGGCCACGTGTTCTCGCGTACGGAATTCCAATGGGTGGAACGGCACCGTGTGCTCAGTTGGCTGATCCAGCAGTGGAATAATTTTCGAGAATGGCTGAACCGCCTGGCGGAGCAACATCCGCTCGGTTACAACATCGGGCTCGGCCTCCTGTCGATCCTGCTCGTCGCGCTTGTCGTGCACATCGGCTACGTGGTCTGGCGGATCGTTCGGCCCGGCGCGCGGACCGGTATGCAGACTGCCGCGTCGCGGCCGGGCAACATCGTCAACGCCGCGTGGCACCTTGCGCGCGCGGAGGAGTTGGCGCGCGCCGGGCACTATGCCGAAGCGCTCGCGCATCGGTTCCTGGCGGCCGTCCTCGAGTTGGACCGTATCGGCGCACTCCGCTTCCACGCCTCGAAAACCCCGGCCGAATACGTGGGTGAAGCGAGACTCGACGAAACGGGTCGCGCTTCGCTCGCACAGATGGTCGCGCAGCTCTACCGCCATCTCTTTGGCGCGGTACCCTGCGACGAGCGAGAGTATCAATCCTTCGGCATCGCCGCGCAGGAGCTGGCGACACGGCAACATGTCCTACCGGCTTGAAATCGGCCTGACGTTGCTGCTCGCGAGCGCGATCGCGGTGGCCATTTGGGCAGCGAATCGCGCGCCCCACACACCGCCGTTCGACATGCGTGCGTCGACTTACCTCAGCGGGCCCGACGGCAGCAAGGGTCTGTACGAGGTGCTTCGCAGTCTCGGTCGGCCAACGGAGCGGCGCCGCACGCCCCTCTTCACGTTGGCTGAGGAGCGCGCGCACCGGCCGGCGATCCTGGTGCTGCTGAATCCCGTCATCGGACTGCAGGATGCCGAGCTGCAGCAAGTCGTGCGGTTCGTGCGCGGCGGCGGCGCCGTGTTGGCATCGGGATGGGGTGCCGGTGTCACGCGGTGTACCGGATGGCGCGCGCAGCGCGCGTCCCCTCGGGATGACAGCGTTGCTGTCCGATTGCCGAGCGCGGGGGGGAGCCTCCGGCTACCGCGGGCGGGTCGGGTGCTTACACGGATCAGCAACGAAGACACCACGTCGACCCAGCTGCAGGGACTGATAAAAGGAGAAGCAGGATCGGGAATCGGGATCTGCGGAACACTGGTGCCGTTCCAGCAGGACACCGTGATCGACGGCGTCAATCACCGGCCTGTGATCTTGCGGCTGTCCTATCGCGGTGGTGGGACCATCACGCTGGTTGCGGACCCGGGGTGGTTCACCAATCGCATCTGGCGAAATACGGACGTTCCTATTGTTGCCTTGCCGTTGTTGACACCGCGCCCGGAGCGGCCGGGCCGGGTCGCATGGGACGAATACCATCAGGGATTCCGTGATACGGAGGGGACGTCGCTGGCGGCTCACACATGGAGCTGGTTGCGCGGCTCGTCCACCGGATGGGCGGTGCTGCAACTTGTCGCCGTCGCGCTGATCTGGTTGTCCCTCACGGCGGTGCGGTTTGGGCCGGCCCGTTCCGTCATCGAGCGACGGCGTCGCTCACCGCTCGAGCATCTCGAAGCCCTGGGCGCTGGTCTGGAAAGCGCGGACGATGCGGACACCGCGGTCCAACGACTCGCGCTCGGACTGCGGCGCCGTCTCGGCGGCGCTCGCGGGGGGGGCATTCAGACGACTGACGGAACCGTCGTGCCGTGGCTCGAGAGCGTGGAGCTCGCGACGCGTGGGCCCAAGGGACGGGCGGCGGTCCGCCGGCTCCGCAACCTTTTGACTGTACGGGATCGCGACTCCGCTCGCGTCCTGCATGCTGCCCAAGCCGTGGAGGACGTGTGGGAGGAGCTGCGCCCGCGCACGACGCGCAACGCATTGTAGCAGCCCTGCGCCAGGTGGTGCTGGGACAAGAGGCCGCAACCCGTGATGTGCTGATTTGCCTGCTGGCACGCGGGCACATCCTGCTCGAGGGCGTACCGGGGACGGCGAAGACGCTGCTGGTGCGGACGCTCGGGCTCGCGCTCGATGTGCGGTTCGTGCGAATCCAGTTCACACCGGATCTGATGCCCGCCGACATTACGGGCATCACGTTGCTCACGGGCACGCACGAGTTCTCGTTCCGGCCGGGACCGGTCTTCGCCGATCTGATTCTCGCCGACGAAATCAATCGCGCGCCGGCGAAAACCCAGGCCGCGCTGCTCGAGGCGATGCAGGAGCGCACGGTCACCGTGGACGGAAAAAGCCATCCGCTCTCCGCCACGTTCACGGTGTTCGCCACGCAAAACCCCATCGAGTTCGAAGGGACCTATCCGTTGCCCGAAGCCGAGCTGGATCGGTTCATGGCGAAGGTGCTCATCGGGTATCCAGCGGCCGCCGTAGAGCAGGGAATCCTCACACGCTATGTCGAGGGGTTCGAAGCTGATCGCACCGATACCTACGGGGTTGCCCCAGTCGTCGACGCTGATGGACTGGAGCGGCTGCGCCAGGCCGTCGATGCCGTACGCGTCGAGCCACGCATCACGGCCTATATCACGGCGATCGTGCGCGCCACTCGCGAAGCCGCGTCGCTCACACTTGGCGCGAGTCCGCGCGCCGGAGTGGCACTCTTCAAGGCGGCGCGCGCGGCTGCACTGCTCGAAGGCCGCGAGTTCGTGATTCCCGATGATGTGAAGCTGCTCGCCCCAGCCGTGCTACGACACCGCGTCAACGTGGCGCCCGAGCTCGAGCTCGAGGGTGTCACCGCGGACCAGGCGCTCAAAGCCATTCTCGATCGCGTCGAGGCTCCCACCGCGTGAGTTTCGTGACGCTCGTAGGCGTCAGCGCGGTCGTCGCGGGCTTTGTAACACTCTGGTATCTGCTGGGCAGCCGCGCCGGTATTCTGTGGACGGCGCGGGCACTCGTAGTTGGCGCGGTGCTCTCGCTGCTGGGCGTTCTGGGACATTGGTATCCATCGGCGCTCGACATCATGCTCCTTGCTGATCTTGCCCTCGTCATCGCGATATGGGTCGACGCAGCGCTCGCGCCTCCGGTTACTGTCATGCGCGAACCGCTGCCGGGACTCTCTGTGGGGCACACCGGCGAAGTCACGTACCGCTGGACGAATGCCTCGCGCCGCCGCGCGCGACTGCGGGTCAGGGAAGTTCGGCCGACCATTCTGGGAGGCCTTCAAGCGGCGCGCGCCGTGAGCATTCCGGCTCGAGCCACGACGCGCGAGGACATCCCCGTAGTGCCGGTGCGTCGAGGCCGCGAGAGCAGCGGAGAAGGCGGATTCGTTATCGATAGCGCCGGTCCGCTGGGACTCGGCCGCCGACGCCGAAGCATCGTGCTGCCCTGGGAAGTCGTGGTGTACCCGCCGCTCGTCTCAATGCGGCTCCGCGCTTCGGTGGCGGAGGCGTTGCGCCGCGAAGCCGGGATGAGACCGATTCGCCGGCTCGGCGAGGGACGGCTGTTCGAGTCGCTGCGCGAATGGGTGCCTGGCGATGATCTGCGCCACATCGATTGGAAGGCGACCGCGCGACGCAACAAAGTGATCACGCGTCAATACGAGGCCGAACGCCGCCAGCAAGTGCTGTTGATGCTGGACACGGGTCGGCTGATGACGGCGCAAATCGCGTCGGGCGTCTCGCGGCTCGACTTCGCGGTTCAGGCCGCGCTGGAGCTGGCCTACGCGGCCGCGCAACACGACGACAACGTCGGCATCATGGCCTTCGCCGATGGCGTCCAACATTTTGTCGCGCCGCAACGCGGGCGCACCGGCGTACACCGCGTGCTGGACGTGCTCGCGGTGCTGGAACCGAAGCTCGTCGAGCCCGATTACCCCGGCGCCTTTCGGTATCTCGCGGCGCGCAACCGCAAGCGCGCGCTGACGGTACTCTTCACCGACGTGATCGACCGCTTCGCATCGGATGCGCTGGTCGCGAATGTCGCGACGCTGCGGCCGCGGCATCTGCCGCTGGCGGTGACCCTGCGCAATGCGGAGCTGGATGCCGTTGCGACGCTGCGACCCGAGACGACGCGCGACGCGTATCGCAAGGCGGCAGCGGAGGAGCTGCTCCATGCGCGCGATGAGGCGCTCGGCCATATGCGCCGGGCGGGCGTGCTGGTGATCGATGTCACACCAGAGCGCGCCGCTCAGGCGGTCGTCGCGAAGTATCTCGATCTCAAGCGCCGCGGCACGCTCTGAATCACTGTCTGGCCCGAGCTTCGGCCGTATAGTATGTTCGGACCCCAAGCTCACGGATTGGACTGGATGCGCGGTCTCAACCGAGCCATACCAATAGTCTCGCTGGCGACGTCGCTTGCCGGCGTCTCCTGCTCCTTCCCGACCGACAAAAGCGACAAAGTGTTCGTGACCCTCGATGCTCCCGCCCGCGTGGTGTTGCGCGGTCAGGACATGTCGATCTACGCGCAGGCGTGGCATGTGGTCGGCATCGACACGCAACGGATCGGCAACGTCGACTTCGCGTTCAGCACCGGCAGCAGCACGATCGCCCGGGTGGAGAAGAATTCCGGCGGCTACGCGACCGTCACCGGCGTGAACAGCGGCACGGTGGACATCGGCGCACGAGCGATTGCCTTCGACAGGGGGCATGAGGCGGATCTCGTGCTGCGGATATCGAATCCACTCGAGATCGACAGTGTTCGGCCCAAGGTCGCGAACTATGGTCAGGTGTTGACGGTCTACGGTGTCGGTGTCGATTCGATTTTCCTCGCGAGTCTCGGCGGCGTGGGCTTGATCGAATATCCATTCTCGCGACTGCGGGACGCCGCGACCGGTCTCGGCCGCATCTCGTTCTGGGTGCCGCCCCCGGCCCGCTCGGATTCGTTGTTCTTTCTCGGAGCGGGTGTATTCGGCAAGGACACCTCGATCACCGGCGTCCTGAAAGACGACATCTACGAGCCCAACGATACGTTCCCGGCGAACATCAATCTCGATCTGAGTGGGCCGTGGCCGGGCACGTTGTTGGCCCCGATTCTCTTCACCAATCCGGCATTGGCCTTCGAGCCGGTCGATCGTTCGATCGGACTGGGCGAGGATTGGTTCCGATTCAGTGTCAGCGACAGTACCCAGCCGCTGACCTTCTTCATCAACTATCCGTCGGGCTTTGGTGATACCTCGGGAACGCGGACGTTCCTGCTCGATTCATTGGCCTACGCGTACGGCGTGCCTGGCGATCCGGTCGAGAAATTCTACGGGCGTCCCGATGCTGACTACGTGGGGTCGGATTTCTATCTCTGCAAAGGATATCAATTCGAGCCGGTGCAGGTCTCGCGTGAATCCACCGTCGTCGCATTGAAGACGTTGCCCAGCCATGGCATTCACATCGTCACGTTCTTCTCGCGGCCGCAACGCTACGGCTTGACCGTGGCGAGTGGGTATTTCACGGCCGACAAGCGAATCGCGCCGGACGCCTACGAAGAGAATGACTTTTGTCACTACGCGGACAGCGTCGCCGGACGGCCGAATCCCAAGCCGCGCATCCATGTGACCACTGTGGGGTTCAGCGACACGATGAACATCGACAATCCCTTCGAGATCGATTGGTATCGACTCGAGGTGCCCGCCCATGGTGTGGGGGACTCGGTCCTGATTCGTCTTAAAGGACATCCGTTTGTCAGCGGAAGGGACTCATCGGATATCGATCTGTATGTATTGACGGTGCCTGATTCATCAACCTTCACGACGCTCACCGAGGTAGGATCATCGGTCAATGCCGGGTCCACTGAGGACTTGATGGTCGATCTCGCGGCGGGATCGTATTACTTGGCTGTGGTCGACTACGCCGGCGTGGCGATGCGGTATTCCATGTGCGTTCGCCTCATCCGGTCATTGACGGTCGCTGCTTGCAACCTGATTCTGCCCGGACCGCCCGCCCCCGGTCCTGCGCGAAGCAAGATGCGGCCGCTCCCGTCGCCGACAGCTGCCGCGGCTGGTGGCCGCCGGCCGTTCTTTCCATCGCACCGTCGCCAATGACCGGTCCGGCGGCTGGGTCCATGATGGAATGCCTCAAATGCCACACCCCGCTCCCGGATGGCAGCAAGTTCTGCTACGCCTGCGGCGCGGATGTGACCGGTGGCGGCACGCTGGGCGCGAGTACGGGCATCGAAGGGTTGATGCAGCGGCTCCAGCGCCTCGTCGAAGGGAAATACAAAGTCGAGCGCATGGTCGGCAAAGGGGGCATGGGTGCGGTGTTTCTGGCTCATGATCTGACGCTCGAGCGGGAAGTCGCGATCAAGGTGCTGCCGCCCGACATCTCGATGGACGAGCACATCGTCAAGCGCTTTCAGCAGGAAGCGAAGACGGCCGCCAAGCTCGATCACACGAACATCATTCCCATCTACCGCGTCGAGAGCGAAGGCGGCCTCAACTATTTCGTCATGAAGTACATCGCGGGCACATCGCTCGAGGACGTGATCGATCAGAAACGGCCGCTCAATAACGACTACATCCAGCGGGTGCTCTGGGAAGCGGCGTGCGCGCTCGGCCATGCGCATCAACGCGGCGTCGTGCATCGCGATGTGAAGCCCGCCAACATCATGTTCGACCACGACGGCCGCGTGATGCTCACCGATTTCGGCATTTCGAAGGCGTTGCAGGCCGCGAGCGGCTTCACCGGCACTGGTATGATCATCGGTACGCCGCACTACATGGCGCCGGAACAAGCGAAAGGCGGCACGGTCGACGGCCGGGCGGATCAATATTCCCTCGGCGTCGTCGGCTATCGGATGATCATGGGTGAGCTGCCGTACACCGGCGATTCCGTTCACACCATCCTCTATAAGCACATCTTCGAGGAGGTCCCGCGGGCCGCCTCGAAGCGCGGGGACACGCCGGCGTTTCTCACGACGGCGATTGCGCGAGCCTTGTCGAAGGAACCAGACCAGCGCTTCCCAACGATGGAAGATTTCGCGACCGCGGTCTGGCCCGAGCAGCCTGTCGCGTCGCCGAAAAGTGGGACAGCACAGAGGGGCAGGCGCCCACCGCCGCCGCCACGCACCGCGACGGCCGACGCGCCCACGGAGGTAACGACCGCTCCCACGACACCGATACCGCGCGCGGGAATCAAGATTCCGTCGGCGCAGAAGAAGCGCTCTGGGGTGGGCATGCTCGTCGGCGCGATCGTCGTGGTCGCCGCCGGCGTCGGCGGGTACCTGGCCATTGGACGGAAGCCTGCGGCCGGCTTACCTCCCGCTCCGCCACCGCTGGCCGCAACGGTCGAGACGGTGCGTGTCGCTTCGCAATCGCAGCCTCCGCCTGCGCCGCGGCGCGGCAATGATGGCCGGCGTCAAGTGGCAGCGGTGCAGGGCTCCATCACGGTGAACTCGACACCGCCGGGCGAGGTGTTCATCGATGGTCGGGATGCCGGGCCAACGCCCGTTGTCGAATACGCGGTGCCGCCCGGCCGTCACACGATTCGCGTCGAACGCGCGGGCTACAAGACCAAGAATGAAACGGTCGATGTCTCGCCGAGCGCTCCCGTCCGCAAGACGTGGGTGCTCGATCCGGAGGGGTGATCATGCGCACGCGTCTCTCGCTGGCAATTCTGCTCGCGCTCGTGTCCGCGCCTTGCATGGCGCAGACGATTCAGAACGCCACGCTGCGCCGGGCGCAGCAGGCGTTCGATAATCTCGATTACCGCCAAGCATTGACCGCGGGACAAGCGGCGCTGCGGGAGCGGTTGACCGGCTATGAGCGCGCCCGCGCG
>Ga0209234_1000833_pt1 | contig 11129 bp, 12 predicted proteins | sample GraSoi013_1_20cm_2_FD_185816 | JGI IMG/M metagenome (GOLD analysis project Ga0209234, IMG submission 185816) | Grasslands soil microbial communities from the Angelo Coastal Reserve, California, USA - Sample 08_20_2013_1_20cm (SPAdes) (version 2) | ecosystem: Environmental > Terrestrial > Soil >... | reverse complement strand
GGCGAACACCTCGGCTTCGACGAGCGTGGCCACCGTGAGCCCCCGTGCGCCGTGCTCGAGCTGCAGCCGGCCCAGCTCGACGCATTTGTGGGTTTTCGCGTGTGGGCGCAGGGCCACACCGAGCTGCCGGGCGCGCGCCGCCATGTGCGCGAGATTGCGCTCCACGACGTCCAGATGCAGCAGCAGCGCCGGCGTCTCGACGTCGTACGCCTTCACCCGTCCCTCGTCCCCCATCCCCCTTCCCTCTATCGCACGATGTGAAACTCCGTCTGGCGCCGCAGAATCCAGCGCACGCGGCCGTCGGGACCGAGCTCCGCGTCCTCTTCCTGCGCCGAGCGGACTCCGTCGTTGTCCCATTCTGGGGCCGGCGTGGTCGCCTGCAGCTCGATCGAGAACCAGCTGTTCGGCACCAGGGAAACGTCGCCGCGCTCCGGCACGCCCTCCTGGTGGTCCCACAGGCCGATCAGCGGTCCGGCGCCGTGGCCGCGGTCGCCGATGGGGTGGGTGTAGATCGTGCCGTTGATCCCCGCCGCGCGCATCCGCGCCAGCGCGGCCGCGAGCACTTCGTTCCCGGTGCGCCCGGGCCGCATCTCGGCGAGCAGGATGTCCTGCAGGCGGTTCGAGTTTCGGAGCGCCTGCTTGAGACCCTCCGGCACGTCCTGCTCGCCCCGGCGCAGCACGTAGCCCATGTGCTGCGTGTCGGTGTTCAGGCCCAGCGCCGTGATGCCGAAGTCGCAGTGCAGCACGTCGCCGCGCTGGATCACGACGGCGCCGGAGTCGGAGAGGTCGTGGCCCCGCCGCTGTACGTCCACGTCGGTGTGGAACCAGGTTCCGAAGCCCAGGTCGTTGACGCGCTGGCGCATCCACCAGGCAACGTCGTCCGTCGTGGTACGTCCGGGAGTAATCACCCGGTTCGAGAACGCCGTGTCGATGACTCCCCAGACGACCTCCATGAGGCGCCGGTACACGGGCAGCATCCCGGGCGCGCGGATCTCCTGATATTCGAGCGGCAGGCTCTCGGCGCGCACGACGCGGGTGCGTAACGGCGCCGGGAGCACCGCCTCGAGCTGCTCCCATTCGCCGGCGGAAAGGCCGTCCGAGAACGCGTGCGCGTGCGAGATGTCGACGGCGATCGTTGGCGGGTCGCGCTCCTCGATCACCCGGCGCAGCAGGTCCCATTGCGCCTGGCCCACCAGCTCGGGCCGGCGCCCGATCGACGGGTCGATGGCCTCCTTGGCGTGGTAGGCGTCGTACACCCCGCCCTGAGAGGTGCCGCCGAGCGCGAGCCGCTCGACGCCGCGCTCGGGTCCGCGATCGTAGAACACGTAGATCGTGCGGCGCCGCGCGAAGAACGTCGTCGCCGAGACCAGAGACCGGAAGACCGGGTCTTCGTTGTATTCCCGCATGGGCACGACCCACATGGCCACGTGGTATTGCCGCATCAGCCGGGGGAGCACCGAGTCGAGCCGATAGCGCAGCCACTCTTGCTCGACGGCGGCCTGTTCGCGCAGCGTGCCGAGCGGGCGCGTCGGCGTGGCGGTGAGGGGCAGGGCGGGGGCTTGCAGCAGGATGGTCGAGACGACGAGAAAGGCGAGGGTCATGTCGCGTGCGACGCTCCGAAGGGGTTCGAGGGGTCGGTCAGCCGCGCCAGATACCCACGGTCAGGGCCAGCCAGCCGGCGAGGAACGCGAGACCGCCGAGCGGCGTCGCGGCGCCGAAGGCGCGCGCGCCGGTGAGGGCGAACAGGTAGAGCGAGCCGGAGAAGATCACCGTTCCGGCGACGAACAGCCACCCGGCGGCGCGGATGGGCGCCCCGGACCAGCGGGTCGCCGCCCAGGCGACGAGCAGCAGGGCGAGGGCGTGGTACATCTGATAGCGCGCGCCGGTCTCGAACGCGGCGAGCAGGTCCGGGGAGAGACGGGTGCGGAGGGCGTGCGCGCCGAACGCGCCCCCGGCCACGGCGAGGAGCGCCGACACCGCGCCGCAGGTGGCGAACAGGCGATCCATCAGTCGAGATGGCGTCCCGTCACTTCGATGCGACGATAGCGCTCGATCCGGCCCGACCCGCCCACGAACGCCGAGGCGAACCAGCCCGTGAGCCCCACCACGACGGACCCGAGCACGGCGGCGCCGAGGCCGCTCACCGAGAAGCCCGGCATCACCCAGGCGACCAGGCCGAGCGAGATCCCATTCACGACCAGGATGAACAACCCCAGTGTAAGCACCGTGAGCGGCAGCGTGAAGATGAGAATGAACGGCCGGATCACGGCGTTCACGATGCCGAGCAGCAGCGCGGCCACGATCAGGTTGCCCCAGCCGTCGATGTGGATGCCCGGGATGATGGTCTCGGCGGCCCACAGGCCCAAGGCGGTGATGACGAGGCGGAAGAAGAAGCCCTTCATCGCGCCTTGTCCTTCTCCCGCCACGCCTCGAGGTTGCGCTCGATCTGGCGCGAGTGCTTCTCCAGATGCTCGGCGTACACGGCCAGCCAGTCCTCCGCGCTGTAGGGGCCCGACTCGGTGTGCCGGCCCACCCGGCGCCAGTCCTGCTCGGTCGCGCGCTCGAGCAGCGGCACGGTGTTCGCGCGCACGGCCTTCACCGTCGCAAGCGCCACGTCGATCGGATGCGTGTGATAATCGAATCGCTTGGCCCAGACGTCCTGGTCGTATCCAACGATCAACGGCTCGGGTTCCGCGAGCAGATAACGCAACCGCATGTGGGCGTTCGTTTCGCTGTCGGCGCAGTGCACCACGATTTCGTGCGCGGACCAGCGATCGGGCCCGGGCTTCCATTTGAGCGTCTCGCGCGGGACTTTGGCGAGCGCGGCGCTGAGAAGCGCCGGCCCGCGGGCGTAGCGCTCGATCAGCGTGGCACGCTCGGCGGCGGTGAGAGGCATGTCAGGGTCTCCGGAAGAAGATACTCGATTCGCTCAGTTCCGCTCGCTCAGTTCCGCGCCCGGCCCGCGACGAAGCGCGCCGTGGCGCCCGGGCGGACCCGGACGCCCAGCCGGGAATCGAACAGGATCGCTCCCACGAGCGAGTCACCCACGCGCGCCGCCCCGATGCCGGCGAACGGCCCGAGCGCGGCCGGCCACCCGTACACCAGCGCCTGCTCCGGGTAGCCGATCCACGTGACCGGGAGCGTGTCGGGCGGTACCCGGAAGACGAGCGTGCCCTTGAAGTGACACGCTCGGTCCACCACGACCCGCGTGCTGTCCAGGACCACGTCGGTCAGCTTGAAGCGGTCGCCCAGCTGCGGCAGCGTGAGCGTGTCGCCCCGGGCCACCACCCAGTGACCGACGTAGCGTCGGGCGTAGCGGGTCTGCAGGTGCATGGCCGCGGCGGTGCAGGGGTTTCTCGGAGCACAGGCGACGGCGAGCGGGAGCAGGGCGGGGGCCCAGGCCCGGGTGGGGACCCGGGTCACGGCGTGACGCTGTCCGTCGCCCGGATGCGGGCGCTGGCCGAGTCGGCGGCGTTCATGGCGCGACCCACGGCGCTCGCACCCGGAATGCTCGACCTGGCGAGGATCGAGTCGCGCTGCCGCTCGGTGAGGGTGTCGCGAGCGGCGGCCCCCCCGCCCTTGGCTCCGCCGGAGCAGGCCGCGGTGAGCATCAGAACGACGGCCGGCAGACGGGTCATGGTGTGCTCCTTCGCATGGCGGCTTGCAACTTGGCGCCGACGCCTCGAGCCTGCAACTTCAGGAGCCCAAGGAATGCAGCGCAGAAACGAGACATTCATGCCCGAGCGCACACGGCAGTTTCTATCGTCCCGCTGGGGATCGGTGGTCTGTGGCGTCATCACAGCCGTGGTCACCTGGTGCGCATGGGGATCGCTGAATCAGATAGCCGCATACCACGATGAGGCGGCGTATCTCCTTCAGGCCGGGATCTTTGCCTCGGGCCGGTGGACCGCCGCGGCCCGTCCACTGCCTGAGTTCTTCGAGCAATACCACGTGCTTGTCACCCCCGTCCTCGCGTCCAAGTACTGGCCGGGGCATTCCCTGCTTATGGTGCCTGGCGTTTGGCTCGGACTGCCCGGGCTTGTGCCCGTCCTGCTGAGCGGGCTGGCCGGAGCGCTGTGCTTTGCACTGGCGCGACGGGTTGCCGCGAGTCCGTGGGTCGCATTGGTCACCTGGTTGTTTTGGACGAGCGCGCCGGGCGGCTTGTATTGGCGGGCGTCGTACTTCTCGGAAATCACGACCAGCGCTTTGTGGCTGGTCGGTTGGTGGGCGTTGCTCGACTGGTATGAAACGGGTCGGCGGGGCGCCCTTCTCGCCTTGAGCGCATGTATCGGGTGGAGCGCAATCACTCGACCCCTCACCGCGCTCGTATACGCCATCCCAGCGGGTGTCGTGGTCTTCCGGCGTTGCCGGGTGCGGCGCGCGTGGCGCGATCTCGGGCTGGCGCTGGCGGTGGGGGCGGTGCTCCTCGGCCTCATTCCGCTATGGAGTGCCCGAACGACCGGCGACTGGCGCACGACGCCTTACGCGCTCTACGCCCGCCAGTATTTCCCCTTCACACTGGCTGCCCGGCCCGAGCGGGCGCTGCCCCCCGACATGCAGCGTTGGGTCGGCCCCATGAACGAGATGGTCCGGTCGTATGCGCTGGCGGCGGTCCCCGTGGAGTTCCTCCGGCGCATCCGCCGGATCGGGGACGATCTGTGGCACGGCTGGCGCGCGGTCTTCCTTCCGTTTGCGATTCTCGCCGTCTTTGCGCTGCCCATGGAAGCGACCTACGCCATCGGGACCATGGGTCTGCTCGTTCTCTCGCACCTGGTGTTCGCCCACGCCGCGAGCTGGTCACTCTATTACCTCGAGGTGCACCCGGTGCTCGCATTCCTGACCGCACTCGGCCTTGCGGTCGTGGCGCGTCGGGTTGCCCCGAGGCCGGCCAACGCGCGTCCCATCCAGGTGGCCGCATTGCTCTTGTGCTGTGCTGCGCTATGGTTCGCGGGCCTCGACCTGCGCGCAACGCGGCGCGCCTTGGCGCAGGAGCGAGCGTCCCAACGCGCCTTCGCCGCTGTGGTCCACCAGATTCCCGATCGCAAGGCGATCGTGTTCGTCCGCTACGGTCCTCGGCACAATGTCCATGCGAGCCTGATCGTGAACGAACCCGACCTGATGCGCGCACGTGCGTGGATCGTGTATGACCGCGGGCTCGACAACACCCGCCTCCTGGCGCTCGCCCCGGACCGGGTGCCATACATGTACGACGAAGCAACGAACACGCTGACCGCGCTACCGGGGCGCCTTCCCAATTCTTGGTCGCACGACCACTTTCCAACCCGTGCGTCGTCCTTCGAGCCCTGACCATCACCCACTCGCCGCGGCTGCCGTGAAGCAGCCGGTCAGGTTGGCGGTTTCGATCGTATTTCCTGCTCTGAACGAGGAAGCGGCGGTCGCACAGTGTGTCGAGCAGGCCCTGGAGGCGACTGCGCGAGCCGGCGTGCGCGGCGAGGTCATCGTCGTCGACAACGGCTCGACCGACCGCACAGCCGAATTCGCAGCGCAGCTTGGTGCGCGCGTCGTACTCGAGTCTCGGCGCGGCTATGGCGTGGCCTGTCTCCGCGGGCTCACGGAAGCTGAGGGGGAGTGCGTGGTGCTCCTCGACGCGGACGGCACGTACCCGGTGGAAGTGGTGGGCGAGTTCGTGCGAACGATGCGGGACGAGGGCGCGGACGTCGTGCTCGGGAACCGGTTCGGCGGCTTGATGGAGCGTGCCTCGATGCCCTTTCTCAACCGCTACATCGGCAACCCAATCCTGTCGGGGATGACCCGCCTGCTGTTCCGCGCGCCGTTGAAGGACATCCATTGCGGGATGCGCGCCATCCGGCGAGACCGCCTCGCCGCGCTGGACCTTCGTATGCCCGGGATGGAGTTCGCGACGGAGATGGTCGTGAAGGCGCTGGATCGCGGGATGCGTCTGCGCGAGGTCTCCATTCCCTATCGGTCGCGACTGGGCCCCTCAAAATTGCGGCCGCTGCGGGACGCCTGGCGCCACGCGGAGTACATGCTGGTTTTCTCGCCCTCCGTCTTGTTTCTCTGGCCAGGCATGATGCTCTTCCTGCTGGGCGTTTCGCTCCAGGTCGTCCTCCTCTCGGGTCCCCGTATGGTGCTCTTCCGAACCTGGGACGTCCACACGAACCTGGCCGGCCTCACCGCCGCGCTCGCTGGCTCGGCGCTGCTGGTCCTCGGAGTCGTCGCCGCCACCTTCGCGTGGTCGCTCGGCGTGCGCTTCCGCTACAGCCCCGTCGCCCGCGCCGTGGCGAAAGGAGGTGACCGCCCGGTGCGCGTCGCGGCGATCGCGCTCGCGGCGGCAGGTGCCGCGATGTGGGTGCACGTGGTCGCGCGCTGGGTGGCGTCCGGCTTCGGTGCCCTGGCGGCGGTGCCCTATCTCTCGCTCGCCACCACGTTCCTGGCGAGCGGCCTCGAACTGCTCGTCGCCGCGTTCCTCGTGCACATTATCCGGTTGAAGTCCGCTGCCGACAGCCGTGGCTAGAGCGGAGGGCCAGTCGGGCACCAACGGTCCCGACTGGCCGTCCGGGGTCATCGCGGTGAACGGGCGCTTCCTGGCGGACCGCATGACCGGCGTTCAGCGGTACGCGTTCGAGCTTTCGCGCGCGCTCGTTGGCGCTCTCGCAAGACACGGCGGCCGACTCGTCGTCCTCGCCCCCGGCGGCGCCTTGCACGACGGGGCCTCCCACCTGCCGGTCGTCCGAGGAAGGCTCCGTGGCTACGCGTGGGAGCAGCTTGAGCTACCTAGAATGGTCTCGAAGGCGGGTGCGGTCCTTCTCTGGAGCCCGGGGAACATGGGCCCGCTGCTCGTGCGACGGCAGATCCTCACGATTCACGATGCGGCCGTCTTTGCACACCCAGAATGGTTTGACTGGCGGTTCGCGATGGCGAACCGACTCGTCCTCCCACGCTTAGCGCGTCGAGTGCGGCACGTCGTCACGCAGAGCCGGTTCTCGGCGCTGGAGCTCGCTCGCTACGGCGTCGTGTCCTCGGCCAGGGTCACGGTGATTCCCGCCGGCGTGTCGCCAGCGCGGACGGCCGGCGAGGACGTCGCGGGCGAACCGCGGAAATCAAGGGTCCACGGCCCGTATGTCCTGTCAGTGTGCACGCTCGAACCGCGGAAGAACCTGGGACGGCTGCTGGCCGCCTGGGCCGTGGCACAGCAGCATCCCGAGCTCTCACAATTCACTCTCGTGATCGTGGGTGCGTCGCAGTGGCTGTTTCGTTTCGCCCCCGTTCCTCAGGCCGCGGCCCAGCGGATCCAGTTCGCGGGCTATGTGTCCGACGAGGAGCTCGCCGAGTACTATCGACATGCACAGGCCGTGGTGTACGTGCCCTTGTACGAGGGGTTCGGTCTGCCTCCGCTCGAGGCCATGGCCGCGCGTGTGCCGGTACTGGCCTCTGACATCCCGGCCATCCGGGAGGTGTGTGGTGCTGCAGCCCTGTACCGGTCGCCGGAGTCCGTGCCAGCCATCGCGGATGGGCTGAGCGAGATCATCTTGAATGCACCGCTTCGCGCGCGCTTGCGGGAGCTCGGTGATGCCCGTCGAGCTGAGCTCACGTGGGATCGGGCAGCCGAGCAGCTCGTGGCGTTGATCCAGCAGCTCCACCGTTCTCCGCGGTAGCGCCCGCGCTCCCTGCGCCGACGCCGTCATTGGCGCGCCGCGTCAGCGGCATACAGTGCTGTGGCGAGGCCGAAGGCCAGGCTGGCGGCCAGCGCCAGGCCGGCGACGTGCCACCGATCTGCGAGAGGGGGGGCCCAGATGACATAACCGGCGAAAGCCACGGCTGAAATCAGCAGAGAAATGCCGGCTCGCCGCCGACCGATGGCTGCCGGCACGAGCACTCGCCCCGTCGAGCTCCACACATACACGCCGACGTACCCGAGGATCGCCGCTGCGGTCAGTTGGATCGAGTCGTGGCCGAAGCGGCCGCGCGCAAAGAGGAGGCCAACCAGGGGTTCAACGAACAGAATCAGGGCCACGCCGGGTATCACGGCCAGGAGCGCGACGAAGAGGAAGGACCCTCGCACGTGACGCCGAACTCCCGCCACGTCTCCCTCGACATGCCTCGTTGCGACCGCGGCCGTGAGGGTGGCGTCGAATCCCGCGGCGATGAGGCCTCCCACGACCGTGACGGTGCGCAACCCATAGCTGAGAGCGGAGATGGCGCCGACGTGGAGATCGGACGCTAGGGCTCGCTCGCGAACGAAGATCAGCTGGAGGAGAACCGCGCCCGCCACGAGCGGCAGGAATTGCGAGAAGAACGCCGGTACGCGCCTGTAGCTCGGCCGGACGCCCCAGACGCCTAAGGATCGCACCACCGAGGCGATCGTCGCCGCCCCGCCGAGCAGATAGCCGCCTACGAACAGCGTCGCCAAGTATCGAATGTCGGAAGGACCGAGCAATTGGCCCGCAGCGAGCACAACATTGGGAAGGAGGCCAAGCATGGCGGCGTGCAGGAATCGACCCTGCGCGTGCAGCAGCCCGAAGCACAGATACATCACCGGGGCGAGGGCCAACGAGAGGCTCGCGATGTGCAGCAGACCGACCGTACCTTCCGCGAGTGACGCCCCCATCCCGGGTGCGAGCAAACGGACCAGATGTCCGGCGGACAGGTAACTCGACAGGCCAAGCGCCGTCCCGATGAGGAGCCAGATCACGAGCAGGCCAAACGTCTCCGACCGCCGGAGGGCATCCGGCTCTTGTCTCAACGCCTCGTAGTAGGTCAGCGCGGCGCCGATCCCGCATGCTTCGATGAGGTTAATGCCGACGAGCGTCGGCGTCACCGCGACCCAAAACGTGTCCATCTCCGCCGAGGTGCCGAACGTGCGCGCCATCAGAGCGTAGGAGGCGAAGGCGATCGTCACCTTGATACCGAACACCCCGTTGAGCGCCAGAGCCGTCCGCGAACCCATGGGCAGCGCCCGCCCCTACGCCACGCGGAGCCGGGTCAAACGGCCCGAGCGAGCATGCGCAGCGTGCCGCTCAACCTGAAGCGCTGCAGCACCACAGAGCAGGCCCGCTGCGCCTCGGTCATCCGCGGGTCGCGCAGCGCGCAGGGGAGGTACGATGCGACGAAGCCGGCCCGGCTGAGGAGATGGCGCACGGACTCCGCGGAAAACAGGAACAGGTGTGTGGGATTGAGCGCCTGATCCCACCGCGCGCCAAGCAGGCGCGCTTGCGGCGCACGATAGTTCGGCACCGACAGATAGCACGCGCCCCCGGCGTGCATCATGGCGCGCAGCTCTGTGAGCAGCGCGAGGGGGTCACGTACATGCTCGAGGACGTCCAAGAGAGTGATGAGATCGTAACCCCTCGATCTTCTCTCGTGTGGAATGTCAGCCAGCCGTTGGTAAGCGCGCACGCCCCGGCGCGCGGCGACGGCTCGAGCCACGTCGTCGCTCTCGACCGCGTCCACCGCAGCGCCGCGTCGGGTGGCCGCGTCCGTGAAGTCGCCGACACCGCACCCGAAGTCGAGCACCAGACCGTCGCGCGACGGCAGGACGCCACGGTGAGCCAGGCACGAGACGAGCTGATCCACTAGCGGGCGAGGCGTGTTTTCGTAGACGGGGCGGCTTCCTGCGCCCTCGGGCGGATAGTACTGCTCGCGATAGACTCGTTCGAGCTGCTCGTCGGAAGGCTGAGGATAGGCGAAAAGGACCCCGCAGGAGGCGCAGGTGAAGAAGGGCAGGCTGGTCCATTTCTTCTTAGCCGGGTTGGTCGAGCCGCAGCCGAGACACCGCATGAGCCAAGATAGGTGCCGCTCATGGCCTGTACCAGGCGGAGCGTCCCGCGCATCTTCATGCCTCCTTTCCTTGCCCAGTGAGCAGGTCCGGATGCGAGTGGCGCTCATTTACGATGTCATCTATCCGTACGTGGTCGGCGGAGCCGAGCGCCGCTATCACGCGATCGCCGCCGCTGCGGCAGACCACGAAATCGCGTTCTACGGCTTGGACTGGTGGCGCAAGGATCCCTCGCAACGGCTGCCGCACTGTAGCTACGTTGCCGTGGCGCCAGCGCTGCCGCTGTACACTCGGAGCGGGCGCCGCAGCCTGCTCGAGCCCTTCGTCTTCGCCTTGGGGCTGTGCTGGGCGCTGCTATGGAGCCGCGAGGATGTGTGGGACGTCGCTTCCTTCCCCTACGTCTCCGTTCCAGTGGCCCGATGCATGAGCGTGCTCAAGCGGCGGCCCTTGATCGTGACGTGGCTCGAGTACTGGGGTGACTACTGGTACGAGTATCTGGGTCCGCTCGGCGTCATCGGGAGACTATTTGAGACGCTCGCGCTACGCTGCTCGCCGCGCATCGTCGCCATCAGCGAGTTCACCAAACGGCGTCTCGTCGCGGCGGGGGCAGCGGAGGACCGCATCGCGGTCGTTCCGAGCGGCGTCGACGTAGCCCGGATCTCCGCGGTACCTGCGAGCGCCGAGTCGGTCGACGTCGTCTACGTCGGTCGGTTGCTGGCTCACAAGCAGGTGCACCTCGTGATCGAGGCCATGGCTCGGCTCCGCGAGCTCCGGCCGAACGCCACGCTCCTCGTCATCGGCGACGGCCCGGAGCTCGGGAACCTCCAGCGTCTGGGCGAGCGGCTCGGTGGGGGCGCCGTTCGTTTCACCCGGCGGCTACGAACGCCGGAAGAGGTGTACGGTCGCCTGAAATCCAGTGGGGTCCTGGTGCTGCCATCGAGGCGGGAAGGGTTCGGCACTGTCGTGCTGGAAGCGTGGGCGTGTGGGATTCCCGTCGTGGTCTGCGCCGAGCCGCAAAATGCAGCGGTCGAGCTCATCGACTCCCGCGCGAAGGGACGTGTGGTCGCGTCGCATCCGGCAGCGATCGCCGCCGCGTGCGCCGAGCTGCTCGCGGACGGTTCGACTGAGTCACGCCGGGCGTTACAAGCAGCGGTGGCTCCATACGACTGGGCGAAGATTGCCGAGGATGCCTTCCAGGCGTACCGGGAGGCCACCGACGCCCGCACTTCGCGAGCGGACGGGTCGCCGTGAGGGCGGCCTTCACGAGCGCAGGAGGCGGCGGGCCAGCACGCCGTACGCGATCAGGTTGACCGCCACGACCAGGGTTCCGAGCACCGCTTGAGTCGGACGGGTCAGTCCCGCCGGGTAGAGC
>Ga0209234_1000829_pt1 | contig 11147 bp, 9 predicted proteins | sample GraSoi013_1_20cm_2_FD_185816 | JGI IMG/M metagenome (GOLD analysis project Ga0209234, IMG submission 185816) | Grasslands soil microbial communities from the Angelo Coastal Reserve, California, USA - Sample 08_20_2013_1_20cm (SPAdes) (version 2) | ecosystem: Environmental > Terrestrial > Soil >... | reverse complement strand
CGGCGCCCGCTTTGGCTGCCGCTGCACTCCGCTGCGGCTCGCCAGGAGGCGAGCCTCCGCTCCGTTCCGCGGCAGCCACCCTCAGGGGAAACAACCACACCAAGAGAACTCCCGTCTGCTTCTTTCTCGCCCTACTGCCACTGACAGATTCCACATCGAGGTGAACGCTGTTTACCTTAGCCCACATAACGCTGGTAGAGTTTGGAACTTTTCCCGCGCAGAAACGGATGCCCATCCGCGCCAATTCTGACCGCCCTGCATCAGTGAATTTCTCGTCTCTCCAACTCCACAATACGGCCTCGATTCGATAGACTCCGGGTTTCAGGCCACCGAACAGCTTGGTATCCAATCGCGGTATGCCGTCAAGGTGCTCTCCGGGCTTTAGGAAGACCGCTCGAATCATAGGCCGAACTCGCCAGATAAAACTGATCCGGTTTCGCTGTTAATCAGCATTAGGTCCAATAAATTGACCTTCGGACGGATAAGCTCGGATTCGTTAGATACGTTTGGCCTTGAGGAATCGGCGGACGCTCCAAGTGCCGTCACCCCGCGAAGCGATGTAGAGAAAAACAAAACAGAACAGCACGGCGAGTTCGCCGTGATTGCGGATTGGCCAGAAGTCATGTGGCGCGTGGCCCAGGAAATAGCCGGTGGCCATTTCACCGCTGGCGATAAACGCAGCAAAGACCGTGAACACCCCGAGGGCAATGAGCAGGCCTCCGAAAAACTCGATGATCCCGGCGGCGAGCATCAGGGGGACGTGCCGCATCGCGGGGCCGCCGAGAACGCCAAAAAGCTTCTGAGCGCCGTGGCAGGCAAACAAGAAGCCCGCCATCAGGCGCATCAGGCTGTAAAGATGGTCCGAGAATCTGCTCAGGAATGGCATAGTTGGGCCTCGCGATCGCCGGAAGTTTCTCTGAATACGAGGCCAGAAGCCTACATGCTCCCAGTGTGATGCGCAAGGCTCCTCTGGCCCTGGCTCCTCTGGCCCTGATTTCCTCTGGCGCTGGTCAAAGCTGCGAACGGCTAACGTATTTTAGGTCTCCAACTCTCGGCGTCAAGCAAGCTATTGTGGCTTCGATAGTCACGGAATTGGGGTAGAGGTGAAATGCGGCAAATCGGATGAGCCAACACGATCTTGGAGACTTCAGTTCGGGTTTCCTGATTCGCCTGCGACAAATTCCTCTCCCCGCATTTTTTTCGAATCTCTTAGGGTGCCGGAGGAAGGCCGGCGCATCGAGTGGTTCGTGCGTTTTGAGGCCTCTCGGAACGATGTGATCTCTAGTGGCCCGCAGAGGCAGAATTGTCCTTCACGGGTTGGACGGCAGTGATTTCATAATCTTGATACGTGATTGTCAACGTAGCGTGGCCGCCGAGACGCAGACTCGAAACGCTCTGGTTTTCCACGGGAAGCCAAAAGTTCTCGAACTTCTGATAGTTGTGGCGGATCTCAGTCTTTGTGATCCAGATCGATGGGTTCTTAGCTGGTTCGCCTTCGATTCGACACACGGCGAAGTCTTGGTCATCGACCCAGATACGACCACGGTAAAGGAATTTACTCGGCACTTTAGGCTGAATCCCGAGAACGTAGCCGCAGCCACCAGCGTTCGTTCGCCGTTCGAGCGACGTGAAATTGTAGTTCTGGGTGTTGAGTTCTACGCCCGCCCGAATCGCTGTTTCCTGAGCCTCTTTCTCCGCATCGATCAACCGCTTGAGAACTCGTTTGACCATCCATTTGCTCCCGCTTTCGGACAGAATCCTGAAATCCTTCTTGGCCGGAGCCGTATATGTTATCTCCACGATCATTTCTGCACGAAGCGCAGTGTGAAAGCCCTTAAAGTCGAGTTTGTAGATACGCTTGGCGCGATAGCTTTGAAGGGCCTTGGCCCGCTCGGCATTCCTCTGGACCAGGTTTTTAACCACCTGGGATAGAGTGAGCTGGGGTTCGGCCGCGATTGCGGCCGGGCCCTGCGCAGACGTTCCGACCGGAGTCAACGCGGCCGCCGCGATCAGGGAAAAACATCTGCGTCCACGAAGTGGCCGGTTTGCGCGTTTGAACGAAGCCGCTGGAGCGGCGGACGCTTGGCGTGCCATGCTCATCACGTTATGCCTCACGGTGGCGCTTTGAACTGCGATTTTCGTTTTTCTCTGGTTTTCCTAAGCCCTGCAAAAATCACTAAGCTCCAGGCGAACAAAGATTCAATTTCCATAGCCTAGCCCGCATCCACCGCAACCGCCGGCGGCCACCTTCAGACGGTTTTGTCGAACGCGCAGATGGATACTCTTTTCGATACTCGAATCTAAGTACGCCAACTGCCTTGTCGTTCTATTCTGAATCGAGCCGCCTGTACATTGCCGATCCGGGGCGCAGGGCGATCTTCACGGTGGATACGCGCTCACACAAGCCCATCATGACAGAATTCCTTTCCCGTCCGCTGAAATCACCTTACGGCATGGCGCTGATTTTGAGCGATCGCATGGCCGTCGCGGACTATGGGGCCAGCAGCATCTTGGTATTCTCCAGCAAGGGCGCGCTGCTCTTCCGCTTTCCACCCAAAGACTGATCTCCCCCCTGAAACTAATTTTTCCATACAAGAAATTTAGAGGTGCCTTTTGCGAATTGATACCGTGGCAGTGAAACGATCGGATCCGCGAGCGGCGCATTAACCAAGAACGCGCACACCGGCGATACGCCGGTCCCACGACCAATCGCAAATGGCGACGACGCGTTGCCACCCGCGTGCCAAACATGAGTGCCATAGCTATGAAGAAAACACACATTCGCAAAATGTTAGCTCGATTGCGCCTCAGTTGCCTGACTCATCACCAACGTGGGCAGTGCAACGGTTCCTCGGGCTCGGGCAGCGACCAGGGCGAGTTTTTGACCAGAGGGGAGTTTGCACTAGATCTCGCCTTTGCGGAAACGGCCAATCAGATGATCGCATGCGCGCACCGTCAACGCCATCATGGTAAGGGTCGGGTTCTGGCACGCAGACGACACAAAGCTCGCTCCGTCCATCACGAACAAATTTTTCACGTCGTGCGCCTGGTTGAACGCATTGAGCACTGACTTCTTCGGATCGCTGCCCATTCGGGCTGTTCCCAGTTCGTGTATGGCCATTCCCGGTATTTCGACACCCACTTGCACGCGGATATCTTTGGCGCCGGCCGCTTCCAACATTTCCGCCGCCGTGGCGCCGGCATCCTCCATGAGCGCAGCTTCGTTGTCGCCGTGCGTCATGCTAATGCGCAAAGCAGGAATGCCCCAGGCATCTTTTAGATCGCGGTCGATCTCGATGTAATTGTCCCACCGGGCCAGCGATTCACCGAAAGCTCCGAGGGAAATCCCGTACTCGCCTTCTTTCACAGCCTTCTTGAGCGACGCTCCGTAGCCTTCGGCACTGAAGTTGAATCCAGCCTCGGCCCCGCCCTGGTAACCATAGCCACGTATGAACCGCGAATGCCTTTTGCTCGAAGGGGTGTTCCGGAAGCGAGGGATGTAAATCCCGTTGGGACGTGCGGGCTCGTTCGCATTCGGAAGAGCTTTGAATTCTGGCAGACGACCCGATGCTCCCGCGCCTACGACGTGATCCATCAAATAATGGCCCAGCGAGCCGCTCGAGTTCGCCAGTCCATTTGGGTATTCCCGAGTGGACGAGTTCAGCAAGATGCGGGTGGATTCCAATGCCTGAGCGCAAAGGATCACCGCCTTTCCGCGGACCTCCTTCACTTGCCGCGTCAAGCGATCCACGTAAGTCACACCGCGCGTTTTGTTTGGCTCCGTGTCCATGTCCACATGGCTTACCACGGCATTGGTAAGCAGCGTGCAGTTCCCGGAGGCCAGCGCGTCCTTGACGGTCGTAAACGGGCTGCTGAAGTAAGAAAACGTGCTGCACCCGCGTTCACAAGGCCCGCAATAATGGCAAGCGAGTCGTCCATTGTGATTTTGCGTCAGGATCGCCGTGCGCCCGATCGTCACCGTGTGCCCGAACTTCGCTTTCACGCGTGCTCTGAGCTGAACTTCTCCGCAGCTCATTTTCATTGGCGGGAGAAATTGCCCGTCGGGCAGCATCTCATTTCCCTCCGTTGCTCCGCTGATACCTACGTACCGCTCCACGATGTCGTAATACGGTGCAAGATCGGCATAGCTAATCGGCCAGTCATCTCCATACCCGTCGCGGCCCGCGGCCTTAAAATCGTTATCGCTCAGCCTGTAACTCTGACGGCCCCACACCAGCGATCGCCCACCAAGGATGCGCAGCCGCTGCCAAGTAAATGGTTTGCCGGGCGGCGTGCTGTACGGATTCTCGAGGTCATTCACAAACCATTCGTAGTTGTATTCCATGCACGCGTAGCACTGCTTTTGCACCGGCCGCGTGCGCACCACCTCCGGCGAGTGATCGCGGTATTTCAGCTTGTAAGACGGCATGTGCTCAGTAAACTCTTTCGGACTAACCGCGCGCCCCGCTTCGAGCAACGCAACTTTCAGCCCCGCCTCCGCAAGTTGTTTCGCGGCCCAGCCGCCGGTGGCTCCCGATCCCACAACCACTGCATCGTAAGTTGTCTGCAAAGCGTCTTGCGCCATGTTGGTCCCGCTCACTTGTGATCCCCTTCTGGGTGTTCGCAGCCTTGATAAGGGCCGTGCGCAAACGCTCCGTCCCACCCCAGTTCTTTCTCGCCGATCTGCGAGCTGTAGTACGCACTCATGATGCGTCCCTTGAGCGCTTCAAAATGACCGTGCCCCGGATCGGCCACGGCACCCGTATCGCCAGCCCATCCGCCTCCAATGCGCGGATACGCCAGCCCGTGCAACAGAATATCTTGGTCTTCCCGCGACAGATACCGAAACGCCGCTTTGAATCGCCGCATGCTTTCGCCATCCACATATCCCAGCGAATTCAAAAACGTTCGTTGCGTCTCGGGCGTCTCGGCAGACAGCACAAGATCGATATAGCGATTCGCCAGAGCTTCCTTAGCGCCTGGAGTATCCGTTGCTGGGATAATCAGGTCGCTGAGCACAATCAGCGTTTCATTCTGATGCTCATCCAAAAAAAGTGGCTTCCATCCGGGCGCCGCAAGGTCTTTCGAGGCGTCCACTCCGCTTTGCGCAGGCGTCAACTCGGATGGCTGCTGCGCTACATTCTGCGCCGCAGCAAGCGAAGGCCGCAACGCGGCAGCGGCACCCACAAGAACACTGCCACGAATCAAATCGCGCCGTTTCATGAAGACTCCTTGCCCCCAACCCGCCGTTTCCGGCAGGCTGCTCGCTCGCGCGTCAATCTTTGCAAGCACCGCGGATTCGCGATCCGACGAGCCAACTCACGGTCTTGCGCATCGGGAAGTCTACACCAAAGGGAACCAAAAGCTAGACGGCCAACCGGAGATATAGATCGAGCGAAGGGTCAGATCAACGATGGTACTTTGCAGGATGCCATCACTGCCTTGATCGTCGGACATGGTAAGTGGTAAGTGCAATTATGAGATGCGGTCGGGCCAAGTGGGTCTTGGTTGCTTGCGTTTCATGGCATAGAGAGCCCTGTCCGCTGCGTGTACAAGGGTTCCGATGGTAACGGCATCCTTTGGATAACTGACAACTCCCGCGCTGACGGAAATCCTTGGCTCTTCTTCATCTTTCACAACCAGACCGCAAATCCGGTGTCCTACCAATTTCGCGGCGGCTATGCCGGTCTCCGGCAGGACCAGAGCAAACTCGTCCCCGCCTTGCCGCGCTGCGGTGTCTACCGACCGGCAGCAGTCTGCCAGGATGTGCGCCAGCCTGCAGAGCGCCCGGTCTCCCGCTAGATGACCATATCGATCGTTGATCTCTTTCAATCCATCGAGGTCCAGCAATACCAGAGAGAATTCCCGCATGGTGCGTTGGGATCGAGAGATCTCTGCGTGCAACACATCGAAAAAACGGCGATGATTGGCCAAACCGGTCAGTGAATCGCTCGATGCCTGGTGGCGCAGCTGCTCTTCTAGCGTCCGCTGTTCGGTGATATCGACAGCGATGATTTCATGGCCGACGCAATCTCCGCGGTCGTCGTAGATACCGCGTCCGCTCAGCTTGGCTTTCAGAGTCGTTCCGTTTTTCCGCTTCCACTCGATTTCCATAGGGTTGATTCGCATTGTCTCGGAGGAGCGTCCCGCCAATGCTGAGCACATACCGAGATTAAAGACGCCATCAGAAGGATGATTTGCCGCTAGGAGTTCTTCTTTGGTCGCGTAGCCAAGCATGGTTACCAGAGCTTGATTGACGTTGAGAAACTTTCCTTGAGCATCACACCGGAATATTCCATAGGCGGGATTGTCCACCAGCGCGTGATACAGCGATTGCGAATGCCGCAAGGCCCTTTCGGCGTCTTCCAACTCCGCACGCAGCTTCTTTTCGTTCAGGGCGCGGCGAACGGCCATTGGCAACTGAGCGATATGCTCTCCCTCAACGTAATCGAAGGCGCCATGAGCGGTTAATTCCACAATGGATTCCTTTCCCTTGGAGGTGGTCACGAAGAGAAGGGGGGTGTCCTCCACGGTTTGACGCAGGAATTGCAAACCCTGCGATCCTTTCCAACTGGGACTGGGGTACTCGGCAACGACCACATCATAAGACTGGGAGCGGAGCTGTTCGGTACACTGCGCTAAGTCCAAAGCGGTATCGGCACTAACAACGAATTGCGCTTTCTTGAGCTCTTGCAGACAGCACTCTACCGTGTCTGCTTCGCGATGGAAGAAAAGGATGCGGAGAGGACGCGATCGGTGAGAATCCGTGCTCCCCAGACGGGAACCTCTCGGGTCCGACGGGACTTTGCTCTGAATCAGGCTCGACATGCAAATACTCACCCGGAACCATGGAAGCCGCTCACAAAGAGAACAGCGGCCGAAGCATACACGCTCACGCGCCTATCGTACGTATGGCAAGAAAACCGAGTCTGTTCAATTTTGAACAGTTGCCATACAGCCGTACAAAGGAGTGCGCGCGGCCAGTATCTGAGAAAAGTCTTAGCTATGTCTTAGAGCCGAAATATCAACCCCACGGATTGAAAGCCTCCGACGCGTTGGCGTCGGCCTGGGCTGCCCAAGCATCGGTAATACGTTGTCAGTCAGATAAGGAACCAAAGGCTTCATCTCGGGCAAACTAGCTAAAACTAGCTCCGCGACTTGTGCACAAAGTCTCCTCTCAGTAGAATGTTCAATCTTCGTTTCCAACAGCTTTTCTTTTTTGTAGACCCCTTGGCAGTCGCATTTTGCAATGACCGCTTCGAGGTCGCGCTCGACGGAGTTGAATCGGAGTCTTACCGAATGGGTCAGCACTACGATGTCGTCGTCATCGGCGGCGGCCACAACGGCCTAGTCAACGCCGCCTATCTCGCCAAGGCGGGCAAGAGAGTCGTCGTTCTAGAACGACGTCATGTTCTCGGGGGTGCCGCGGTTACCGAAGAAATCATCGCGGGCTTTCTTTTTTCCGAATGTTCTTACGTGGTCTCGCTACTTCGTCCAGAAATCATCCGTGAACTCGATCTCCCTCGTCACGGTCTGGAAATTTTGCCCCTCGATGGCACGTTCTCTCCCATGCCCAGTGGTGACTACCTCTGGCGCATGAACGACCACGCCAAATCCGTCCGCGACATTCGCCGCCACTCCCGCCTTGACGCCGAGGCTTACGACGAATTCTCCAAGATGATGACGCCCATGTGCCGCTTCGTGAAGCCCATGCTCTCGATGGTTCCTCCCGATCCCACGACACTCAATCCGAAAGACCTCAAGCAGCTTTACTTCCTCCTTCAGCGCTTCCGCGAACTTTCTTCCGACGAGCGCTACACCCTCGTCCAGCTCATGACCATGAGTTCCGCTGATTTCCTCGACCAATGGTTCGAAACCGACGTCCTCAAAGCCACCATGTCCGCCTCCGGAATCATCGGCACATACCTCGGCATTCGTTCGCCCGGCACCGCTTACGTTCTCCTGCACCACTACATGGGAGAAATCGACGGCGCGTTTCGCTCCTGGGGCTTCAGCCGCGGCGGCACTGGGGCTATTTCGAACGCCATCGCAGACGCCGCGCGGGAAGCTGGCGTCGAAATTCGCATCAAAGCGCCCGTGGGCAAAATTCTGACAAAGAACGGCCGAGCCTGCGGCGTTGCCCTTCAGGATGGTGAAGAGCTCTCTGCCAACGTCGTCTCCTCCAGCGTCGACCCGCACCTCACCTTTGAAAAATTTCTCGACCCGCACGAATTGCCGGCCGATTTTCTCGAAGGCGTGCGCCGCTACAAATTTCGCGGTTCTTCCGGCAAGGTCAATCTTGCACTCGACGCGCTTCCCAATTTCATGTGCCTTCCCGGGCCAGGTGCGCATCTTCGCGGCGCTATTTCTATTTCGCCGAGCATGGACTACATGGAGCGAGCCTACGACGACGCCAAGTACGGCCACTACTCGCGTCGTCCTTACATTGACATGGTCATTCCAAGCCTCACCGATCCCAGCGTCGCGCCTCCCGGCAAACACGTTCTTTCTTGTTTCGTGCAATACGCGCCGTACAAGCTCGCCGAAAGCACCTGGGAGGATCAGCGCGAAGCCTTTGGCGACAATGTCATCAATACCATAGCGGAGTACGCACCCAACATCAAAGACATCATCATCGGCCGCCAGGTGCTCACCCCGTTCGATCTCGAGCGGGAATTCGGCCTCACCCAGGGCAATATCTTTCAAGGCGAGCTTTCTCTGGAACAGCTTTTCTTCCTGCGCCCTGTCGCCGGTTGGGCTTACTACCGCACGCCCATCCAAAACCTTTATATGTGCGGCTCCGCCACGCACCCTGGCGGCGGCATCATGGGGGCCAACGGCCGCATTGCCAGCCAGGTCATCCTTAAAGAATGGAAAGGCAGTTCGCCGCGCTCCACTGCGACCGCGTCAAAGGCGTCCAACTAATCATGCCCATCGGACAGCGCGTAGTTCTTATCGGCGGCGGGCACAACGCTCTGATCACCGCTTTTTATCTAGCCAAGGGCGGCTTCAAGCCTGTGGTCCTCGAGCGCCGCGAAATGGTTGGTGGCGGTGCCATCACCGAAGAATTTCATCCCGGCTTCCGCGCTTCCACCCTGGCGCACACACTCGGCCCGCTCCGCGCCGATGTCGCGCATGATCTACAACTCGATAAATTCGATTGTGAAATTCTCTCTCCCGACCCGCGCGTCTTTGCTCCAACGTCCGATGGTAAGGCGCTCCTTTTCTACGACGACGTTGCCCAGACCGCCGCTGCCATCGGCCACTTCTCGGCCAAAGACGCTTCGAAATATGCACAATTCGCTAGGTCGCTCGAAGAAACCGCCAGCTTCTTCACACAACTCGCTTCGATCACGCCTCCCGCAATCGACAAGCCCACTCCCGAAGATCTTTGGAATCTCTTAAAAACTGGCCGCAGCGTTCGCGGCCTTGGAAAGACCGGCATCTTCGATCTTCTGCGTTGGGGTCCCATGGCCGTCGCAGATTTCGTCGCCGAGTTCTTCGAAACAGAATTGCTTCGCGCCGTCATCGCCGCTCGCGGCATCTTTGGCACAGCGCTCGGTCCCCGGTCCGCCGGCTCGACTGCCGTCCTTCTTCTGCGCGCCGCCGCCGATGCCCATCCCGTAGGTTCTGCCGCGTTTCCGCGGGGCGGACTCGGCGCCTTCACATGCGCGCTCGCCGAATCGGCAAGACAGGTTGGCGCTGAAATCCGCACCGATGCCGAAGTTCGGCACATCCTCATCAAAGATGGCGCTGTCACCGGGATCGTTCTCACCGACGGCGAAGAAATCACCGTCGAAGCCATCGTCTCCGGAGTCGACCCAAAACGCACCTTCTTCCATCTCGTTGATCCCTCGCAGCTCGATCCCACCTTTGCCAACCGCATGAAAAATTTCCGCGCCAATGGCACGGTCGCCAAGGTCAATCTCGCCCTCGGCGGGCTGCCCGCCTTTCCAGCGCTTGCCGACAACGAAAGCTATCTCAAAACACTATCCGGCCGCATCCACATCGGCCCCGAAATTGACTACCTCGAGCGCGCCTTCGACGCTTCCAAGTACGGTGAATTTTCGAAAATGCCCTGGCTCGACGTCACTATTCCCACGATTCTCGATCCCTCGCTCGCCCCCGACGGCAAGCACGTTCTCTCCGCCTACGTCCAATTCGCGCCATTCAAGCTGAGGGAGGGGAACTGGTATACCCGTCGCAGGGATCTCGGCGACGCCGTCATCAAAGCTCTCGCCGCTTACGCTCCGAATCTTCCCGGCCTGGTCGAAGGCATCCAGGTCATCACGCCCCAGGATCTTGAAACATCCTACGGTTTTACCGGCGGCCACATTTTCCACGGCGAGCTCGCACTCGATCAGCTTTTCACCATGCGCCCTGTTCTCGATTGGGCGCGCTACAAGACACCCATCCGTGGCCTTTTTCTCTGCGGTTCCGGCACCCATCCCGGCAACGGCCTCACCGGCGCCTCCGGCGTCAACGCCGCCCGCGAAATTATCCGCGACCTCCGATGATTTTCTACTCCCGTGTGGGGGCGTGGCATCGCTGCACCCCCTTCAGCTCAGGCGGGTGATGAATGACCGCCATCGATCGCACCAAACTGAAAACCCTGCAACAACGGGAAGAATCCCGCTTCCTCGCCGACCATCCCAAATCCGCCGCCCTCTACAACCGCGCTCAGTCCTCACTCCTCGGCGGCGTCCCGATGAACTGGATGAAAAAATGGGCTGGCGCTTTCCCTGTCTTCGTCAAATCCGCCAAACTCGCGCACATCACCGACGTCGACAACCGCGAATATATTGACCTCTGCCTCGGTGACACCGGTGCGATGACAGGACACTCACCCGAAATCGTCGCTGACGTTGTCGCCCGCCGCGCCAAGGAAGGCATCACCCTCATGCTCCCCACCGAAGATTCCCTTTGGGTCGGCGAGGATCTCAAGCGTCGCTTCGGCCTGCCATACTGGCAATTCACACTCACCGCCACCGACGCCAACCGCTTCGCCATTCGAATCGCCCGCGAAATCAGCCAGCGTTCGAAAATCCTCGTCTTCCACTATTGCTATCACGGCACCGTAGACGAATCCTTCGCCGCGCTTGAAAACGGTGTCGTCGGCCCGCGCCGCGGCAACATCGGCCCACCCG
>Ga0209234_1000828_pt1 | contig 11152 bp, 7 predicted proteins | sample GraSoi013_1_20cm_2_FD_185816 | JGI IMG/M metagenome (GOLD analysis project Ga0209234, IMG submission 185816) | Grasslands soil microbial communities from the Angelo Coastal Reserve, California, USA - Sample 08_20_2013_1_20cm (SPAdes) (version 2) | ecosystem: Environmental > Terrestrial > Soil >... | reverse complement strand
CCCGGCGCGTTGAGAAACTGACGCATGGCCAACATTGGGCCGTTATAATGGCCGCTGATGAGTGGCTGGTCACCTGCGTCCGTATTGCGATGGCTGTTTGACCCCGAACATGGCGCCTCCAGCCGCTTGCTTCCGCGGTGGATTTTTCTGCGCGCGCTTGGCTTGATTTACTATTCGGCATTTTTCTCTCTACTGCCGCAAATTCGCGGATTGATCGGGCCACCCGGAATTCTTCCTGCCGGCGAATACCTCGAAGCACTCGCGGAACGCTTTGGACACGCAGCTTACTGGTACGCGCCGACGGTGCTGTGGCTATCGAGCGGTCCGCACATGCTTACTGGAATTTGCTGGGCAGGAATGATCGCTTCGGTACTGCTGGTATTGAATTTGTGGCCGCGGGGCATGCTTGCGATTTGTTTTGTGTGCTTTCTTTCGTTCGTCAGCGCGGCGCAAGATTTCTCGGCTTATCAGTCGGACGGAATGCTTCTGGAAGCGGGTTTCATTTCCCTGTTCCTCGCGCCCGCGGGATTCCGGCCGGGGTGGGGTGAAGAAAGCAAGCCATCGCGCGCAAGCTTGTTCCTGCTGGTGTGGGAATGCTTCCGGATCTATTTCGAATCAGGCATGGCGAAGATCATGGGCGGCGACCCGCAATGGCGGAATTTCACCGCGCTCGACGAGTATTACCAGAACGGCCCGCTGCCGACATGGATCGGATGGTACATGCAGCACCTCCCGCATTGGTTCCATGCAGCGACGGCGTTTGGAACGCTGGCTTTGGAACTGGCGCTAGCGTGGACGATGTTCCTGCCGCGGCGCATTCGAATCCTGTGTTTTCTTATCGTAACGCCTTGGCAGATCGGCATCATCCTCTCCGCGAACTACACCTTTCTGAATTATCTTGTTCTTGCACTGGGGTTTCTGCTGCTCGATGACCAGTTTCTGCTGCGCTACTTGCCGTGTTTCTTGAAAAAGAGTTACCTGGCCACAAAAGAGGCCAAACCTCTGGCCCCGCCGGCTCTCGAAGACCAATGGCGAAAGAAACTTCGCCAGCAACTTTCTGCACTAAGGCTCGCCGTGACGGCGGTGATGCTCACGTGGATTTTCTATGCCACGCTCGCGCAAATGGCGTGGATGGTCAAGCCGTGGCCGCTTCCGACCATGCCCGTGTCGGTGCTGGAGCCGTTTCGCATCGCGAACCGCTATGGGCTGTTTGCGGTGATGACGCGCGGCCGCTATGAAATCGACTTCCAGGGCTCGGACGATGGACAAAACTGGTTCGCTTACCCATTTCGATTCAAACCGCAGGACCCCGCGAAGCCGCCGGGCATTTACGCTCCGTATCAGCCGCGGTTCGATTGGAATTTGTGGTTCGCGTCGCTGAGTTCGTGGCGAAAGGAGCCGATCGTGGTGCGCACAGAGCAGGGCTTGCTTCGGGGCGATGCGGAAGTGCTGCTGCTTTTTTCGGGGAATCCCTTCCCGCACGCTGCGCCGCGGCAAGTTCGTTGTGTGGTGTGGCAATACTGGTTTACGACGCCAGCGGAAAAGCATTCACAAGGAATGTGGTGGCGAAGGCAGCTTCTGGGCCTGTACGCCCCTACGCTGGAGCGCCAATCCGACGGCAGAATTGTCGTGCTTCAGTGGCCCGCCACGATGGAACCGCACGAGTAGCCTGAATCTCTACTGGGCTGCCGGGAGGAGGGACAAGAACCAGAACTGGCCATCTTGGTCGAGCAATCGAAGATGCCAACCATCGGTCACCAGCGAACCTGGTGACTGAGCGTTAGGAGCGCGTCCGACTGGCGCCGCCTCGGAATCAGCATGTCCAGACCTGGACTACTGGGGGAACTGCTTGATACTGGTGACGCGGTCGCCCAGGAAGCGGACGAACACCGTCTTCGACGGCGGCTGGCCGTAGATCCAGTCTTCAATATCGTTGCCGTCAGAGTCGCGCTCGCGTACTTTGTGGTCGGGCTTCCCGATAGCCGCAACAAGCTCCTCGCGGTCCATACCTAACGCGGGCCGGCGGTCCTGAATGGCCTTTTTCATTTCCGGCGGCAGCGTATCGAACCATTGCACAGCAGCGGAACGCTCTTTCGAGAAATTCAAGAAAGGCGAAAGGAGCTGCTTTAATTCGTCGGGGTTGAGATCCGGAAGCGGTTTGTTGAATTCCAGGAAAATTGTACTACCCATACCGGGCTGTATCCCCGGCGGGCCCTGATCTTGCGTCGAGGTGGTCTGCATCGGGGGATAACCGCCTCCCATGCCGAACTGAATATGATCGCGCCAGCGCCTCTTGCCGCGCCCGCCGCCGTTCAAATCGACAATGATCTGATGGTCGCGGAACTCCAGCTTGGTAATCTGTACGTTATCGCCAGTACTCACGGCCGAGCCATGTGTTGCGACGGCGCGATCGAGCATCTCCGCTTCCAGCGGCTTGCCCACGCTGACATGAAATCCTTCTTTGCCGGCGGGCAGTGGTTTGATGGCCTTGGCAAATTCACCGGACACATAGCGGATCAGGTCAAGCTTCGAATTCTCCTGGAGCGTGGTGTTCTTCGAAGGGGATGCGATTTTCGATGGGGACTGGCTTTGGGACTGCGCGTTGTCCGAGGATGCACCGGCGTTCGGGAAGAGGGGAATCTCTTCGGATGAAGGAAAGCCGAGCGCCGCGTTGGTGGGCGTACGAAGGCTGTCGACCCGCGGGATGTCCGCGTCAGCCAAAAGCAAGAACGCCAGAGGTATGGCAAACCAGTTCGACATAAGCACAACGGACCCCGACCTGGCCGGGTCCGTCTTCCCTATTCTACGATGCCACGGAGCCGCTGAACAGGTGCCTCGCTCGCTCGGGGAGGAGACAAACTCTCTCTCCTTCATTTGGGGTTAAAACTGTACCACCGGAACGGGGATTCGCGCCATCCGTCTAGCGGAGTCTGCGGAGTCTAGCGGGGGAGCCTCTTTTGGATGCTCTTCGAAAAACTCTGGAGCAAAGTTCCCAGCGATGGCATGAAGGTACTCACGATCGCTGGCCGTACATCAATTACATCCTCTTTATTCTTAAGAATGCGTATGGAGAATTTGAGGAACGTGTTGGTCAAGTAGGCTCCCCGAAAGGGGCGAAAGCCGAAATGGTCTTGGGAGCCATTCGCGCTCAACTTGGAGAATTTCGCTTGGCGGATATAGAACGTGCGTGTCCCGGTGTTGGCCGCGAATGGATTCGAAAGCTCTTGGTCGATCTGAGAAGCTCCGGCGAGATAACTTGCAGTGGCAAGGGGCCAGCCGCGCGTTGGCGCAACGAGGCGAGTAAGGGTAGAAACTCTAAGTGAGGGTATTAGTGGGGGTATCGTCTTCGCACTGAAAGACCGGGGACTATTCCGGGTTCCACGGCTTGCGGTGGCTGAGAATCTCTTCTCGTGCACCTGGCTTCGTGCGGTTGACGGCTCAATCCCGTGCGCCGGGGATACGGATTCACGCCTCGGTTCGATTGCGGATCGGTGCGACACGTCGCGCGCGATCTTTCGGGCGGCTGGTTCAATCGCGGACAAGCGGGAGGCATCATGGACGAGCGGCTCAGTGAGTTCCGCTTTCACCTCGGTGTAAACTTGCGCATCGTATCGGGCACGCGACACCGCCACGTAAGCCAAGCATTGGTTAACGAGTTGTCTCCCGCTTGGCCACGCTTCATCTCGGCAAGGAGGAGATACATGCAGACAATGAGACGGAATCGGGCGCGCTCAGTCCACAATTGACGATCCAGCAACGGTTGTTGACCGTAACAGTTATAGGGTGTGAACGCCGACTGCGGTGCCGATGGGGAAGAACAACACAGCGATAAAGAGGGAATAACCCCACAGAAAGCGTCGCGCCGTCTTCCAAAAGTAGTCAGCGCAATGATAGGTAACAGCGCAATCACGATCGGCACACCGAAACACACGAGCGAGGCGTACACACACGGTGACGGGCTCTGCGCGATCGCGGAGGTCGTGCACGACGTAAAGGCCTGAGCAAGGACAAATAGCGTGAATCCCAACACAAGGAATAGCAGGCCGTTAGCAGCATGAAGAATAAGCGCTATTTTTCTGTGTTTAGTCACAGTCCAAGCTCCAAGCAATCGCGCCTGCTCTCACGGCGAAGTTCCGTCGCAGCGACACTTTTCGAAGCCTACTGTAAGTACCATTTTAGAGTCCGATCGACCGAAGCCGCAAGGCGTGCAAGGCGTAACAACAGCGAGAGCCTTTGGCCGTCCCGTGTTGATGGGCCAATTGATGTTGGCAGGAAAATGAGCTGGGAGGTCAGTGGGCTACTTTGAAAGTAGCCCACTACCAGCGGGACACGACTTGGACGCCCTGGCGGTCGATGGTCATGGGCAGGGCTTGTGCTCCCGCATCGACAATGGCCCTCTCCACGCGTGGGCGGGCCTCCGGCTCGATCAGGAGCACCACGCAGCCGCCTCCGCCCGCTCCGCATACCTTGCCCGCCAGCGCGCCATTGCGACGGGCGCTGTCGATGACGCGGTCGATAGTCTTTGTTGAGATCGTGGGCAAATTTCTCTTGCGGAAGGACCATTCTTCGCGCATCAGGCGGCCGGCCTCAGGCCAGTCCGGTTTTTCAAATGCCAGGCGCATTTTCTGAGCGACATCGGAAATCCGCTCAAGGCTGTTCTGCACGGCGCGCTTCCCGCCGATGTGCGCTTTGTAGACTTCCCAATTGTTGATGCCATGCTGGCGCGGCTTGCCGGTATAACAGACGACCACGCGACGCTCGAGCTCGTCCAGATTCACACGCAATTCAACGCGATGCTCACCGCCGGGCGGGAGCTCGATCGCAGCCGCGCCGCCGAAGGCCGGAGGATAGTGATCCTGGGTTCCGGTAGGAACATTGATGACGATGGCTTCGGCGTCGCGGCTGATGTGTATCCAGTCGATCTTGCTCTTGCCAGCTCCGGTGAAGCGGTCCAGCGCGGCGCAAATGGCCACGGCCATGGCGCTGGAGCCGCCGATGCCTGCACCGGCGGGAGCCTCCGAATCCGTGGTTAGCGTAAAGCCGCCCCGCGGCTGGAAGAACTTGGTAATTTCCGCAAGAAGCGGAAGGCGGTAGCGCTTGGCGTCGACGAGTGCGGCGAAGGAGGCAAAACTCTCTTCGCGCTTGATATCGCGGGAAACCAACTTGATGCGCTTGTCGCCCGTTGCAAGCGTCTCGATGACGCAGGAGGCATAAAGCGAGATTGCGGCGTTCACGGTGACCGCGCCCGGATGAAACAGATAGAGCGGCCAAATGTCGAGGGTTCCCCCGGCAAAATCCACGCGGGTCGGTGCTTTAGACTCGATGATCATGCGTGCAAGCTAGCTCGATTCAGGGGGATGGTCAGCCCAGTCAGTTTGACGGAATAAGACGGCCATCTCAAGCAATGACCGCAAGGGCTGTCCACGGAAAGTCAATAATCTCTGCACCGGTCGACGAGCGCCTTCGGTAGAGACGCAAGCATCAGCTACCGTCGGCAGAAGCGGCGCGGTTACTGGCGATGAGTTGCGGGCCGTCCTTCTTTTCATGGGCGAGAGCGGGATTGGGCTCGAAGCAGCGGCGGCAGCGCGCCTCGTAGGCACCCATCGCGCCGACAACAATTAGATCTTCGCTATCGACCAGCCGCTGCGTGTGAACCGCGGGATTGCCGCAGCGGACACAGATCGCGAGCAGCTTGGTGATTTCTTCGGCGATGGCGAGGAGGCGCGGCATGGGTTCAAACGGGCGGCCTCGGTAATCGGTATCCAGGCCGGCGACGATCACCCGTTTACCAAGATTCGCGAGCTTGGTGCAAACGTCGACAACTTCGTCGCCGAGGAATTGCGCTTCGTCGATGCCGATGACTTCCGTGCGCGGCAACAGTTTTTCCATGATTTCAGAAGCCCTGAACACGCTGTCCGAAGGAATGCCGAGGCCGGAGTGCGACACGATTTCGTTGGCGGCGTAGCGTTCGTCGATGGCCGGCTTGAAGATCTGCACGCGTTGGCGCGCGATTTCCGCGCGGCGCAGCCGGCGGATCAGCTCTTCACTCTTGCCGGAAAACATCGGTCCGACGATGACTTCGATCCAGCCCATATTGCCTTTGACGATGTCCACGGTTGCTCCCTCAAAATCAATTGTCAGTATCAGTATCAGTATCAATATCAATATCAGTATCAGTATCAGTATCAGTATCAGTAATGAAATTCGATTCGGAACGATATGAGCCGATATCCACCAGCCTCTACCGAAATGGGTCCGAGGAGCCGACGACGGCGGCATGGTACATCTTGGCATTATAGAACGGCGCGAAGGCCGCAATCACGGCAACTCGAAATGCCTCCTGCCGCGTGATGAAATTATTCGAGAGCACACCCCAGGCGCCCTGCGCGTCGCGGATCCCCACGGCGCCGGCAAACCGATCGATCGCTATGGAAAGCTCCACGCCATTTTCGAGAACTTCGTGAGCCAGCGCTCCCGGCAGTTCGATGCTTCCGGAGCGGCCAAAGTGGCCTCGAGCGTCGTCGGAGACGTAGGCCCAACTTTCCAGGAACACGCGGCGATGCCGGTTCTGCTGCAATCCCGAATGATTGAAGATCTTCGCTCCTTCGTACACGACGTCGAGCCCGCCTTCCAGACCCACGAAGTATTGCCAGTCCGCTCCGCTCTGGCGCGCTCTTTGCTGCACCGCTTCCGCGCGCTGGCGGGCACCACGCATCAATTCATCCCGAGACGTGGGCGTGTGGCTGACTCCGCTCTCCACTTCCACGCCGACGACTTCGAATTGCGTATCGCGAGCCAGCGCTGCTGAAAATGACTGGAGCGCTTCGGTGATGGCGTTGAGCTTAGGACCGCGCTTGCTGCCGGCGGCAATGGTGATTTTTTTCATTTCGACAAATGGCGACGGCCCGATTTTAACGGTAGTTGGACAAAGATTTCACTGGGAATCTTGGACTAACCGTCGGCAAATGTGAGGAAGTCGTTCCGGAGCTGTGCGGCGGGGCGCTTTTGGGGAGAAAATTTGTGAGCCAATCTCGCCTCTTTAGCTGCACCCAATTGCGGGCAAGACCTAAGGCTTTGCCTCCGGCGGTGGACGCAGTGGGACCGAGCAACCAGGATGTGGCAACCGACAAGTGCGTGGATCACCGGTCAGAAGTTTTCGGTCATCCACGCGTTGCAATCCCATTTTGCGCTCAGGATGGCAACGCGGCGGTTATCGGGTGACGACACCGCCCACATCCAGAAGGGACGGGCATGGCCCTGAAGGTCCACGGGGAGAAGCGTTGTGCCAGTGGCCGAGGGGCTCAAGCTCCGGCTGTCGGCAGACCCATCCATGACGCTGAGTTTGGCTCGAATCGTTTATAATTTGTGTTTCGCCATGAGAGTCAACAATTCACAGAATGTTTCTGTGGGCCTCGAATGGGCCCATCCGCTGGTTCGCGACTGGTTCATCGGCCGGTTCGGCACTCCCACGGAGCCACAAGAGCAAGGTTGGCCTCCCATTCTGGCGGGCAGTACTACGCTGATTTCCGCCCCGACAGGCTCCGGTAAGACTCTGGCAGCGTTCCTGGCTTCGATCGATGGCCTCGTACGCGGAGCGTTACGCGGCGAGTTGGCGGACCGCACGGAAGTGCTCTACGTTTCGCCCCTCAAGGCGCTCGGCAACGATATCCGCACAAACCTAGAAATTCCTCTTGGCGAAATTCAGGAGCTGGCTGCCAATTGCGGGATCCTCATGCCGGAAATCCGCACGGCGGTGCGCACAGGTGATACGTTGGCCCACGAGCGTCGCGCCATGCTGGCTCGCCCGCCGCATATCCTGGTCACGACTCCGGAATCTCTCTACATCCTATTGACCGCGGAGAAGAGCCGCGAAATCCTGCGGAACGTCAAGACTATTATTGTGGACGAAATCCACTCCGTTGCTGATGACAAGCGCGGCGCGCACTTGGCGCTTTCCTTGGAGCGATTGGAATATCTGACCGATAGGCGCCCTGTGCGGATCGGTCTTTCAGCTACGCAGAAGCCCATCGAAGCTGTTGCGCGCTTCTTGTCCGGTTCCGATCGTCCCGACCCCGCAGTGGTGCAGATAGACCACCGACGCGATTTGGACCTGGCGGTCGAAGTCCCCCGCAGCGAGCTCGGACCAATTGTGACCAACGAGATGTGGGGCGAAATCTACGACCGCATCGCAGAACTGGCGCGGCAGCATCGCTCCACACTGGTCTTTGTGAACACGCGCCGCCTGGCGGAACGTGTGGCGCATCATCTGGGAGAGCGCCTGGGAAGAGACGCGGTAGCCACACATCACGGAAGCTTGTCGCGCAAGTTGCGGCTGGCGGCCGAAAAGAAACTGAAAGCCGGAGAGGTGCGCGCTCTTGTTGCAACGGCTTCTCTAGAACTGGGTATCGACATTGGCTCGGTGGACCTGGTCTGCCAGATCGGCTCTCCTCGGTCCCTCTCTGTTGCTCTGCAGCGCATTGGACGCGCGGGTCACTGGCGCGGCGCCGTCTCGAAGGGCCGCATCTTCGCAACGACTCGCCATGAATTGCTTGAATGCGCCGCCCTCGTGAGAGGGATCCGCCAGGGCGAGTTGGACCGCATCGAGATACCTGAAGCACCGCTGGACATCCTGGCCCAGCAGGTTGTGGCCATGTGCGCTGCCGAAGATTGGAGCGAGGACGAGCTGTTCCGAATCGTCCGCCGCGCGTATCCCTATAGGAATCTGAGGCGTAACGACTTCGACGCCGTCGTGGAAATGCTCTCCGAGGGCATCGCCGGCGGCCGCGGACGTTACGCCGCCTACTTGCACCGAGACCGCGTGAATGGGCGTGTCCGCGCGCGCCGGGGCAGCCGGCTGACGGCTATCACCAGCGGCGGCGCGATCCCCGAAAATGCGCTCTATGCGGTTCTTGCCCAGCCCGAAGGCACGTTGGTTGGCACCGTGGACGAAGACTTCGCGGTGGAGAGTCTCGCGGGCGATATCATCCTGCTCGGAAACTCCTCCTGGCGCATTCGGCGCGTGGAATCCGGTCGGATGTTGGTCGAAGACGCCCAGGGAGCGCCACCCAATGTGCCGTTCTGGCGCGGCGAGGCACCGGGACGGACGTCTGAGCTTTCCGCATGTCTCACCGACCTGCTCGAAAGAATCAGTTCGTTTGTGGCGGCTGCTGTTCTGGGCGACTCGCTCGAACAGCCGGCGCACGCCCGAGCGGCGGTGAGTTGGCTCAAGAGCGAATGCGGCCTTGACGATGCGGGCGCCGAGCAGGCGGTCGACTATGTCGTGGCCGGGCGCGCAGTGCTGGGCGCGGTCCCCACCCAGAAAACCGTGATCGCCGAACGCTTCTTTGATGAGAGCGGGGGCATGCAGCTCGTAATTCATGCCCCGTTCGGCGCCCGGATCAACAAGGCCTGGGGGCTGGCGCTGCGAAAGCGCTTCTGCCGTGCATTCAATTTCGAGCTGCAGGCCGCCGCGACAGACAATGGGCTGAATATTTCTCTCACGGAGCAGCACAGCTTCCCCTTGGCCGACGTTTTTCATTTTCTGCACCCTGCGTCGGCACGGGAAGTGCTGGAACAGGCGGCCCTGGCGTCGCCATTATTCACATCGCGGTGGCGTTGGGACGCGGGACGTGCCCTGGCACTGGTTCGCTTTCGCAACGGGAGGAGAGTTCCGCCCCCCATTCAGCGCATGCGCTCAGATGACCTGCTGGCAGCGGTTTTCCCGGAAGCCCAGGCCTGCCAGGAGAATGTCTCCGGGCCGATTACTATCCCGGACCATCCATTGGTCCGCGAGGTGATGAAAGACGTTCTCGGCGAGGCCATGGACGTCGAAGGCTTCGAACGGGTACTAGGCGATCTTGTCGAGAAACGAATCCGCTGCGTTGCGGTAGACTCGCCCGTGCCCTCGCCGTTTTCGCACGAGATTCTCAACGCCAATCCCTACGCTTATTTGGATGATGCTCCTCTCGAGGAGCGCCGCGCCCGGGCAGTGGAAATGCGCCGCACGCTCCCCGACGCGGTCTTGTCCGAAGTTGGCCGACTGGACCCTGCGGCGATTGCGGAAGTGTGCGAAGAGGCCTGGCCTGATGTTCGAGATGCGGAGGAACTGCATGACGTACTCTTGACCCTGGTGGCGCTGCCCGCCTCGGCAAATGCCGGGCTGCCGCAGAACAATCACTTGGACCAGAAGCTCCGAGCGTCAATTCCCGCCTGGTCTGAATTTTCCGAACAGCTTGCCGCCCGACGCCGTGCCGCGCTCGCCCAAGTGGGCGGCTTGAAGTATTGGGTCAGCGCGGAACGCGCCAAGGACTTCGTGCAGGTTTTTCCTGCCGCGTGTTTTGAATCATTACTGCCCGACCTAGAATCAAAAGCATCCTCGCGCGAAGATGTGCTGCTGGCTCTGACGGCGGGCTGGATGGCGCACTGCGGTCCGCTGACGGCAAGCGCGTTAGGAGAGACGCTGCAAACTCCCGTGGCAGATATAGAGAGAACACTTCTGAGAATGGAGGCGAGCGGCGCTGTTCTGCGCGGGCGTTTCACGGATTCTGCCGCCGGCGAAGTGGAGTGGTGTGATAGGCGCCTCCTGGCGCGCATCCATCGACTGACGCTCGGGGCGCTGCGGAAACAGATCGCGCCTGTGACCCCGGCAGAGTTCATGCGCTGGCTTTTCCGCTGGCAGCATGTGGCGCCGGGCACGCAACTTCTGGCCGAACGGGGAACGCTGGAGGCGCTGCGGCAGCTTCAGGGTTACGAGGCGCCCGCAAATACATGGGAACGCCACATCCTGGCACGACGCATCGGCGGATACGATCCAAGGACGCTCGACCAGCTCTGCCTCACAGGCGCGGTTGGCTGGGGAAGGCTGTCCCCTCATGCGGCGACGCTCGATTCTGCGACGGAAGGCAAACGCCGTGTCGTGCCTACCAGCGTCGCGCCCATCACATTCTTCGTGCGCGAGGATGCCGACTGGATGCTCCCGCACCGCGAGGCAGGCCAGGAAGAGACTCGCGGGCTGAGCCCTGATGCGCAGACGGTCGTGGAGTTTCTCGGACGCCATGGGGCATCGTTCTTCACCGATATCGTGCGCGGCACCGGCAGGCTGAAGGCGGAGGTGGAGACTGCGCTCTGGGAGCTTGTCGCGGCGGGCGTGCTG
>Ga0209234_1000827_pt1 | contig 11154 bp, 12 predicted proteins | sample GraSoi013_1_20cm_2_FD_185816 | JGI IMG/M metagenome (GOLD analysis project Ga0209234, IMG submission 185816) | Grasslands soil microbial communities from the Angelo Coastal Reserve, California, USA - Sample 08_20_2013_1_20cm (SPAdes) (version 2) | ecosystem: Environmental > Terrestrial > Soil >... | reverse complement strand
CTGGAAAAGTGGGCGCCTAAGGACGCGTTTGTCTCCATATTAGGCGCGGCGCTGGCTGGCTTGTTGTTAGCCTGGCTGGTCTCGCTAGCGGCGCATGTGAAGTTTCGCCAGCGACTCTCCGCGGACCAACTTGCCGCCTTGCCCATGCGCTCCCCTCTGGGAGCATGGGGCTCAGTCCTAGGATTCGTGCTTATCATCGTGGCTCTTCTGGAGACAGGTTGGCAGTCTCGTCTGACACTCATCAGCGGCGCGGTGTACATGGCAGTGCTGACGGGAGCGTATTTCCTGCTGAACCGCCAGAAACGTACAATATCGCAATGACTGATGAGCTTCTCCGCTACCGCTCCGAGTTCCCCATCCTGGAGCGCACCACTTACCTGATTAGCAACTCACTCGGCGCCATGCCCCGAGGCGTCTACGATGCGATGAAGGGCTACGCCGATACGTGGGCCACCCGTGGCGTGCGCGCCTGGGAAGAGCGCTGGTGGATGCTTGCTGCTGAAGTCGGGGACGAAATTGGCGCGCTTATGAATGCGCCCAAAGGTTCGGTATCCACTCACCAGAACGTGACTACCTGCCAAGCGGTCGTGGCCTCCTGCTTCGACCTTTCCGGTAAGCGTAACAAAATCGTTTATAGCGACATGAATTTTCCTTCAGTCATGTATTTCTGGGAAGCACAGCAGCAATACGGCGCTCGCGTCCACATGGTGAAGACGGATGATGGCATTACCGTCCCGACCGAGCGGCTGCTCGATGCTATCGATGAAACCACGCTCCTGGTGCCGATCTCCCATGTAATCTTCCGCAGCGCTTACATCAATGATGCGAAGGCGATCGTCGAGAAGGCCCATAGGGTCGGAGCACACGTAATGCTCGATACGTTTCAGTCACTCGGCACCGTTCCCGTGGACGTGCAAGCTTTGAACGTCGACTTCGCTTGCGGCGGCGTTCTAAAGTGGCTTTGCGGCGGGCCAGGCGTCGGTTATCTCTACGTTCGTCCTGATCTCGGCAACAAACTCGAACCCAAGTTCACTGGCTGGTTCGCACACAGAGATTCGATGGCCTTCGAGACTGGCCCCATTCGCTACACCGATCCGCCGTTCCGCTTTATGAATGGAACCACTCACATCCCATCACTGGAAGCGGCGCGTCCCGGTCTAAAGATCATTTCGGAAGTTGGCGTGAGCCGCATTCGTGAAAAATCAAAACGCCAAACTTCTAAGCTAATCGAACTAGCCGACCGGCACGGTTGGCGCGTGAATACGCCTCGCGATCCCGAAAAGCGCGGCGGCACCGTGTCCATCGACATGCCTGATTCGCAGGAAGTCTGCCGCGAACTTCTCAACCGCGACATCCTCGTCGATTGGCGGCCGAAAGCCGGTGTTCGCTTCTCTCCACATTTCTACAACACAGATCAAGAATTGGAGACCGCGATCGCTGCCGTAGAGGAGATTCTGAAGGAACGTGCGGTAGCGGCGAGATAAAAAACCAGTTGTCAGTTGCCAGTTCCCAGTATCTTAATCTCGGAACACGGGCCTTCGCTGACATTACCATCGTAAGCCGCTACTAGCTGCTCTGCCTGACACAGAGCTCCGTTTTCGGCTATCCTCGTGCCGAACTCCTAGTGCGCGTGAACGGAAAGTCTTGTGCTCCTCATCGCCTTATATCTGAGCTCCAACGGCCAAGAGCTACTCTGGCCCGCAGTTGGCGCCTGCGTCGGCATATATCTTTTTTTTCACGGCTTTCAGATGCTGCAGCGCAAGCGGCTCATCCTGAATACACCTTCTTCAAAAGTCCGCAGCGCCGCTATGGGATTGGTGGAAATCAACGGATTGGCAACCGGTCCCTACACCATGCCAGCGCCCATTACTACGGTCCCATGCTACTACTATCGAACTATGGCCTGGCGCTGGGAAAGGCGGGGCAAGAGCAGTGAATGGGTGAAAGTTGCCGATGAAAGCCTGCACGTTCCCTTCTATCTGGACGATAACACCGGCCGTGTACTAGTCGATCCGCGCGACGCGGAGATGGACATTCACCGCGACTTTCACGAGGAATACAGCCACTCACTTTTTTCAACGCATATAGAAGTTCCCGCCACGGTGTCCGGCTTCCTCGCGCGCCACGCGATTTCAACCGACAACAAAATTAAAATCGAAGAATATTGCATCAAGCCAAAAAATGCGCTGTTTGTCCTCGGTACGCTGGCTGAGAATCCCGGTCTCAGAGTGAGCGCGACTCCAGTGCCCACCGCCTCTCACGGAATGCACAGCATCAGTTTCAAGATGCAAGGCGCGCTGAGCGCAGAGGCTGCGGCCGCGATGGAGTCGGCGCTGCCCGGCATAATCGTGGCTCGCAATGTGACCTTTGCGGGGTTCGAAGGCGGTGCAACGCCGCGGGAGATCATCCGCCTCTCATCGGAAACACCTGCAAATTCGGTAGACATGACGGCGCAAGGCAAAATTGCGGCCGCCATGACGAAAGCGGGCATCAACAATCCCGATGCCTGGAAGGCCGCCGGACTCGAATACCCCGGCGATCAGAGCGCGAACGTTAGTGCCGCAACTTCTCCAGCGGAATTCGATTTAAATCCAAAAACTGTGTTGATGAAAGGCGCGCACGATCCGGCGTTCTTCATCTCCTGGCATAGCCAGAAGGATGTGGTTCGCGCGCTGGCGTGGAAGTCCGCGCTAATGATTTGGGGCGGTCCGCTGGTGACACTGGTATGTGTGTACATACTGGCGCTACAGTTAGACTGGTTGTAAAGTGTGTGGCGCGGGCACCCTGCCCACGAATAAACAATATCGAGCTACGATAGCGGCCATGGACAACATCATCCTCCTGGGATTCTTATTTGCCATTGTCGGCCTGAGCGTTTATCTGGTCATGATCTACAACGGCCTAGTCGTGGTGAAGAACGACATCGACAAAGCCTGGGCCAACATTGACGTCATGCTCAAACAGCGGCACGATGAACTCCCCAAGTTGATCGAGGTCTGCAAGGGCTATATGAACTTTGAGCGCGACACATTGCAGAAGATCACCGAAGCCCGCAGCATGTATCAGCGGGCGGTCACCATCGATCAGAAAGCGCAAGCAGATCAAACAACGACTTACGCGTTACGTGGCCTCTTCGCGGTCGCCGAGAATTATCCTGAGCTGAAGGCCAATAATAACTTCATGCAGCTTCAGACAAGAATCACCGAGTTGGAGAGCCAAATCGCCGACCGGCGCGAGTTCTACAACGACTCGGTGAACACCTTCAACATCCGCATCCAGGAAATGCCGGATACATTTGTGGCTGCGTTCATGAACCTGAAACCGCGCGCGATGTTCAAGGTTGAAGAAGCGGACAAAGCCGACGTTCCCGTCTCCTTCGCCGCGACAAAGTAGCACCGAGCGGGCACATTCTACCTGGATTCCCCCTGCACCAACCTTCTCACCTGAGCTGCCGCGCACCTAAATTAGAATGAGCTTCGTGGCCGACTCCGTCCGCATCGGAATCCTGGGCGACTTTCAGCCGAAGGCCCCCAATCTTCCCGCGATTGAGAAGTCGCTGCAGCACGCCTCCGCGAAGCTGCAAATAGCAGTCGAGGGAAAATGGATTCCGACTCCTTCCGTTCTCGAGCCCAATGGACAAAAGACGCTCGAATCTTTCGACGGCATCTGGGCCGCGCCCGGCAGCCCTTATAAGAGTTTCGATGGCATGCTAAAGGGCATTGAGTTCGCCCGCCGCCGTGACTGGCCCTTCCTAGGAACGTGTGGAGGATTTCAGTACGCGCTGATTGAATGCGCGCGCAACGTGCTCGGTATCAAGGACGCCGATAGCGCCGAGAATAATTCCGCATCAAAAAACATCATTATTTATCCGGTGGCTTGTGCCGTGCCCAATCGAAGGAACGACTCCCCCAAATTGTCCGGCGCGATTCCGGAAATTCGTCTGCGCCCTGGTTCTTATCTGCATTCTTTTTACACACAGGACATCGTTACCGAAGAGTTCTTCTGCAACTTCGAAGTCAATCCGGAATACGAATGGGCGGCGATGGAAGCCGGATTCCCCGTGGTGGCTCGTGGTTCCAACGGAGAAATTCGTGCCATCGAATCGCCCACACACCGTTTCTACATCGCAACTTTGTTCCAGCCGCAGCTTTCCTCCAAGCCAAATGATCCACATCCCCTGGTGATGGCCTTCGTCCAAGCTGCCGCCGACTGGGGCAAGAAGAAGTTAGACGACAGCGTGTTGGAATAGGGGACCTCAGCTTCGACCTCAGACCTCAGCAAGAATCACGTAGGGGCGGACGCCCTCGTCCGCCCACCGTATCAAGTAAGGCCTAAAGAGGGGTAAGCTCAAATGCAGGATACCGCTCCGCCACCGCACGAAACGCCTCCGCAGGAGCCCCCGCCTTCACAGGAAAATACTGCTGCACTTCGCGCCTGAAAGTATCCAAATACGCCTTCAAGACTTCCGGCTTCTCGCTGTCGGCCAACGCCCGCAGCCGAAATCTCTGCCGCGTTCTTCCCTTTTTCAGCATGACCTCGCCTGCGGCTTCTGCGTTGCGTACCCATTGCGTGCGTCCACGTGGGGCTACGAGGTAACGCTTGCCGTTGAGTTCCAGCAAATCAATCGGAGTGGAATAAGTCCGCCCGCTTTTCCGCCCGCGAACTTCAAGCAGGTAGTTATAGGAGAACCCAAGTCCCAGCCCAACCAATAATCCGTAAATACGATTGAATACCCGCTCCAAACCGCTCGGGGCATGAAAATTAGTTTCTAGCACGCTCATGACTTTATTGGATTACCAGATCCGGGGTGAGTTGCCCGCTTTCCCGCTAGAAACGAAAGAAACCGGATGAATTAACATCACGATTCAATGCTCGTGCTTCGCCAGAAATTAAGCGATCCTGTCTTCCTGCTGGCTGTCGTCGCGGCTCTAGGCGCGTTCGTGGTCCAGTCCGGCGAACTCGGCTCTTCGGATACCACGCATCGCCTGCAAGTTGCGCATTCCTTTTGGACCTCCGAGCCACCCGTGTTCCCGCAGGAATACCCCGAATTCGGCCTCCACGGCCGCGGCGGCAAACTGCAGAGCTGGTATGGCATGGGCCAATCTCTGCTCCTGCTGCCGGCAGACATCATTGGGACCTACATTGAACGGTTACCAATCTTCGCACGCTACAACGGAAATGATCCCGCGGTTCGCAACATCGTGGTCAGCTATATCACGAATATTCTGGTGAATGTTCTCACCGCGCTGATCGCTCTGCGCTTTTTGCGCCAGCTCGGCTTCAGCATCAAACAATCAGTAGCAGGCGTTCTAGCGTTGCTCTTCTGCACTACCCACCTGCATTACACGCAGAACATGATGGAAAACAACTACATCATGCTTCTGACGCTGGTCGGATTTTCATTTCAATTCGAGTGGCTGAGCACCGGCAGCCGCCGCGCTCTTCTGATCGGCTCGGCGGCGCTAGGACTTAATTTGCTCACTCGCCTCACCACAGGATTGGATCTGCTGGCCTCTGGAGTCTTCCTGCTCCTGGCGCTGTTGTTTGAGCAGCGCGGTGCCGCAGTCTGGCCACGCATTCGAACCTATATCAGGGTCGCAGTCCCGGTGTACGCGCTTTTCGGCATCATCGATCGCCTGTACCAGTTTTATCGGTTCGGGTCATTCACCAACACTTACGTCACAATCTTCGCACAGGAATATCATCGTCTGGATCCGGCACTCCCTCCGAACTATCCGTGGGAAACGCCGTTCCGCGTGGGCTTCCTTGGCCCCCTCATCACTCCGGAGAAGTCGATCTTTCCTTTTGATCCGTTGCTGGTGCTCACGATCCTCGTCACCGTTCTTGCCTGGAAGCGATTTTCTCCGCAAATCAGGGCTTATGTGCTCACCGCATTCCTGCTGCTCCTGGGCTACATAGCTTTTTATGCGAAATATACGGTCTGGAGTGGCGACTTCGCCTGGGGCGATCGTTATGTTTCCACTGCAGCCGAACTGGCGGCCTTCATTTCTGTGCCGCTGCTGTTGCGGTATCGCGTGCAACTCAGGAAACCGATTTGGATACTCGGAATTATTTTGATCGTTATCAGCGCGTGTATCCAAATCGCATCGCTCGCTTTTTGGCTGCCGCTCGAGATTTACCAAATGGAAACGCGCGGTCATCCGACATTCGTAATCGCTCTCCGGTTTAAGAATATTGTGGCGTTCGCATTGGGAAAAATGGACCAGTGGGGCCTCACCAACCACGCCATGATGGAAGACGATTGGGACTACGTCCACATCACCACCTGGAATTTTCTGCCATTTCTACTGCGTAGGGTAGGCGAAGCGCCCGCCTGGGTCGTGAGGATCACATTCATCGTCTGGGGCATTAGCATTGCGGCTTTCGCAGGCACGATGTGGCGGCTTAGGCGGCTGCTGCAGAGACAAATCTGACTAGCACATCCTCGAAATCTCGTGCCCAGGCGCGGCTTATGGGTTGCCTTGACCCACCGCAGCCTATGGCATACAGTTCCCGTAAGAGGCACTCGGCTCTCATGTCCAGCGAACGCAGCAAATATCTGAAATTCGGTGGGGCGACGGTCGTGATTTTGATTTCGCTCGGTTTCCTTGCTTACACCGGCGTGCAGGAAAGCAAGAGCTATTACGTCACAATTAAAGAGCTGCGGGGCTTGGGCGATGGCGCTTACACCAAACGCTTGCGGGTCGCGGGAAACGTTCAGCCGGGCTCGATCAAGCGCAGCGGAACACGGGTCGAGTTCGTGCTGGTGGAAAACGACCAGACACTCTCGGTGGTTTACAGCGGCACCGAGGCGCCGCCCGATACTTTCAAAGATAACTCGCAGGCTCTTGCCGATGGCAGTTTCGGCCGCGACGGCGTCTTCCACGCCAAGCAACTGCAAGCCAAGTGCGCTTCGAAATACGCGCCCCAGCAGCCGGGAACTCCAGCGAACGGCGCGCCGAGTAGCGAACCTGCCAAGAGCATGACACAAGTCCAGGGATCGGGCGCAATCAGCGGCTCGAATTAACGGGCCTCACGTCTTTGTCAGACCCTCGCCGCAACTCTCGACTTAGCAAACAGCTTTCGCTATCTTGCATGCAAGGCCGATGCGCCCTGCTTCCGTGAAATCATCACTGACGACGCAAGATTTGCCCATCATTTCCGTCAATGGCCTGGTCAAGCAATTTGGCCGGTTCGCCGCCTTGCGCGGCGTAAGCGCGGAGTTCACTTCGGGGCGCCTCTATGTAATTCTGGGCGATAACGGAGCGGGAAAGACCACACTGCTGCGCTCGCTTGCCGGCCTGGCCCAGCCGACGCGCGGAAAAATCACGATCCTGGGCACGACCGACGTTCGCGCAGTTTGCGGCCAGATCGGTTACATGGCACACCCCTCACTTCTTTATGACGAAATGAGCGCCATGGAGAACCTGCGCTATTTTGCCAGGCTGTATGAAATCTTCGATGACGCTACCTGCGCTCGCGTAATCACTGCTGTCGGGCTTGATCCGGCCCTGGCGCGCCCTGTCACGCAATACTCGCAAGGCATGCGACAACGATTGTCGCTGGCCCGGGCGATCCTGAACGATCCTAAAATCCTGCTGCTCGATGAGCCTTTTTCCAATGTAGATGTTCACTCTGCCCGTGCAATGGCGGACCTGCTGGCAAAAATGCGTGACTCAGGAAAAAGCGTTTTCGTTGTTACGCATCAAGTCTCGCTGCTGGAAAAGCTAGCCAACGAATTTGTCTGGATGGAAGCGGGGCAGATTACTCATCGCACGTCTACATTTCAGCCTGCGGAGGCACAGTGAGCCTTTTCGCTGTCACCCGAGCGACACTGGCTAAAGACCTGCGCCTGGAGTGGCGTTCGAAAGACGCCATCAATTCCATGCTCTTCTTTGCATTGTTGGTGGTGGTCGTGTTCAGCTTTTCTTTTGATCCGAACGCGGAAGAATCGCGGCGGATTGCCGGAGGCCTGATCTGGGTTGCGTTTCTGTTCGCGGCTGTCGTTGCCTTGAACCAGACCTGGGCGCGCGAGTTGCGCAACCAGGTTCTGGATGCGTACCGCGTTTCTCCCGCGCCAGCCAATTCTCTGTTTATGGCAAAAGCGCTAGGAAACTTTGTTTTTGTTGTGGTATTGGAAGCATTGATGACACCTCTGTTCATCATGTTCTATCAGCTTCGCGCGCTCGGACCGGCATGGCAATTGATCCCGGTTGCCGCGCTGGGGACCTGGGCGCTGGTGGTGAACGGCACGTTCTTCGCCGCCATGTCGATTCGTACGCGCAGCCGCGAAATCATGCTGCCGCTGCTGTTGTTCCCATTCTCCATACCAGCGCTGCTTGCCATGGTGAACGCTACGACGGCCATCCTGACTGGCGAACTCTCCGCTCGCTTTTGGATCGTGTTGCTTGCCACCTACGATGTGGTGTTTACTATCGCTTGTCTACTTCTGTTTGAGTCGGTGTTGCAGGCGGAATGAAACGGGCGTTCCCAATCCTGGTTTTCCTGGTGGTAGCTTTCCTGGGCTATGCGGCGTATCAAGCTCTGGTGATTGCGCCCACCGAGCAGACCATGGGCAACGTCCAGCGCATCTTCTACTATCATGTGCCTTCGGCATGGACGGCTTTCCTGCTGTTTTCCATCAATTTCATTGCCTCGGTCACTTATCTGATCCGGCGGAATCCATCCGCAGACGCAATCGCGTTAGTCTCTGCCGAAGTTGGCGTTGTCTTCTGCACCGTGGTTTTAGTCACCGGCCCACTGTGGGCGCGCCCGGTGTGGGGGATCTGGTGGACGTGGGATGTGCGCCTCACCTCAACCCTTGTGCTGTGGCTGATTTATTTGAGCTACCTCATGCTGCGGCGATTTTCGACGAGCGGGCAGACGCCTGTGCTTGCGGCGGCGTTGGCGATTTTCGGCGCACTTGATGTGCCACTGGTTTATTTCTCAATCTGGATTTTCCGGACTCAGCATCCTCAGCCAGTGATTGGTGGCGGAGGCTCGATCGATCCCCGGATGATGCACGTGCTGTTGATTAATTGGTTTGCATTCCTGTGGCTGGCCGCACTGCTTTGCTGGTCACGCTACCGCCTGGAATATATGCGGCGTGAACTTGAAGAGACCCAGGCTCTCGAGGCTCTGTTAGAACCCCGGAGTTCGCTATGAAATTTCTCTATGCCGCATATATCTCCACCTGGGTCATTCATCTGAGCTACGCGGGCATTCTCCTGCGCCGCTATATTTGCTTGAAGAACGAGATTGCAGAACTGAGAAAATAGTTTGCTGATTTGAAAAAGCAACCAATACGGGCCACGAGTCGTCTACTCCCGGCGATAACTTCTCACCACTCGAACGCTGAGGCTTTCAGAATTCCATGCCAATCGTTCTCTTCGTAAACGGGAGCAGCCATCAGCTTGATGTTCCCGACGACGAGCCTTTGCTTTCCGTTCTGCGTAACCGTCTCGACCTTACCGGTACCAAGTACGGCTGCGGAGAAGGTCAATGCGGGGCATGCACTGTACTGCTTGATGGCAAACCAATTCGCTCCTGCCGCACTCCTGTGAGTTCGGCGGCGGGAAAAAGAATCACGACGATTGAAGGCCTTGAGCAAGATGGCCGGCTGCACCCGGTGCAGCAGGCTTTTCTCGATAACGAAGCTTTCCAATGCGGCTACTGCACGCCCGGGATGATTATGGGTGCTGTGGCGCTGCTGACTAGCAACCCGCGTCCCAGCGAACAAGAGATTCTTCGAGGCATGCAAGGCCACATCTGCCGCTGCGGAACATATCAGCGGATCGTCGCTGCCGTGGAGCAAGCAGCAAATCGCAATGGTTGAAACAAGCGAAAGAACGTGAACCAAGCACCCGAGTTTCTAATCGAAGACCGGCAGCACGATTCCATTCGTCGTCTTGCACACGTTTTTGATCTCGAGCGCCGCGATTTCCTCAAGTTGCTGGGCGGAGGCGTGCTGGTCGGGATTTCCGCCTCGTCTCCTGCGCAGGAATCCGGCGGTGCGCACCGTCAAGATTCTGAGGGCAACATTCCAGACTCCCTCGCGGCGTGGATTCACATTGCCGAAGATGATGCGATTACCGTCAACACGGGCAAGGTTGAAATCGGACAGAATATCCGCACATCGTTAGCGCAACAAGTCGCGGAGGAGCTGCGCGTTCCGATCTCTGCGATTCAGTTGGTAATGGCTGATACCGCCCTGACCCCGTTTGATGCCGGCACTTTCGGCAGCCGGACCACGCCGATCATGGGCCATCAGCTGCGTAACGCAGCCACCACCGCCCGTGAGCTCTTGATCGAAATGGCGGCACAACGATGGCAGTCCGATCCGGCAACTCTAAGCGCGGCGGATGGGAAAATCACGAACACTAAGACGCAGCAATCCATTACCTATGGAGAGCTAGCCAAAGGACAACAGCTCGCAAGAACCATTCCCGCTGATCCAGCAGTCACTCCCGCGAAAGATTGGAGAATCGCTGGAACTTCGGTCGCCAAAGTTAACGGCCGTGCCTTTGCGACCGGAAGCCACAGGTACACTTCTGACCTCACGCGCCCCGGCATGCTTTACGGAAAAGTTCTTCGGCCCTCAGCGTTCCATGCAACATTGATCTCTCTCGACGCTAGCGCCGCAGAAAAAATCCCAAGCACCAAACTGGTTCACGATGGCGATTTCGTCGGCATTGCCGCACCCGACGAATACACGGCAACCCGTGCGCTCAACGCGCTGCGTGCGCAATGGAAGATAATGCCCCAGCCTTCAGAATCGGAACTCTACAACTACTTAAGAAAAAATCCGGAACCGGCAGTCAAAGGAGTGAGGCGAAGAGACCGGCAGGTCTCCGGCTCCATCGAGCAAGGGCTCGCTAGCGCTGACAAAACGCTCGCGCAAACTTACACCGTAGCCTACATCGCCCACGTTCCACTTGAGCCGCGAGCTGCCCTGGCCGAGTGGAATGGAAACGACCTAACGGTCTGGACCGGCACCCAGCGCCCATTCAGCGTACGCGACGAACTGGCGCAAGCATTACGCATTTCGCCTGAACGCGTGCGCGTCATCGTGCCAGATACCGGCTCAGCATACGGTGGCAAACACATGGGCGACGCCGCAGTCGAAGCCGCCCGCCTGGCCAAAGCCGCCGGTAA
>Ga0209234_1000820_pt1 | contig 11219 bp, 9 predicted proteins | sample GraSoi013_1_20cm_2_FD_185816 | JGI IMG/M metagenome (GOLD analysis project Ga0209234, IMG submission 185816) | Grasslands soil microbial communities from the Angelo Coastal Reserve, California, USA - Sample 08_20_2013_1_20cm (SPAdes) (version 2) | ecosystem: Environmental > Terrestrial > Soil >... | reverse complement strand
CGTGGCCGTGCGGAAGAGGCATTGCGACATCCGCATCCCGCCATTCGGCTGCACGCTGGGCTTCGTTTCCCTGACCGGCTCGCCCTGTACAGCTTCGATTTCCGCGCTGGTGAGCAGCCGGCACACGTCAATCTCTTCCTTAGCGGAGGGAGGGACATCGCCAGCTTTCGTCTTCTGCGGCGGGCCGCCGGGCGCCTGGTTGGCGATCAGCGAAGCTGGAGAGAAGAGCAATCCGCAAAACAAAAAACGCAGCAGAGGTTTGTGGCTCATTAATGTGTATTGCAGTCCGGACCGCCGCTGACACCACTTGCGGAATCACCGTAGCACAGCTTGCCGCCACCTACGATGTTGCCGGTCCTGGTGCCGAATTGCGTGCTGTCCAGAGCGGCAAAAAGGCCGCGGCCGCCCACCTGACGCGCAATGGTGGCAAGCGCATCCTGCGCAGTGGCAGGGCCGGCGGAGGCGTTCTGTGAAGGATCGTTCACGCACGAGCCGGTGCAGCCATCAGCGTAGCCCACAAGCACGCGTCCAAATTTGTCCACTGTGATGTCGTTGAAGTCGAGCAGGTTGCGGCAGGGGTTGCTGCCGCCCTGATTCCAGATGCAGCCGCGCTGAACCGGATCGGAGGGGGTCGCGTCAATGGTGGTCCAAGTGCGGCCCGTGTTGTAAGTGAATGCAACATAGAGACGCCAGATGCCACGGAAGTCGGCGGACTGGGTATCGCCTGCGGTCGGAGTGCCCAGATAAGCAAAAGCCGCACGGTTGTTATCGCCGGCGATCACCTCGGCGAACTCCGCGTTTTGAGTTCCGAACGGAGTGCCCGCGTCCTTGGACTTTGACCAGTGCAAGCCGCGGTCTTGGGACACGGCGATCTTCGCGTGCCCATCCACGTTGACGTAGCCGAGGTAGATGGTGTTGTTCGCGCCTGCCGCAACGGACGGGTCACTGCCGGGGCTGATGCTCTGGGCGTCGGGCACGGTCCGCACCATCCAGCTCAAACCGTTGTCGGTCGAAACGGCTACTCCTGGCCTGCTGACGCCGGTCGCGTCCATGCATGTCTCGTTGGGAACATAGGCAGTACCGTCCGGCGAAACGCGCACGTGCCCGTGCAAACCGCCGCAGGTTCCGGGGGCGACCGGGCGGTCAACACCGCTAACGCTGGTGAAGACATAGATGGGAAGGCCGGGTCCGAAGGTGAGGCCGCCGTCATCGCTCCGCGAGCAGAAGGCCGTCACGATGTCCTGCGAGCAGTAGTAAATGGCGTGCGGATATGCGTGCACCGCAGGCGCAGGCACGGCGTAGGGGCCGCCTCCGACGGACTGATGGTCAACGCCTGCTGGCTGCCCGGAACCCTGGGTCGGCAGCCAGGTGTTACCGTCGTCATCAGTGAAGGATAGCTCGCTGGTGACAAGATTGAGTTGCGACGAGAACGTGCGATTCGTGCCGCCGAAGTGTCCGTCATCGGTGAAGAGGATGGGATCGAAGCTGACACGCGCGAAGGGCGAGCGCTGGTCCTCCCAGAAGGCCGTGGCAGGAGTAACGGAATCATTGAAGGTCACCCGCAGCGTGTGGTTCCCGGCTTCGATGAAGGTCTTGCCCGTACTCCAGTCAACGCCGATTGACGGCTCACCCGCGGCATGCTCCGCGGCAGTGGTTGACCCCAACGAGGGCTGGATGCAGCCTGGTGGCGTGTTAGGCGCTGTGCAGTCCTCAGGCGCAGGATAGTTAACGAACGTTGGTGCGCCCGGAGCGGGCGGCGGTGGTGGCGGCGAAGTGGGCCGCGCGGCGGTGGTGAGTGTCACTACCGAGTGAGCGGTTGTCGGCACCGGCGCCAGTGCGGCGACCGAACGGATGTGCCAGACTCCGTCGACGGGATCGGTGACAGTCAGGATTTCTATACCAGGTCCAGTCGAGGTGTCATCTGGCGAACCCGGACCGCGGTCGGCCCCACTGGGGCTGATAGCAAACACGTCCAGGTCGGTAGGCACCGTGCTCGTCCAAGTGTACGTAATGGTCAGCTTGGCCGTCATCGTCTGGTAGAAAGTTGCCGCCGGCGCAGGGAGCACGACGGTGAGGTCATGGTCGTCACACATGCCCGGTGGGCAGATGTCCTGGATGCCCACGTTGGTCACCGTACCGCCCCCGACGGCAGAGAAATCCCACGACACCGGGCCCGAGCTGCTACTAATCGAGCTGCTGGGGGGCGGTCCGGTCTGAGCGGAGACTGCAGGCGTGTCATGAAACAGCACCGCTAGGGCAAAGACCGAAAGCAAACTGACAGGGACAATCCATCCTGCAGATCGAACGAGTCGCATTAGCTGACCTCCATAACAATTTTTCTCCAAAGGAAGCTTTGTGATGGGTTCTCCGGAACCTGCTTTTCCGCGGAGTTCGCGCCAAACTTCTTTGCTCATACCGGTTTCCAGGTGTGTAAACTCACTGCATTCATCGGGCTCGCCCAGGAATCGAGCACATTAGAGCGTGTAGAGCCGATAGTAGGACGTCCGGAGACGTAAGGGGTTGCACCTACCGACTCAAAAGAAACCGGAGGTAAGCACTCCGTGCACGGTGGAAATGTCTCGCCCTTGAGAAGGATCACTACGTTGGGGAGTTGGTGATTCTGATGTGTGATGGAGTAGATCCCGCTCTCGGGTGATTCTTCCCCCGTCTGTGATGCACGCCCCGGCATGGCGGAATATTAGGTAGCGCCTCCGGCCTCGGGGAAGCAGGTAAACACCCTAAGAAATCTGCGGGAAATACCTGAGTTGCTCTTGGTGGGCTTATTTGAATCTCCTGTCACCCTGTCGATCCCATCCGGCGAATCAAACATTTTGACAGCGGAGAGGCCTGAGGCATTTTGCGGCACCGGCCGCCCGCCAATGCCTCCACGGACCAGTACCCCTGACATTCAGGTGGTGATTCGACCTGCTAGATTGCTGTTGCCTATTCCTCCAAGTCATCGAGCCGGGATGATCACCGGATGATCACCGCCTCAGGGAAAACGGCCACTCCCATTATCGTTGCGACCACGCTGTTGGTAGCCGTGTTGACCACCGAAACGGTGTTAGCCATTCTATTCGAGACATAGGCAAAGGCCCCGTCTGGGGTGATGGCGACGCCGCGAGGGTTGGCTTGCACGGCGATCGTGGCTGTCACCGTGTTGCTGGCAGTGTTGATCACCGAGACGTTGTTGGAGCCGTCATTCGGCACATAGGCGGAGGCTCCGTTGGGAGTGATGGCGACGGTAATGGGGGTAGCACCTACGGCAATCGTATTCACAACGGTGTTGGTGGCGGTGCTGATCACCGAGACGCTATTTGACAAATAATTCGCTATATAGGCGAAGGCCCCGTCCGGAGTGATGGCCAAGCCGACGGGGTTGTTTCCCACTGGGACCGTGGCCACCACGCTTTTGGTGGCGGTGTCGATCACCGAGACGTTGTTCGCGGACTGATTCGTCACATAGGCGAAGGCCCCATTCAGAGTGAAGGCTACGCCCCAAGGGCTAGCTCCCACATTGATCGTGGACACAACGGTCCTGGTGGCGGTGTCGATCACCGAGACGCTGTTGGCACTGCTATTCACCACATAGGCGAAGGCGCCGTTCGGCGTGAAGGCCACGCCGATGGGAAAATTCCCAACAGGGATCGTCGCCACGACGGTGTTCGTAATAGTGTTGATCACCGAAACGGAGTTGGATCCGAATATCCAACCGGAATTGGTGACATAAACCTCTTGGCCATTCGGCGACATGGCCCCGCTAAGGGGCTGAATCCCCACTGGGATGACGTCTATCACAGAATTGGTCGCGGTGTTAACCACCGCAACGCTATTCGATTTGTGGGTGGGCACATAGGCGACGGACTGGGCCGCCGCTGAGACGCATCCCAGCGCTGCTAGAAAGAGCAGCGCCAAGCACTGAACTAACCACAACCAGCCCTGCCGTTCCTTGCGATTGCGAGTCTTGTAGTTGCATACCTGGGGTCGGTTGGCAGACATCTTTATTCTCTCCTCCCGTCAGAATTCCCTGGGACGTAGCCGAGCAATGTCTCGAGCGCCCTGGGGGAGAATCTACGTTGACTGTTTTGAATAACAAAGGGGAGACGCCTTCACAACCCGGTGAATACCGCATTCACAAGGTGGAGATCACTCAGCGCGGCATCGGTCAATCCTCTCGAGCAACTTCATAATAAAGGAGCTGCAGTCCTACTCCAGACATCCCGTCGCGAATTCCTTCAGCTCCACTTGCGCGACCCGGCTCGCAAAGCATCTTTTATTCGCAAAGGCTCCGATTAGCTTCGGGGCATTCGCAGGAGAACTTGAACCAATTGTCGTTGGCACACGGAAACATCTGTGATGATGCTCAGCACGGGGATTCACCGCAGCTCTACGTCTTAGTTGCGGCTTTGGCCGAAGACTTGAACGGTAAAGGGGGCGAAGCAAGCTTGCAAGAACGGCGATGGTGCTTCAAGGCACAAGGTGCCCTCTACAACCGGGCTTCTCAGTAGCCCTCTTTCAAGCATTCTACCTATTCCAAAGGGGTGATTCACCGGATTGTAACATCTCGGCAAGCGGCTATGCTGCAGGAAGAAAGGGAGGGCCGCCACCGTGCGTAGGGCACCCACCTCATACAAGACAACCCCCAAACCTCCAACCGGCCATAACACGGTGGCGGCCGTACCTCAAAGGATTGCAAGTTGTTTCGATCGTCACCCTTTGGCGGCGGGGAAGGATAAACCAGTGGTGACGCAAGAGGCAAACATCGTTCCGCTCGAATTGAGGAAGACCATGGCCCAGGTACTTGGGGACGCCATCGCGCTTCTCGCCATGAAACATAGACGCGCCCCACTGCCAGTTTCCTCGGCACTTTTGAGAACTCTGTGGATGCGGGGCTTTCCAGGGAACCTGGCCGAACTTGAGAGTTTTGCGCGCCGTTTATTGTTCTTGGGCGATGAACGGATGTTGCTGGCGGAGCTCAGGAGAGGGCGTGCACCGATTGCATTCAGGCCAGAGAATTCGCAAGGGCCCGCTGGAATCGCACCGGGGCAAGGCAAGGAAACGGAGCGTGGACAAAAATGCCAATGCCTTCCTACAAATTAGATAAGGGCATTCGCAATCGCCAGGATTTGGCGGCATCCGTGGCCCAATCCATCGAAGCCACAAACTTGAGCTTGGGGATGGATCCCGACCCACACATTGGCTTCGACATTCCTGCCTTGGATCTTCCGCAGGGAAAAGAAGCCGTGGAACAAATCCTCCAAGCAGTGTTCGCGAAGGCCAACGGAGAACTTGCCCGGCTATTGCAAGACGTGCGCACGAAGTCGGCTGCCGGGCAACTCGGCGCCGCCGCACAGAATGGCTCGACCAATAAACTCCTGATGCGCGCGATTCAGTGCGCCGTGAAGCAATACATGCTGCAAGCAGAACTGGGCAGCCTTGCGCTCAGGGACGAACTGACGGGCGTATACAACCGCCGCGGATTCCTGGCCCTTGCGGAACGGCAATTGAAACTCGGGCGCCGGTCCGGTCGCGCGATCTTGGTGTTCTTTGCCGACGTGGATGGGCTGAAGCAGATCAATGACAAGTTTGGCCACGGGGAAGGCGATCTGGCACTGGTTCGCGCCGCGCAGGTTCTTGAGAAGACGTTTCGGGATTCGGACGTGATTGCGAGGTTCGGCGGTGACGAATTTGCCGTACTCGCCTTGGAGGTGTCCGGTCACAGCGAGTCCACCATCCGCGCTCGTCTCGATCGGAACTTGAAGGAACTCAATGCGAGACACTCACGTTGCACGCTATCGATCAGTTTGGGAGCGGCGCGCTTCGACCCCACAAGCCCGCGCAGCCCGGCATCGATCGAACAATTGATGATCCGGGCGGACGAGGCCATGTATGAAGAAAAACGGCTTCGGTCGAAGCCCGTCCTTGTGACAAGGGCGGATTAAAGAGCTGGATGCTAGTCAGGCAGGTCGAGCATCAGCGATTGCGTTATGGGAAACCGAACATTAGGGTAAGCGCCAGGGGACGGCAAGCTTTTTGCCGTTAGTTCATCCGAGTGGGGACATCAGATCGTTGGCAGGATGCCCAGGCGAGAGAAAACGCAGTTCACCAAAGAATTTGCATCGTCGAGCCGGTGCAAACAAGAACAGTTTTGCAAGGGAGGGCACAACATGCCTTCGCGGTCCGGACGACGTGAAAGACGAACCCCACTGACTGTGCCGGTGCAGATTTCCCGGTTCCGGGAACCTTCGGCCACGGAGCGTACGATCACTGAGAACGTCTGTTCTGGTGGCCTGCGCGTCGTTGCCCAGAGGCAGATGAACCCGGATGAAGCGCTGATGGTCAGTTCCACGACGGGGGATCTGCGCGTACAGGCTCGGGTTGTTTATTGTCAACGGCTGCGCGACGGACGCTTTGGCATCGGATTGCATTTCCAAGGAGCGGAAGTCCGCTGGCCGGCGGGAAACTCTAGCAGTGCAGCGGATTGAGGTACCGGAGGCGGGAAAAGTCCGCGTTTCTGGGGGGCGGCGACTTCGAAAAGTCGAGGTTTGCATGGCCTCTACTGCGCCTCGCACCTCATGCTTTCATCCGAGCATTGTCAACAGGAGATTCTAGGTGCGACGATTCAGGATGGCCTTGTTCGCTTCCGTAATCGTAACGATAGCCGCCGGTCTCGTCAGCAAGGCTGGCAAGGAGCCTGCTGCAAAGTTTTTCGGCTTGAGAAGCTGGAAGCTTACCAGCAGCGCGGATTCCAAAGCGGCCGTGACGTCATCCAGTTCCGTACTCTGGTCGGCGGACATGGAAACAGGTGATCTCTCACAATGGAGCCGTCCCGACGTCCCGGGCGGGCCCAACGCTGGCGGCGGTGTTTTTGACAGCGGAACGGCGACAGCGAGTGTGGATGTTGCTTCCCCCGCCCACAGCGGCATCCATTCGGCGAAACTATATATCAATACATTGAATCCCGCCGAAATCTCCACCAGCGGTGTCCGATTGTTTCGCTGGCTTGAGCCCGAAAGTCGGTCCGAGCTCCATTACAGCGTCTGGTACTACTTCCCGCGACGGTACATTCCAAGCGGCAATCCACCGTGGTGGAACGTCTTCCAATGGAAATCGAAACGCGGCGACGCCATCGATCCGTTCTTCGCCCTCAATGTGGGCAATCGTCCGGACGGGTCCATGTACTTCTACCTGTACAACCAAAATACGAAAACCTCCTACCAGCAAGCGGTCAAAAACATTCCGGATGGCCAATGGTTCCGCGTGGAAGCCTTCTACAAGTGCGCCGGGGACAACGCCGGGCACGTGACGTTCTGGCAGGACCGTGCGCAGATCTTCGATGTGCCAAATGTCCAGACGCGCTATGCGGACGGGGACTGCCAGTGGAGTGTGAACAACTACTCTAAGAGTTTGAATCCAAGCACAGCTACGATCTACATGGATGATGCCGCGATCTGTTCGGGCGGCCGTTGTCCGTGAGTGTGGGGTGTTGAGTTGAGGGGAAGCTATCAACTGCGAAGGGGGGAGTTTGGCCGGGCCGTCTCCCGGCGGAATTCATCCCGGCGCATTCGAGAGACCGCGGCTTTTTCCCGACCGACGGCCAAGGGCACGGCAGGAATTCCAGACTCATCGAGCAAGAACCAAAAGGCTGAAGCCACCCAGCAGCCGGGCAGTGAGATCTTTGTGGATGGTGGACAACAGTTTCCTCGGGAGTTTCAGAAGCAACTGGCCTGGCGCCGAACCAAGCTCGACCGAACGCGGCGTGTAGAAGTAATCCAACACTTCATAGCCGGCATCTTCCAGAGTCCGCAATGCCGTCTCTTTGCTGAAATAGTGAAGGTGCGCATACATCTCTCTCCGTTTGACGAGCCCATTCTTGCGGAATACCGTTTGCACAGAAAGGTCCAGAGGGATGTGAAATATCTTGTGGCGGCCCCTCGCCTTTAGTCTCTCCAAGAAACTGAAATAGTCCGGGAGATGCTCGATTACATCCAAGACTAGGATCAAATCAAAGAATTTATCCGTCTCCTGCCCGAAGTCGGCAAGCTCGAAGTGGATCCTCCCGCTGGATCGAGTCTTGGCCAGATCGATGGCTTGTGGGGAGATGTCGTAGCCCCAGAAGAGGCATTCCCTGTCTAGATTTTCTTGAAGCTGATTGAGCACTTCTCCGACGCCGCAGCCCACGTCGCAGACGGTCTTAGGGGCAACGCTATGCTTGCGAAGCATGCGAAGAACCTGGCGGGCCTTCCAAGCCGACTCCTCAACGTGCCAGGCTGGATTTTTCGCAAGGTATTCCCCATCAACGTAAAGAGTTCGGCTGGGCATAAACTCTCCGTTTAACGGTGCGGGGGCAGGACAAACTGAAATTTCCGAGTTCCGCTTTGACTTCGCTCATAACGATATAGGAGCCGTTCTGTTGAGTCAAGATGGGTGAGTAAGGGCGGCGGGATGCGAAAATGCGCAGATCAAGGAGATCAGGCCGAGAAACCTCGGATACGCTCGGCTGTCGGGTCATCCAGCGGAGCACTTTCACCGAGCGGTATCCAGAGGCCAGTGGCTATTGCTGGCCGGCGCAGAAGCGTCGGCAATTCAGCAAATCCTCGATGAGGATTGCAATAAACTTCTGAACCATAGGGGTTCTACCCTAGCCTTTTTTACGGTTTTTCCTTGCGCTTCACTCCGTTATGTAACCGATTGTTTGATCTGGGGACCTCGCTTACTTTGCATACCATTGTTGGTACAGAGAGCCTTGCTCTCGACGGAGGATCTTGGTTGGAGCGGTTCTACGGGTAGATAGTGCGCAATAGAGAGTGCCATTGATGGGCTGCAATTTAGGAGGCCGAACGTGCGAGTTTCTGTGATTGGTTGCGGATATGTGGGTTTGGTGACGGGAACATGCTTGGCAGAGCTCGGCCACCATGTCGTTTGCACAGATAACGACCCGGAACGCATCGCCTCCCTGAAGGCGGGCGTGGTGCCTATTTACGAGCCTTATTTGGATGGCATGCTGGCGGCGAATTGCCGGGCCAATAGGCTTTCTTTCAGCGGTGATGCGCGAGAGGCGGTGCGGACGGCCGAAGCTATTTTCATTTGTGTGGGCACGCCGCCGCTGGAGACTGGCGACGCCGACCTGTCGGCGATTGACAACGTAGCGCGGCTGATCGCCACCGAAGCGCGCGCGCCGATGCTGGTAGTGGAGAAGAGCACGGTGCCGGCGCAAACGGGCCAGCAACTGAAGCGACAGCTCGGACACTACCGCCGCGACGGCGGTGCGGAGTTCCGTGTGGCCTCCAACCCGGAATTCTTGCGGGAAGGCACAGCCGTTGAGGATTTTCTGCACCCAGACCGGATCGTGATTGGTGTGGATGAGGAGGCCACGGAAAGGCAGTTGCGAGAGATCTACCGTCCTATCCTGGAAGGCCGCTTCCATTGTCCGATGCACTTGGGCGGGTGTCCCCCAACTCACTCGCCGGAACTGCTCGTCACCACGATCAATAGCGCCGAGTTGATCAAACATGCGTCAAACTCTTTCTTGGCGCTGAAGATTTCCTACGCCAATGTGATTGCCGATCTGTGCGAGAAGGTGGGCGCCGACATCAAAGAAGTGACTCGCGCGATGGGGCTGGATTCGCGCATCGGGCCGCGGTTCCTGGCTGCTGGGCTCGGTTTCGGTGGCTTCTGTTTGCCCAAAGATGTCCAGGCGTTTATCCGCTTAGCGGAGCGCACCGGCGTGGACTTCAGCATGCTCAAGGAGGCTGAGCGCGTGAACAAGCGCCGCATCGACATCTTTCTTGAGAAAATTCGGCAGGCGCTTTGGGTCCTAAAGGACAAGCAAGTGGGGGTGCTGGGTTTGGCGTTCAAAGCAAACACCGACGACATCCGCTTTGCGCCGTCGCTGGAAGTGATCCGCCGGTTATTAGCGGAGGGCGCACAAGTGCGCGCGTACGACCGAGAAGCGATGGATAGAACTTCTGTAATTCTTCCGCAGATTCAGTGCTGCCGCGAACCCTATGAAGTAGCCCGAGACGCCGACGCGCTGCTGATCCTCACCGAGTGGGAGGAGTTCCGTCAACTCGACTGGGAGCGTATCCACGGCCTTATGGCCCGGCCGCTAGTGCTCGACGGCCGCAATCTGCTCGAGCCTAAGGCGATGATGGAACGCGGCTTTGAATACCACAGCTTTGGCCAACCGCTGGAAACCGTGACGGCGCAATTCGTGCCCGCGCAGATTCCTAAAGTTTCCGAAGCAAGTGTTAGTGCTTAAGGCCCCCCTTGTGCTATTTGCTGACGAGTTTAGGGTGCAGACAATGTGCGCTTGACTTCGCAAAATATTCAGTTTGCACCGCAAACAAGTTTGCGGCCAAGCCAAACGTGCTGTCGCCAGGACTTCTCCTCCGCTAATGTAGTAACTCCTAGAGGGGTACAGTAGTACCTGTACCTCTTCTGTCCCTTTCTCTACCTTCTCAGGTCATTCTTAACCCTTTGCATATCATATGTTTACAAGCGAATCGGTGCACCTCCGGCGGGTGTAGGACTTAGCCCGACATCCCTCTTGGGCGGAAACCGCACCGCCCTCTTTCTGGCCCTGCGGGCAGTTGTGGGCCCAACGTCATTCCGTCTAACGTCTCTCGTGCAGCCCGCCTGTGTCCGATCCGGACCGGCTAGCTAGTACAAGTACTCTCGGCTGAGTGTTCCCATTCGGAACCGACCAACCGCGCCGGAGAAGATTTCGGGAAAGAGATGCACGATGAATCGTTGGGCCCTGGTTTTATTGGCGATACCACTCGCAATTGTGAATTCGGGATGCTCTGGAATGGTTTCCGGCAGCACCAGCGCTGTTCAGGGGGCGCCATCTATCACGGCGCAACCCACAGGCCAGACCGTGACGGTGGGCCAGACGGCCACCTTTACCGTGGCGGCCACAGGCACTGCTCCGTTGAGCTACCAGTGGAGAAGGAACGGCGTTGCGATCGCAGCTATGACGTCGTCCAGCTACACCACCCCTGCCACTACAACAGCCGACAACGGCGCGCAGTTCACGGTCGTGCTCAGCAACTCAGTCGGAAGTGTTACCAGCAGCGTTGCTATGCTGACAGTTAGTGCGGCTTCGGCGGCGCCATCGATCACCATGCAGCCGGCAAGTCAGACTGTCACTGCGGGCCAGACCGCTTCCTTCTCCGTAACAGCTACCGGCACCGCTCCTCTGACTTATCAATGGAGGA
>Ga0209234_1000817_pt1 | contig 11235 bp, 13 predicted proteins | sample GraSoi013_1_20cm_2_FD_185816 | JGI IMG/M metagenome (GOLD analysis project Ga0209234, IMG submission 185816) | Grasslands soil microbial communities from the Angelo Coastal Reserve, California, USA - Sample 08_20_2013_1_20cm (SPAdes) (version 2) | ecosystem: Environmental > Terrestrial > Soil >... | reverse complement strand
TGGGTGGTGGAGAAGACCCAATCACAAGACCCCTGAGACACTTCGGTTGACAGATCCGATGCCACGTCCTATGCTTGGTATCAGTGGGAGGCTTCCCTTGCTTACCTGGGTTGAGCACCGGCAGCTGGCCCCTGCTTCACTGCATGAGGAAGGTGGTGTTCCATGTCCAGTCTCTCACTCAACACGGCTCCCCCCCGCCCAATACCAAACTGGTCATCGGTCCGTGGGCGGATTTGCCGCAGGCCAATCGTCAGCAGCTTCTCTGGCGGCTTCGTCATCTGCTCGAACGCCAGCTGGAGCCAAACCTTACATCACGCAAGGAGGACGGAGATGAACGTGACGACGGCACTGAGTAAATCCGGCCTCCCCGCGCTCAATGATATGCGCACGGAGAAACTCCATGCCTGGCATCGTGAACGCTTAGCGGTCGTCTATGTGCGCCAATCCACTGCGAAGCCGCGTCCTTGACCATCAGGAGTCCACGCGACTGCAATATGGGCTGGTCAGTCAAGCCCAGGCGCTGGGATGGGCTACCGACCGCATCCTGGTCATTGATGATGATCTGGGCAAATCAGGGACCAGCGCGCAGGGGCGATTGGGCTTTCAGCGACTGGTCTCAGAGGTGAGCCTGGATCACGTCGGGATGATCTTCGGCGTGGAGATGTCGCGCCTGGCGCGCTCCGTACCGTGACTGGCATCAGCTCTTGGAGCTCTGCGCCCTCTTTCACACCCTGATTGCTGACCTGGATGGGATTTATGATCCTGCGCTGTACAATGATCGACTCCTGTTAGGATTGAAAGGAACGATGTCAGAAGCAGAACTGCATATCTTAAAGCAACGCATGTATCAGGGACGTTTGAGTAAAGCCCGGCGGGGTGAACTGCAATTTGCTTTGCCGGTCGGCTATGTCTGGAGTCCCACGGGAGAGATCCAGTTCGACCCAGATGAGCAAGTGCAACAGGTCGTCCGGTTCATCTTCCGGAAATTCGAAGAGCTGGGCACACTCGGCGGGCTGGTGCGCTATCTGGCCCATCACCAGATCCAACTGGGTGTTCGTGTGCGCGAAGGGCCTGGCAAAGGGGAACTCGTCTGGCGCCGCCCGAATCGGGCAACATTACAGATGGTGCTCAAACATCCCCTCTATGCTGGCACCTATGTCTACGGGCGACGACAGGAAGATCCGCGTCGCAAAGAGCCAGAGCGACCACGCACTGGTCGGGTGGTAATGACCACGGACGAGTGGCTCGTCCTTCTGCCCGACCGCTGCCCGGCCTACATTTCCCTCGAGCACTATGAGCGCAACCAGGCGCGGCTCGAAGCCAACCGCGCTCGCGCAGATGCCATGGGGGCCGCGCGGAGGGGGCCAGCGCACTTCACCGGTTTGGTCGTGTGTGCTCGCTGTGGCTGTCGGCTGACCGTCCATTACGACGGCGGTGGCCCTCTTCACACGTATGAATGTGTCGAGCGCTGGACGCACTACGGGGAACCCAAGTGCCAACATCTGGCGGGCCTGTGCCTGGACACCTTCGTCAGCCAACAAGTTCTCGCCGCGCTTTCTGCCAGCCGCTTTAGAATTGTCGCTCACCGCCACTGAGCGTGTGGAGCAAGAACGGGCTGAGTTGGATCGGATCTGGCAGCAGCGGAGAGAACGAGCCGCCTACGAAGTCGAGCGCGCAGCACGGCAGTACCAGGCAGTCGAACCTGAGCATCGGCTCGTGGCCCGGACGCTAGAACACACCTGGGAAGAGAAGCTGGCGGCTCAGCAACAGCTTGAAGAGGAGTATCATCGGTTTGTTCAGCACAAGCCACGCCGACTGCTCACGAAACCGAACGGGAGGCGATTCGCCGCCTGGCGACGGATATTCCCGTGCTTTGGGCTGCTCCAACCACCACCGATGCGGATCGCAAAGAGATCATTCGCCAGATTGTCGAACGAGTCGTGGTGGATGTACAAGGGAACAGCGAGCGCGTCCTGGTGCGCATCGAGTGGATCGGTGGAGGATATACTGAGGGGATCGTGATTCGTCCGGTTGGCAAGCTGAGCGAGCTGAGTACGTATCCGCAGATCTGGAAGCCCGGTCCAGGCATTGACCGACGCTGGCTGGGCCGCCACCGCCATTGCCCAGGCATTGACCGACGCCGGCTATTCCTCTGCCCACACCACTGCTCGCTTTCATGCACAGACGATCAGGGAGTTACAACGACGGTTGGGAGTGAGAGCGCCGCGCCCCCGTGTCAGGTCCCGCGACGGACTCTTGCCCAACGAATGGTGGCCTGCAGAACTGGTTCGCGCGCTGAACATCCCACGCGCCAGTCTCTACCACTGGATCCGTCAAGGGCTGGTGCGGGCGCGCCAGCTCGATGAACCCTTGCATCGCTGGGTGGTGTGGGCCGACGAGGCGGAACAGGAACGCCTTCGACAGTACCATCAGCGCGCCATTGGAAACGATCTCCACCACCGCTGGACTGATGGGCCACTTGCCGAATAACCCCGATGAGGATATGATAAAACTAATCGAGAAAGGAGAGCGCAATGGCAAGCACTCAGAAACAAAAAAAGGGTTCTGGGGGTAGTGTGACTGGGTCATTGAACGCACCCACTCCTGGATCAATCGCTCACGTCGGCTCCTGGTGCGCTGGGAGAAGAAAGTTGAGAACTATCTTGCTTTTCTTCACCTCGCCTGTGCTCAGTTGATCTTTGCCAAAGTAGAGGTTTTCGGATAAGCTCTAAACAGAAAATGTCGTTCACGGAGATTCAACAGAGTCAGAGAAACATTAATGGTTACTTCAGCGGACTTAATGTGAATTCTCATTTCAGTGGAACTATAGATGTTTCTAGACATATCCGGTTCATAGTTACGGGCCATGTGGGGTCCGCAACTCCCTTTTTTGATGGATCAATGCAAACTGATGGCAATCTCGCAGGAAGCCATGGCAGTCTTGGTCAGAACGGGCAATGCGCTGGTGAATATAGTATTTGGAGTGCTGCTCCTGCGTCCTAAAGACGCCATCTTTCAGTCAGGGTGAGACCTTCAAAGACAGAGACACTGCCACTGTCTGCGAGAATTCACCTCACAACTTAGTCAATGAGCGACAAATCTTTCTAACAAGAGAGAAATATCCCGATACAGGTTTTACGCCTACGAGTAACGCTCGATCTCATTTTTTCCTCTGCTGGCTTCGTAAGGGGAAAGAGTAGAAACATGCACAATAGCCCTACTTTCGCAACACCATCTAAACATTGATAAAAACCAATTTATTATAGAAAAGACGGTATCCTTATATGAGGAAGACTATTTATTGACGAGGAAGCTTTATCTGAGAGGGATTCACGACAATGAAGCTGAGATGCTTTACTGTGCCCAGAGCCGAGGAGATAGATGGACACCAGGGAGGGTAAGGCAATGTTAGAGAAGTTTGTAGCTCTATCGCCAACGCAAAAATTATACCCGATCTTTCATAAAGTCCTGGGATGGCTCGACCAACTTGGGTGGGTGCCGTCTGGAGTAACAACCTACCTGGATCATCCATTCGTATATCCGTTGGACAGCGGGATTGGTCGAACTATAGCTTGCGGTGAGGAATGGGATGCGATCCTTGGCACCATCATCCCGGCACTACTTCCTATGGATGAGCTAGTAATTTGTGAGTCGGGCAGCAATATTGGTGCGAGCTTACTCCAGATGAAAAGGGTCAAGCCTCTCGCCCACATACTGGCCTTCGAGCCATCTGACCGCTTCCGTCCCTTCCTCGAACGTAATCTGGAATTAGCTGGCGTCAATCGCGTTGAGATATCCTCCCTTTTCTTAGGGAGACATGATGGCACAATATGGCTTTACAATAATAACAGTTCTGCTTCAGCTCGTTTGAAATATGACCATGGGTCGCGCACAAAGAGAAAGGGGCCACGCAGAAAGCAGTCCGTTATGATGACGACACTAGACGAGGTTTTCCATCAGCGCCCCCACGTGGACTTTATCAAAGTGGATACAGACGGTTTCGACCTTGAAGTAGTAAGAGGTGCGGAAGTAACGTTGAAACGTGATTCACCCATCCTGTACTTTGAATTACTTCCAATTCAAGGATTCACGCCTGCTGCTGACATGACCTGGCTGCAGAGCATTGGCTATTGTCGTTTCGTTTGTTTCACACCTTCAGGAAAACTGCTAGGGGTGACTCATAACGTGGAGCAATCCATCGCTTGGGCCAGCACCAACGGTTATTGTGACATCCTTGTGTGTCGCGAGGGTTCGCCATCCGAAGCACGGCTCGAGGGTCTTTTAAGTCATCTCAGAGTGTCGGCCACTGGGTAGCCCTTCTCAGCCTGGTCCGAGTAAGAGTTTACACCAAAAAACATGGATGTTATTCTATGAATCTTATCTCATTCTCAATCAAAACCAAGGGATTACACAACTTCGCTCGACGGCTCTGGACCGTTTTCACCCGGTTTGGCTTCTCTGAAGCACGAACACGCCGGGCACTACATACCGTTGTAGACGCTCTCCGACAATATAATGCGGCACCAACATTCTTTATCCCGGCGGTAGTATTGCGTCGACATCCCGCTCTACTGGCAGAAATAGCTCATTGTGGCGCTGAGATTGGTATACATGGATACATCCACAATGATTATCGTACCTTGAGCAGAAGAGAACAGCTTGAGCAAACAAAGCAAGCTACATTAGTATTTGAGAAAACGCATATTCTCTATGAGGGGTTTCGCAACCCTTACCTTGGTTGGACTGAAGATGCAATCGACACCTTTGTATCTCTCAAGTTTACCTATGACAGTAATGAGGCTATTTTACATGATGTAATCGACCTGAGTAGCCTTTCACCACGCTTAAGGAGTGGGTACGAAAAATCATTGGCTCTTTTTCAAGCCATGCCCTGCAACACGTATACGCTGCGGCCGCACTTTGAGGGAAAGTTACTACGTATTCCAACGAGTATCCCGGATGATGAGATGCTTTTCGACCGCTTGCGCCTTACTGATCCTAAGGAGGTAGGGCACATCTGGAGCAGCATTATGCAGCGCATTTATGATCTTGGCGGTCTCTATACACTCAATCTCCATCCAGAACGCACTATCCTCTGCAAAGAGGCTTTGCATACGCTGTTATCATTTGCCCATACACGTCCATTGCCGGTTTGGCTGGCAAGTCTGAGGGATATCGCCCAGTGGTGGAAGGAACGCAGTCAATTTAGATTGGATATTACGCCATTGGCGGCGCATCGCTGGCAGGTGGTAGCCAGTTGCACTCCTCGCACTACTTTGCTGGCACGACACCTCGTCGTGGAGGACCAGACCACAAGCGCATGGTCTGGTGTTGATAGCCATGTGCAAGCTGAACGCTTTATTATTACTGCGACACGGTGTCCATGTATTGCTGTATCACCTGAAACACCACAAGGGGTGTTTGATTTTTTACGTAAACAAGGCTACCCCGTGGAGTGTCGCTCGCAGAATGAGGCTTCAGGTTATGCTCTCTACCTCGATATACCTGAAGGATTAGGCGTGACACGTCCAGAGCAGGTACGACGCTGTAGTGCCTTGGTGCAACAGATCGAAGACCTGGAAGCTCCTCTGCTTCGCTTCGGGTGTTGGCCCAAGGGGAGCAAGGCTGCTCTTGCAATCAGCGGGGATATAGATTCGGTGACAGTGCAGGATTTTTTTCTGCGCGTCGTTGAAGTTTACCAATACAGTTAACGACATCATAACCTTGTAGACACTTTTTATCTTAGAAGGAATGATGACCCCTTGACAAAAACTAATAAAGTACTCATGCTGATAGAAAATGCTTCTGTACCTTTCGACAACCGTGTCTGGGCTGAAGCAACCGCATTACGTGATCAAGGTTTTCAGGTAAGCATGATTAGCCCCAAAGGCTACAAACGGGATCAAGAATCACATATTTGCATTGACGGTATCCATATTTACCGCTACCTATCACCCACCAGCGCCAACAAATACACTGCTCATGTCCTCGAATATAGCATCAGCACGCTCATGACGTTCTTGTTAAGTTTTAAGGTATGGTTTCGTCATGGCTTTGATGTGATTCATACCGCTAATCCTCCTGACCTGTTCTTCGTGATCGGCTTGTTTTATCGACTCTTCGGTAAAAAGTTCGTATTTGACCAGCACGACCTGTCTCCAGAAATGTTCCAGGTGAAATTCAAGGGCAGCATGAGGTTCCTTCACCGGCTACTGCTCTTCCTGGAGTGGTGCTCGTACCGGACATCTCATGTCGTCATCACCACGAACCCATCACAGAAACGCTTTGCTATCGAACGCGGCCACTGTCAAAGCGACAGGGTGTTTGTAGTGGCTAATGGACCTGAGTTGGACCGTATCAAGTTAGTCGTACCTGAGCCTGAACTGAAAAGAGGGCGACGTCACCTGCTGGCCTATGTAGGTGAGATGGGAGTCCAGGATGGTGTTGAGAATGTCCTTTACGCACTCCATGAGCTTGTGCATAAGCGTGGTCGTCAAGACGTTTCATTGGTGCTGATGGGCGACGGTAGCAGTGCTCCCACACTGCATGCGCTCGCGCATGTACTGGAGCTTGACGAGTATGTTCATTTCACTGGCTGGGTAGGTGCTGAAGTCATCGTGCGTTATCTTACAGTGGCAGATGTAGGGCTCACGCCTGACCCACAAAACGGGCTGAATGAGTACTGCACGATGGTCAAAACGCTGGAATACATGGCGATGGGCAAGCCTGTTGTCGCTTTCGACCTTGCTGAGGCGCGCAATTCGGCGCAGGATGCAGCCCTCTATGCTACACCAAATTTCGTAGGAGACTTCGCTAGCAAAATTGAAACCTTGCTTGATGATGAAGAACTCCGCCTCGGAATGGGAGCGATCGGGCGCAAGCGTATCGAGGAGATTTTAAATTGGGAGTACGACAAGCAGAATCTGCTGTTCGCCTATGAACTGCTCTTCCCCAAGAGCCAGGGCTTGTGAATTCTCAGGAGCATAGTCTAAGAGCGTGTCCGAGAAGCCTCCAGAGGCCGATTGACGATCTCAAACGAAAGAGGGGGAAACCCATGTGATAAGATAGAAAGAAGTGAACGTGAACAGGAGGGCATAGGCGAGCCCGGAAAGGCTGGGAAGCTGATGGAAGTGTATCCCTCGGATCTCTCCGATGAAGAATGGGCCACTCTGCAAGCGCTGATTCCGCCTGAGAAGCCAGCTGGACGACCACGAGAGGTCGAGATGCGAGCGGTTCTCAATGGGATCTTTTTTGTGCTGCGCAGTGGTTGCGCTTGGCGCATGCTGACGCGAGACTATCCGCCCCGATCCACCGTGTACGGCTATTTCGCGCTCTTTCGGGATGAGGGAGTGTGGGAACAGATCATGACGACGTTGCGGGAACGCTGTCGAGTCCAAATCGGACGTGAAGCCACTCCAAGTGCTGGCATCATCGACAGTCAATCGGTGAAAATGACGGAGCGAGGTGGACCGCATGGTTATGATGGGGGCAAGAAGGTGAATGGAGGCATCTGGCACATCCTTGTCGATACCACGGGCCTCGTGCTCAAAGTCGTGGTCCATGTCCCAGTCTCCAAGATCGGGAAGGAGTGCAGCTCCTGCTAGAGCCGATCAAAGGTGTGTTTCCCCGCATGAAGAAAGTGTGGGTGGATCAGGCCTATACAGGGAAGGGACGGGAGTGGATCGAGCAAGAAATGGAATGGGAAGTTGAGGTGGTTCGACATCCTCCTCGCCCACGGGGGATCTGGGTCGGGCCAGGAATGGAGATGACTCCGGAAATGTTAGCCGTCTTCGAGCGCCGGCGTGGTTTTCGTCATCTGCCGCGCCGCTGGGTCGTAGAGAAGACCCAATCACAAGACCCCTGAGACACTTGGGTTGACAGAACCGATCCCACGCCCTATGCTTGGTATCAGTGGGAGGCTTCCCTTGCTTACCTGGGTTGAGCACCGGCAGCAGGCCCAAGCTTCACCGCATGAGGAAGGTGGTGTCCCATGTCCAATCCCTCACTCAACACGGCTCCCCCCCGCCCAATTCCAGACTGGTCATCGGGCTGTGGGTGGATCTGCCGCAGGCCAATCGTCAACGACTCCTCTGGCTGCTGAGTCACCTGCTCGAACGCCAGCTGGAGCCAAGCCTCACCTCACACAAGGAGGATGGAGATGAACGCGACGACAGCACTGCTGAGTAAATCCGGCCTCCCCGCGCTCGAGGAGATGCGCGCAGAGAAACTCCATGCCTGGCATCGTGAACGTTTAGCAGTGGTCTATGTGCGCCAATCCACTGCGAAGCCGCGTCCTTGACCACCAGGAGTCCACGCGACTGCAATATGGGCTGGTCAGTCGAGCCCAGGCTCTGGGATGGGAAGCCTCACGTATCCTGGTGATCGATGATGATCTGGGCAAGTCAGCGACCAGCGCGCAGGGGCGAGTTGGCTTTCAACGACTGGTCTCCGAGGTGAGCCTGGATCACGTCGGGATGATCTTCGGCGTGGAGATGTCGCGCCTGGCGCGCTCCGTACCGTGACTGGCATCAGCTTCTGGAGCTCTGCGCGCTCTTTCACACCCTGATTGCTGACCTGGATGGGATTTATGATCCAGCGCTCTACAATGATCGGCTCCTGTTAGGATTGTATATTAGATATCATTAGGGAGTTAGGATGAGAGTTGTCACCTCCACCTGGACTCCTAGATGATAATCAAGTAGGGATAGGATCTGTCTTCTTCGGAGGTGTCTCATGACCGAGATCCGCTGGGAACAGTATCCACTGGTAGGACAGCACGAACTCGCACGAAATTGGCTCCAGAGGCAGGCCCACTTGCAGCTCGCCCCCAACACAGTGGACGCCTATGGCCGCTGTCTCAACGATTACCTGGGCTTCTGTGCCAGCCACAGCGTTCAGCCTGAAGCCGTCACGCGGGAACAGGTTGCCCTCTACGTCCAGGACCTGGCTCACCGTCCCAATGCAAAGGGGGCAAACATGCTTTCCATTGAGAGTGGCCGAGGGTTAGCCAACGCCACCATGCAGCAGCGCATCACCGTCTTGCGCTTGTTTTGTGACTCTCTCATCGAGCAGCAACTCCGCCAGGACAATCCGGTTGGTCGGGGGCATTACGTGCCAGGCAAAGCGTTCGGCGGAATGCGTGACCGGGGGCTCCTTCCACATTACCACAAACTCCCCTGGATCCCTTCGGACTCCCAGTGGCAAGACCTATTGCGCAGCCTCACAGAGGAGTCATTGCGCAACCAGGTCTTACTCCTCTTAGCCTACGATGGAGCCTTACGCCGTGAGGAGCTGGTCACCCTTGAGATCAGCGATTTTGATTTCGCCTATCACCAGATCAGGATTCGTGCCGAACATGCTGAGCTCAAGCGCGTCATGCGTCGGAAGCCTTTCCAGTTGTGTCCGTCCACGAAAGCGCTTCTGTATCGCTTGCTCCAGCCTCTCCAGGATGTGTTCACGGTGACACATCTCAGTCCCGACATCTGCCATGAGACGATGCGTGTCATGCTCGTTGAAATGCACCGCCGTGGCAAGACCTTCTGGGCCTGGTCGCAAGAGGAGTGGCTTGACATCATCGGCTCAAGCTACAGCGCGTTTGCCCGGCGCTATGGAAGAAGGTATGGAGCAGGCAAGCAACATCCCGCACGTCGAGAGCTTCCCGTTCTTGCCTATCTGCTCTGTACACCTCGCGATCTCGATCCCCTCCTCAAGCCGTTTGCCATCGCTCCCATTGCGCAGAAAATCTTTGGCAACGAGACGATTGATTCTCTCGTCCAGCAGCTCACAGCTATCCTCAACAGGTGGGGCTATGAGGAAAAAAATCATCATGATTTCATTGCTTGCCTCTGCTATCTCTTGTTGCGCAACCACAGCCCTCAGTTGGAAGCGCTGCACGCCGAGTTGCTCGAAACGGTGAACCAGACCTGCACCTTTCCCTGTGTCCGAGGCTATCTGTTTCAAATTTCCCGCGCCCTCTTTGCCCTTGGGATCATTAGGAGACCGCTTCCCGACCCAAAGCGAGCAGCCAGGCCAGTGACCAGTGAGATCGATGGGAAGATTGCAGCTGAATGGCTCTCGTGGTGTCACGGCTTTCGAGAATACAGCCCCACAGCTGGGGCAGCCCACAGCTATTATCTCCTGCTCAAGGTCGGGCGCTGGCTCAACGTGTACCACCCAGAGGTAACGAGCCCCGCCGACTTTACGTACGAGATTGCCATCGAGTTCACAGCCAGCGTGATGAACATGAACGTTGGAGAGTGGATCAGCGCCGGGAGACGATCTCATTTGCCGAATGCGCGGATCGGGCAACCCCTTCGTCCCAATGCGAAGGCCAGACTGCTCAAATGTGTCCGTGCATTCTTACGTGATTGCCAGGAGTGGGGATGGATCCCCGTCCGGCTGAATCCCAACCGTGCCCTCCAGGCACCGCGCTCACTGCGCAATCTGATCGGACCAGATCCCAGGGTCGTCCAGAGAGATCAATGGGCAAAATTGCTCTGGGCCGCGATGAATCTGGAGGCCGATGATCTTCCCACCACTGGGAGCGATATCCCGGTCTATCCTCTGGAACTGGTTCGTGCGATCGCCGTGGTCTGGTGCTTCGCGGCCTTACGTTCCGATGAAATTGTGCGACTACGCGTCGGCTGTATCAGGTGGCAACACGAAGATGTGCTGGTGCCAGCAACCGGGGAGCTCTTACCAAAAGACGCGGTGTGCTTCCTGGACATTCCGGTCAACAAGACGACGACCAGTTACACGAAACCCGTCCATCCCCTGGTTGGCAAGCGCATCAACGAGTGGGAACACCTGCGACCGCCTGAGCAACCACGCCACATCGATGGCAAGACCGGCGAAGCGGTCCAGTTTCTCTTCTCCTACCGCGGCACCCGTGTCTCGAAAGGCTACCTGAATCGGTGCTTAATCCCCCTGTTATGCCGCAAGGCCAACATCCCCGAGGAAGATAGTCGTGGAGCCATTACGAGCCATCGGGCGCGAGCCACCATTGCTTCCATGCTCTACAATGCCAAGGAACCGCTCGATATTTTTCAGCTCAGAGATTACCTGGGACACAAGCATCTCTCCTCCACACAAAGTTACCTCAAAGTCGATCCCACCAGACTAGCCACCCAGGTGGCGAAGGCTGGCTACCTGGAGCAGAACCTGGCCACCATTGAGGTGCTGCTTGACCAGGACGCCGTGATGAGTGGGGCGGCAGCTCGCGGAGAATGCTGGAAG
>Ga0209234_1000816_pt1 | contig 11235 bp, 10 predicted proteins | sample GraSoi013_1_20cm_2_FD_185816 | JGI IMG/M metagenome (GOLD analysis project Ga0209234, IMG submission 185816) | Grasslands soil microbial communities from the Angelo Coastal Reserve, California, USA - Sample 08_20_2013_1_20cm (SPAdes) (version 2) | ecosystem: Environmental > Terrestrial > Soil >... | reverse complement strand
GCGAGCCTCATCCATGCGGCAAAGCCGCTGGTGATCAGGCTTCAGAAAACCGCGTTTCGAGCACAAATCGTCAGGGAGCTTGCCGACAAAGCGCGGCTGCCGGTTGAGGAAGTCGAAGCACTGTGCGGACTCGCCAGCGTTGTTAAGAAAAAAGCGGCTCGTGCAGCGCCGGCGCCCAGCCGCGCGTCGCCTGCGCTATGGCGCAAGCTGCTTCGACTCATGCTGGACGCGCCGCAGCTCGCGGCCATGCCGGCGGTGGCGGCCACGGCAACGGCGATTCCCACACGCCGAATCGTCGCGAGGCGCGCGATCGCGACGCCGATCACGATTGCGGCGACGACGTCCGGCACGTACATGTAGCGGTCGGCCGTCGCTTGCAGCCCTGTCGGCGTGAGGCCCGCGACGGGCGCGAACGTCCCGCGCCACATGCGGACCGCCGGGTCGGGCCGCATGACCCAGCGCCGGTCCGCCTCGGGGATGAAGATCGGCGCGTTGCTGAAGGCCTGGCTCCATTCGACACAAACACCGTAAAAGTGCGGATGCGACATCGCGATACCGCTCAGCCCGCCTCGGTCGCGAACCGCGGCGACTCCCGCGTCGTCGATAAAACCCAGGCAGTCCCAGAGGATATTGCCGGCGGCGGTCTGCACCAGGAGTGCCCGCTGGCCGATCCCAATCGATGGATCCGCGCCGATCCCGGTCAGTCCGGGTTCGAGCTCGCGGATCTCAGCACGGCGGCCTTCCGCCTGCAGCTCCTGCAGCGTGGCCCACCGCTGTCCCTGCGGCGGCACGTATTGACGCTCGTCCTCGCAGATCGGGCAATGCGGCGGCGGCTGCGCGCTGGAGGCATGTTGCACGCCGCAGGTGCGGCAGATGTAGGCGGGCACGCCGGGGTTGACCCGTTAGGAGACCGTCGAAATCGGGCGATTGCCGCCACCGGATTCATCATCGAAGGTGGCGGGCGCCCCATCGGCAGCGATGATGTGATCGAACCGACCGGGCCGGCCCCGCAGCCGGGCGAACCGCCGCACGTCGGGCCCGGACACAAGGATCATCGGCGTGTTGCGCATCGCCGGCTCCTGGCGAAGGGCGCGCCAGCTGGCGATGGCCTGCAACCTGAGGTCGCCGAGATCCAGGTAAATGATGTCGACCGCCTGTCGGCTGGCGGCGTCGATGGCCTCTTCGACACTGGACACGATCGTCACGCGATAGCCGTCCAGCTCGAGCTTCATCCGGTACAGCTCCGCCAGGTCTGGATCACCGGCAACGAAGAGGATCTCGACCGGCTCCTCGTGATCCAGTCCATCGGGCGGAGCCAGGTGAAAGAAATTCCTGACGGCCATATACCCTGGTCCCTTCCTGGCGCTCAATGTATCTGCTGATCCGCAAAAGGAACCGCAAATCTATGGATGATCCGCAGCCGCGATTTCGGTGCCGGCCCAACCCGGGTCTAGAGTGAAAACATGACCGAACCGCGCGACATCATCGCGATCGGTGGGTCGGCGGGGGCCATCGAGTCACTGGGCAAACTGGTTTCGCTGCTCCCCGCGCAACTCGATGCCGCGATCTTCGTCGTCATCCATACCTATCCGCTTGGCGATAGCCTGCTTCCCGCAATCCTGACCCGTCGGGGATCGCTCAGCGCGGCGATAGCGACGGACGGCGAGCCCATCGTTTGCGATCGCATCTACGTGGCGCCACCGGATTATCACCTGATGGTGGAGCGCGGGCGCGTCAGGCTGAGCAGCGGTCCGAAGGAGGGCGGACATCGTCCGGCGATCGATCCGCTATTCCGGAGCGCGGCCTCTGCGTACCGAGAGCGCGTGATCGGTGTCATCCTCTCCGGCACGCTCGACGACGGCAGCAGTGGTTTGCGTGTCATCCGGCAGCAGGGTGGCAGCGCCATCGTCCAGGAACCTAAGGAGGCGCTGTTCCCACAGATGCCCGAGAATGCGATCTGGAGCGCAAGGCCTCAGCACGTGGCGCCGGTGGCCGAGATCGCCCGGCTGATCGCCAGCCACGCCGGGAAGCGCGGCGTGGGGGGCGAGGCTTCAATGCCGACCGTTGCCGCCAGCGGCCAGAACGGAGGCCACGTCGTGGTTGGAGCCCACGATGCGCCCGGGACCCCCACCGGTATCGCCTGCCCTGACTGCCATGGCGTGCTCTGGGCCGCCACAGAGGATGCCGCGCCGGACTTTCGCTGCCGGGTGGGTCACGCCTACTCGGACGAGAACTTGCTGGAGGCGCATGCGTCGAGCCTCGAGGCCTCACTCTGGGCCGGCGTCAGGGCCCTGGAAGAACAAGCGTCGCTCTCGAACCATCTGGCCGGCAAGGCGGAGAAGCGAGGCGATCGGCTCAGCGCCGCCCGCTTCCACGATCGCGCCGGCAGGGCCGGCGAGCACGCCACAAGAATGCAGGCGTTATTGCTGGCCCGGCAGGCCGAGCCCGCTTAAACCTCAGACGGGACCGCTTCGACGGCCTCCATCAGGAGGATCACGCTACGGACGCCTTCGGAGCCGGCCATGGCCGAGCACTGGACCCGGCATGTAAATTGCCTGCCGCGACGGTTCGTGGCGGAGAGGGTGAGCGACTGGTGGCCGTCGCCGTCCGACAGGCAGGCCTTGATTGGCCCCGCCAGCTCGGCAAGGGGCAAACCGATGTCGAGCGTGAGCATTGGCTGACCAACCGTCTCGCCCGCGCGGACGCCCCACATGTCTTCGGCGCGACGGTTCCAGAGCTGAATGCGCAGGTCCCTGTCGAGCACGGCGACCCCCACATCGAGGTTGGCCATGATCTGCTCCATGAAACTGTTGACGCGATCCAGCTGGATGCTTCGTTGTTGCAATTCGGTGTTGATCGTCTGCAATTCGGTGTTGGTTGACTCGAGCTCCTCGTTCATGGTCTCGAGCTCCTCGTTGCTGGATTGGAGCTCCTCGTTGGTCGTTTCCAACTCTTCAACCGTGGATTGCAGCTCTTCGTTGGTCGTCTCCAGCTCTTCATTGGTCGACTGCAGCTCTTCAGATGCCGTCTCCAGCTCCTGCTTCGATCGCTCGAGCTCCCGGTACAGGCGATTGGAGCCGGTGACGTCCATGAACGTGACCCCCGCTCCCAGCAGCGTCGCGTCGTTATCGAGCAACGGGACAACCTCGACATCGAAATACTGGGCCTCGCCGCTGCCGCTCCGCCGCTCCACGTCGCGGGCTTCCACCGGGCGCCGGTCTCGATAGGCCTCGTCGATCATGGAGCGCAGCTCCGCCGGCCGGTAGGAAACCTCCAGGTCCTGCAAGGGGCGGCCGATGTCGGCCGTCACCAGGCCGAACAGCGACCGCGCCCGCTGGTTGATCGAAATCAAATAGCCGCCGCCGTCGACGACCAGGTGCGCCAGGGGGAGCGTGTCCGCGACCACGTCGCGAAGTCGAGCCTGGCGGGTCAGCTGATTGCCCATATCGACGTTGCCCGCCTGGGCCAGCACGAGCAGCCGCTCCCGCAGGCTGGCCTTCGGCACCTTGGTGAAGACGCGGTTTTTCAGTTCGACCGGCGTGAACAGCGCGTCTCTGCTGAGCAACATTTCTGCCTTGCCTAAAAACAGGTACCCGTTCTCGTTCAGGGCGTAATGCAGGCGCGCCAGGATCTTGGCCTGCGCCTCGCTCTCGAAATACATCAGGGTATTGCGACAAATCAACAGATCGATCCGCGAGATCGGCGCGTCCTGCACCAGGTCGTGACGACCGAAGATGATGGAGCGGCGCAGGTCACTTCGTAACAGGTAGCGATCCCCCTCGCGCTCGAAGTACTTCTCCCGTAGCTCTTCCGGGACTTCCTCGAGGTCCTTCTCCTCCGCCCGGCCCTGACGAGCCTGGGTTAGCGCGTCTTCGTCGACGTCGGTGGCGTAAATCTTCGTCCGATCCCGGTATTCGGAGGCGCCCAGCGCCTCGGAGAGCAGCATCGCGACGCTGTACGCCTCCTCACCTGAGGCGACGCCGGCGCTCCAGACCCGGATCGGCTCGTATTTTTCCTTCCCGGCGATAATCCTGGGCAGGATGTCGCGCTGCAGATAATCCCAGGCGGGCGCATCGCGGAAGTAGCCGGTGACGTTGATCAGGATGGTGTTGAAAAGGGCGGCAAACTCTTCCTGATGGAGCTGCAGGTACTCGAGATAGGCTTCGTAGTCAGCGACCCCCACCTGTGACATCCTCTTGGCGAGCCGGCGGTGCAGGGTGGTGCGCTTGTAGCCACTGAAATCGAAGCCCCGATTCTCCAGCAGGTACTGGAGCAGACGTTCGAGGTCGGGATCCTGCGGATCGTCGGTCATTGGGCCATGCCCTTCATGATCAGGGTGACGAGTGCGGATGGGATCTCCTCCAGCGGCAGGATGAAGTCGGCGTTGCCGGACTTGATGGCCGCGGCCGGCATGCCATAGAACTCAGCCGAGCGTTCATCCTGGGCGATCACGGTGCCGCCCATCTTCTTGATCGCCCCGATGCCCATCGATCCATCGCTGCCCGTCCCGGTGAGGACGACGGCAATGGCCCGATCCTTGTAGCTCGCCGCCACCGACTCGAACAGCAGATCCGCGCTGGGGCGCACGAAATGGACCAGCTCGGATTGCGTCAGGGACAGCGTCCCGTCGGAATTGACGAGCAGGTGGCGGTCGGGCGGCGCGATGAAGACGGTGCCGGGCACCACCCGGTCGCCTTCGCTGGCCTGCACCACCGCCAGCTCGGTCCGCCGGCGCAGGATGTCGGCCATCAGGCTGCGGTGGCGGGGATCAAGGTGCTGGACGACCACGATCGCGGCCGGAAAGTCGGGAGGCAGGTCCGCCAGCACCCGGCCGAGGGCCGCAATGCCCCCCGCCGATGCGGCCATGGCAACCACATCGAAGGCCGCGCCCGGAAACGGCCGGGCGATCATCGGCAGATCGAGATCGTCCGGTTCTCGAGTTCGCCGGGCCTGCTGGACCAAAGGCTGCCCTCCTGCGGCCCATGCTACAACGCCCCAACTTTTGCTGCCATTTTTGCTGTGCTCGAGGTTTCATGTGGGGCGATGCAGGAGCTGGAGGAGCCGATCGAGCCTGCCTGGGGCTCGGTCCGCTTGCTCGATGGCGAAGACCCGCACACCGCGTTTGCCGAGGACGCCCGGCACTGGGTCCGGGTCTACGAGCAGCTGTTTCACTTCAGGTCCGAGGTCCTCACAAGGACCCGCGCCCGGCTCGGCACGATGCTGCCGGCCGCGCAGCACGAGCTCAAGGCCGAGCTTGCCATCATGCTGCGAGAAAGCGAACGGCTCTACGAGCGCCTGCAGTACTGGCAGGTTCGCCTGAAACGGTTGAGCCCGTCGCCGGAGGCGTAGTATCGAGCCATGGCTCGAGCCTTTGTCACCAGCGCGCCGACCAGCGAGCTCTACTTGATCCAGGGGGAACAGCCCGAAACCCGCGATGTCGAAGATGCCCGCCAGTGGGTCACGATCTATCGCGAGCTGGCCACCTTCGCCGAACGCACGCTGAACCGACTGCGGAGTGGGGAAGGCAACGGTCAGGCGGTCGCCCTCAGCCACGATGCCGATGAGCGCTCGATGGAGGCGCATTTCCGCCGGCTGCAGTCACGCCTCGACTTCTGGGAGCACCGCTTGTGGGAGCTGGCCGGACTCGATCTGGATGTTCGTCGCCGGGTGCTCAGCTATGCCGGCCGGCACCTGACGCTCACACGGCGAGAAGTCGAGCTGCTGGCGTTCCTTGGCCGCCGGCCCGGTCAGTTCTATTCCGCGACCCAGCTGGTCAACCTCGCCTGGGGCGCACCGGAGCTCTCCGCCGAGCAGCTTCGAACCTACGTCGTCCGCCTGCGTCGTCACCTTGCGACCGCCAGGGTGCCTGCCCGCCTGGTGAGCGAGCCGCGCCGCGGTTACGGCCTGGTCTTCACCGCATGAGCGCGCTCCAGCCGGGCAACGTGCTTCCGCTTCGACCTCCGCGCCCGTCGGCGGCCGACGAGCGGGCGTCAAACGCGGCGAGAGCGATCCGGACCAAGCTATCGCTGCTCGAGGGATACGCGGACATCATGGAGGGGCTTTCGACGGATCTGAAGGTACAGATCCTCGGCGTGATGGCGGAGAAGACAAGGGAGCTGAGCACCGCGCTGCAGCCGTTCCTGGATCACCGAGTCGAGGGCCGGCCGGCAATCTCCGACTATCGGGTGGTGCGCAGTCGCACCCGGCAGCTGATCACCGACTATCGCGTGCTGCTGGCGCGCCTGCATCAGACGATGGCGCAAACCGGCGAGCCCGAGACCAAAGAAAGCCTGAGCTAGCCGCCGCCCGCCTGCCAGACTGAACCCTGGCCATGGGCGAAGCTGACGGCATTACCCTGCGCGAGCTCCGCGTGCTCGACGGACCGAACCTGTATTTCACGCGCCCCGCGATCAAGCTGACGCTCGGCGTGGGCTCCTGGCTCGGCTTACCCGACGAACGCGCGAAACGGCTGGCCCGGCGGGCGGGGATTCCGTCGGTGGCCAGCGCGGGTGTTCCGGGGAGCGATCAGCGCCGCCGCTTCATCGCCCGGCTCGCCGTTCACCTCACCCGCGAGCTCGCTGACGCGACGCAGACCCACCTGGCCGTCCGGGGCCGGCCCGGGGCGAACCCTGACGAGGTCGTGATCGCCTTTCCCTGGCGGCGGCAGGGAGCGGCGGAGGCGTTTGGCCGGGAGCTGGCGCCGGTGCTGGAGCTCGGCCTCGACGGGCGTCGCTCGATCGCGCGCGCGATCGAAGAGGCGGCCGGCCGCGTCGGCGCGGTCGAGCCCGGGGCCCCACCGCCCGGGTTACGGCCGGCGATCCCGGTCATCGCGGTGACCGGAACCAACGGAAAGACGACCACCGTTCGGCTGATCGCGCACCTGGCCCGCACCGCCGGCCAGTCGGTTGCCTACACAACGACCGATGGCGTCTACCGCGATGACCAGTTGGTGGAAGCCGGCGACTACTCGGGATTCAGTGGTGCAGCCAAGGCGCTGGCGCAACCGGGGATCTCCGTCGCCGTGCTGGAAACGGCCCGGGGGGGCATCTTGCTCCGAGGGATCGGTACCGATCACAACGATGTCGCCGTCGTCACGAACGTGACGGCCGACCACCTCGACCAGTACGGGATCCGGACGCTCGATCAGCTGGCGGAGGTGAAGGCGACGATTACGAAGATCACCCGGCCGAATGGGTGGGATGTTCTCAACGCCGACGACCCCAGGGTGCTCGCGATGCGGCGCCAGGCGGCGGGCCATCCCTGGCTCTTCTCCCTCGATGCCGATCACCCCGCGATCCGCGCCACCCTGGCGGAAGGTGGGCGAGCAATTTCCGTCCTGGACGGAGCGCTCGTCATCATGTCGCCGCGCCGCCCCGTCCACCGGTTGCTCCCCGTGGAGGATGTGCCGGTCACGCTGGCCGGCATTTCTTCCCACAACGTCAGCAATGCGATGGCCGCCGCGGCCGCCGCGCTGGGGGCGGATCTCCCCGAGGACGCTGTCGTCGACGGTCTGCGATCGTTTGTGCTGGACCCCGATCACAATCCCGGCCGCGCCAATGTTTTCGACGTCGACGGCCGGGTGGTCGTCATCGATTACGCCCACAACGAAGATGGCCTGCGCGGGCTTTTGGAAATTTGCCAGGGCCTGCGGCTCCGGGGCGCCCGAGTCTTTCTCAGCTTCGGCGCGGCCGGCGACCGCACCGATGTCATCCTGCATCGCCTGGGTTACACCGCGGCGCGTGGCGCCGACCGGGTGGCGATCGCTGAGCTGCGGCGATACCTGCGCGGTCGGGATCCGCAGGACCTGATCCGCCGGCTGCAGGCCGGCATCATCGACGGCGGCAAGCCGCAGGCACCGGTGTTTCCCGATGAGGTGGAGGCCCTGGATTGGATGTTGCGGGAGGCTGAAGCGGGCGACGTGGTCGCCATCACCGCGCTTTCGCAGCGACCGGAGATCTTCAGCTATCTGCGCGAGGGCGGTGGCGTTTCCGCCGATCCGCAGCTGGTCCGATCGCTGGTCCGACGGGCGCGAGAATAAGTCAGATGCGCCTGGCGCCGGGCCGCCGCCCTATGCCGGCGAAACCGGCAGGGCCCGGCGTGCCTCGAGGTCGTGCCAGGTGTCGGCCGGCTTGTCGACGCATAACAGCACGACGTCCCCGGCCCGCGCCCGGCGCAGCGCGGCGTCGATGGCCGGCCGCTCATCGATGATGACCTCGGCGTAGCGGACCCGGCTCTCGGTGGCCGCTTTGATGCCCTCCATGACGTGCTGGGCGATCTCGCCGCGCTGCCGCCCACGCGGGTTTGCGTCCTCGCGGACGATGAGGTCGTCGAAGACCCGGGCCGCCACCCGGCCGAGCTCGCGGATGTCCTCGTCCCGTCGGTCGCCCGGGGTGGCGATCACGGCAATCCGCCGGCCCGGCTCCGGCCCGTTGACGCCGGGCGCCGTCAGCCGCTCGACGAAATCACCGGCCATCTCGAGGCCGTGCGGGTTGTGGGCATAGTCGACGATCACCTTCACGCCGTGGAGCTCGAACATATTGAGCCGTCCGGGCGCCTCGTGGAACGACGGGTGGAAACTGCGCAGCCCTTGCCGGATATCGTGCAGGTGCGCCCCTGCCGCGTGCGCGGCGGCAGCGGCGGCCAGCGCGTTTTGCACGTTGGCCCGGGCCCGGCCCTCGAAGGTGGCCGGCAGCAGGTGGACCCAGCCAATCTGGGTGCTGCGCCGCCCCTCCCGAAGGACCATCATCTCGCCGCCCCCGGCTTGCTTCTGAATGACGAAGGCCTTGCGCCCGCGCCGCACCCAGCGCTCCACCAGCTCGTTGTCGTCGCGCAGGGAGAAGAGGATCACGGAGCCACTGCAATGCGTTCGCATATCGGCGACGAGCTCGTCATCGGCATTGAGCACGGCCGTGCCACTTCGCGGGACCGCCTCCACGATGACCCGCTTGATCGCGGCCAGCTGCCGCAGGGAGTTGACCTCCTTGAGGCCGATGTGGTCACCGGTCACATTCAGGACTACCGCAACATCATTCGCGCTGTAGCCGAGACCTTCACGGAGGATGCCGCCGCGGGCGACTTCGAAGACGGCAAAGTCGACACGCGGGTTTTGCAGCACCATGCGGGCCGACCGTGGTCCGCTGGCATCCGCCTGCTTCACGAGCCGCCCATCGATGTAGATGCCATCCGTGGTCGTCATCCCGACGTGGTGGCCGAGACCCCGGACGATGTGGGCGATCATCCGGGCAGTTGTGGTTTTGCCGTTGGAGCCGGTCACGGCGACGATCGGGATCCGGGCGGACGTTCCCTGCGGAAACATCATGTCGATCACGGCCTTGGCGACGTATTGCGGATCGCCCTCTGTCGGATGGGTGTGCATCCGGAATCCCGGCGCGGCGTTGACCTCGACGATCGCGCCTCCGGTTTCGCGGACCGGCTGGCAGATGTCCGGCGTCAAAAAGTCGATGCCGGCCACGTCGAGCCCGACGACGCGGGCGGCCTCCTCCGCGATCTCGACGTTGTCGTGATCGGCCTCCCAGGTCCGGTCGATGGAGATGCCGCCGGTTGACATGTTGCCGGTGGCGGCCAGCTTGAGGACGCTTCCCTTGGGCGGCACCGCATCGAGATCGAATCCCTGCCGCTTGACCAGTTCCTCGGCGCTACCGTCGACCTTGATGCGGGTCAGGACTTTTTCGTGGCCGATGCCGCGGCGTGGGTCGCGATTGGTGATGTCGACCAGCTCGCGGACCGTATGCTCCCCATCGCCGATCACGTGGGCCGGGACCCGCTGCGCCACCGCGACCATGTGACCATCGATGACCAGCACCCGGTAGTCGTTGCCCTGGATATAACTCTCGACCACCACGATGCCGCTGCGGGTCTGCTCGATCGCGCGCTCGAAGCCGCGCCGAACGTCCGCATCGGTGCGCAGGTCGAGGCTCACGCCGCGGCCGTGGTTGCCGTCGAGCGGTTTGGTCACGACCGGGTAGCCAATCCGGGCGGCGACCGCGCCCGCCTCGTCGGCGGAGCGCACCATGTCGCTCCTCGGCACCGGGAGCCCCGCCGCCGCCAGCAACGTGGTCGTCAACTTCTTGTCGCCGGCGATGTCAACGCCGAGCGCGGACGTCCGCGACGTCATCGTGGCACGGATCCGCTGCTGATACTTCCCCTGGCCCAGTTGGACGAAGGATTGGTCGTTGAGCCGGATGTAGGGGATGTCGCGGCGAGCGGCCTCGTCGAGGATGGCCTGGGTCGATGGTCCGAAGGCTGCCCGGTCGGCGAGCAGGACGAGGCTTTCCAGCTCGGCAACGAAATCGAACGTCGGATTGGCCTGCACCAGGTGGTTGAGGAGGCGAACCGCGAGCTTGCCGGCCGCCAGGCCCACCTGCTCCTCGCTGTACCCGTAGACGACGTTGTACTGGCCGGGCGTCCCCGCCCGGCGGGTCTTGCCCCTGGTGGTCGAACCGCCGGCCTCGCGCTGCAGCTCCAGGGCGACGTGTTCGGCGACGTGTCCCATCCAGGTCCCGTCGCGGAGCCGCTCGATGAAGCCGCCCGGCCGATGGAGCGAGCAACCGTGATCGTGCAGACCCGGGAGCAGCCCGACGAGGACATCGGTAAATTTCGGCAGGGTGTTCGAAGGCCAGTGCTCGAGCGACCCCAGGTCCACGAGCAGTCGGATCGCCGGCTCGTACGACCAGTAGTTGGGACCGCGCAGCACCTGGCTTTCGAGGATCTTGAGGTCGGGACTCAGCGGGGGCTTGTTCGCGACAGGTTCGTGCTTGGCGTCCTCGTCGCGCTCGACTCGCGTCTCCATGCGCGAATCGCTCACTCCGACGCCTTTTGGTCCTCATGCCGCGCGCGGCGGCGCTCGAGCGCGCGATCGTCGCGGCCTTCGGCGGCTGCCTGGCGCACCATCCTGGCGATGCGGCCTTGCGCCAGCTGCGCGATGCGCTCTCTCTTGCTGTCGTCGAGCGGCAGGACGCGTCGCGCTCGCAGGTCGAACCGGTAGCCGGACGGAAGTGAGTGCAGACGTGCGTTCGACACCATCATCGGCTTGTGACCGGTGGTCTGGAACGCGTCGGTGATGACATCGGAGCCGTCCACGATCGTCACGGATCCACGGCCGATGACGTCGAGGATGTCGTTGGCATCGATGACCGCGGCCGTATCTTCATCGAGCCCCAGGCCGATCAACGAGGGCGATTGGGCGACCACCGCAAGCAGCCGTCCGAGGCGGGT